>Ga0209640_10003818_pt1 | contig 13208 bp, 12 predicted proteins | sample RifCSP10_1_FD_184018 | JGI IMG/M metagenome (GOLD analysis project Ga0209640, IMG submission 184018) | Soil microbial communities from Rifle, Colorado - Rifle CSP2_sed 10_1 (SPAdes) (version 2) | ecosystem: Environmental > Terrestrial > Deep subsurface > Rock core/Sediment | place: Rifle...
AATCCTACCCGTGTTCCCCTTCCCGGACAAGGGGTGAGAAGCCGTACTTGACGCCGAATTGCAGGGTGCGCGGGGGGACCCCGACTTGCTGCATGATTGTGCCGTGCAGCCGTCTCGATCCCGCGCCCACGTCGTCTCCGTTCTTGCCCTGCTCATCGCGGTGAACGGCGCTGCGTGCAGGGCGACGGCCGAGCCCATACCGTTCAAGGTGGGCATTTCCGAAGCGGTCAACACCGCGCTGGCCATCTGGGTAGCCGAACAGGCCGGCTTCTACACGGCCGAGGGACTCGAGGTCGAGATCATCAACATGCATGGGGGCAGCCGCGGCGCACAGGAACTGCAGGCGGGTCGTCTCGACGCCATGCACGTCGGCCTGTCGTCCGTGTTGCTCCTCAATCGGAACGGCGGCGACTTGCGCACCGTCGCCTCGCTGAGCAACGAGATCCGCTTCACCTTCTTCGTGAAGCCTGGCGTGACGTCTGCCGCCGACCTCGCGCATGGTGTCGTCGGCGTGAGCACCTTCGGTTCGGAAAGCGATGCGACCGTCACGATCGCCCTCGAGAAGCTGGGCCTGGGCCGCGATGATGTGGTCTTGAAGGAGTACGGCGGGGGGACGCGGCGCATCGAGGCCGTCTATTTCGACGGCCGCGCCGTCGACCGCCGGACGCTGCGCGCGCGGCTGTCGGGCAGGCAGGCAACCGCCGGGCGCATCGCAGGCGCGGGGGCGCAATGACCGAGAGCGTGGCTCGGGACGTCGCCTTCGAGATGGCGGCCTCGAGCATCCGGTTCGGTGTGGGGGTGACGCGCGCAATCGGCATGGATCTCGCTGAGCTCGGCGCGCGGCGCGTGCTCGTGCTGACCGACCCGGTGCTGCGCCGGCTGCCGCCGGTGCAGCCGGTCGTCGAATCGCTCGACGCCAGCAGGGTGCCGTTCGCGCTGTACGAGAGGGTGCGCGTGGAGCCGACCGACGAATCGTTTCTCGATGCCATCGCGTTCGCACGTGCGCACCATGCTGTTCGAGGACGCGATGACGGGGTGGTGAGGTCCGGCTAAAGCCGGACACTACGTACAACACGCGTAGTGTCCGGCTTCAGCCGGACCGACCGCTACTTCAACTCCCTGATCTGGACGTTGCGGAACCGGACGACCCCGAGGCCCGCCTGCAGCGCGAACGGCCCGCGCGCGAACTTCGCGTCCTCGACGTCGACCGTCGTCTCGCCATTGAGCCGGACGATCAGCCGGGGGCCCTTGGCGGTGATCTCGTACGTATTCCACTTGTTGCCCGTGTTGATCGCCATGTTCCGCGGCTTGGCGACGTCGACGATCGCGCCGGTCCGGAACGCCGGGTCCGGCCGCGTGTCGTAGATGTTCACCTCGTAGCAGGTGGCGGCGCCCACCTTGGCCGGGTCCTGGCAGCGGATGAAGATGCCGCTGTTGGCGTCGGGTGAGACCCAGAATTCCGCGCGGATCTCGAAATTGCCGTAGGACTGTTTCGAGAGCAGGAACCCCTGGCCGTTGGTCGACCAGAGCTCCCGCCCGATGGTCTTCCAGTCGACCTTGCCGACCGGCGTCCAGTTGCTCATCGACTGGAGCGACGTCCAGCCTCCGCCCGCCTGGGCCGAGACGGCGGGGGCGTACTCGACGCCCGCGAACACGAAGAGCAGCACCGCCAGTGCCGCAGCAGCCATGCGTGTCATGCATCACCTCCTGAAGTCCAAAGCCCAAAGCCCGGAGCCACAAGCCTGCCCGGGACGCGTTCTTATACCTCATTTCCGCGCGCTTGACGGCACAGGCCATCTAAGGCCACAGTCTTACCGCAACTGCACGACATGGCCGTTTCTTCCAAACTTGCGGGCCGTCGCGACCAGCGAATCAGAGCCGAGCGGCGGTTGGGTAAAGACCGGCGCAAGGTCAACGTGGGCCCGCCGCCGCCGGGCACCGAGCGCCGTAAAAGCGAGCGGCGGAGCGGGCGCGACCGGCGCACGCGCCGCTAGATCTGAGGTACGCTAACCCGCGTGTTCCGAGTGGCATGGCGTCTCTTTCCGGGTGTCTGTGCCGCGCTGTGCCTCGCTGCCTGCGGGCAGACTGACTCCGAGGCGCCTGCCGGACCGTTGGCGGCATCGGACTTCTACCGGGGCAAGACCGTCAGCATCATCGTCGGCTCTGGCGCAGGCGGTGGTTTCGACACGACGGCCCGTCTGGTCGCGCGCCACATCGGCGCGCACATTCCCGGGAGTCCCACGGTGATCGTCGTCAACATGCCCGGCGGCGGCGGGCTGGTGGCGGCCAATCACGTCTTCAGCGCCGCACCGAAGGACGGCACGGTCATCGGCCTCTTCCACGAGGCGCAGATGATGAACCAGCTGACGGGCGGGGAAGGCGTCAACTTCGATCTGCGACAGTTCAACTGGCTCGGAAGCTCCTATGACGACCCGAACGTGTGCATCGTGCGCACGGATGCGCCGGTGACCGCGTTCACGGACATGATCGGCCGGGCGACGCCGGTTGCGGTCGGCGGCACGGGTCCCGGATCGAACACCTACGACGCGCCGCGGGTGCTGGCCGCGGCCACGGGCGCCAGCCTCAAGGCCGTGTCGGGCTACCCGACGACCAACGATGCGCGCGTCGGCGTCGAGCGCGGCGAGATCCAGGGGATGTGCCTCGGCTGGGAATCGGTCAAGTCGGCGTCGTCCGAGTGGCTGCAGGACGGGTACGCCAGGGTGTTCGTGCAGAACGGCACGGCGCGTCATAAGGACCTGCCCGACGTACCGCTGGCGATGGAATTTGCCCGGGACGAGCGGAGCAAGGTGCTGCTGCGCCTGGTCGACGCGCCTGGCGCCATGGCCAAGCCGTTCACGCTGCCGCCGGGTGTCGATGGCGGCCGCGTGGAGGTGATGCGCCAGGCGCTGGCGGCCACCTATCGCGATGCCGCGTTCCTCGAGGAAGCCCGCGCGATGAAGCTCGAGTTCCAGCCGAAGGATGCGGCCCGGATTCAGCACATTCTCGACGAGGTGCTGGCCACGCCGCCCGAGGTTGCGGCCAGGTACCGCGAGATCATTCAGCCGTGACCGTTCGAGAGCCTCACGGTCACCCCGAGCCCGGTCGAGGGGTGACCCTTCGACCCGCCGACCTGCGCGACTGGATCGCGCGCGTTGAACGCCTGGGCGAGCTGCAGCACGTGTCGGGCGCGCACTGGGACCTCGAGATCGGCACGATTTCCGAGATCAACTATCGGCGCAAGCCCTCGGCGGCGCTGCTCTTCGACGACATCGTCGGGTACCCGCACGGGCATCGCGTGCTGACCGGGTCGCTGAGCAACTCGCACCGGATGGCGCTGACGCTCGGGCTTGACCCGCGTCTCGATACCGCGAGCCTCGTGCAGGCGCTGCGCGGCAAGCCGCTGCAGTGGGAGGCCGCGGCGCCGCGCTTCGAGCCCGATGTCGTCAAGGCAGGTCCCATCCTCGACAACGTCGTCGAAGGGCGCGACGTCGACCTCAGGACATTCCCTGCGCCCCGCTGGCACGAGCACGACGGCGGGCGCTACATCGGCACCGGCGTCGCCGTGGTGACGAGCGATCCGGATACCGGGCGGATCAACGTCGGCGCCTACCGGATGATGATCCAGGAGGACGGCCGGAGCGCGACCATCAACGCCGAAGCGGGCAAGCAGGGTCGCGCCCAGTACGAGCGCTGGTTCGCCAGGCAGGGCAAGGCGCCCGTGCTCGTCTCGTTCGGCCACGATCCGCTGCTGCTGATGGTGGCCGGCACCGAAGTGCCGAACACGATCAGCGAGTACGCGTACGCGGGCGCGATGGTCGGCGAGAAGCTGCGTGTGGTGCGCGGCGAGGTGACCGGGCTGCCGATGCCGGCGTCGGCGGAGATCGTCGTGGAAGGCTGGATACGGCCCGACCGGGTGCTGCGCGAAGGGCCGTTCGGCGAGTGGACCGGCTACTACTCGGGCTCGGCCCGTCCGGTGCCGGTGCTCGATATCGAGCGGCTGTACTTCCGCAACGACCCCATCATCCTCGGCGCGCCGCCCGGCAAGCCGCCCAACGACTACTCGTACATGCGCGCGCTGCTGAAGTCGGCCATGATTCAGGACGAGCTGGTGAAGATCGGCGTCCGCGACGTCCGGGGCGTGTGGGCGCACGAAACGGGGGGCGGGCGGCTGCTCATTGTCGTCTCGATCACGCAGCGGTTCTGCGGCCACTCGCGCCAGGCGGGCTTCATTGCCGCGCAGTGCCAGGCGGCCGCCTACATGAACCGCTTCGTCATCGTCGTTGACGACGACGTCGATCCGATGAATCTGGAAGAGGTGATGTGGGCCGTGAGCACGCGGTGCGAGCCGTCGGACGACATCGAGATCATGCGCAAGTCGTGGGGCAGCCGGATCGACCCGATGCTGGCCGACCCCGCCGTGCCGTACAACACGCGCGCGCTCATCGACGCCTGCCGGCCCTTTGAGAAGCTCGAGACCTTTCCGCGCGTGGCGCAGTCGTCGCCCTCCGACGTGCGCGAGACGGTCGCCAAGTGGAAGGAGCTGTTCGCCGACCCGCGCTTTCCGCTGCCCGAGACCGTCATTCCGTCGGCGGCCGTCGACGCGGCGGCGCACGGCAGCGGCGTCACGGCGATGGACAAGAAGGACTAGCGGGACGCCTCGGTGGACGTGTTCTTTTCGGCCCTCCTGCAGGTGCTGGCGCCCCACACGTTCGCCGTCATGCTCGTGGGCATCGCCGTCGGCCTCCTCGTGGGCATCCTGCCCGGGCTCGGCGGCGCGGCGACGCTGGCGATGATGCTGCCGTTCGTCTACCCGATGGACGCGATCTCGGCCTTCGCGTTTCTGCTGGGGATGCACGCGGTGACCGCCACGACCGGGGATATCACCTCGGTGCTGTTCGGCATTCCCGGCGAGGCCACCTCGGCGGCCACCGTGCTCGACGGCTACCCGATGACGCGGCGGGGCGAGGGCGGGCGCGCCCTCGGCGCGGTCCTCTCCAGCTCGCTCGTCGGCGCGCTGGTCGGCGCGGCGGTGCTGGCCGTCTCGGTCCCGGTGATCCGTCCCCTCGTCCTCGAGCTCGGTCCGCCGGAGTTCCTCATGCTCACGGTGCTCGGCCTGAGCTTCATCGTCTCGCTGGCCGGGCGGAATCTCGTCAAAGGGTTTGTGATGGCGGCGCTCGGGTTTCTGCTGGCGATGGTGGGCCTCGACCCGCAGAGCAGCATCCAGCGCTTCACGTTCGGCCAGTTGTACCTGTGGGAGGGGATTGGCGTCGTGCCGGTGGTGGTCGGGCTCTTCGGCGGCGCCGAGGTGCTGCAACTGATGATGACGAAGCAGAGCATCGCCCAGCGCCGGGGCGACGAGCGGCTGGCGGGCGTCATGCAGGGCGTGCGCGACATGTTCGCGCACCGGTGGCTGACGCTGCGCGCCAGCGCCATCGGGCTCGGGATTGGCGTCATTCCGGGAATGGGTGGCGCCGTGTCGCAGTTCATTGCCTACGCGCACGCGCAGCACTCGTCGTCGCACCCGGAGACGTTCGGCAAGGGCAACGTCGAGGGCGTGCTCGCGACGGGCGCGGTGAACAATTCGCGCGAGGGCGGCAATCTCATTCCGACGGTGGCGTTTGGCATCCCCGGCAGCATCTCGATGGCGATCCTGCTGAGCGTATTCCTGCTCAAGGGACTCGTCCCGGGGCCGGCGATGCTGACCAGGAACCTGGACGTCACCTACGCGATGGTCTGGGTGATCGTCCTCTCCAACATCATTGCCGTGTCCGTGTCGTTTCTCTTTCTCAATCAGCTGGTCAGGCTCACCTACGTCAAGGCCTCGCTGCTCGTGCCGTTTCTCGTCGTGCTCACGGCGTTCGGCGCCTATACGGCGCACAACAGCTTTGCCGACATCGTGCTGATGCTCGGGGCCACCGTCGTTGGCGTGGCGGCCATCCGCTGGGACTGGCCGCGGGCGCCGCTCCTGCTGGCGCTCGTCCTTGGCGACATCGCCGAGCGGTACCTCTTCCTGTCGTATTCGCTGTACGAGTGGCGCTGGCTCTCGCGGCCGCTCGTGATCGCGTTCGCGGTGGTCACCGTCGCAGGCCTCGTCTGGCCGTTCGTCCGCCGGCGCCATCGGGCGGAGCCCGCCGCCGCGGCGCCTCGCGCGGACGTGCCGATTACGACTGGTGTGCTTGTCGTATCGGCGTGGGTGCTCTACCAGGCGGCCGGGTGGCCCTTTCGGACCGCGGTGTTCCCGCTGGCGACCGGCGGGCTGCTGCTGTTCCTGACGGTGGTGAAGCTCGGCAGCGACCTGGCGCGGCGTAGAACCGCGCCCTACGAGGATGAGGATGTAGGGCGGGCCTTCGCGGCCCATGAGGAAACCGGGGACGTGCCGGACGTGTTCGCAACGGCGTCGCGGACGGAGTGGCTCGCTGCCGTCGCCTGGATGGCGGCGTTTTTTCTGATGCTGTGGCTGCTCGGCGCGCTGGTGGCTGTTCCGCTGTTCGCGCTCGTGTACTTGCTGGCCGTGTCGCGGCAGTCGGCGACCATGGCCGGCGTGTACGCGCTGGCGTGCTGGGCGTTCGTGTACGGACTGTTCGATCGCCTGCTGCGCATTCCGCTGCCGGCGGGCGTGCTCTTTTCATGAGTCCGCCTGAAGGCGGACACTACGTACGTGGAGTACGTAGTGTCCGGCTTTAGCCGGACCACGATGCCGTGATGAAGCACTCGATACAAGTCAAGGTCAACGGCGAGGTCTGCGAGGGTGAGGTCGAGGCGCGGACGCTTTTGGTGCACTTCCTGCGCGACCAGCTCGGGCTGACCGGCACGCACGTCGGCTGCGTGGTGGGCGAGTGCGGCGCCTGCTCCGTGCTGGTGGACGGCGCGCTCGTCAAGTCGTGCCTGATGCTTGCCGTGCAGGCGCACGAGCGCGACCTCGTCACCATCGAGGGGCTGGCGCGCGACGGCGCGCTGCAGCCGATCCAGGAGGCGTTCGTGAGCCGCTTCGGGCTTCAGTGCGGGTTCTGCACGCCGGGCTTCGTGATGGCCAGCCATGCGCTCCTGCTGCGCAACCCCAATCCCACCGACGAGCAAATCCGTCAGGACCTGTCGAGCAACCTGTGCATGTGCACCGGGTACGTGCAGATCGTCGAGGCGGTGAAGGACGCGGCGTCCCGGCTGCGGAGCAGACAAGGACACGAAGACGGATCAGCCACAAAGGGCACAAAGGCCGCTAAGCAGTGACTCAGTACATAGGCCGAAGCGTCCGCAGCAAGGAAGCGCCGCGGTTTGTCACCGGCCGCGGCCGGTACGTCGACGATCTGTCGCTGCCCCGCATGCTGCACGCGTGCATTCTGCGGAGCCCGTACGCCCACGCGCGCATCACGGCCGTCAGCGGTGACAGGGCCACGCAGCTGCGGGGCGTCAAGGCCGTCCTCACCCCCGATGACGTCAAGCGCCTCTCGCGGCCGTTCAAGCCCGGACGCTACGCCGCCGGGCTGCGCGTGCCCATCCCGGAATATGCGGGCGCGATCGGGAAGGTGCGATACGTCGGCGAGCCGGTGGCCATTGTGGCCGCCGACAGCCGCGCCGTCGCCGAGGACGCGCTCGAGCTGATCGACGTCGAGTACGACGCGCTGCCGGCCGTTGTCACGACAGCCGATGCTGCGGCTCCAGCGGCTCCGGTGCTGTACGACGAGCTTGGCACCAACGTGGCGTGGCAGGGGCACGTCTCCTACGGCGACGTGGAGGCTGCCTTCGCCCGCGCCGACCGGATCGTTCGCGAGAACCTGAAGGTGCACCGCTACAGCTCCACGCCGCTCGAGCCGTTTGCCTGCCTGGCGGAACACACGCCGGAGCGGTTGACGATCTGGTGCAACGCGCAGTCCCCCGACGTGATCTACGACGCCGTCTCAGAGGCGCTCGGCATCGACAGCGTGCGTGTGATCGTGCCGGACATTGGCGGCGGCTTCGGCCAGAAGATTCATCTCATTCGCAAGTACGCCGTGTTGGCCGCGCTCATGGCTGTGAAGACCGGGCGCCCTGTGAAATGGATCGAGGACCGCAGCGAGCACATGATGGCCGGCGGCCACTCCTGCGAGCAGGAGTTCGACGTGGAGGCCGCCGTCAGGGCCAATGGGGAAGTGCTCGGACTCAAGATCCGTGACACAGACGATGTGGGCGGGTCGGTGAGCACGCTGACGATTCACTTCACCAACAAGCTGAACAACCTCTTCAACACCTACAAGGTGCAGCACCTCAGGCTCGACGGGCGGTCGGTGCTCACCAACAAGTGTCCGGTCGTGCCGAACCGCGGCATCGGCAAGCCCGGCATGTGCTTCGTGTGGGAGCGCATGATGGACCGTATCGCGCAGGAGCTTGCCCTCGATCCGATCGAGGTGCGCCGCCGGAACCTGGTGCCGGCGGACCGGTTCCCGTACACGACGCCGAACGGCAACATTCATGGCAGCGGCGATTACCAGACGCTCCTCGACAAAGTGCTGGTCAACGTCGACTACGCCGGCGTGCGACGGCGCCAGGCGGAGGAACACGCCCGTCGGGCTGGCTCCTACATCGGCATCGGCGTCGTCATCGGCATCGAGCCGGGCGGCAGAAACGCGGCGCGCGACATGGCCATCTTCCCGCAGTCGGCGCAGATGCCGGGGGCAGGCGGCGTGGAAGGCGCCACGGTCAAGATCGAAAAGAACGGCTCGGTCCTCTTCACGCTCGGGTCGCCGAGCTGCGGACAGTCACACGAGACGACGGCGTCGCAGATTATCGCCGACGTGCTCGGCGTCGCGCCCGAGCGGGTGTCGGCGGTGGGCGCGTTCGATACCGCGCTCTCGCCGTGGGGCATCTCGTCATCCAACAGCGGCAACAACTTTCATCTGTACGACGTCGGCGCCGTGCACGGCGCCGCCACGCGGCTGCGCGACAAGGTGCTGACGCTGGCCGCCCACGTGCTGAAGGCGGACAAGGAGACGCTGCGCATCGACGACGGCGTCGTGGGTACGATCACCTTTGCCGAGCTCGGCACGATCGCCTACGGCAACCAGGCGATGCTGCCGCCCGGCTTCGAGCCCGGCCTGCAGGCGACCTACTATCACAGCCATCCGCACGCCGACCCGCTGATGCTGCCCGACGCGCAGGGCCGCGTGCGGGCGCAGTACACGTTTTCGTCGGCGGCCCACGCCGCGGTCGTCGACGTCGATCCAGAGACCGGCCGCGTCCGCGTCCTGCGCTACGTCATCGTCAGCGACAACGGCACCTTGATCAATCCGGCTGTGGTCGACGGGCAGATCTACGGATCGGCGGCGCACGGCATCTCGGTGGCGCTTGGCGAAGGGTTCGTCTACGGCGCCGACGGCCAGCTGCTGACGATGACGCTGCTCGATTACGGCAAATCGACGACGCTGGAGACGCCGCACATCGAGATCGAGCACTATCCGGTGCCGGATCCGTTTACCACACTGGGACAGAAGGCGGCGGGGGAAGGCGCGGCCATTCCCTCGCCGGCGGCCATCGCGAGCGCCGTGGAGGATGCGCTGGCGCCGCTCGGCGTGAAGGTGCGGCACCTGCCGCTCTCGCCCGAGCGCGTGTGGAACCTGATCAGGGAAGCGTGAACACCCTGCGTGCGTTGTGTTCGAAGATCTTTGCCTTGTCGGCGGCGGAAATGTCGAGCTGCTCCATGGCCCGGAGGGCCACCTCGATGTACTTGCGGCCCCCCTGCGTGTCGAACGGCATGTCGGTGGCAAACATCACGCGGTCGGTGCCGAAGAAGTCGAGCCCGCACTGGAGCGCCGGCACCGACCCGATGGTGATCGTGTCGGCATAGAAGTCATGGAAGTACTCGTACGGATGTTTCTTCAGAGCAACGGGTTCGTTCCTGGCCTGGGCGGCCTTGAGGAGCTTGTCGTACCCCTCGCGGATCCGCTCCGCGGCGTAGGGCGCGAATCCCCCCAGGTGATGCGTGACGATCCTGATGTCCGGGTGCCGGTCGAAAAGCCCCGAGAAGACGAGCCGCGCCATGGCCGACACCGTGTCGTACAGCCAGCCGATGACCCGCCACGTGTCGAAGCGGCTTGTGTCCTCGGTGGGGTAGTCGGCGCGGTCGGGTCCGCGCACCGGGTGCAGGAGCACGGGAATGTCGAGCTCGGCGATCCGGTCGAAGAGCGGGGCGAATTGCGGATCGTCGAGCGGCCTGCCCTTCACGTCGGTATAGATCTGGACGCCGACGAAGCCGAGCTGCTGGATGGCGCGATTGAGCTCGACGAGAGCCGCGTCGATATCGTTCATCGGCACGCACGCAGCCGCGCCGGCGAAGCGATCGGGGTGCCGGGCGACGAGCTCGGCCATCTCGTCGTTGGCGATGCGCGAGAGCTCGAGGGCCTGCGCCGGGGCCGCGACGGCCTCGACCGGCGGGTTCGCCGTGTTGACGATCTGGACGTACCCCTCGCCGGCGGTATCCATGGCGCGGAAGCGGGCGTCGAGATCGAAGAGCGCCGGCATGACGCGCTCCTGCTCCTGCAGCCGCGGTGCGAGGGCGAGCCGTGCGTTGCGGTAGCGGGGCGTGATGATGTGATTAAAGACGTCGATTGTCATACGGATCACGGGCCACGGAGACACCGAGGCACAGAGAAGAATTCATTTGTACGTAGTGTCCGGCTTGAGCCGGACCGGAGTAGAGAGTGTATCCCGCCGAATTTGAATATTTCGCACCCCGCACCGTAGACGAGGCGCTGGCGCTCCTGAGCCGCTACGGCGACGAGGCCAAGATCCTTGCCGGCGGCCAGAGTCTGCTGCCGATGATGAAGCTGCGTATCGCCAGCCCTCGGTACCTCATCGACGTCAACCGCATCGAGGGGCTGAGCGGGCTCACGCGCGATGGCGACCGCCTGGTCATCGGTGCGCTCTGCCGCCATGCCGACGTGGCCTCGTCGTCACTGGTCCGGCAGGAGCTGCCGATCATGATCGATGCGGCAGCGCTCACCGCCGATGTCCAGGTCCGCAATCGCGGCACCGTGGCCGGAGCCGTCGCGCACGCGGATCCTGCAGGCGACTGGCCGGCGGCGTTGATGGCGCTTGACACCACGGTGACCGTCGCCGGCCCTGACGGCACGCGAAGCGTTCCCTTGAACGAGTTCATCGTGGACGCCTACACCACACAGATCGGCGCAAACGAGATGGTCGTCGGGCTCTCGGTGGCGGTTCCTCAGAGACCCGGTGGCGGCGCGTACGTGAAATTCGAGAAGCGGGCGGGCGACTTCGCCGTGGCGAGTGTTGGCGTCCAGATCGCACTCGACGGCGAACGGTGCCGGACCGTCGCCATCAGTCTCGGTGCGCTCGGGGCCACGCCCATTCGCGCGACGAGTGCCGAGCAACGGCTGCAGGGCGCGGCGGCGTCGCCGGATCGCCTGCAAGAGGCTGAGCAGCTCGTACGGGACGCGGCCCAACCGTTCGGGGACACGCGGGGGTCAGTCGAATACAAGCGCCACCTCGCCGGCGTTCTGTTCCGTCGCGCGTGTGCGGCCGCCCTCGACCGCGCGCACGGCCGCGAGGTGGCAACCGTGCATATATAGGGCGGGTTCCGCGCCCTTCGACAAGCTCAGGGCGTCCCGAGCACGGCGAGGGCCGAAGGGGCCCCGCCGCGCTCAGCGCGTGCCGGCGTCCACCGCGGCCGCGTCGAGGCCGTGGGCTTTCATCGCGGCCGCAGCCGCCGGGTCGGACAGATAGCGCAGCAAGGCGTTGGCCGCGTCGGCGTCTCTGGCATTCGCGCTGCGCCCGGCCGTGAACGACACGTAGCCCTGCACGGCTTCCGGAAGCGGTCCGAGCAGCTGGAGCCCCGGAACTGGAAGAATCTCGCTCATCAGGGTGACTACCACCTCGGCTTCACCCGCGGCGACCGCGGCGGGCGCTTCGCCCGGCCCCTTCAGCACCGTCTTGGCGCGCATCGCGTCGGCGATGCCCAGTTGCGCGAACGCCCGGTCGATCGTCGTCCGGCTCTGGCCGTCGGCCGTGAAGGCCACCGATTGAGCCTTGAGCAGCATGCTCTTCAGCGCGTCGGGTGTGCTGATGTCGGCCGCGGGCGCGCCCTGCCTGATACCGACGCCGACGCCGGCCCGGGCGACATCGGTGCGCGAGTTGGCGGCCACCTTTCCCTGAGCGATCAAGTCGTCGATCAGGGCCGGCGTCAGGATGGCGACGTCGAAGGCTTCGCCGCCCTCGATCTTCGTCTTCAGGGCGGCGGCCGTGCTGAACTCAATAGAGAGCGCGCGGCCGATGGTGCGCTCGATCTCGGGCTGCAGCTCTTCAACCACCGACCTGACACCATTGGAGCTGAGCACGCGGAGCTCCGTGGGCGCCGGCGGCGTGTCGGGTGCCGACGTGCACGCAGGCGCGGCGGCGAGCAGTACAGCGGCCAAGATCCGGTAGATCACGATCCGGTAGCCGGAGGCCTTCAGGCCTCCGGGACCTGGACACGGAATGTGTCTGACGCGATCGGTGAACATGCGCGGAGTATATACACTAACCGGAGCGAGAGGATCAGGATGCACCTGGACGGCCGATTCACTGTCAATGCGACACAACCCGAGGTCTACGCGTTTCTCACCGACCCGCGCACGGTGAGCGCCCACATGCCCGACGTCAAGGACGTCGCGATCGAAGGCGACGACCGTTTCACGGTCACGGCCCGGGTCGGTGTGGCGCACATCAAGGGCACGATGGTGATGAAGCTGGCGATCACGGATCGCCGGCCCCCGGTCGGCACCACGGTGATCGGCAAAGGGACCGGGCTCGCCAGCGTCGTCGACATGGTGACGAGTTTCACGCTCGAATCGTCCGGCCCGGCCGAGACCGTCGTCCGCTGGCGAGGGGACGTCACGATTTCCGGCAAGCTCGCGGCGTTCGGGCCGCAGGGGCTGCTCGACCGGATCGCGCGCAAGAATATCGACATGTTCATCGAGGGAATCCGGGCAGGATTGCACGCGGAGGCTGTCACTCGGTAGAACGACGCGCCGGCGTTGCGCCCCCGCCCTATAATCGGCGCGGACACCTCACGTTATTGATGACACCGCTATGGCCCTGAGTGCCGGCACCCGGCTCGGCCCGTACGAGATCCACTCCGCCCTCGGCGCCGGCGGCATGGGCGAGGTGTATCGGGCGCGCGATACGCGCCTGGGCCGCGACGTCGCGGTCAAGGTGCTGCCGGCTATGTCGAGCGCCGA
>Ga0209640_10003819_pt1 | contig 13206 bp, 15 predicted proteins | sample RifCSP10_1_FD_184018 | JGI IMG/M metagenome (GOLD analysis project Ga0209640, IMG submission 184018) | Soil microbial communities from Rifle, Colorado - Rifle CSP2_sed 10_1 (SPAdes) (version 2) | ecosystem: Environmental > Terrestrial > Deep subsurface > Rock core/Sediment | place: Rifle...
ATCATTCGCGTGACGGCGCCGCTCCCCGAAGCGCAGCTCATCGAGAGCCGGCTCGTCAATCTCGTGCACTTCGAGACCACGATCGCCTCGAAAGCGGCGCGCTGCGTGCTCGCAGCCCCGGGGAAGGCGTTGATCGACTTCGGCATGCGCCGCGCGCATGGCAACGAGGCCGCACTGCTCGCCGCGCGGGCGAGCTACTTGGCCGGCTTCACCGGCACGGCCACGACGCTCGCCAAGCCCGCGTTCGGCATACCGATCTTCGGCACCATGGCGCACTCGTTCGTGCAAGCTCACGACACCGAGATCGGCGCGTTCGAGCACTTCGTCGACTCACACCGCGGACCGATCACATTGTTGATCGACACCTACGACACGCTGGCGGCGGCCGAGCGCGTCGTCGAGCTCGCCCGGCGCAGACCGGACAGGCCGATCGCGGCCGTGCGCCTCGACAGCGGGGACGTCGGTTTGTTGGCGCGCCAGGTGCGCTGTGTTTTCGACGCGGCAGGCCTGCACCAAATCGGCATCTTCGCGAGCGGCAACCTCGACGAGCAGCGCGTCGCCGGCCTGGTCGGCGCAGGAGCGCCGATCGACGCCTACGGCATCGGCACCAGCCTGGTCACCTCGGCGGACCAGCCGTATCTCGACGCCGTCTACAAGCTGCAGGAATACGCCGGCCGGCCGCGCCGCAAGCGCTCGGCGGGCAAGGCGACCTGGCCCGGCCGCAAGCAGGTGTACCGCAGCTCTCATGCGGACGGCACGTTTGCGGCCGACAGCGTGACGCTCGAGACCGATCCCCAGCCCGGCGAGGCGCTGCTGCGCCCGGTGATGCAGGCGGGCAAGCGGCTCGCGGCGCCGACGCTCGAGGCTTCGCGCCGCCACGCGCTCGCGCAGCTCGCGCGCCTGCCGGCGCGCCTGCGCTCGCTCGCGCCCGCCGACGTCCCTTATCCGGTGAGCATCGCGCCGGCGCTCAAGGCGCTTGCCGACCAGGTCGACCGCGCGACGTGACGAAGAAGCGCAAACGCTCCGCCAAGCTGCCCGCCTGGGCGGCCGAGCAGTCGCCCGACGCGGTGCTGATCACCAGCGCCAACGGCCGCATCCAGTACGTCAACCCGGCTTTCGAGGCGCTCACCGGCTTTTCGCGCGCCGAGGTGCTCGGGCGCACGCCCGCGGTGCTGAAGTCCGGCCAGCACGACGCGCGCTTCTACCGGCGCCTGTGGCGCGCCATCCGCGCCGGCAGGCCCTTCCGCGGCGTGTTCCTCAACCGCAGGAAAAGCGGCGAGCTGTTCTACGAAGAGGAGATCATCCGGCCGGTGCGCGGCCCGGGCGGCCGCATCGCCTACTTCGTCTCCTCCGGGCGCGACGTGAGCGTGCGCGAGCGCGAGCTGGAAAAGGCGCAGCACGACGCGAGCCACGACGGCCTGACCGCGCTGCCCAACCGGGGCCTGTTCGTCGACCGGCTGGAGCAGGCCCTGCGCCACGCGGCGCGCCACAGGGAAAAGCTGGTGGTGGCGATCTTCGACCTCGACGAGTTCCGGCGCGCGAACGACACTTTCGGGCACCTGGGCGGCGACGAGGTGCTGCGCGCCGTCGCGCGGCGCACGCGGCGCGCGGTGCGCAGGGCCGACACCGTGGCGCGCATCGGCGGCGACGAGTTCGCCCTGGTGCTGGCCGGAATCGAGAGCCGGGCCGCCGCCGCGGCGGTGCTCGAGAAGGTGCGCGCGGTCAATGCGGCGCCGGTGCGCTACGGGCGGGCGAGGATCCCGCTCAGCGTAAGCATCGGCGCATGCCTCTACCCGCGCGACGGGCGCAGCGGGAAGACGCTGCGCCGGTGCGCCGACGCCGCCATGTACGAAGCGAAGCGCGCGGGCGGCAACCGCTGGCGCTTCGCCCGCTCCCGCTAGAGGCTCGACCCCGCCGGGCCGGCGTAGGTCTTCTCGTGCATGCGCTGGCAGCGGACGCAGCGCAGGGCGGCGGGCTCGGCCCGCAGCCGCTCGAGCTCGATCTCGCTGCCGCAATCGGCGCAGGCGCCGTAGCCGCCCCGGTCCATGCGCTGGCGCGCCGCGTCGAGCGCGCGCAGCTCGGCGAGGTCGCGCGACACGTCGGCGTGGTCGAGGTCGCCGATCAGCGTCGCCACCGACTCGTCGCCGCTATCGCGCGCCGCGCCGGCGAGCTCCTCGAAGCGGTCCGCGCGCTCGCGCTCGACGTCTTCGTGCAGCTCCTCCTGGAGCGCCCGGCGGCGCGCATCGATAAGGCCCCCCAGCTCCTGGACTTGTTTGGCGGTCAACGGCATCTGCGTCTCCTTGTGGTCGAGCCTAGGTTAGACGCCGCTGCGGCGATAAGTTTGACTGAAATCAAAGCTCCGTGCCGCCGAGGCCTTAGTCTTCGAGACATGCAAATGCCCCTGCAAGTCACGTTCCGCGACATGCCGCGCTCCGAGGCGCTGGAAGCGCGCATCCGCGAGAAGGCGGCGAAGCTCGAGTCCTTCCACCCGCGCATCACGAGCTGCCGCGTCACCGTCGAGGAGCGCCATCGCCACAAGCAGCAGGGCAAGCAGTTCAACGTGCGGCTCGACCTGCGCGTGCCCGAGCACGAGATCGTCGTCAACCGCGACCACGACGCGGACGTGTTCATCGCCTTGCGCGATGCGTTCGACGCGGCGGCGCGCAGGCTCGAGGACGCGCTGCGCATCCAGCGCGGCGACACGAAGCACCATGAGCTGCCGCTGCACGGCAGGGTAGCGCGCCTGTTTCCCGAGCAAGGCTACGGCTTCATCGAGGGCGACGACGGCGCCGAGTTCTATTTTGCCCGCGACAACGTGGTCGAGCCTTCCTTCGAGCGGCTCGAGGTCGGCGACTCCGTGCGCTTCCTCGAGGAGCTCGCCGGCGAAGGCCGGCAAGCCAAGCGGGTGACGCGATGAAGAAGGAGCGCGGCGGGTTCCGCATGCTGCAGCACGAGCAGCTGCTGCAGGAGCTGGTGCACGACAGCTACAAGTCCAAGCGCAAGCTGCCCGAGCCGGCGCGCTGCCCGGACTGCGGCGCGGTGTACCGGCACGGGCGCTGGAGCTGGGGCGCGGCCGAGCCGGGCGCGCACGAGGCGCGCTGCCCGGCCTGCCACCGCGTGCACGACCGCTTTCCCGCGGGCTATCTTCGCCTGCGCGGCGAGTTTTTCGAGGCGCACCGCGACGAGGTGCTGGGCCGCGTGCGCCGCTGCGAGGAGGCGGAGAAGCGCGATCACCCTCTCGAGCGCATCATGACGGTCGAACCCGACCGCGAAGGCGTGATGGTCACCACCACCGGCGCGCACCTCGCGCGGCGCATGGGAGTGGCGCTGCACGACGCCTACAAGGGCGAGCTCAAGTTCCGCTACAACAAGGAAGACAACCTGCTGCGGGTCTCCTGGAGCCGGTAATGATCTTCCGCGACCGCATCGACGCGGCGCAGCAGCTCGCGAAGGCGCTGTCGGCATACAAGGGCAAGAACCCGCTCGTGCTCGCCATTCCGCGCGGCGCGGTGCCGATGGGGCGCGTGCTCGCCGACGCGCTCGGCGGCGAGCTCGACGTGGTGCTGGTGCGAAAGCTCGGCGCCCCGGGCAGCCCCGAGTTCGCGGTCGGCGCGATCGACGAGAACGGCTGGGCCTACGTCGCCGACTACGCGGCCGAAGCCGGCGCCGACGAGGATTACCTGCGCAGGGAAAAGCTGGCCCAGTCCAAGGTCCTGAAAGCGCGGCGCGCGCAGTACACGCCGCAGCGCGCCCCGATCGACCCCCGCGGCCGCGTCGCGATCGTGGTCGACGACGGGCTTGCCACCGGCGCGACCATGATCGCCGCGCTGCATTCGGTGCGCGCGCGAGGGCCGGCGCGCCTGGTCTGCGCCGTGCCGGTCGCTGCGCGCGACAGCCTGGAGAAGGTGCGCCCCTACGCCGACGAGGTGGTGTGCCTGGGCACGCCCGAGTCGTTCCGCGCCGTGAGCCTGTTCTACCGCAGCTTCCCGCAGGTCGAGGACCAGGAAGTCGAGGCCCTCCTGAGATGAGAGCGCAGGCGAGCGTCTCGCTGCCTTCCGGCAAGGTCAGGCTGGAGGGAAACCTCGAGATCCCGGCGCAGCCGCTCGGGGTGGTGCTGTTCGCGCACGGCAGCGGCTCGAGCCGCCACTCGCCGCGCAACCGCTTCGTCGCGGAGCGCCTGCGCGCGGCGCGCCTCGCGACGCTGCTCGTCGACCTGCTGACCGCGGAGGAAGATGCCGATTACCAGATGCGCTTCGATATCGCGCTTCTCACGCGCAGGCTCTCCGACGCCGCCCTCTATCTCGGCGGCGAGCCCGGCACGGCGAAGCTGCCCATCGGCCTGTTCGGCGCGAGCACCGGGGCGGCGGCGGCGCTGCAGGTGGCCGCCGGGATGCCGCAGCAGATCGCGGCGGTGGTCTCGCGCGGCGGCCGGCCCGACCTTGCCGGCGCGGCGGCGCTGCGCCGGGTGCAGGCGCCGACGCTGCTCATCGTCGGAGGCCACGACTACGGCGTGATCGAGCTCAACCAGCAGGCCTACGCCGCGCTACCATGCACGAAGCAGCTCGAGATCGTGCCGGGCGCCACGCACCTGTTCGAGGAGCCCGGCGCGCTCGACGAGGTCGCGCGACTTGCCGCCGCATGGTTCGCACGCCATTTACCCCTGACGCGCTAGAGGCGTACCTCGCGAAGGTGCACGGCCGCTCCGTGCGCGTGGCGCGGGTGACGCCGCTGGGCGGCGGCCGCCAGGGCGACAAGGGCTACGGCTACGGCATCCCGCTGCGGGTCGACTACCAGCTCGGCGGGGAGCCGCGCCGCGCGGTCGTCGAGTCGGTGCGGCCGGGGCCCTTCGGCCACGAGCACATGGCCGACCGCGCGCAGCTGCTGCTGTGGGCGCACCACGCCTTCGGCGGCCTGCCGCGCCACGTCGCCTCGCTCGACGTGGGCGCGGTGCGCGCGAGCGGCGAGCTGGTGCCCCTGGGCAGCGCCGAGGAGCTGTTCATGCTCGCCGAGTTCGTCGACGGCCACGAGTACGCCGACGACCTGCTGCGCATCCGCGCCTCGGGAGAGGCCCTGCCCCTGGACCTGCGGCGGGCCGACGCGCTGTGCGACTACCTGGCCGGCATACACCGCATCGCCGGGCCGGACCCGGGCCTGTACGTGCGCCGCATCCGCGAGCTGGTCGGCCACGGCGAGTGCATCTTCGGCATCGCGGACAGCTACCCGGAGAACGGCCCGGTCGCGGCCGAGCTGCTGCAGCGAATCGAGGCCAAGGCGGTCGAGTGGCGCTGGAAGCTCAGGCGGCGCACGCAGCGCCTGCGCCAGGTGCACGGCGACTTCCATCCCTGGAACATCCTGTTCCGCGAGGGCGAGGATTTCAGCGTGCTCGACCGCTCGCGCGGCGAGTGGGGCGAGCCGGCCGACGACGTGACCTGCCTGACGCTCAACTACCTGTTCTTCTCGCTGCAGCGCTCGGGCAGGCTGGAAGGCGGATTCGAGCGCCTGTGGCGCGGCTTCTGGGAGCGCTACCTCGAGCGCTCGGGCGACGCCGGGATGCTCGAGGTCGCGGCGCCCTTCTTCGCGTTCCGCGCCCTGGTGATGGCCAATCCCGTCTGGTACCCGGCGCTCGACGCCGGCGTCCGGCGCAAGCTCTTCAACCTGATCGTGAACGTCCTCGACGAGGCGCGCTTCGACCCGGCGGCGGCGAACCGCTACTGCGAGGCATGAGCTTCGCCGTCTGGCTCACCGGCCTGTCGGGCTCGGGCAAGAGCGCGATCGCCAGGGCGCTGCTCGCCGCGCTGCACGCGCGCGGGGTGGACGCGGCGGTGCTCGAGTCGGACGTGCTGCGCACCCAGCTCACGCCCTTTCCGCGCTACGACGAGGCCGAGCGCGACCTGTTCTATGCCTCGCTCGCTCAACTGGGAGTATTCCTCGTCGAGAAGGGCAGGCCGGTGCTCTTCGATGCAACGGCGAACAGGCGCGCGTACCGCGACGCCGCGAGGAAGCGCATCGCGCGCTTCGCCGAGATCTACGTCGATACGCCGCTCGAAGTGTGCGCGGCGCGCGATCCGAAAGGCCTTTATCGCGGCGGCAAGACCACCACGCTGCCCGGCCTGCAGGCGCCCTACGAGGCGCCGCTCGCGCCGGAGCTGGTGGTGCGCGGCGACCGCGGCACGCCCGACGCGGCGGCCGCCGCCATCGTCGCGCTGCTCGAGCGCAAGCGCTGGATTTGACTTCCGGCGAGTGCTTTTGATCGGCGTCAACACGCCCGCACGGCGCGGCGCTAGGCTGGTGCCGTTGACAAGGAGGCGAGCTTGAAAGTCCGCGATTTCTGCAGCCGCATGGTGATCGCCGCCGAGCCGGCCACCGACCTGCGCCACGCCGCCCGGCTGATGCGCGAGCACCACGTGGGCGCCCTGGTGGTGATCGACCAGCGCGAAGGGCTGACGCGGCCGATCGGCATCGTCACCGACCGGGACATCGTGATCGCGGTGGTGGCGGCCGACGTGAAGCCCGAGAGCCTCACGGTGCGCGACGTCATGTCGGAGGAGCTGCAGCTGCTGCGCGACGACGACGACGTGTTCGAGGCGGTCGAGAAGATGTCCGACCACGGCGTGCGCCGCCTGCCGGTGGTGGCCGCGGACGGGCGCCTGTTCGGCATGGTGAGCGCCGACGACGTGCTGCGCGTGCTCTCGATCGAGCTCGGCAGCCTCGCCACCACCTTGCATCGCGGCAGCCAGCGCGAGGTCGCGGCGCGCGGCGCCGCGCTCGGCGGGAGTGCGGCATGAGGCCGGCGCCCGTCGCCGCGTACAGGCGCATCCTGGCGCCGGTCGACGGCAGCGAAGCCTCGAGCCGCGGCCTGCGCGAGGCGATCCGCCTTGCGAGGAGCGCGCGCGGTCGCCTGCGCCTGCTGCACGTGGTCGACGAGGTGGCGCTGGTCGGCGGCCTGGACGGCGCGCAATACACGGCGGACGTGTTCGACGCGGCGCGCGACGCGGGCAAGCGCCTGCTTGCGCGCGCGCGCCTGCAGGCCGAGCGCGGGGGCGTCAAGGCGGAGACGGTGCTGCTCGAGAACTTCGCCGGCCGCGTCGCCGACCTGATCGTGCGCGAAGCGAGGAAATGGCGCGCCGACCTGCTGGTCCTCGGCACGCACGGGCGCCGCGGCCTGACCCGCATGGTCATGGGCAGCGACGCCGAGCTGGTGGTGCGCGCCGCGCCTGCGCCGGTGCTGCTGCTGCGCGCGAAAGGCCGCGCATGAGGGCGCTCGTCCTCAGCGCGGCCGGCTTCGAGGATTGCGAGCTGCTGTTTCCCTTCTACCGGCTGAAGGAGGAAGGAATCGAAGTCGACCTCGCGGCGGTCGGCGACGGCGTCATCACCGGCGAGCACGGCTATTCGGTCAGGGCGAACCTCTTGCTCCCCGAGGTCGATGCGCAGCGCTATGCGCTTCTCGTCCTGCCCGGCGGCAAGGCGGCGCAGGCCGTGCGCAGGAGCGGCTACGCGCTCGCCATCGTCGAGTCGTTCTTCAAGCTGGGCCGGCCGGTGGCCGCGATCTGCCACGGCGCGCAGGTCCTCGCCTGGGCGGGCGTGCTCAAGGGCCGGCGCGCGACCTGCCACCCGCAGGTGGCCGCGGAGCTCAAGCATGCCGGCGCGATTTACGAGGACAGCGAAGTCGTCGTGGACGGCAATCTGGTGACCTCGCGCCGTCCCGAGGACCTGCCTGCCTTCATGCGCGAGACGCTGCGGCTGCTGCGCGGGCGCGCCGCCGCCGCCGGCCAGCTCAGCACCGCCGCGGTCTAGCGACATGGACGAGAACCGCAGCATCGCCGCCCAGCTGCGCGAGGCGGCCGACCTGCTGCAGGCGCAGGGCGCCAGCCCGTACCGCGTGAGCGCCTACCGCAACGCCGCCGAGACCGTGGCACGGCTCGACGCGCCGCTGCGCGCGATGTTCGACGCGCGCGGCACGCAGGCGCTCGAGGCGCTTCCCCACATCGGGCGCGGCATCGCGGGCGCGATCGCCGAGATGCTGATCACCGGCCGCTGGAGCCAGCTCGAGCGGCTGCGCGGCGAGGCCGGGCCCGAAGAGCCCGGCGGCGCGCTCGCCGAGCCGCCGGAGGTGGCGGCCTTGCTCGAGATCGACCGCGAATACCGCGACAAGGCGGCCGCGGGGCGCCTGCCGAAGATCGCGCCCAAGCGCTTCAACCCGGCGGGCGAAGCCTGGCTGCCGGTGCTGCATGCGCGGCACGCCGGCAAGCACTTCACCGCGCTCTTCTCCAACACCGCGCGCGCGCACGAGCTCGGGCGCACGCGCGACTGGGTGGTGATCTACTTCTACGACGACCATCACCGCGAAGGCCAGTGCACCGTCGTGAGCGAGACGCGCGGCGCGCTCGCCGGCAAGCGCGTGGTGCGCGGCCGCGAGCCCGAGTGCCTCGCGCACTACCGCCTGCTCGAAGAAGCCGAAGTCGAGGCCTGATCCCGTGGTGAATCGGGGTCAGACCCCGATTTCCACGCGCCGCAGGCTCGACGGTCAACGGCTCAAGCGCGTTCGCGTTATCCGACGAAAATGGTCCCGGCCGAGCACATCGCTTCCTGCATCCTCGTCCTGCGCGGGCAGAAGGTGATGCTCGACGCCGACCTTGCTGACCTCTACGCCGTACCGACCGGTGCGCTGATTCAAGCCGTGAAGCGAAACCCGCAGCGCTTTCCGCTGGACTTCATGTTTCAGTTGACGGAACAGGAGGTTAGCGGTTTGAAATCACAGTCTGTGATTTCAAACTCCAGGCAACCTCGGGGCCGCGGAGGCCGCCGGTCAGCGCCTTACGCGTTTTCGGAGCAAGGGGTAGCCATGCTCTCGTCGGTGCTCCGCAGCACCAGAGCCATCGCGGTGAATATCGCGATCATGCGCGCCTTCGTGCGGCTGCGAGAGCTTGCGGCGGCGAGTACGGGGCTTGGCAGGAAGCTCGATGAGCTCGAGCGACGCGTCGCTGGCCACGATGAAGCCATCGCGAGCATCATTGGCGCGATTCGCGAGCTTGCTGCCCCGTCGCCTGCGACCAGGCGGCGCATCGGCTTCGTCTGAGAAATCGCTTTTCTAGCGCAGCTCGAGCCTGGAGCCGTCCGTCACGGCGTCGGACGGGTAGACGATCACGCGGCTGCCGGGCTCGACGCCGTCCTCCACCAGCGCCTCGACGCTGTTGCGGCGCGGCACGCGCACGGCGCGCTTGCGCGCGCGATCGCCCTCCACCATGAACAGCATCCACTGCTCGCCCTCGCGAAACAGCGCGCCGACCGGCGCCTTGAGGGCGTTTTCCTGCCTGTAGACCACGATGCTCGCCTCGACGCGGAACGCGTCGCCGATGGTCTGCACCTTGTCCAGCGGCTCGGCGAAGTCGAGGATCACGTTGACGCGCTGCTCCTCGACGCCCAGCGCCGAGACCTTGGTGAAGGCGGCGGGCTCGACCAGGCGCACCCGCGCGGCGAGCGCCGGCACGCCCTGGCCGAGGTCCAGGCGCGCCGCCATGCCGGGGCGGATCGCGACCGCGTCCTGCGAGAGCACGTCGACCACCGCCTCGAGGCTGCGCGCGTCGGCGAGCTCGAGCAGCGGCGCGCCGAGCGCCACCGCGCCCTCGCTCTTCTGCACCACCTTGAGCACCGAGCCGGTGACCGGCGAGGGGATCTCCCACCTCAGCCCGGGCTCGCCGCTCGAATAGCGCTTGAGCGCGGCGCGCGCCTGGCCGAGCTCGTGGCGCGAAGCCTCCTCGGCGAAGCGCGCCGCCTCGAGCGCGCGCTGCGCGACCTGGAGCGCGAGCTGGGCCTGCTCGCGCGCGGTCTCGGAGACGAAGCCTTCCCCGGCCAGCTTCTTCTGGCGCTCGAGGTCGGCGCGCGCCTGCTCGAGCTGCGCCATCGCCTTCTGCGTCTCGGCGCGCGCGCGCGAGAGCTGCGCCTCGGCCGCGCCGACGCGCTGGCGCAGCTCGGTCGTGGTGCGGGCGTCGATGAGCGGCGGCGCGGTGGGCGTGAGCGCCGCCACCGTCTGGCCGTTCTTCACCGGGTCGCCGGGCTCGAGCGCGATGCGCTCCACGCGCCCGGCGAGCGGCGCCGAGACCACGTAGCGCTCGCGCACGCGCGTCCTGCCGTCGTCGGACACGGTCTGCTCGAACGCGCCGCGCGCCACCTGCGCGGTCTCGACCGCGATCGGCTGCGGCCGCAAGGCCCAGGCGACGAGCGCGGCGAGAAGTGCCGACGCGACGGCAACGGCGATCTTGTTGCGGGTCTTCATTCCCGGGTCTTGAGCACGCCGACGAGGTCGAGATTATCGATGCGATTGCGCACCACCAGCGCGCTCGCCACGCCGGCCGCGGCCACCATCGCGCCGGCGTAGAGGTAGGTGGCGGGAAAGATCACCAGCGGGAACTCGAATACCTCGTGCTCCATCAGGGAGATGATGAGCGCCGAGAGCCAGTAGCCCGCCACGCAACCCAGGGGAATCGCCGCCGCGATCTCGAGCGCCAGCTCCCCGAGCAGCAGCAGCGAGACCTCGCCGCGGGTGAAGCCGAGCACCCGCAGGCTGGCGAGCTCCCAGGCGCGCTCGGCGAGCTGGATGCGCGCGTTGTTGTAGACCACGCCGATCGCGATGGTGGCGGCGAACGCGGTCAGCACCGCGGTGAAGAACAGCACGTTGCGCGCGCTCGTCTCGCGGAAGGTGTCGAGCAGCGTGCGGTTGACGATGACCACCGCGGCCGCCGGCACCTGCTTGAGGCGCTCGAGCAGCGTCGCCTCCTGCGCGCGCTCCACCAGCAGGCCGGCGGCCGAGACCAGCGCGCTTTCGCGCGCCAGCCGGTTCAGGTCCTCCAGGCGCATCCAGGCATTCATGCCCGCCATCTCGCGCACCGTGCCCATGACCCGCACCTCGGCCGTGATGCGCTTTCCCTCCAGCAGCTCGGCGCGCAGCGTCTCGCCGGGCGCTACGCCGAGGCGCTCGGCAAGCCGCGTGGTGAGCAGCAACCCGCCGGGCACGGGCTTCGCCTCGCGCAGCCCGGCGTCGAGGATGCGCTGCAGCGTGGCGTCGTCGGCGAGGCCGGTGATGGCGGTGCGGTAGCTGCGGTGGCCGGCGCGCAGGCGCACCGGGATGGCGCGCGTCACCTCGGCCTGCCTCACCCCCGGCAGGCGCTCGAGATCCCAGAGCACCGAGCGCGGCAGCGGCTCGGCGAAGCCGATGATCACGTCGGCGCGCTGCACCTTGTTGAACTGCACGTCCATGAACCATTCGATGGCGTCCGACCAGAAGGTGCCCGAGATCAGGATCGCGACCGAGCCGGCGATCCCGGCCACGGTGATCGCGGCCCGCACCGGCTTTCTTTCCAGGTTGCGCATGATCATGCGCTGCGCGGGGGTGAGCAGCCCGGCGTAGCCCAGGCGCTCGATCATCAGCGGCCGGAACTCGGCCGGCGCCGGCGGGCGCAGCGCCTCGGCGGCCCTGAGCCGCACCACGCCGCGGATCGCGGCCAGCGCGCCGCCGAAGGCGGCGGCGAGCGCCGCGCCGGCGCCCGCCAGCGCGAGCCACGGCGGCAGGAAGTAGTCGAACTGCGGGAAATGGAAGAAATCGGTGTACAGGCCGGTCATGGCGTTGCCGAGCCACCAGCCCAGGGCGATGCCGAAAAGCACGCCCAGCAGCACGATGACCGAGGCGAACTTCAGGTAGTGCCAGGCGATCCAGCGCTCCTCGTAGCCGAGCGCCTTGAGCGCCGCGATCTCGCCGCGCTGCGAGTTGACCTGGCGGTGCAGCACCACGTTCAGGATGAAGGCCGCCACCGCGAGGAAGATCGCCGGCAGCACCGTGCCGAACACGCGCTGCTGGTTGATCTCCTGCGTCAGGATGCGGTGCGACACCTGGTCTTCGCGCCCGAGCGCGCCGAAGCCGCCGTAGGGCTCGAGCAGCCTGTCCAGGGAAGCGATCGCATTTTGAGAGGAGGTGTTCTTCGAAAGGCGAAGCAGGACGGAGTTGAACGCGCCTTCCATGTTGAACGCCGCCGCAAGCGCCTTTTCGTCCACCCACAGCACGGCGAACCACTCGTCGTCGGGCATGCCGCCGCCGCGCGTGGCGTAGATGTACTCGGGGGTGAGGACGGTGCCGACCAGGGTGAGGCGCTCGAGCCTGCCGTTCATCAGCACGCTCATGCGGCCGCCGAGCGCGAGGCCGCGCGCCTCGAGGAAGCGCTGGTTGACCAGCGCTTCGCCGCGCGCGAGCGGCGCCGGCCAGCGCCCGCTCTTCAGCGTGAGGCGGTTCATCCCGGGCGGACGCTGGAAATCGAAGCCGATCAGCCGCGCGATCATCGGCGGCACCACGCCCGGCAGCGAGAGCTGGGCGTCGCGCACCACGCGCAGCTCGACCTCCGACACGCCGGGGATGGCGCGGATCCGCTCGGCGAGCGAGCGCGGCGCGCGCTTGGCGGTGGCGAACACATGCGGGAAGCGCGCCGTGTCGTAGTAGTGCTCGCGCGAGGCGATGAGCGAGACGTGGGTCGAGAGCGAGCCGATGAAGGCGCCGATGCCGCAGGCGATCACCAGCGCGATCGACACCACCTGGGTCTTCAGCGCCCACAGGTCTCGCGCGAGCTTGCGGTCGAGGCTCTTCATGCGGCTACCACGAGATCTCCGCCGGGGTGAGCTTGCGCGCGGGCTTTTCCTCGCCGACGATCCTGCCGTTGCCCAGGCGCAGCACGCGGTCGGCCATGCCGGCGATGGCGGCGTTGTGGGTGATCACCATGGCGGTGGTGCCGAGCTCGGCGTTGACCTTCGCGATCACCTCGAGCACCAGCTTGCCGGTCTCGTAGTCGAGCGCGCCGGTCGGCTCGTCGCACAGCAGCACCTGCGGGCGCTTGACGACGGCGCGCGCGATGGCGACGCGCTGCTGCTCGCCGCCGGAGAGCTGCGAGGGAAAGTGGTCGAGCCGCTCGGCGAGGCCCACCCAGGCGAGCGCCTCGGCCGCCGGCATCGGGCGCGCCGCGATGTCGGTCACCAGCTCCACGTTCTCGCGCGCGGTCAGGCTCGGGATCAGGTTGTAGAACTGGAACACGAAGCCGACGTGCTCGCGCCGGTAGCGCGTGAGCTCGCCCTCGTCGGCGCGCGAGAGGTCGTGCTCGAGGAACGTCACCTCGCCCGAGCTCGGCGTGTCGAGGCCGCCGAGGATGTTGAGCAGGGTGGACTTGCCGC
>Ga0209640_10003820_pt1 | contig 13205 bp, 11 predicted proteins | sample RifCSP10_1_FD_184018 | JGI IMG/M metagenome (GOLD analysis project Ga0209640, IMG submission 184018) | Soil microbial communities from Rifle, Colorado - Rifle CSP2_sed 10_1 (SPAdes) (version 2) | ecosystem: Environmental > Terrestrial > Deep subsurface > Rock core/Sediment | place: Rifle...
GCGGCGAGCGGCATCGGCCGCGCCGCGGCGCTGCGCTTTGCCGCGGAAGGTGCTGCGGGCGTCGTCCTTGCCGACCTGAATGCCGATGCGCTCAAGGCGGTCGCGTCCGAGGTCAAAGGGCTTGCCGTCCCCTGCGACGTCAGCCGCGAAGCCGATATCAAGCGTCTCGTTTCAGAAGCGGAAAGGAAGTACCACCGGATCGACGTATTCTTTTCCAACGCCGGGATCGTGGTCCGCGGCGGCCTGGAAACGCCGGACGAGGTCTGGGAGCGGAACTGGAAGATCCATGTCATGGCGCACGTCTGGGCGGCGCGCGCCGTCGTCGAAAAGATGGTGGCGCGCGGCGGCGGGTATTTCCTTGTGACCGCGTCTGCTGCCGGGCTGCTCAACATCGTGGAATCCGCGTCCTACGGCGTCACCAAGCACGGCGCGGTCGCCTTCGCCGAATGGCTCTCGATCGCCTATGGCCGCAAGGGCGTGCATGTGTCGTGCCTCTGCCCGCAGGCGGTCGTGACCGGCATGTACCAGGGGGACGGAGGCTCCGCGGGCGTCGACGGCGCGCTCACCGCCGAGCAGGTCGCGGTCGAGATGGTCAAGGTCATGGCGGAGGAGCGCTTTCTGATCCTGCCGCACCCGCAGGTGCTCGAATACATGCGCGCCAAGACGGCGAACTACGACCGCTGGCTCGGCGGGATGCAGAAGATTTTCCTCAAGTATCAGGCGGAGTAGGCGCGGCAGTCGCCCCTAGCCACGTTCCTCGACCAGCTCCCGCGCCCAGTGGCGCTTCTGGCGAAAGAACGTCACGCCCAGCAGGAACCCGATCGCCGCGCCGGAAAGGTGGGCGACGAGATTGACGCCCGCGGGGCCGTCGCCGGTGATCTGGACGTACACGTCCCAGCCAATGTACCAGGCGGCGAGCAGCCACGCCGGCACGGCAAAGCGCTTGAAAAGCACGATCAGCCACAGGACGCAACTGATGCGTGCCCAGGGAATGAAGAAGACGAACAACGCGATCATGCCCATCACCACGCCGGAGAGCCCTACTGTCGGCAGCGCCTCGACGTTTTGCAGCATGGCGAGCGAGTACACGCTGTGCGTGCCGAGGGCAAGCGCGATCAGGACGCCGAGATAGAGGAAGGGGCCGATCAGGATCTCGATCGTGGCCGCGAACGCGTAGAAAAAGAACAGATTGCCGATCAGATGGCCCCAGCTTGCGTGCGCCACGGCGGCGGAGAGCATGCGCATCGGGTTCCACGAATCGGGCGGGTACGACAGGCGCGCAGTGAGGTTGGAAGGCGCGCTGCGCCGGAACGTGCGGTAGGCGTCGAGCAGGGCCTGCTCATAGTAGGTCGCCAACCGTGCGTCCGCGACGCCGCGCGTTCGCCCGGCGCGTTGCACCAGTTGCGCGAGGGCCGCCTTGTCGTCGTTCGCGTGGTGGAGCGTGAGCAAGAATGCCACGCAAACGCCCGGTTCCGCCGAGCCGGCGACGCGCCTCAGGGCCTGGAGAAATGCGCGCCCGTCCTCGCGCTCGCAATATTCGGCCGCCGACTGGTAAAGGGCGCGCTGACTGTCGGACTGCGCGATGAACACGCCGATGCACAACAGGCAAACCAGAACGGTGAGCACCGGGAAGCGATGCAGCGAGATCCGCGCCCGGTACGGGAAGAACATGGCTACTCGCCGACCTCGCTCGCGAGCGCAGCCGGCCTTGCCGGCCGCAGACCGCTGACGAACCGGGTCGTCTCCTCGATCACCTTCCTGCGCGCATCCTGCAGCACATAGTGCCCGCAGTCGGGCAGGCGCCGCCGCTCGAGGTGGCGCGGCAACAGCCGCGCGAGGGCGTCAAGCTGCGCGGCGGAGAAGAACTCGTCGTTTTCGCCCTGTATCGCGAGCACGCGGCAACGAACGCGCGCGATATATTCTTCCAGCCCCCATCCGTGGCTCGCGTCATCCGCGGTCCACACTTTGACCAGGCGGCGGAACAGTGCGTCGGTTTTCGCGCCGTGATAGCGCTGCAGGCGCGCGGCGAGATCGCCGTGCTCGAAATCGCGGATCTGCTCGCGGATCGCGGCGAGCGTCTTCGCTTCGCGGAAAAGATGCGGCGAGAGCGCAATGACGCCGCGCACGCGCTCGGGGAAAGCGCCGGCGTATGCGAGCGCGATCGCGGCCCCGTCCGACTGGCCGACCAGGATCGCGTCGCGGATACGCGCCTGCTGCAGCACTTCGGGAAGCGCTTCCAGGGCCTCGCGCAGCAGGTAGTCGCGCGCGAAGGGCGGCGTGAGCGGCTCCGAATCGCCCGATCCCCAGCGGTCGTACAGAAGCGCGCCGCATCCGGTCGCCTTAACGAGCCGGTCGGGGTGATCGCGCCAGAGCCGGGCACATCCAAGGGCGTCGTGCAGAAAGACGAGCGTCGGCGCCTCGCCCGGAGGCGGTCCGAGCCAATGCCCGCGCAGGGAATGGCCGCCGGCGCGCAGGAAGAGCTGCCGGAACGCGCGTTCGACGACTTCGCGGAAGTCGGCAGGCGCGAGCGCGACCGCATCGCATTGCGTGCGCGCGATCGCCGCAAGATCCGTCGTGCCGAGCGACCGGCGCGCGAGCACCAGCTCCCAACCGATCTGCCCCTCGTCGAGATACAGGCCACCGCCGCCGGTGATGCGCCGACCCACCTCGATGCCCTGGCGGCGGCAGTATTCGAGGCGCACCTCGTGGCTCAGGATCTGGTGCAGGCCGACCAGCGCCGAGGGCCGAAAGCGCAGGAAACGGATGGTGGCGGGAATCCTGCCCGCGCGATGCGCTTCGATCAGCGCCTGGTCGAAGGCTACATTGGCGCGGCCGCCACGAATGCCGGTGTCGATCACCCGCACCGGGCGAGGCGATTCGCCGGATTCAGGTTCGATCATGGATGGGACCGCGAGAGCAACGGCTCACTCCCTGAATTTCCCGGCGTGCGGGAGCGACAGGTCGAAAACCCGCTCGGGCAGCCAGGTGGCGATCGCCGGAAAGGCCATCACCGTGGCGATCACGAGGAGCTGGATCAGGATATAGGGAACGACGCCGCGGTAGATGTCGGCCAGCGTGACCTCGGGAGGCGCCGCGCCGCGCGCGAGCAGCAGCGCGTAGCCGAAGGGCGGGGTGAGAAACGACGTCTGCAGGTTGAGCGCGAGCAGCACCGCCGCCCAGTAGAGCGCAAGGTGCGGCGCCCCCACGTGCGCGCCGAAATCCAGCCCTTCGAGCACCGGGCGCAGCACCGGGAAGGTAATCAGCACGATCTCGACCCAGTCGAAGAAAAACCCGAGCACCAGGACGACGAGCAGCACCACGCAGAGAACGCCGACGGCGTCGATCTGCAGCGAGCGAAACAGGCCGAGCACGAATTCGCCGCCGCCGAGCAGGCGGAACACGAGCGAGAACACCGTCGCGCCGATGTAGATGAAAAACACCAATGCGGTGGTGAGCGCGGTATGCTGGATCACGCCATCGAGGTTGTGTAAATTCAGCTTGCGCTGCGCGGCCGCGATCAGCACCGCGCCAGCCGCACCGAGCGCTGCCGATTCGGACAGCGTCGCCCAGCCGAGCGCCACGGAGAGCAGGACGCCGCCGAGCAGCAGGCAGGGTAGAGCGAGCCGTCCGAGTGAGGTGGCGTAAGCGACGGGAGCCGCCGGCCCGGATGCATCGCCCGGGAACGGCCGCACCGGCGGATGCGCGAACGCGGCGAACGCCATGTATCCGCCGAGCAGCAACGCGAGTGGCCCGAGCATGCCGAGAAACATGGCCGGGACCTGAACGCCGATCGCGTCGGCGACGAAAAAGAGGATGATGCCGGGCGGCACCACCACGCCGAGCGTGCCTGCGGCCGCGATCACGCCGGCGGCGCTTGCCGGCCGATAGCCGTGCCGGAGCATTGCCGGAAAGGCGATCAGCGCGAGGGCGCTGACCGACGCCGCGACCACGCCCGCGGCCGGGGCGAGGAGCGCGCCGAGCACGATGACCGCGAGTGCGAGGGCGCCGGGGACTCGGCGCAAGGCGTCGCGCACGCCGAGCAGCAGATCGTCGGCGACGCCGCTCTTTTGCAGCATCGCCCCCATGAAGATCAACAGAGGCACGGTGGCGTAGAGGATTTCGTCGCTGTCGGTGAGCGCGCCGTAGACGCGGAAATAGATCGCGCCGAAGTCGGTGCTCTTCACCGCGCCGGCGAGCATCCCGAGGCCCGCGAACAGAAAGCCCACCGCGATCAGCACCACCGCCACGGGAAGTCCGCTGAAAAGCGCAAGCGCGAGTGCCGCCAGCATCGCGGGCGCGAGCCATTGTGCGCCGGCGGCGATCAAGCCGACGAGCCCTCGCCGCGCGGTGCGCGAAGCGTTCGCACGCAGCGCGCAGATACCGACAGCGCGGCGCCGAGCAGCAGGAGCGCGCCGGCCGGCAACGTCAGCCGCACGAGCCATTGCAGCGGCAGATCGCCGAATGCGAGCCGCTCTCCCTGCAGGAACGAGCGCCAGGCGGCGTCCCCGCCGTATGCGATCAGGATGGCGCAAAGCGGGAGCACGACTCCGACGCAGCCCGCGAGTTCGAATGCCGCGCGCGCGCGCCGCGACAGGCGCTTGCTCAGCAAATCGATGCGCACGTGCGCGTCGCGGAGATAGCCGAGGCCGAGCGACCCCATCACCAGCGCGAAAAACAGCAGCGCGATGAATTCCTTCAGGTCCGCATCCGGCCCCACGCGCAGGTGGCGGCCCGGCACCAGCCACGCGCCAAGGATCACCATCAGCGCGACGGTGAGCCGCGCGACGAACAGCGAGATCGCGGATACGGCGCGCGCAAGCGCATCCATTTCCGGTCAGAGCTTCCCTAACAGCGTGCCGAGCAGTTCGGACGCGGTCGCAAGCTCCCCGTCGGTGTTGAGGAGGTCGGCGCACAGACGCAGCCGGTCGCCCCGTGCGTCGGTCTTTACGCCGCGCCGCGCAAGCTCCCCGGCAAGGCGGCTCGCCTGGGGGTGCGCACAGGTCAGAAAGGCGCCGAAGTCCGCGCCTGCGCCGTCCACGCGGATGCCGCGATCGGCGAGCAGGGCGGCAAAGCGCAGCTTTTGCACGAGATGAAAGGCGCGCAGGCGCTCGACGCCGGCGGAAAGCGTGAATTCGAGTCCTGCCAGCGCCTGTACCGGCGCGAGCGCCGGCGGCGTCGATTCGAGCCAGGCGTCGCCGCCCGGACCGAACCGCGGCGGATCCGGGCGCTCGTAGCCGAACGGGTTCTCCTTCGCAAACCATCCGGTGTCGAGCGTGCGCAGGGCCTGATGGACCGGACGCACGTAGAGCCAGCAGGCGCCGGGGCCGCCGCGGGTGTACTTGTACGAGCCGCCGACGGCGAAATCGGCCTCGAGCGCGGCGAGGTCGAGCGGCAGGACACCCGCGTGGTGGTAGACGTCGAGCAGTACCTTCGCGCCGGCATCGTGCGCCGCGCGAATCACCTCCGCGATTCCCGCCACGATCTCCCCGGTGCGAAAGAGCACGCTCGAGACGACGACCAGGTCCGTCTTCGGGCGCAGCGCTCCGATCAGCGCCTCGGCGCGCGCCGGCACGGTCGCCAGTTCGATCCGCCCGCGGTCGCGATAGACCCGCAGGATGAAGTCGAGCGAATCGAATTCGGCGTCGGTCGTGACCACGCGGATGCGGCCCTCGTGCGCGTTGAGCACCGCGCGCAGGCCCTGCCCGGCGCTCGTCTTCGGCACGATCGAGTCCGCGGTCAGCGCGCCGACCAGGCGCGCGGTGAGCGCGCGGAATTTCTCGCGCGCGGCGAGCCACTCGTCCCAGGCCTCGCCCATGTCGCGGTACCAGGCATCGAGCGCCCGCTCCACGTCCTGCGCCATGCGGTCGGGCGCACGGCCGAGCGAGTGGTTGGCGAGGTAGATCGGGCGGCCCGGCGCGAGCGCGCGCGAAAAAAGCGGCCGGATCTTTTGCGCGATCCGCGGCTCGTCGAGCGCTTCCGCGCCGGGATCGCTCATGCCTTTTCGATCGCGGTGCGCACGTCGATGAGTTCCGGAAAGAGCGCGACGTCGAGCGTTTTCCTGAGAAACGCGACACCCGCCGTGCCGCCGGTGCCGCGCTTGAAACCGATCACGCGCTCCACGGTCTTGACGTGGCGAAAGCGCCAGAGCTGGAAATTTTCCTCGACGTCGACCAGCTTTTCGCACATGTCGTAGGCGTCCCAGTGCTGCTCCGGGTCTTCGTAGATGGCCTTGAACACGGCGACGACGCCGTCGTGGCGCCGGTACGGCTCGGCCCAATCGCGTTCCACGCGCTCGCGCGGCACCGCCATGCCGCGGCGCGCAAGATGGCGCAGGAACTCGTCGTAGAGGCTCGGGGATTCGAGCAGGCGCTTCAGCCAATCGTGAACCGCCGCGTCGTGGCGGTGCACGGCGAGGATCGAGGGGTTCTTGTTGCCGAGCAGGAATTCGATCGCGCGAAACTGGAATGACTGCAGTCCCGAGGCGGGCCCCAGCACGTCGCGGAACTGCACGTACTCCGACGGCGTGAGGGTCTCGAGCACGGCCCACTGTTCGAAGAGCTGGCGCTGGACCTGCTTGACCCGCGCCAGGATCTTGAAGCAGGGCGCAAGGCGGTCCGCCTTCACGTGCGCGATCGCCGCCTGCAGCTCGTGCACGATCAGCTTCATCCACAGCTCGGCGGTCTGGTGCTGGATGATGAACAGGATCTCGTCGTGGTGCGCCGAGCGCGGCTGCTGCGCCGAGAGCAGCAGGTCGAGTCGCAGGTACCCGCCGTAGGAGGTTTCGGCGGCGAGGTCGGTATGGAATCCGGTTTCGGTTTCGCTCATGGCGCGGCGGGCCCTCGAAAAGCTGCGCCTATAATGCCACCGCCGCTTTCCCCTGAGGAGGAATCATGCTGAAGCTGTGCGGCTTCCGCGTCAGCAACTACCACAACAAGGTGCGTCTTGCGCTCATGGAGAAGGGCGTGCAATTCGAGGAGGACGCGAACTGCTGGCCTTCGCAGAAGGAAGAGTGGGTCGGGCGCTCGCCGATGGGCAAGGTGCCGATCCTCGAGGTGGACGGGATCACGCTCAGCGAATCGCAGGTGATCTGCGAGTATCTGGAGGACGCCTACCCGCAGAAGCCGCTCTATCCGGGGGATCCGCTGGCGCGCGCCAGGGTGCGGGAACTCATCGCGCACATGGAATTGCACCTGGAGCTGGTCGCGCGCCGCCTGTACCCCGGGGTGTTTTTCGGCGGCACGCTGTCCGACGAGACCCGGGAACAGGTGCAGAACGATCTCGCCAAGGGCGTACGGACGTTGAAGCGGCTGGCCAGGTTCGCACCGTACATTGCGGGCAATGACTTCACGCTCGCCGACTGCGCCGCGTTCCTGCACCTTCCGATCGTCTCGCTCGCCACCCGGCAGGCGTTCGGGTACGACGTCCTCGATGGCGTTTCGCAGCTCAAGCCCTACCTCAAGATGCTCGGCGAGCGCCCGGCGTTCGCGCGCGTGTACGAGGACCGCAAGACCGCCCAGGCGGCGATGGCGGCGCGCGCAACGCGATAGGCGCGGCGGCGCGGCGGAAATCGGCCCCGCTCAGAGCGCGAGCGGGTTGTGCGGTGCGCGCTCGTCCAGGATGTCGCGCATGCGAAGCTCGACGGCGCCCATGATGCGCGGGTGGGTGACGATGTAGAAGCGGTTTGCCTTGACCGCGGCGACCACCATCTGCGCCACCTGGTCGGCGGAGATCTTTCCCGTCTGCACGGCTTTCCGGAGCATCGCCTGCTTGGCCCGCAACAGCGGCGAGGGCTCGCGCGGCGGGTTGAGGAATTCCTTCGGCCGGTGCCGTTCCGACTCGGCGATTCCGGTCGGCACGTAGGCGGGGCAGAGCACCGACACGCCCACGCTCGAGCCGTGTTCCTGCAGGTCGTGATACAGCGTTTCGGTCAGCGTGACGACGGCATGCTTGCTCGCCCCGTAGGCGCCCGAACCCGGAGGCGAAATCAGCCCTGCGACCGAGGCCGTGTTGACGACGTGCCCCTCGTCCTGCGCGATCAGCCGCGGCACGAACACCCGTATGCCGTGGATCACGCCCCACAGATTCACGCCGAGCGTCCATTGCCAGTCGGCGACCGTGGTGTCCCAGACCGGCGCCGTAAGCGCGACGCCGGCGTTGTTGCACACCACGTGCACGCCGCCGAGTTCGGCGACCACGCGCGACGCGAGCGTTTCGACCTGATCGCCCTTCGACACATCGACGCGCTGCGCGAGCACCTTGGTGCCGAGCGCGCGCAGTTCACCCGCGACGGTTTCGAGGCCCCCGCGGTCGACGTCGGCGATCGCGACCCGCATGCCTTCGCGCGCGAACGCGAGCGCCATCGAGCGTCCCAGGCCGCTCGCACCGCCGGTGACGACGGCGACTTTCTGCTTCAGGTCCTTCATCAGGCCGATCTTACTTCGGAATCGGGCGCGGCCGTCCTTTCGGGTCGATGGCCACGTAGGTGAGCGTCGCCTCGGTGACCTTGACGATCCGCGTGTCGGTGCGGCCGCGCTCGGCATAGACCTCGACGTTGATCGTCACCGAGGTGTGGCCGACCTTGACGACGTCGGCGTAGAACGAGAGCACGTCGCCGATCTGAACCGGTTGCTTGAATACGAACGCGTTCACCGCGACGGTGGCGACCCGGCCGCGCGCGACACGGCCCGCGACGGTGCCGCCGGCGACGTCGACCTGCGCCATGATCCAGCCGCCGAAGATGTCGCCGTTGTGATTGGCGTCCGCCGGCATCGGCACCACGCGCAGCGCCGGCGAGCGGTTCTTCGGCAGTTCGAGATCCGGCGGCTGGTGCGATGCCCTCCCCATGCTCAGTCGTCCTCGCCGCGCCGTCCCATCGGCCGAAGGTTACTTCCTTTCGTGCAGATAGTGCAGCGGTCCGCCTCGGAAGGGTGCAAAGCCGGTGCCGAAGATGAGCCCCGCATCGATGAGATCCTCGTCCTCGACGATGCGCTCGGCGAGCACCGCTCCTGCCTCGGCGAGATACGGCGCGATCAGCGATTCGACCAGGTCGGCCTGGTACGCCCCCGGCTGGCCCTTCACCGGCTTGCCCTTCTCGTAGCGGTAGATTCCCTGTTCCGTCTTCTTTCCGAGCTGGCCGAGCGCCACCTTGCCGAGCAGCGCCTGCGGGGCCGCTGCCGCGATTTCCTCGTCGCGGCGCGCGCCGCCCTTCTTCGCCAGCTCCTTTCCGGCGGCGAGACAGATATCCAGCCCGACCGTGTCGGCGAGTTCCATCGGGCCCATCGGCATCCCGAACTCCTCCATCGCCGCGTCGATGGTTTCGGGTTTCGTGCCTGCGTCGAGCATGCGAAACGCGTTCTGCATGTACGGGCCGAGCACGCGGTTCACGAGGAACCCCGGCGAATCCTTGACCGGCAGCGGCAGCTTGTCGAGCTGGCGCACGAAGGCCGCGGCGTTTTTCGCGAGCCCGGGATCGGTGTGCGCGCCCGAGACCACTTCGACGAGCATCATCTGCGGAACGGGGTTGAAGAAGTGAATCCCGACCAGGCGCGCAGGGTCCCTGAATCCCGAGGCGATGTCGGCGAGCTTCAGGCTCGAGGTGTTGGTGGCGAGAATCGCCCCCGGTTTTGCGGCCGCTTCGACCTTGGCGAAGAGCTGGCGCTTGGCGTCCAGGTTCTCGAAGATCGCCTCGATGACGACGTCGGCGCGCGCCGCGCCCGCTCCGGCGACGTCGGGAATCAGGCGGTCGAGCGCGTCGCGCACGCGCCGCGGATCGCGCAGCCTGCGTTCGAAGAGCTTCGCGGCGCGCTTCACCGCCGGCGCGATGCGATCGGGCGCCGTGTCCTGCAGCGTCACCGTAATCCCGCGCATCGCGCAGATCGCGGCGATATCGCCGCCCATGACCCCGGCGCCGATCACGTGCACGTGCTTCGCTTCGAAGTCGGCGCCCTTGCCGAGCGATTTCAGTTTCTCCTGCAGGAAGAAGATGCGGATCAGGTTGCGCGTGGTCGGGTGGTCGAACAGCGCAGCGAGGGAGCAGGACGGGTCGTCCTGCGCCGCGAACGGGTCGCCGTCGTATTTCACCCAGGCGTCGAGGATCGCGTAGGGCGCCGGGTAGTGTTCGCGTCGCGCGCGCCTGGCCACCTGTTTTTTCGCCTGCGCGGCGACGAAGCCGCGGCCGATGCCGAGCATCAGCCGGTCGACGAACTTCAGCTTCCGCGGCGCGCGCGCTTCGAGCGTCACCATGCGCGCCGTGTTCTCCAGCACGCGCAGCGGCACCGCTTCGGTGGCGAGGCCGCTCTTCTTCGCGCGCCTCGCGTCCACCGCGCGGCCGGTGAGGATCATGTCGAGCGCCGCCGCCGGGCCCACCAGTTTCGGAAGCCACTGCAAGCCATGCCAGGACGGCCAGATGCCGAGCATGACCTCGGGGAAAGCGAAGCGCGTCTTCGGATCGTCGAGCGCCACGCGGTACGTGCAGGCAAGCGCAAGCTCCAGTCCTCCGCCCATGCAGAAGCCGTTCACCATCGCGGTGCTGGGGAAGGGGAGGTCGCGCAGCTTCTGCATCGTGTCCCATCCGAGCCGGTTGAAGGCGAGCACTTCCTGTGCGTTGGAAAAGCGCGTGAACTCCCTGATGTCGGCACCGGCGATGAAGTTCTCCTTGGCGGAGCGGATGATCAGCCCCTTCGGCTTCATCGCCGCGACCGCATCGAGCGCTGTCCCGAGTTCTTCCAGCGCCTCGCGCGAGAACGTGTTCGTGGATTCGCCCTGCCTGTCGAAGGTGAGCCAGACGAGCTCCTGCCCGTCCTTCTCCCAGCGCCAGTGCTTCATGCCAGCGCTTCCACCAGCATCGCCCCGCCCAGGCCGCCACCGATGCAGATCGTCGCGATTCCCCGCTTCGCATTTTTTCTCTTCAAAAGACGCAACAAGTGCAGCACGATTCTTGCCCCCGATGCGCCGACCGGATGCCCGAGCGCAATCGCGCCGCCGTCGACGTTCAGTCGAGCGTCGTCAAGCACGCCGAGCGCGCCTTCCAGCCCGAGTTGCTCCTTGCAATACGTCTTGTCCTTCCACGCCGCCAGGCACCCGAGCACCTGCGCGGCGAAGGCCTCGTTGATCTCCCAGTAATCGAGATCGGCGAGGCCGAGCCCGTGGCGCTTCAGGATCGGCGTCGCGGCGTGCACCGGCCCCAGGCCCATCTGCGCCGGATCGAGCCCTGCCCACTCGGAATCGACGATGCGCCCGAGAGGGGACAGGCCATGGCGCTGCACTGCCTCGTCCGAGGCGAGGATCAACCATGCCGCGCCATCGGTGATCTGCGACGAATTCCCCGGCGTCACGTTGCCGTACTTGCGATCGAAGAAGGGCTTCAGCTTGGCGAGGTTCTCCAGCGAAGAATCGCGCCGCACGCCGTCGTCGAGCGGATAGGCGTTGCCGTCGCGGTCGTACACTGCTTCAACCTCGCCCGCGCCCGCGGCGAGCCAGCCGCCATCCTGCGCCGCAACCACGCGCTGATGGCTTATGACCGAGAACGCATCCATTTGCTGCCGGGTGATGCCGAATCGATGCGCCAGGTTTTCCGCGGTCTGGCCCATGAGCAGTCCCACCATCGGATCAGTGAGGCCCTTCATGATTCCGATCACCGGCGAAAGCACAGACTTGAATGGCAGCTTCGCGAACATCATCGCCCTCTGGCCCGCGGTTCGCGCCCCCATCATGTTCGCGAACCACAGCACCATCGCGTCGGCGTAGAGCAGCGGCGCGCGCGAGAGCGCGTCCACGCCGCCGGCGAGCACCAGGTTGGAGCGGCCGGCGAGGATATTGCCGATCGCCGAGTCGAGCGCCTGCATGCCCGAGGCGCAGTTCCGCATCACCGTCCAGCCCGGCACCTTTTGCCCGCAGCCCATGCGCAGCGCCACCACGCGCCCGATGTTCACTTCGTCCACCGAGGGCGCCGCGCAGCCCAGGATCACCTCGTCGAGGTCCTGCGGCGAGAACTTCTGCCGGACGAGGAGCGTGCGTCCGGCCTGCGTCGCAAGATCGCCGGCGGAGAACGGCCCCGGCCGGTTTTTCGCCTTGAGGAACGGCGTCCGCGCGCCGTCGATGATGTAGATGGGCTGCGAAAATCCCGCCATGGCGATCCTCCCTTGTGCTCAGGCCGCGGCCCGCGCCGGAGCCGCGCTTTCGCGCTCGAGCTTCTGCATGATCTCGGCGCGCGCAAAGTCCGGCGGAAAGTCGTCCACCTTGATGACGTGCTTTCTCAGCGCTTCCTTGCGCCGCCACAGCGCCAGCTCCTCGCCGCTGATCAGGCCCTTTTCGCACGCGATCGCGGCGGTATCCACGCCCGAGCGCGGGACGATCGCGCCGTCCTTGACCGCATGCCGCAGCTTGGCCTCGATCGGCTCGCAGGCGATGGTGGCGAGAAACGCCGCCTCGAGCGCGCCGGTGACCTCGTTTTCGTCCTTGCCGACGTGCATCCCCGCGGTCAGCCGGTCGCGCGCCGCGCCCGGCTCGAGCACCAGTTTCGCGCAACGGTGGTTGTGCCGGTCTTTGGGCGGCCGGAAGGGGGTCCCGAGCGGATACACCACCCAGCGCAGCAGCGCGCGCAGCGCCTGCACCGGAAAGTTGGTGTAGATGGCGTCGATCGCCTGCTGCGCCTGCCACAGCGCGTCGCGCACCGACCAGTGCAGGAGCGGCAGGTCTTCCCGCATCCGGCCCTGGTCCTCGTAGCGCTTCAGCGTCGCCGATATCAGGTACATCATCGAGAGCACGTCGCCCAGGCGCGCGGAGATCTTCTCCTTCTTCTTCAGCGCCCCGCCCATCGCAAGCATCGACATGTCGGCGAGGAAGGCGAAGGCCGCCGAGAGCTGCCCGACGCGCTGATAGTAGCGCGCCATCTCGGGCGCGGCGGCGGAGGGCGCAGGCGCAAGGCGCGCCCCGGTGAGGCCGTGCACGAAGGCGCGCACGCCGTTCGCCAGCGTGTGGCCGATATGCGAGGTGAACGCGTCGTCGAATTCGCGCTCGGCGTCGGCCCCCTGCAGTTCCTTCGCCGCGCGCATCTCGCGCAGCACGTACGGATGGCAGCGGATCGCGCCCTGGCCGAAGATGATCAAGCTGCGCGTCAGGATGTTGGCACCTTCCACCGTGATGGCGACCGGTACCACCTGGTAGCCGCGCCCGATGTAGTTGTTGGGGCCCAGGCAGATGCCCTT
>Ga0209640_10003821_pt1 | contig 13205 bp, 9 predicted proteins | sample RifCSP10_1_FD_184018 | JGI IMG/M metagenome (GOLD analysis project Ga0209640, IMG submission 184018) | Soil microbial communities from Rifle, Colorado - Rifle CSP2_sed 10_1 (SPAdes) (version 2) | ecosystem: Environmental > Terrestrial > Deep subsurface > Rock core/Sediment | place: Rifle...
CTTCAGCCTGATCTTCCTCAACCGCAATGCCTTGTCGGTCGACGAGCAGGGCGGTCTGGGCGCGAGTCAGGTGGCGAGCATCGGCACCAACATGCGCAATCTGTGCGGCCAGTGCCACGGCCAGGGGAACTAGCTAGCGAGGACACTTCAACCGACAACGGTGGTACATGGGCGGGGCGCGCGGCGCGAGCCGGCGCCCCGCTTCGCTTCCGCGCCCATGGTAGACCGATGCCGGAATCTTGCCCGGCGCCCTCGCGGCGGTGGGTTAGAATCGATCGGTGTGAGGCTCGCCCCACGCCTGGCTGTGGTCGTCGCGTGCGCGCTCCTCTCCGCGTCGCGCCTCGACGCCGGTGACTTCCACACAGTCAGCTCGCTGGTCTGCTCGGACTGCCACGTGATGCACTACAGCGAGAGCCATCTCCTGACTGGCGCCCCGGGCCCGGACCCGCTTCTCGCCCCGGGCGGTCCCTTTCCCTATCTGCTCAAGGCCGCCCAGGCCCAGCTCTGCCTGGCCTGCCACGACGGGCGCGTGGACGTGCCTGACGTGAGGGGCGTGAACACCGGAGGCTACGTGCGCGCGGCCGGACAGCTCAACGTCCTCGGCGACGGCCCGCAGGTCGAGGGTGCGGGGCATACCATGGGCTCCACGGCGAGTCCTCCCGGCGGTGCGTGGACGAACCCGGGACTGTCTTGTCTCCACTGCCATGCGACTCACGGCAATCCGTACTACCGGAACCTCCTGCCCAATCCCGGCACGGCCACGGGGAAGGTCGTCACCTATCTCACGGGCAGCATCTATACGGGAACGGCGGCCATCCAGCAGCTCGCCGCCGCGCCGATGGCCGTGCACTACGCGGCGGGCAATATTCTCTACCGGCAGTCCGCGGTGGGCTCGACGGACTTCGGGCTCTCCGAATGGTGCAGCAGCTGCCACGGGAACTACCACGGCGCGGGAGGGAGCGGCAACATGGGCGGCTCGCCGAGCGGCGACGGCGGCGCGAACCCCTGGCTGCGTCACCCGACCCGCGACGTCACCATGGCCCAGGCCGTGAGCGACCGGCACGTGAACGGCACCCACTGGTTCTCCACGTTGGCCTCTCGCGTTCCCGCCATCTCGCCGAGCGGCACCGTTCCGGGCATGTCCGGCACCAGCGACAACCAGGTTTTCTGCGGCTCCTGCCACAAGGCCCACGGCTCGCCCAACCCCAAGGGGCTCATCTTCGACGACGACGCGACGCCGACCGCCGAGGACGGCACGCTCCTGAGGCAGACATGCCAGCAATGCCACTACCAGTGATCCGCGCCGCCGCCGCGCTGCTGCTGGCCGTGTCCCTCGCGGCGTGCAGCGCCGCCGGGCCGACCGCGCCGGCCGGGCCTCGGCCGGGCGAGGGGCGCCTCGTCCTCTATCTCAACGGGCCCGCGGCGGCGGCGCTCGAGGTGACCTTCGACCTGGTCTCGATCGAGGCCGTCCTCGAAGGAGGCGGCCGCATCCCGCTGCAGGCCTCGCCCCGCCGGCTCGGTTCTCTCGAGCTGGTCGACCGCCAGATCTTGCTGGCCGAAGCCTTCATCCCGCAGGGCCGCTACCGCAGCTTGGCCCTCACGATCGGCAAGGCCAGGATGCGCCGGGAAGGGCGATGGGTCGACCTGTCCGTCCCGCCCGAAGGCTTCCTGCTGGACGCCAACTTCCAGGTCCGGGCCGGCGATGCCACCGGGCTCTTCATGGCGTGGGACGTCGGGCGCAGCATCGAGGGCGAGGCCTTCTTCCGCCCGGCCTTCGCCTTCTCGGGCCCGACGCAGGAGCTGCGGCGCGTGCTGGCCTTCGTGAGCAACGAGGGCTCCGACACCCTCTCCGTGATCGACCGCTCCATCGACCGCGTGGTCTCCGTCCTGGCAGTGGGCCGGGCCCCCCGCGGCGTGGCCGTGGCCCGTGACACGAGCCGGGCCTTCGTGGTCAACTCGGGCTCGAACACGCTCGGCGTCATCGACGTGAGCACCAACCGCGTGATCCATACCACCAACCTGGAAGTGGGGGCCCGCCCGTCGGACGTGGCCATCACCCCGGACGGCCGCACCCTCTACATCACGAACATGGCGCTCAACAGCGTGTCGGTGATCGACGCGCTGAGCTTCCAGACCATCCGCACCGTGGCCGTCGGGCTCCGCCCCTGGGCGCTGGCCACGATCCCGCAGCGCGCGGCGCTGCTCGTGGCGAACAGCGGGTCGAACACGCTGTCGCTCATAGACACGGCGCGCAACGCCGTCGTGGCCACCATTCCCGTCGACATCCAGCCGTCGGCCATCGCCGTGGACCCGAGCGGCGCCCTGGCCTTCGTCGCGCATCTCAGCTCGCCGCGGCTCGCGATCGTGTCGCTGGGCACGCTGCGGCCCGCGCGTAACGTGACCGTGGGTCCGGCGTCGGCGGTCCTGGCCGACGGCGAAGGCAGCGTCGGCCGGCTGTTCGTCGCCCGGCCCCGCGACGGGCGCGTGGCCCTGTTCGACCTCACGCTCAATGCCGACGTGGACTCGATCGCGGTCGGCGAGGAGCCCCGCCACCTCGCCGTGGAGCCCGACCGCGAGAAGCTCTACGTCGTCAATCGGGGGTCGAACACGGTGACCGTCATCGACCGCTTCTCCCGCCGTGTCCGCGCGACCATCGAGGTCGGCAAGCGCCCGTACGCGATCGCGATCGTCCCGTGAGACCGTCCCGCGCCGTCGTCTGTATCGCGGGCGTCGCGGGCGCGCTGCTGCTGGTCGGCTCCGTGGTGGTGCTGGGCAAGGGCGGAGTCTACACGCTCACGCGGCACGGCGACCCCGGCACGGGCGTGGTGAGGACGCCGGACTGGCCGCGCGGCGACTGCGCGCAGTGCCATGTCGCCCACGATGGCGCGTCCCCGAACGCGTTTGCCCTGTTCGCCCCCAACACCAACGCGCTCTGCTACACCTCGGGCTGTCACAACCTCTCCTCGGCCAACGCCATCTTCCAGGCGCCCTCGACCTACGACGCCTCGAGTCACGCCATCCGGAGCGCCGTGGTGTGGCCGGGCGCGGATAGCATGGTGGACCCGGCCGCTCCCCGCGCCCGCCCCTCCGGGGACTGGGGCAAGTGCGTCAACTGTCACGACGTCCACGGTTACAACCTGGACGGCACCGGCCTCATCCCGGGCCTGGTCTTCTCCCGAGAGGAGAGGCTCTGCCACGTGTGTCACGACGGCTCGCCGGCCGGCAAGAACGTCAAGGCGGACTTCGTCAAGATCTACCGCCACCCGGTGGAGACCAGCGGGAGGCACGCGGTCAACGAGGGCGGCACGAGTAGTGCCTACGGGGCCAGCCCGACAAATAACCGGCACTCGGAGTGCGTTGACTGCCACAACCCGCACGTGGCGGGCGCGGACGGCACGCCGCTGCCGGCGCCGAACGCCTCGAACCGGATCCGGGGCGTCAACCGGATCGCCGTGATCAACGGGGCGGCGGGCAGCGCGCCGACCTACATCTACCGCGCGCCCGGGGACGTCAGCGCCCCCATCGCCGAGTACCAGATCTGCTTCAAGTGCCACTCGTCCTGGACCACCCAGCCGGCCGGGCAGACGGATCTCGCCGTGCGCTTCAACGGCAACAACCCCTCGTACCACCCGGTGGAAGCGGTGGGCAAGAACATCAACGTCAATGCCGGCGCCTTCGTCGGCGGCTGGACCGGCGGCGCCCAGATGTTCTGCACCGACTGTCACACCAGCGACAATACCAGCGTCCGCGGCCCGCACGGCTCCCAGTGGCGGTACATCCTCAAGAAGAGCGCCACCGCGAGCGGCGCGCAGCGGACGATGGCCTCCACCGAGCTGTGCTTCGATTGCCACCGCTACGACACCTACGCGAACGACAGCGCCAGCACGACCCTCAAGGGCTACAGCCGGTTCAACCCACCCGGCTTTTCCCGGGGTCACACGTACCACGTCGGCAACCGGCGGTACCCGTGCTACGCCTGCCACGACTCTCACGGATCGAGCAGCAAGCCGCACCTGATGGTCACCGGGCGCAGCCCCGGCCTCAACAACTACACGGAGAGCCAGAACGGAGGCACCTGCTCCCCGACCTGCCACGGCTCGGAGACGTACAGGATCAACTATCCGCGATGATATGGGCCGGCGCGCGGATGCCTGCTCCGGGGTGGGTGTGGGTGGTTGGAGCAGTGGTGGCGTCGGTGCTGCTCTTCTGGGCCCAGGCAGGTGCCCAGGAGCTGAACGGACTCCTCACCAGCTCGTACAGCGCCGCGCGGAGCCGGACCTCCGAGGAGACGCGAGCAGACTTCGACAATGTCCGCGAGACGCTGGATGTCAACTGGAACAGGTTCATCTCGCCCGTCCTGGGCTATCGCCTGAGTCTCCGGGCGGAGCGGCTCGACGGGTCGAGCCTGGTGACGGGCGGCGGGACCCAGACCAGCACGGAAACCTCGTCGCTGCTGCTGCAGCCGGGGCTCGACCTCACCCTGGCGACGCCGGGACTCTCGATCAACGGCGGCTACCGGCTGCGCGAGTCGTTCCGGGACGAGACCAGCCAGTCGACGCTCCGGCTCAGCGAGCGCAACGCGTTCCTTCGCCTCTTCTACAACCCGGAGCAGCTGCCCTCGGTGTCGCTCCAGTTGGAGCGGTCCACGTCCGTTGACAACCGTCACCCGGTGGCACGTGACGAGGCGGACACCCGCTTCCAGGCCGGGAGCCAGTGGACCCTGCGGGACCTGAGCCTGGGCTACACCTTCGGGCGGCTCGTCCACGAGGATCATCAGCAGGAGCGCACCGAGACCCAGGACAGCCACGTCGGCACGGCGGGCTACGCGGGGAGGTTCTTCGACGACCGCCTGACGGTCCAGACGGACCTCTCCATGAATTACAGCCGGACCGTGGACGAGTTCTTCTCGCCGGGCACGGCCCAGTTCGACCGCGCCCTTCAGGCCGCCCTTCAGGCCGGCCCCAATCTCAACCCGCTACTCGGGCCCATGGTGTCGTTCGCCCCGCCGTTTCCCCTGACGCCCTTCTCGGCCGTCGGCTTCAGGCTGCCGGCGTCGGAGGCGGTCACCGACATCGTGATCGGCCTCGCGGTCAGCCCGGCCTGCGACCTGCCCGGCTGCGACCTGCGGACCTTTCTGGCGTTCCGCGTCTTCTTCACCGACGATGATCCGACTTCGATTCTCGCCGCCTGGACCGAGGTCGCCTCCGTGTCGCCGGCGTGGGACTCCGTCCAGAGCCGCTTCACCCTCACCATCCCGGCGACCGCCGCGCGCTCGTTCAAGGCCTGGGTGAGCGCCAACTCCTATCCAGGTCCGATCACGGCAACCGCCATCTCCGCCCCGACGACGGTGGGCGTGACGGCCGGAAGCGAACGCTCCCGCTCGAGCCGGAGCGGCACCCTGAGCACGGGGCTGAGCTACACGCCCATCAAGGCCGTTACGGTGTCCTACAACATGAACGTGAACGTCAGCCGCCAGGATCCCGAGGCGATCGATACCACGAGTGGCAGTCAGACGCTCTCGCTAACGGTCCGGCCCCACCCGCTGGTGACGACCACGGCCATCGCCCAGTACAGCTTCAATGACAGCAACCAGGCCGGGGCCGTGGATACTTCGCTCACGTCCTATGCGCTGACCGCGGGCTGGACGCCGCTCACGACGCTCAGCACCACCCTCGGCGTGGGGCGAACCGAGAGCCGGACCGCCGGCCAGGTGGACAACCGCAACGACACGGCCAGCCTCTCCGCCGCGGCCAAGGTTTTCCCGACGCTCACCCTCGACTCGGCCTATGCCCTGTCGAAGGGGGAGAACTTCGTGAGCCAGCAAGAGACCATCGGACAGGACCTGACCTTCAGGGTGGCCGCCCAGATGGCGCCCTGGATCAGCATGGTCGGCAACTACGGCGTCCAGGTGCGCGACACGACCCCGCCGCCGGCCGGCACGAACGCGCTCAGCATCACCCACACCGTCGGCGGTGGCACCGTGTACAGCGTCTCACGGCTCGTGAACTTCACGACGCGGTTCGACTACGTGTCGAGCAGCGACGGGTCGAGCCTCGCCTCGACCTACAAGGTGGACTGGGTGCCGACTTCCAAGATGTCGTTCTTCGTCAGCTACTCGACGACGCAGTCGCAGTTCGGGGATGCCAAGTCATCGACGGATGCGGTCACCGCGAACGGACGCTGGCAGCTCAACCGCGCCCTCGACATTAGTGCAAACTACTCATTTTCCCATAGCAGCACGCAGAGTACACTTCAAGACGTCCAATTGTTCAATGTCACGGCGAGCGCCCGGTTCTAGGAGAGACCCCGTGAACGCCATCCGGATCTGGGCCGTTCTGCTCACGCTGGCCGTGCCGGCGGGCTGCGCGAAACCGCAGCACTTCGTCCATGCGACGTACGACTTCAGCGTGGTGAAGAAGGTCGCCGTGCTGCCGCTGGAGAATCTCACCCAGGACCAGCTGGCCGGCGAGCGCGTCCGAAAGGCCCTGGTCGCCGAGCTGCTGGCAGCCGGGGTAGTGGAGGTGATCGAGCCGGGCCAGGTCAACCGTGCGCTCAACCAGGCCAACATCCAGTCGGTCACGAGCATCGGGGCGGAGGACTTCAAGAAGTTGGGGGCGAGCCTCGGTGTCCAGGCTTTCTTTCTTGGCTCGCTCGACGTCTACGACCGGATCAACCTTGGCGGCGGCTCATTCCCCGAGGTGACGATCAGCCTCCGGGCCGTTGATGCCTCCACAGGGACCATCGTCTGGTCGGCCACCCACAGCGGGGGCGGCGTCGGCATCGTGGGGCGCCTGTTCGGCTTCGGTGGGGACAGCATGAGCGAGGCCACCCAGAAGACGATCCGGGCTGCCCTGGCCACTCTCTTCCACTGATGCCCCGCATGCGATCGTTCGCGCGCCTCGCCGGAACCCTCCTCGCTGTTCTCGTGGTCCTGGCCCCCGCGTGGCCCGCAGCGGCCCAGGAGGCCGCGTCGCTGGCGCTCTTGCCGTTCGAGAACGTCAGCGGCAGCCTCGAGGCCGTGAGGATCGTCATGCCGTTGCTCGGGCAGGCGGTGCGGGATCGCGGGTATCGGTTGGCGGATCCAGGCCGGCTCGACGCCTTCCTCGCGAGGTATCGGATCCGGAACACCGGACGCCTGAGCCGGACCCATCTCGCTGCCCTCCGGCGGGAGCTCGGCGTCGGCCTGGCGATGGTCGGGTCGGTGGCGATCTTCAACGACTCCGCCGGCAACCCGCAATGGGGGCTCTCGGCCCGCGTCTTGGCCGCGGACTCCGGAGCCATTCTCTGGGCCGCCGGTGCCGGGCTGACCGGCGACGACTTCACCATCGCCCTCGGCCTCGGGACGATCACATCCGGCCCGCGCCTCGCCGAGGAGACGGTGAAAGCGCTCCTGCGCGACCTCGCCAGGGCCGGGGAGCCGCTGGTGATGCCGTCGAGAGGGCGCCCCGTGCTGTCGCGCCTGTTCGGGATCAAGGCGAGCTACCGGAGCCCGACGCTCGAGTCCGATCCCCCCAGGCGGGTGGCCGTGCTGCCCTTCGAGAACCTGTCCGAGCGTAAGGGCGCCGGTCGGATCGTCGAGGATATCTTCACCGTCGCCCTCGCGCGCCACGGCCGCTTCGAGATTGTCGAGCCGGGCGCGGTCAGCGAGGCCCTCGTGGCCATCGGTGCCGCCCCCTACGGAAACATCGACCTGGAGACGCTGGCCGCGCTGCGCCAGCGGGTGGAGGTCGACGCGGTGATCCTGGGCACGGTGCTCAACTACAGCGAAGGTCTCAAGAGGGCGGGCGCCGCCACCTCGCCGGAAGTGACCCTGGATGCCCGCATGCTGGACGCCGAGACGGGCCGGATCGTATGGTTCGCCGAGCGCGTCCTGAACGGGGACGACTCCCGCATCGCGATGCACTTCGGCACGATCAAGGCGATGGTGCCCCTGGTCCTCAAGGCCGCGAGCGAGGTGTTGGATACCCTATGACGTCTCGGCGCTGGGTGGTGGTCTTGGGGCTTGCCTTCGCGGCGTGCGCCCGCCCCTCCGTCTCCGACCTGGTCCTGGCCAGGGTCAACGGGGAGCCGGTCACGGTCGAGCAGATGGAGGATTCGTTCACCTCGAGCCACCAGGGGCATGGCGTGCTGCTGGCCGGGCGCGGCGTGGTGCGCGAGTTCCTGGACACCGTGATCGAGAAGCGCCTCCTCATCCAGGAGGGACGCCGCGTCGGGGCCGAGGAGCAGCCCGAAATCCAGAAGGCCCAGGCGGCACTGCGCGCTCAGCGGGCGGGTGAAGGCTTCTTTGCCGACCAGGTGACGAAGAACGTGACGGCAACAGATGAGCAGGTGGCAGCCGTCTACGTCAGGCTGGGCGAGCGCTTCAACGCCAAGCATATCGTGGTGCCCAGCCGCGCCGAGGCCCAGCGCGCGTGGGAGCGCGTCCAGGCCGGGGAGGAGTTCGGCGAGGTCGCCCGTTCGGTGTCCCGGGCAGAGACCGCCAGCCGGGGAGGTGACGTCGGCATCGTGCAGTCGGGCCGGCTGGACCCGAAGGTCGAAGACGCCCTGTGGGCCCTCAAGAAAGGCGAGACGAGCCAGCCATTCGAGACCCCGGATGGGTGGAACCTCCTTCACGTCGTGGAGCGCACCTCGGTCGAGCTGCCCAAGCTCGAGGACGTGCGGGCCCGGATCAAGGCCAGCCTCGAGCAGCGGGCGGCCAGGGAAAGGTCGGCCGCGCTCTTCCGCGAGCTTGCCAAGAAGTGGGGCAGCACCATCGCCGAGATCCCCGTCGTCGAGGCGCTCACGGCGTCGGATGGACAGGGTCCGCCGAAGACGACCGTGGTCGCCGAGGTGGCGGGCGACCGGATTACGCTCGAGCGGGCGCTGGCGCTCGTCAATGCCGAAACGGCGAAGAAGCTCCCACCCGACCGGCTGCGACGCGAGGTGCGGTGGCTGCTGGAGGCCGAGGCGAACCGTCTCCTCCTGGCCAAAGAGGGCCTGGCTCGGGGCTACGGAGATCGGCGCGCGGTCGTGCGGGAGATCGACAAGCTCACCGACCAGGCGGTCCTCGAGTACCTGCTGGGCAACGTGGTCCTCGTCAAGGTCGAGATCGGGGACGGCGACGTCGAGGCCTATTACCGGAACCACCTCAAGGAGTTCACCGAGCCCGAGATGGTCACGCTCTCGGCCATCCTGGTGGAGACCGAGGACGATGCCAAGGCGGCCGTGGCGGCGCTGGCGGAGGGCAAGGAGTTCCGGCTCCTCGCCCGCACCCTGTCGAAGGACCCGGCCCTGGCGGCATCCGGTGGCGAGGTCCCGGGCTGGGTCACCCGCGGGAAGCTCGACGCAGCCGTGGAGGACGTCGCCTTCTCGCTGAAGCGAGGGGCCGCGGCCATCGCGCAAGGCAAAGCGGGCTACTTCGTCGTGCGGCTCAACGCGCGCCGCCCGGAGCGGCTCAAGCCGCTCGGCGAGGTGAAGGAGCAGGCGCGCGAGGCCGCCCGTCGCCAGCGCTCACGGGAGACGGTCAAGGACTGGGTCAGCAAGCTCCGCGAAGCCTCGACCGTCGAAGTGGATGACGCCGCCATCGATCGCGCCATCGCCTCCTTCGAGGAAACCGCTCGGCAAAGAGCCGCGGGGAAGGCGGGGCACAAGTGAGCGCGCGGTTCGGAATCCTGGTCGCTCTCGTCGTCCTGGGGCTCGCCTCGTGCGGGCCGCAGCCCGGCGGAGGCCGCTTCGGCCGGGGCGACGCGCCGGATCGCGGCGGGCGCTTCGCCGCCAAGCCCTGCGTGGAATGTCACGCCAAGCAGGCGGCTGCTTTCACCGCTCAGAAGGTGGTGCACGCGCCGCTCAAGGACGGCAAGTGCGAGACCTGCCATCAGCGGCACGGGCTGGTGGGCGTCTCCATTCTCGTCAAGGAGGGCGCCGAGCTGTGCTATGGCTGTCACGCCAAGCAGAAGGAGGCGTTCGCACGCCTCAAGGGCCACACCGCGATCAAGGACGGCCCCAAGAAGCGGGCCGGCTGCGTGAGCTGCCACGATCCCCACGGCTCCAAGGACAAGGGGTTGCTCCGCGCCGTGGGCAACGAGCTCTGCTTCACGTGCCACAAGCAGGGAGCTTTCGTGAAGGCGGTGAGCCACGCCCCCGTTACCCAGAACTGCCTGACGTGTCACGATCCCCACGCCTCTCCGGAGCCCAAGGGCCTCGTCAAGGCGGCCAAGATCCTCTGCCAAGACTGCCACAATCCGGCTCAGCCCAAGCTGCAGGCTGCCCACGGCGGCTACCCCATGAAGGACACGCCCTGCACGAGCTGCCACGCGCCGCACGCCTCGACGCAGCCGAAGCTGATCCGCGACGCGGCTCACCTCGCCATGACCCAGATGGGGTGCGCGATCTGCCACGTGGACCCGAAGTCGCCCAGCCCCTTCAAGACCTTGAGTGCTGCACCCGGGCTGTGTCTCACCTGCCACACCGATGCCGAGAAGGCCCTCAAAGCGAAGGTGTCGCACGTGCCCTTCAAGGAGGGGCAGTGCACCACCTGCCACAGCCCCCACGCGACCGACTTCAAGGCCGTGCTCACGGCGCCAGAGAAAGAGCTGTGCGTGACCTGTCACGGCGGCGTAGGCGAGGCGCTCGGCCAGAAGGCGGTCCACAAGCCCGCGGGAGAGAATTGCACGTCGTGTCACAATCCGCACTCCGCGGCCGAGAAGCGGCTGCTGGCGGCGGCCCCCGGCCAGGTCTGCCTCTCCTGCCACAAGGATCGGGCCGCGGACCTGAAGCGCAAGTCGGTCCATGCGCCATTTGCCGCGGAGGACTGCACCTCCTGCCACAACCCGCACGGCTCCAAGGAGCCGCGCCTGCTCACGGCATCGGCCGAGACCCTCTGCTACACGTGCCACGGGGACAAGAAGAAGGAGTTCGACAAGGTCACGATCCACCGCCCGGTGGCCGCCGGGGAGTGCATCCGGTGCCACAGCGCGCACGCGAGCGACGACAAGCCGATGCTGGTGAAGGCCGAGGGCGAGCTGTGCCTCACCTGTCACGGGGCGATGCTGGCCAAGCTCAAGGGCGGCAAGATCCACTCGCCCTTCGAGGCGGGCCAGTGCAGCGGCTGTCACGTGCCGCACGCGAGCGACACGAAGAGCCTTGTGGCCGGCAAGGGCACCGCGGTGTGCACCACGTGCCACGCCGACACCCTCACGGGCGCCAAGAATATCCTCAGCACCCATGCTCCGGTGAAGCAGGACTGCACGGCATGCCACGACGCGCACGGAAGCACGATCCAGGCCCAGCTCAAGAAGGCGCCGAAGGAGCTGTGCGTGACCTGCCACACGCAGCTGGCGGAGGCGATGAAGAAGCCCCGGGCGACCGTGCATCCGCCGGCGGCCCGCGGCGAGTGCCTCCAGTGCCACCTCGGGCACGAGTCCCGCCAGCCCGATCTCCTGAAGGCTGCGATGCCCGGGCTCTGCACGGCCTGTCACTCGGTGACTGAGCGCAAGATTGTGGCCGCGCACGGGGGAATCCCGATCAAGAACGCGGTGTGCACGGGCTGCCATGAACCGCACGTGTCCGCCAGTGCCGGGCTCTTCCATCCGGTGGGGCACAAGCCGTTTCTCGGAAAGGTGTGCTCGGCATGTCACAAGTGATGTCCCGACGATCGAGCGGCCTCGTCGTCGGTCTGGGCGCCCTCGTGGCGGCCCTGATCGGATGGCCGACCGACGCTCGGGCCCAGGTCGAGCTGAAGGCCAAGGGCGCGGAGACGTGCTTTCCGTGCCACTCGGAGCTGAAGCAGAAGTTCACCCAGGGGAACGTGCACGCGCCGGTGAAGATGGGAGCGTGCGAGAGCTGCCACAATCCCCACGCGGCCCGGTTTCCCAATCTCTTGAGGCAGAAGGGCGCCGCCCTCTGTTACGGCTGCCATGCAAAGACCAAGGAATTGTTCGCCAAGAAAGTGGTTCACCGCCCGGTGAAGGAGGGGCAGTGTACCGCCTGCCACGACCCTCACGCGGGTCCGGACAAGTTCCTACTGTCCAAGACCGGCGGGGAGATGTGCTTCACGTGCCACGGGGACATGAAGAGCAAGCCCAAGAACGTGTCCCATGCGCCGTTCGAAAAGGGCCAGTGCCTGACCTGCCACAATCCCCATGCGTCCGACCAGAAGGCCCTCCTGACGGACCGCTCTCCGACGATCTGCCAGTCCTGCCACAACCTCCAGGACGCCCGGGTGAAGCGGGCGCACGGCCCCTTCTCGGTGGCTAACGTCGCCTGCCAGCAGTGCCACAATCCCCACGGCTCGGAACAGAAGGGCCTGCTCCATACCGTCAGTCACCCGCCTTTCGCGCAGGGGAGATGCGGCGCCTGCCACCAGGTCGGGTCCCCCGACCCGCGTCTGACCATCCTGAGCGGCAAGGATCTCTGCATGACCTGCCACGCCAAGATGGTGGACGCGCTGAAGAAGAAGGTGACGCACATGCCTGTGGCCGGCGGTCAGTGCACGGCCTGCCACGCCCCGCACGGCTCCGAGCAGAAGGGTCTCCTGGTGAGCAAGGAGCGGGAGATGTGTCTTGCCTGCCACGAGAAGGTCGAGGAGCGCTTCAGGACCTCGCGGTCCGTGCACCCGGAGAAGGCCGCGGAGGGGCGCTGCACAGCCTGTCACACTCCGCACGGCTCGACCGAGCCGAAGCTCGTCTCCGGCGAGCCGCTGAAGGTCTGCGCCTCCTGTCACGGCTCCCACGCCGCCCTGTCGCACCCGATGGGAAGCGGCGTCTTGGATCCGCGCACCCAGAAGACTCTCACGTGCCTGTCGTGCCATGACGTGCACGGCACCGCGTACCCCACCCTGCTGACGGCCGCCAAGGAGCGGGCCCTCTGCATCCAGTGCCACAAGGCGCTCCGGTGAGGACGTCGCGCCCCTGCGCTGGCGGGCCTCCCCGAGGATGAGAGGGCCGCCTTCTCGACGTTCGGTAACGCCTACTGGCCCCTACTTCTGAGGCATCACGGCAACGGGGTCGGCGGCGCCGCGCCGCGTCCTCCCGGTCACGCGCGGGTCGAAGCCGACCCAGCGGATCCCTCGGGCGCCCGCGAAGCGCCGCGCCATGACCTCGAGCGCCTCCGGGTTGTCGTCTACCAGGATGAAGCGGCGGTTGAGACGGAGGCAGGCCTCGCCGGTGGTGCCGCTGCCGGCGAAGAAGTCGAGCACGAGGTCCCCCGGACGGGAGGACGCCTGCACG
>Ga0209640_10003822_pt1 | contig 13204 bp, 12 predicted proteins | sample RifCSP10_1_FD_184018 | JGI IMG/M metagenome (GOLD analysis project Ga0209640, IMG submission 184018) | Soil microbial communities from Rifle, Colorado - Rifle CSP2_sed 10_1 (SPAdes) (version 2) | ecosystem: Environmental > Terrestrial > Deep subsurface > Rock core/Sediment | place: Rifle...
CGCGACTTTTTGTTCCAGAAACGAGTACTCCTTGTTGGCCAGGATCTCCTTGACCCGGTTCCTAGTCAGAACCTCCTTCTCTCCTAAAAAGCCTGCCATGACTCCTCCTTGCGGATTGCCAATCTCACCGATGTCATCCTAGAAAACTCAAGGGATGCCCTCGGCGGCGATAATACTTTTTTGCCTCCTCAAATACCAGAAGCAGAAGGGTGCCGTGAAAGGCAAACAGGTAAACATGCCACGGAACTGGCGCAAAATAGTAGATCCGGGAAAGGGGAGTGTAAAAAAACAGATAACAGAGCAGAAGCTCGAACAGGATGCCCAGGTCGATCAAAGGGTTGGAAACCAGGTTTAAGAGGATGTAGTGGCGCTCCAGGAAGCGGGAGAGCCAGGTAACGAGGGGAACAAGCACCGGCCGTTCCAACAGGGTGCCTGCCCTGGAGAGAAGCACCCCCACGAACCTGAAAGGAAAGAGGCACAGTCCGCTAACCAGGGCTAGAAAAGCTTTCGTGGTTTCGATTTGAGTAGCGCCGGAGATGTGGTAGTCGATCCGCACACGCGCCGTGTAACGACGGGGGCGCCAGTTGGCAAGGGCCTGAACGAGCTCATCCCGGTAGAGAGGATTTAGGAAATCTTTCCCGAAGAGAGAGTTTTTCCAGGAGCGTTTGCTAAAGACATTGGCGATCTGCGTTGTGACCGTGGGGAAAAAGTAGGCGGTCAAGGTTTGCAGATAGGCCGGCGAAGCCTCAGCGAGTTTCAAGCCCGGAGGCGAAGGGGGCATGGCAGTAAGGCTGAGCCCAGGGCGCCAAGCGCCCAAAACCCAGCCCATATAGTAATAGGTGGCATAGCAACTCAAGGCCAGCAAGCTTCCCTGTACGAAGTAGCAGCGCAGAATAAACTTTAGAGAGAGGAGCCTTTCGTCGCGCCGCCGGGGAGGCCGCTCCATGATGCCTTTTTCCGGCGGCTCCACCCCTAGCCCCATTGCCGGGATAAGATCCGTGCCGACGTCCACGGCCAGGACGCCCATCACGGTCATAGCCAGGGGCATGCCCGGGAAAAGTATCCAAAAGATGTAGGGATACATCTCCTGGGGATTGCTGTTTAGAACATAGGCCGCGAAGCGTTTGATGTTGTCGAAGATGGCTCGGCCCTCCTCGATGGCCGCAACGATGGAGCTGAAGTTGTCATTGGTCAGAATCATGTGCGCCGCTTCTTTGGCCACGTCGTTGCCGCGCAGCCCCATGGCAATGCCGATGTCCGCCTTTTTGAGCGCCGGAGCGTCATTCACCCCGTCCCCGGTAACCGCGACGATCTCCCCCATCTCCTTCAGAAGAGTCACGATGCGGAGCTTATGTTCCGGGGCGACCCGGGCGAAGATGCACTCTCCCTGTGCCATAAAGTCGCGCAATTTATCATCGGCCGTTTCGGAAATCTCGGCGCCGGTCATAATCTTCAATGGGTTGCCGCCGCCCAGGCGGATCTGCCGTCCGATGCTGGCTGCGGTCAGGGGGTAGTCTCCGGTGACCATGATGACCCGGATGCCAGCAGTATGGCAGGCCCGGATCGCCTCCGGGACCTCGGGCCGGATCGGGTCGGACATGGCCGCAAGACCTAAAAAGACCAGCCGGTTCTCTATTTCTTCGACCGCGTAGCTCCCTTGCGCCTGCAATTCCGGGTCGTCGCGGTACGCCAGGGCCAGTACCCGCAGGCCGCGGCTGGCCATCGCGTCATTTTGTGAGACGATTCGCTGGCGGTCGTCCGCGGCGAGAGGGAGGATCTCTCCCTGGAGCATGACCCGGTCGCAGCGCTGGAGAGTTTCCAGGGGTGCCCCTTTGACAAAAATGGTCTTTCCATTTCGGCCCTGGAGCTTGACCACGACGCTCATCATTTTGCGGACGGACTCGAAGGGGTTGACGTGGAGGCGTTGGTGGGTGCCGCGGATGCCCGCCTTCTCGGCCAGGCAAATGAGCGCGCCCTCTGTGGGATCCCCGAGGACCCGGTAATCGGCGCCGATTTTTTCCAGGCGGGCGTTGTTGCAAATCAACGAGCATTCTAACAAGCGCCGCAGGGCTGGCCGGCGCGAGATCTCCTCCAGCGAAAGCACATAGCCATCCGCGGAGAACTCACCTCGGGGCTGATAACCGATTCCGGAAACCTCCAATGCCCGCCCATCCACGTAGAGTTGCTGGACCATCATCAAGTTCTGCGTCAACGTCCCCGTTTTATCGCTGCAGATCACGGTGGTACATCCGAGCGTTTCCACTGACGGGAGGCTCTTCACGAGAGCATGTCTCCTTGCCATGCGGGTCACACCCATAGCCAGGGAGAGTGTGACGGTGGGAAGCAGCCCTTCGGGGACATTCGCTACGAAAAGTCCAATGAAGAAGACGAAAGCCTCCACGAAGGAAAGGCCGGCGACGAGCCAGCCCAGAAGGAGAAATGAGATCCCCAGCGCGCCTGCCAAGCAGGATATTGCCAACACCGTGCCGCGAAGCTGTTTCTGCAACGGGCTCTCCTCAGCCCGGATCGCTTGCGTCATTCCCGCGATCTTGCCGACTTCCGAATGCATACCGGTTCCTACGACGATCGCCTTGGCTCGGCCCCGGACCAGAGCCGTTCCGGCGAAAACGATGTTCGGGAGCTCGATCCAGAGGAAATGACCCGAAAGCAGGATTGGCTGGTCGGATTTGTAACGCCGGGCAGGGTGGGATTCCCCGGTAAGGGTCGAATGATCGACCTCAACTTCATAGGCCTCGATCAGCCGGGCGTCTGCGGGGACGAGATCGCCCTCCTCTAGCAAGATCGCGTCTCCCGGAACCAGCGCGCTGGCATTGATTTCCATGGCCTGTCCATCGCGCAAGACCCGGCAATTTTGCGCGATCATGTTCTGCAGAACCTCGACAGCCCGATCCGATTTCTGCTCCTGGAGAAAGGCAAAAAGGCCGTTCACAAAGATGACAATGAGGATAGCATTGCCTAGCTGGGGCATATCCACGCCGGGGACGAAGCACAAAAGGGCCGCAATCCAGAGGAGAATGGCGAAGAAGCTAAAAAAGGTCTTCAGCAGGTTGATATACCACGGAGTTCTCCGGGCTCTCCTGAGAATATTGGGACCGTAGTGCTCGAGGCGGCGCTGGGCCTCCGCTACCGCCAGTCCCTGTTCCAGGTCTGTCTGGAGCTCGAAAGCCACCTGCTCCTGAGTAAGGTTGAAGTAGGTGGCCTTGCCCGCCAGCCTCTCCCCGCGGATGATAACCTTCACGACCTCCTCCCGGCGCCGTTGGGTGAGCAATTCATCTCGTATGGTCGGAAGTAGTGAGGAGAGACGCTGGAGAAGTTGGAGGTGCTCCTCGGTCTGGTCCGCAGGGGTGGCGAAGAACAACAGGATCTTTACGATGTGCTCGTTGAGCCGGATCCCTTCGCGGGAAAGACCTAAAATCATCTCCGGAGCTGCAAGGCCCTCGAGCCGAACATGGGGGATGGCAATGTTCTGTCCGATATAGCTGTAGCGGTCTGCGTTCCCGGCGAGAATGCCAGACCGGAATTCTCGTGCCAGATCGGGATGGAACGAATCTCTGAACAGCTCTTCAAGAACTTGCGGGGCTTCTCCCCGCAGGCCTAAGACGATCCGGTCCGGTCTAAGGAGCTCCGCTATCATCTGGCCTACTCTTCAAGTAAAGGCTCCGGGACGCGCGCTGCTGAAGGGCCCGACCGCACAGGTGGAGGACAGATGCGGCGATCGCTAAAGCTAGAATCGCGGCTTGGTTTAGTCCAAAGCTTCCCGACCCCCGTCCCAGCACAAGGAGACAGACGAGAAGCGCGAGGTGCTTCGCAACTCTCATTAAAAGAACGGAAGTTGCCAGTCGGCCGGCCATCGTCTTTGTCTAACGGCTCGCTACGTAGCGCAGAATGTCCGTCTCCGTCACGAGGCCTACAAGCGCTTCTCCTTCCACCACCGGCAAGCAGCCGATCTTTTTCTCGGCCATCAGCCGGGCCGCTTCTTTTGCGGTGGCGTCGGGCGGGATCGTAATGACCGGCTTGCTCATTACCTCTTGAACTCGCAGCGTCCTCATCAAATCCTTTTGCTCCCTCTGCTTGAACCCCAGGGCCTTGACGAGCGCGGAGTAGAAAAGATCCCGTTGACTCACGACACCCACCACCCGTTCGCCTTCGACGATCGGGATATGGCGGATCCGGCCCAGATTCATTACGTCGTCCGCCAAATCGAGAACATCATCCGCCTCCAGGGTAACCGGCCCCTTCATCATGATATCCCTGACTTTGACGACTGTATCTGATTCCATGGGCATCCCTTTCTGACCTTGGTCATGTCATTCTTCTTGGAGAAGCTCGAGGAAGCACCGCAGCGCGTCGACGTAGGTGACAATCCCGACCACCGACCCTTCCTCCTCGTCCACCACCGGGATGCCGCCCACTTTTTCCTCGACTAAGAGCTCGACCGCTTCTCTGAGTTCATCATTGGGGGACAAGGTGATGGGCTTCGGGCTCATGATCGAAGCCACTTTGGTTTTCATCACCCTTTCCTGTTCTTCAGGCCTCCCCAGGTAGCGGTCCCGGAGAAAGGGCCGAACGTCGCGGTCGGTGATGATGCCGACGAGCTCTTTGTCTTCCACCACGGGAAGCTGCCGGATGCGGTGCTCTTCCATAAGATCCTCTACCTGTTCGAGGGTATCGGAAGGCTCGACGGTGAGGGGGTTTTCGGTCATCACGTCGGACACCTTCAATCCGAGGTACTTCCTCATCCTTCCATTCAATTCCATTGCTGTTAACCACCTTTCTTAGGATTCGCGTACGGGTTTCGCTCTTACTGTTATCACAGGACAGATCGCGAAGCACGCCAGTATCTGGTTTTGTTCCCGCGCGCTCCCAGGACCCCCCTTCTTTGTTCGTTTAAATCGCACAATCCATGCCAAGGCCTAGCAGAGGTCTTTCTTGATGGTCGGTCTATCTTCTGGGTTGGAGATTCGCATCCCTGAGAAAGATCCAACTTGCAAATCCTAACTGTGCAAAAACTGTAAGGCCAACCGCCCCTTTTTGTATGGATTCCCGCCAATCAAGTCGAGGCATGCTTTTTGCTCTTTGCCAATACTGGATTTGAGCTGATTTTTTCTCCTCTTATGTTTTGTGCCTTGTCAGCAAAACGCGTGGCAGAAAGACTTTATGAAGAAACTAACAAGGATCCTTGCGCCAACGGATCTCTCTCCCCTATCCTGCGCGGGTGTGCGCTATGCCCTGGAATTGGCCAGATCGCAGGGAGCAGAGGTGATTGTCTATCATGTCATCGGCCATGAGGAGGCGGGCCCCTATCACATTGGCTATCCTCTGGAGTGGTTGTGCTCCAGGGCCTTTCGCCTCGCCAGAGATCTCCTGGCGCGTCACCAGGCGCGGCTGGACGAGTATCTCCGGGAGAACTTTAGCGAACTCGTTTCTGAGGTCCGCATTCGCCGGGAAGTCGAAGTGGGAATCCCATACCAAAGAATTGTTGAAAAGGCGGCCGAGGAAGAGGCGGGTCTAATCGTCATGTCGACTCACGGAAAGACCGGGCTCCCTCACATCATGGTCGGCAGCGTGGCCAGAAACGTGGTCCGACATGCCCCCTGTCCCGTGCTCTCGATACGACCCCAGAAACAGGCCAGAACGGCTGCGGCGGCACTCGTATGAAGGTGGAGGTGATTCCATGCTGGTTGGTAAACGGATGAGCAGAAACCCGGTGACCGTGAACCCTCTGGATAATCTGTCGACGGCCAAGGCGAAGATGCGGGTTGGAAACTTCCATCGCCTCCCGATCCTGGAGGAAGGAAAGCTCGTAGGAATCGTCACCGAGGGAGATATCCGCGAGCACGTGGGGAATCTGGAACGGACGCAGGTGAAATCATGCATGAGCGAAGGCCTGCTGACGGTTACGCCCCAGACCACTTTGGAGGAGGCGGCCACGCTGCTGCTGAACCACAAAATCGGGGGGCTGCCTGTGCTCGAAGAGGGTAGGCTCGTTGGGATCATTACGACCAGCGACGTTCTCCAGGCCTTTCTGGACGTGATGGGGGCTTCCGAGCCGGGTACAGCGCGGATAGACTTACTTCTCGAAGGAGAGGAAACCGGCCTGGCCGAAGCCTCTAAAACGATCGTAGAAGAAGGTGGAGAGATCTTGGGTGTGGGGACATACCGAGAGAGATGGAAGGAGAGTCCGGTTTGTTATCTGCGGGTGCGGGCTCCCGACCTTGAAGCGGTCACTCGTGGTCTGAGAAAAAGAGGCTATAATATTTTGGGCCTGCACGTATAGCAGGGTTCACTCCTCGCTCTCTTTTTCCCCCATCAAACGCCTGATCAGGGAGGCGAACGGGCTGCGCGAGACCTTGCGCAGAATCCCCTCCAATTCTCCCTTATCCAACCAGATGCCGCCGCATTCGTGACACTGATCCAAAATGAATTCCATGAACCTGTAGCTTTCAAGCGTTCCGGGACACTTGGGGCAGCCAAGCCGCTGACCGGCCGCCTCGGTTTTTTCAATTTTCTGCAATCGAGCCTTAAGCTTTTCCAGCAGCTCCCGGTCCTTGGCGGCAAAATAGATGTCCTCTTTGGCCCGCTCAACCAGCCGCATCGTTTCTCCAAAGCGATCTTTTTCGTCAGCCATGATACTCACCTCTCTCCGTTTGCCTTTGATTTTATACTTTCGCACACTTCATGCCAACATCGATTTTCAGAGAGAAGGGAGGGATGGTAGATCTTGTGAAAGCCTGATTGCAAACCTCGCGTTTCTTGGTCTTGATTTGAGCAACCCTATTTGCATAAAAGGGAAAAAGAGACTGTTGGAATGACAAGTTTGAGAAGATTCGATCGGCGCCCCTAGTGTCTGAGCGCTGGGCGGGTCGGTTGCCGCGTGCGCTTTCATTGTGGGATACGTACTGCGAGGATTGATAGGTTAAGAGGGAAAGGGGATAGGAAAAATGGCAAAGGATCCGGTTTGCGGTATGCAGGTTGACGAAAAGAAAGCGGCCGCGACGGCAAATTATCAAGGGCAGACCTATTATTTCTGCGCCGAGGCCTGCAGGCGCGCCTTTGAGAAAGACCCGGACAAATACCTGAAGAAGTAACCTTCCGTAAAGAGGGGACTGGCCCGAGCGCACACCCATGGCGGGTATTTTCCAGCGGCCCTCACAGAGCCGATCCGGGAAGGCCTTTTTCTCGTCGGAGATTCCGCCGGTATAGGGCGATTGCGGATCTCCAAAAGCTTTGTCTTGTGGATCTTCCAAACTGAGGGAGAACGGGCGAGTTTGCCATGTCGGAATTAGCGAAAAACTGCGGGCTGGCGGTGAGCAGCATGGCGAGGGTGGTGGACCGGTTGGTTGCCAAGGGGTGCACGAGGCGCATAGTTTCAGGCTTGGGAACCGGGCTCCCCAAATTCGCAACGTTGGGAAGCCACAGAAGCATTAGGACTAGAATCTATGAACAATTCGGGTCATTGGCCTTCATGGCATGGGCTTTGCTTTGAGATCAATGGCGAAAAAGGAAGCGTACGATCTGCGGACGGAAAGGTTAGGCAAAGATCTTTTCGAACCCAGGGATTTTTCTGCGATTCCCGGCAAGGGAATCTTCGCCCGTCTCGACGGACAAGAAGTCCTGATCGGAAACCGCAAGCTTTGGAAGGGTGAAGCCGTGGAAAAGAAGCAACAGCAGTTTTCTATATGGTACTTCATCGTGGCCATGATCGCGCTTATCGCGATCCAGAATCTCTTTATCACCGCCCAGGTGGAGACGATCAGCTACAGCCAGTTCAAGGCATTGGCCCGGAAGGGGATGGTTACAGACCTCGTGATCGGGGAGCAGACCATCCGGGGCAACATCAGACCCGAAGCGGTAAGAGAAGTCTTCTCCGCCGAGAAACTCAAGCAACTAGGTCACGACGGGAAAAAGCCCGTTCCCTTTCACGCGGTCAAGGTTGAAGACCCCGGCTTGACTGCGGAGCTTGAGGATGTGGGGATCGCTTTTAAAGGAGAGGTCTCCAGCACCTGGCTTCCCACGCTGCTCTCATGGATCGTACCCGTCGTGCTGTTTTTTCTCCTGTGGAGCTACCTCTTCAAGCGTATGGGTGCCGGGAGCGGCATGATGCAGATCGGGAAGAGCAAGGCTAAGGTTTACATCGAGAAAGAGACCGGTGTCACCTTCGCCGACGTCGAGGGCATCGATGAGGCGGAAGAGGAGCTTGTCGAAGTGGTGGACTTTCTGAAAAATCCTGGGAAATATCAGCGATTAGGCGGCCACATCCCCAAAGGTGTGCTTCTGTTGGGGCCGCCGGGAACCGGGAAAACTCTTTTGGCCCGCGCCGTAGCCGGGGAAGCCGGAGTTCCATTCTTCAGCATCTCGGGTTCAGACTTCGTCGAAATGTTTGTCGGGGTCGGAGCGGCTCGCGTGAGAGATCTCTTTGCCCAGGCGGCGGAGCAGGCGCCCAGTATCATCTTTATCGACGAGTTGGACGCCTTGGGCAAAGCGAGGGGCATGAGCATGCTCACAAGCCACGACGAGCGCGAGCAAACCCTCAACCAGCTTCTCGCCGAAATGGATGGATTCGACCCGAACAAGGGTGTCATCATCATGGCGGCAACCAATCGGCCCGAGATTCTGGATCCCGCGCTTTTGCGTCCAGGCAGATTTGATCGGCAAGTCCTCGTGGACCGTCCGGACATCAAAGGGAGAGAGCAGATCCTTAAACTTCACGCGAAAAAGATCACGCTCTCGCCTGCTGTTGACCTCAGGTTGGTGGCGGCTAAGACGCCAGGGTTCGTGGGAGCCGACCTGGCCAACATCGTCAACGAGGCCGCTCTGCTGGCAGCGCGACAAGGGAAGGACGCCGTTGAGATGGCGGACTTTGATGAGGCTATCGAGCGGGTCATAGCTGGTCTGCAGAAAAAGAGTCGCGTGATGAGCCCGCGGGAGAAAAAGACCGTGGCCTATCATGAGTCCGGCCACGCCTTGGCGGCGGAGCTGGTTCCCGGAGCGGACCCGGTCACGAAAATTTCCATCATCCCACGTGGGCTCGCTGCGCTGGGTTATACGCAGCAATTCCCCACGGAAGACCGCTATCTCATGACCCGCTCCGAGCTTCTCGCTCGGCTTCATGTGCTCGTGGGCGGGCGAGTGGCCGAGGAAATGGTGTTCGGCGATGTTTCGACCGGCGCGCAAAACGATCTGCAGCGCGCCACGGAGATCGCCCGGACCATGGTGACGCAGTTCGGTATGAGCGAAAAGGTGGGATTAGTTTCGCTGGAGGGCCCGCGAACGCCCATGTTTCTGCCGATTCCCACGCAGGCGCCCAAGGGATACAGCGAAGAGACGGCACGGGTCATCGACGAAGAGGTGAAAAAGATCCTCTCAGAGGTTCATACAAAGGTAAGGGAGCTTCTGGCTTCTTACCGTCCAGCGCTTGATGAGTTGGCCAAGCTACTTCTTGAGAAGGAGGTCGTCGAGAGGCCGGAGCTTCAGGCGATCTTGAAGGTAAGAAGCCTGGACCGAGTAAAGGAAAAGAAGAGGCTGACAGAGGAATCCGATCGGGACGCTCTCGAGAGGAAAAACGAATAAAGCTTGTGAAATCGGTTGATGCTCTACTGGAAGCACTGACGAGCGGCAGGTCAATGACGAAAAGACCATGAACGAAGAACGAGAAGTCGCCTATTTTTCGATGGAGATGGCGCTCGAGTCCGGAATGCCGACCTACAGCGGCGGCCTTGGAGTTCTCGCGGGCGATACGATTCGAGCGGCGGCCGACCTTAGGGTCCCGATGGTCGCGGTAACCCTGGTTCATAGGAAGGGTTATTTCTACCAGAGACTTGATGCGAGCGGTTGGCAGAGAGAGGAGTCAGTGGAATGGGTCGTTGAGGACTTTCTAAAAGAGCTGCCAGAGAGAGCATCTGTGACTGTAGAAGGGCGTACCGTCCACCTTCGGTCGTGGAAATACGAAGTCACTGGCGTTGGGGGCTTCCCGGTGCCGGTTTATTTTTTAGATGCCGACCTCCCGGAAAACTCCGAATGGGACAGAACACTCACCCACTTTCTTTACGGCGGGGATCGGCATTACCGGCTCTGTCAGGAAGTCATCCTTGGCATCGGCGGGCTAAGAATGCTCCGCGCCCTTGGGTATGAGAGCATCGGGCGATTTCATATGAACGAGGGGCATCCCAGCCTGCTCGGGTTGGAGCTTTTGGATGAGGAGACGCGAAAAGCCGGCGGAAAGTCCATCACCCGCGTCGAAATCGAAGCCGTCAGGAGAAAATGCATATTCACCACCCATACCCCGGTTCCTGCCGGACAAGATCAGTTTCCCCTGGATTTAGTCAACCGTGTTCTTGGCCGGCGTGAAGTTTATGAGATGAAGGATGTCTTCTGCTGTGAGGATCTGCTCAACATGACCTACCTGGCGCTCAATTTGAGTCACTATGTCAACGGAGTGGCTGAGAGGCACGGGGAAGTTTCGCGATTGATGTTTGCCCGCTATAACATCGATGCGATCACCAATGGGGTCCACGCGGTCACGTGGACCTCGGGACCTTTTCAGGAGCTTTACGATCGCTATATGCCGGGTTGGAGACAGGATAATTTCAGCCTCAGATACGCTCTAAGCATTCCGAGGCAGGAGGTGTGGAAGGCCCACATGCGGGCGAAGAAAGCTTTGATTCAATACGTAAACCGTGAGACCAACGTCGGGATGGATGTGGATGTTTTGACTCTTGGCTTTGCCCGGCGAGCCGCAACTTACAAACGGGCTGACCTGCTTTTCACGGATATCGATAGGCTTAAAAGCATTTCAATGAAAGCCGGAGCCTTTCAGGTGATCTATGCCGGCAAAGCTCACCCTCAGGATGAAAGTGGAAAGGAGCTTATTAAACGGATTTTTGAGCGCAAAGAATCGCTCAAGAAAGTTATGAAGATCGCTTACCTTGAGAATTACGACCTGGAACTTGGAAAAATGATGACTTCAGGTGTTGACGTGTGGCTGAACACGCCCCAACCTCCCCTTGAGGCCTCCGGAACTAGCGGTATGAAGGCGGCCCTCAACGGCGTGCCGAGCCTAAGCGTTCTGGACGGCTGGTGGATCGAAGGGCATATTGCGGGAGTGACTGGATGGTCTATAGGGGAAGACGGACGGGGAATGGCGGAGAGTAGAGATTCGTCCCAGGATGCCACGTCCCTCTACGACAAATTGGAGCAGGTGATGATCCCTATCTTCTACCAGGATCGAAATCGCTTCATTGATGTGATGGTCCATTCCATAGCCCTCAACGGCTCGTTCTTTAATACGCACCGAATGATCCAACAATATGTTTTGAAAGCTTACTTTTAATCTTCTCGGGAGGCTATGATGCAATTCGTTACTATGGATCGTCTAACCTTGTCGGGGAAGCGGGTGTTCATCCGCGTCGATTTTAATGTGCCCGTTACGGAAACACGCGAGGTCGCGGATGACACGCGCATTCGCGAAGCTCTCCCCTCCATACGCTATGCGTCGGAACATGGAGCCAAAGTCCTTCTGGCTTCACACCTGGGGCGACCGAAAGGCAAGGCGGATCCGGCATTAAGTCTGAAACCCGTTGCCGTCCGTCTGGCAAAACTTGTGGGGAAAGAGGTTTCCCTGGCTCCCGATTGTGTTGGGCCTGCAGCAGAGGAGCAGGTCCGCCGTCTTTCCGGCGGCGAGATCCTGCTTTTGGAGAATCTAAGATTTCATGGTGAAGAGGAGAAAAACGACGCCGCTTTCGCCCGCGCGCTGGCGGCCTTGGCGGATGTCTATGTGAACGACGCCTTCGGCTCGTCCCACCGGTCGCATGCCTCCGTCGTCGGGATGGTCAGCCATTTTGACCAAAAGGGTGTGGGGTTTCTGATGCAGAAAGAAATCCTCGCGTTGGGGCAACTTTTGGAGAATCCGGAGAAGCCCTTCGTCGTGCTTCTCGGGGGGACCAAGGTCTCGGACAAAGTCGGGCTGATACGAGGCCTGCTTTCGCGCGCCGGCACCATCGCTATCGGCGGGGCGATGGCCTATACGTTGCAGCTGGCGCAAGGAGTTGCGGTTGGAAAATCGCGCGTGGAATCGGATCGAATCGACGAGCTTAGAAAGATGCTTGAAGAAGCGGCAGCGAAGGAGGTGGAAATCCTCTTACCCCAAGACCACGTCGTCGTCGCGGAATTGCAGCCCGGGGTTCCGTCCTGGACCACCCCTGGCCGGGAGATTCCAAAAGACAGACTCGGCGCCGACATCGGACCTAAAACTGTTGAAGAGTTTTCCTCCGTTTTTCGTAAAGCACGTACGGTCTTTTGGAACGGGCCGATGGGAGTTTTTGAGATCCCGCCATTTGACCGGGGCACGAGAGCGATCGCCGAAGGCATAGCCTCGACCGGTTGCTTCAGCGTCGCGGGTGGTGGCGATACGGTTTCCGCCATCGCACAGGCGGGTTTGACGGATAGGTTCAGCCACATCTCCACCGGCGGCGGGGCCTCTTTAGAGTTTCTCGAAAACGGAGACCTGCCAGGATTGGCGGCGTTGCGCGAGCAGGCGTGATCCGTTTGACCTTTTGTCCTCCTGCCGTCGACCGAGCAGAGAGGACGCCCCGGAGAAGCTTTGCATGAAGGTTTTGGTTTTCAATTGCGGCAGCTCGACGCTTAAATTCCAGCTCGTCGAGGTTTCGCCGTTGGGTGCGGCCGGACCGAAGACGCGGAGTTTGGCCCGGGGTCTGGTGGATCGGATAGGTGAAAATGCCACGTCTAGTTTTGCTCGTGGCGGCGGCAAACCCCGCCCTGGTCATGGCGAACTGGAAGCTGGCGACGGCCTTGCTCTATTCCCGAAGGGCCGACGAGGCGCTCGAGCTCTTGGTCCCGCTCGCGCCGCAGTATGCATCCGAGCCAGAAGTCGTGGAGGGTTTGGGGCTCGCTCACTACATGAAGAAAGACTTCTTGGAGGCGGTTCGGTATCTGGAGCAGGCCATCACCCTTCGCCCGCCGGAATCTCCTCTCCTCAACGCCCTGGGCGACAGCTATCAGAGTCTCGGCGAGCACGACAAGGCGAGGGAAGTCTTCGAGCGCTCTCTCGCCTTGAACCCGGGACAAGAGGCAGTGAAGGCGCGCTTGGATACCCTGGCGAAAAGTCCCTAGCGCCCATGCCAGGCCTACTCCTGGTCCTGCTTTTCGGACTTCCCGTCCACGGTGC
>Ga0209640_10003823_pt1 | contig 13204 bp, 15 predicted proteins | sample RifCSP10_1_FD_184018 | JGI IMG/M metagenome (GOLD analysis project Ga0209640, IMG submission 184018) | Soil microbial communities from Rifle, Colorado - Rifle CSP2_sed 10_1 (SPAdes) (version 2) | ecosystem: Environmental > Terrestrial > Deep subsurface > Rock core/Sediment | place: Rifle...
GTTGCGATCGCTGCCGAGGAAGATGTACATGTCGGCGCTTCCGACGTGATTGTTCATGTTGCGCCAGTACGAATAGCCCACATACCAGAGGCAGTCTCCTCCTCCGGCGCAGTCGGATGCGTTGGTGAGCCTCACGCCCGTGGTGTTGTACGGCGCCGGAAACGTGAACGCCCCTTTCGCCCCGCCCGGAGGAAGAAATGCGTCGATTTGCGATCGCGTGAATCGACGGCGCAGCGCGGGCGATCCGGCGGTCTCGACGAAGCCACCGCCTGGCGACGGGGCAGGTGTGACTCCGAGCACGGCATCGCGAACCGTCGCGCCGAGGCTTCCGAGCGCGGTGTCGAGGAGCAGCGGATGTGCAGGGGTCTTGGCGCTCTCGCGGAGGAACGTTCCGTTCCTGAAGTACTGGACGCGGCCGCCGACAACAGCCACGCGAAACACGTCGCCTGCCGCATAGGGCGTATCGCCGCCAGCGTAGACGCCGTTTTCGAGGACATCCGCCCAGCCCGCGCCGTTGAATCGAAACGCGAAGTCGATATCCGCGAAGCCAGTGCCCTGGTTTCCGCGACTCAGGCCCGCAAGCCAGAACGTGTTGGTCTCGCCGACGGTGAACGCCGCGTACCCGTCGCCCGCGGTGAGCTCCTGTTGAGACGTGGCGCCGGCATCGTCGACGCCGTCCCATCCACTGGTTTTCTGAAGCACCGTCCCGGTGACGGTCGCATTGACGATGTTCGTCCAGACGACGCTCTGCTCTTCGGCATCGGTATCGCGGGACGGCAGAAGTGGGATGAAGACCGCCACCAGGATGATCGTCAGCCGACTTCTTTTGGGCATGTCGGCGCAAAGAGCACGAACGGTGCCACGGCATGATCGACAGAATGCGCTCAAACCAACAGGTAATGCCCGAGTTGCCGTCGTGGACCGTTACAGCGGAGGCGGCAGGTACACGGCTCGACAAGTTTCTCGCCGGCCGCGAGCGTCTTGGATCGCGAAGCCGGGTGAGCGACGCGCTCGCGAAGGGGAAGGTATTCGTGAATGGATCGGAGGCGACCACATCTGACGCCGGTTCCCGGTTGCGCGGCGGGGATGTTGTTAAAGTCTGGATTGACAGGCCGGGAAGCGCACACCGCCGTCGGACGTCGATTGCACACAGCGAGCTCGAGATCCTGTACGAGGACGATCAGCTGATTGTCGTGAACAAGCCTGCGGGGCTGCTCGCGGTGCCGCTTCCGGAGCGGGGCGAGACGCGGTCGGCCTACAGCCACATCGCCGAGCATCTGCGCCCGCGCGGCAAGCGGAAGCCGCTCGTGGTGCACCGGATCGATCGCGACACCTCGGGCCTCGTCATGTTCGCCAAGAACGTTCGCGCCCAGGAGCATCTGAAGGATCAGTTCCAGCGGCGCGACCCCGAGCGGTTGTACCTCGCCGTGGTGCACGGACATCCACGGCCGTCGCCGGGGACGTGGCGCGATGACCTTGCGTGGGATGCCGCAGCGCTCGTCCAGAAGCGCGCACATCCACGCGACCCGAAGAAGAAGGAGGCCATCAGCCACTACCGTGTGCTCGAGGCACTTGGTGACGCCTCGCTCATCGAAATACGGCTGGAGACTGGCAAGCGCAATCAGATACGCGTCCAGGCAGCGCTTCACGGCCACGTGCTGGTCGGGGAGCGCCTCTACGCGCCGCGCTCGGTCGCCGTTTCTTCTATCGCATTCCACCGCCAGGCGCTGCACGCGTTCCGGCTGTCGTTCGACCATCCGGTCTCGGGCCGGCGGGTGACCGTTGAAGCCCCGCTCCCCCCCGATTTCAAGGAACTGCTCGCCCGCTTACGACATGGCTAGCGACTTCCAAAATCGAGTCTCAAGGCCCGTAGGGCGGGCCTTTACGGCCTGCCTAGCGCGGCGTAAAGCTGCGCCCTGCGTGAGTTTGAACCGCGCCACAGGGCATGCGCCGCAAACAGATCAGCTGCCGTTGACCGCGCATCGCTCAGGAGCCAATTGGCAGCTCCGGGGGTATACTTTACGGAGTCTGCTGGAAGCGACGCCCTCCGCCTTACACCGCATCAGATTCGTGACTACCTCGACTCTCTTGCGTCAGTGATGCCGAGCACCCCGCTCGGGCCAAGTTTCCGGTCATGCATCCCGCGAGATGCCGGAGGCAAGAGATGAGTGCCAAGTTGTACGTCGGAAACCTTCCCTACGAAACCAGTGAAGCCGATCTCGAAGGTTTGTTTGCCCAGTCTGGCGCAGTCGCATCGGTCAACGTGGTGCGCGATCGCGAAACCGGCCGCCCGCGCGGGTTCGCGTTCGTTGAGATGGCCAGCGAGGCCGACGCCAAGAACGCCATCGCGCAACTGAACGAGCGTTCTTTCGGCGGGCGCAAGCTGATGGTCAACGAGGCGCGTCCGCAGGTGCCGCGCGGCGGCGGTGGCGGCGGCTTCCGCGGCGGCGACAACCGCGGTGGCGGTGGCGGGCGGGGACGCCGGTCGGAACCGCGCTGGTAAGCGCGAGTCTGCATCGGCAGGCCGTGAGTCGCGAGAGCGACAGATCAAAAGGAGAGAGCTGTGGCAGTGTATTCAGTAGGCGACCGCGTGTCGCAGGCGCAGTATGGCGATGGAACCCTGACCGTTGTGAATGAATATCACACGGTTATCGACTTCGATGGCCATGGGTCCCGCGTGTTCTCGAGTCGACTCGTCCAGCTCGAACGATCTTCGACGCTGGCGCCGCCGAAACCAACCAAACCACGCCGCCGCGCACCCCGCCGTGTTGTGAACACGTGACGGTTCGCGTCCCTCTGGACACATTCACGGCGGCGGGGCCAAAATAATCTGTCTCAACGCTCTGGCGGGCACCATGGAGGCGCTATGACTTTGAGACCCCTTGCGGGGTTGCTTGCCTGCGGTCTCCTCTGGGGAGGAGTCACGGTCGGCGCACACCACGCGGTGCAGGCGCAGTTCGACGTCAACGCTCCTGCCGTGACGCTGGTAGGCACCCTCAAGAAGACAGAGTGGATCAACCCGCACGCGAAACTGCACATCACCGTGAAGAACGAAAAGACAGGGCAGATGGAAGACTGGGAGCTGCAGATGGCGGCTGCGGCGCAGCTTCGCAGGAATGGGTTCCCGTTGTCCGTCCGCGGCGGCGTCAAGCCGGGCGACCCGATCACCGCGACCGCGTTCGCGGCGCGCGACGGCTCCACGACCGGGCTTCTCAGATCGATCAAGTTCCCTGACGGCCGCACGTTTACGCGCGGCGTCTACGGCGAGGCGGATCTCGAGAAGTAGAACCTTCGACGTTCCGGAGGCATCACGATGCAGTCACGGTCGCGACGTTGGCCCTACGACTTGAGCGTGTCCCTTGTCCTCGCAGGTGTCCTCGCCATGTCGGCGCTCGCCGGCGTCGACCTGGCGGCGCAGCAGTCCGGCGGCGCCGCTGCGGCGCCGACCCCGCGCCTGCCCGACGGCAAGCCCGACTTCAACGGCATGTGGGCCGGCGGTCGCGGCGGTGGCGCCGGCTTCGGTGCGGAGAACCCCGCCGACAACGACAACGTCGTGGCGCTCTTGCGCGCGCGCGCGCCCGAGCTCGACAAGTCGGCGCCGGCCGGCACCGACGCGAATTACGCCCATGCGATCGTGAATTTCGAGCGCGACAGCGGCCTGTCGCAGCGCTCGGTTCGCAACCGTCCGATGTACAAGCCGGAACACTGGACCGAGATCAACGAACTGGACAAGGACGGCAACGCGCTGGATCCGGCGTTCAAGTGTCTGCCGCAAGGCGTGCCGCGCATGGGCCCGCCCAACAAGATCGTGCACACGCCCAAAGAGATGATCTTCCTGTATGGGCTGCGCATGACCCGAGTCATTCCGATCGACGGCCGTCCGATCCCGCCGGTTGCGGAGTGGATTGGTCTGTGGAACGGCGTCTCGCGCGGGCGCTGGGAAGGCGACGAGCTCGTCATCGAGACGGTCGACTTCAACGACGAGACATGGCTCGGATGGCCGGGGTGGTTTCACTCGATCGACATGAAGGTGACCGAGCGGATGCGTCGTGAAGGCAGCACGCTCAGGTGGCAGGCGACGGTGGACGATCCGATGCTGCTGCAGCCCTGGGTGATGAATCCGCGCACGCTCCAGCTGAACGCGAATGCGAACGCCGAGATCGAAGAAGATCTTCCCTGCTTCGAGAAAGATCTGCAGCACATGGTGACGAAGGAGAGGGGCTGACGGCTAGCTGGTAGGTGGTAGGCGGTAGGCGGTAGGCGGTAGGCAGGGGAGGGGCATCGTCGTCATCGTTGAGTAACTCCCGACGCCGGAAGTGGCCGCTGTGGGCGGCCGTGGCTCTTGCCCTGATCTGGGTGCCTTCTCTGGACCGCGGCTTCTGCGAAGACGATTTCCTCCTCGTTCCGATCACGTTCTCCCAATTTCTCGCCAATCCACTCTGGGGCGCCGGAACATCACCTCCAGTACGGGAAGGGCTCCCACCGTACAGAGGCGAAGGGCGTCCCGTTTCGACGTTGACATTTGTCCTCCTCCCCGCCCAGGCGCACCTTCAGCACGTCGTCAGCCTGTTGGTGTACCTGCTATGCCTCTGGTTGATGTAGCGCGTGTGTCAGCGGGCTGGATCTTGCGCCATGGCCGACGTTTCTGGCGCTCTCATCGTTCTTTCATCCTGCATTTCTCTGGAACGTCACCTGGATTGCCCACCGATACGACCTGCTCGTGATTGCGTTTCTCCTGCTCGCGATACTGGAGACGCGCGTGCCCGTCAAGGTTGCCCTGATTGGACTCGGCAGCGGGGCGAAGCCGCCGCTCTTCTTTCAGAACCTCGTGTTTGCGTATCAATTCGCGCGCGGGCGTCGACGTGTTGCGAGTGCGGTGACGCTGCTCTGGATGGTCGTCTTTGGCGTTGGCATCTATGTGACGCGTTACACAGAGGAATCTGCCGTCGCCGATTCTCTGTACAGCCTTCCCTCGATCGTGTCGATTCCACATCGATAGAGACGAAAACAAGCTCAGTCTCCTCGATGTCGTGGAGCAAATCACGCTCCTCGAACCAATAACCGAGCCTGGCGTGATGCCACTTCAGGTCCACTTGGTTACGTTGTGGCGTCGAGAGAATCTCGCCCAAGCAGTAAAGACAACTGCGCGAGTTCGAGTCCTTGCACCGCCCCAGAGTGAGCAGGTTGGCAAGACGCACGAATATGTGGTCGATCTCACGAAGTACCTGCGGCTGCGGCAGCGCGTCGTTTTTCGAACGATTCCGGTGCGTGCCGAGGGTACGTACGAGTTTGTCATCGAATACATGGACACTCCCGAAGAGTGGCGGGAGGCAGCGCGCGTCCCGTTGGATCTCGTCGTGAAAGTGCCGGCCGCGACGACTGACGCAACAGCAGAACCCACCACGACGCACTGAGGCAACCCAACGTTAGCTATCCGTTAGCTTTTTCACTCGCCAAAAGAGAAAGGAGGCCAGAAAACCGGCCTCTCTGATGTCTTGGTGCGGAAGCGGGGACTCGAACCCCGATGGCCTTGCGGCCACTAGCTCCTGAGGCTAGCGCGTCTGCCAATTCCGCCACTTCCGCAGGTGGAGAACAATCGCGCGGGCAGGAACGCTCATTGTACCACTCGGATGCGGCCGCTCCTGAGCCGGGCTGATGCTATCCGCGAGACTAGTCCGTCGTTCAGTTGTACGTAGTGTCCGGCTTCAGCCGGACCGCGCGATGGCGCCGAAAAGATCCTTGGTCCGGCTAAAGCCGGACACTACGTACTCACTGAAGCCGGACACTACGTACTCGCGCGCTGGACTGCCGCCGGCTTGCGGGACTCCCCAGCGCTGACGAGTGCCGCAATCACGAGGTCCCCGCTCACGTTGACCGCCGTTCTGCACATGTCGAGGAAGCGGTCGACGCCCAGGATCAGTGCCATGCCCTCGGCAGGAATGCCGACCGACTGCGCCACGATCATCACCATCGGCAGCGAGCCGCCGGGCACCCCCGCTGTGCCGACGCCCGCGAGAATCGACATCACCATCACACGAATCTGCTGGCCCACGCTCAAATCCAGGCCGTACGCCTGCGCCAGAAACAGCACGGTGACGCCTTCGAAGAGCGCCGTGCCGTTCTGATTCGCCGTCGATCCCACAGTCAGCACGAAGCGCGAGATCTGCGGCGGCAGGCGCAGCTTGTTTTCCGCCACGTCGAGCGAGAGCGGAAGTGTCGCGTTGGACGAGGCCGTTGAAAACGCGTACAGGTACACCTCCCGGCACGTGCGGAAGAACTCGCCTGGCGCGCGGTGTGCCACCGTCCGGAGAAGGGCGGCATAGACGACGAACTGCTGGATGAGCAGGCCGGCAACGACGGTCGCCACGTAGTAGAGCAGCGATGCGATGATGCCGGTGCCAAAGGTGAATGCGGTGTTGAAGACGATCGCGAACACGGCAACCGGCGCGAGCAGCATGGCAAAGTGGACGATGCGCATGCATGCGTCGAAGATCTGCTCGAAGACACGCACGAGCACCACGTCGTTCTCGCCCTCGCGCGTGGGCAGACGGCTGACGGCGATGCCGAAGATGACGGCAAACACCATGAAGGGCAGCATCTCGCCATCGAGCGCCCTTACCGCCGATTCGAGCGGATTGCGCGGGATGAGCTCGATGAGAACGTCGCTCAATGGCTGCGCGGCCGCCGCATTCGCTTCGATGGCCTCCACGCCCGGTAGTGCGTCTCCCGCGCCGGCGAGCTGCAGCCCTCGTCCCGGCTGGAGCACGTTGACGAGCGCGACGCCGATGGCCACCGAGGCAGCACTGAGGACGACGGTGAAGGCGAGCGTGCGGCCGGCGACTCCAGACAGATCGTGACCGCGGCCCAGTTGATATACGCCAACCACGAGTGCCGAGAAGACCATCGGCACGACGATCATGAAGATCGAGCGCAGGAAAATCTGGCCGACGGGCCGAAGCACGTGCGTGTTGAATGCTACGAGGCCCGGGACGTCCGCGTACGGATGAAGCGCTGCGCCAAGCGTGATGCCAAGGAGGAGCGCAATGGCCAGCTTGTTGTGGAGTTTCACGCAGGGATGATAGCAGCCAGGTCCGAGTCACACCGGCCTGCGAGCTTCGGGCCAGAGCGCGACCGCATCGGGTGTGAGACGCCGTACCGAGCGAAGGAGCCTCGCCACGGCATGGAGCCGTCCCGTCTGCTTCTCGCTCCACGCAAGACCGAACTGACGCCGGAGGTCGTCGGGGAGCAACCCGACGGTGATGAGCCGGTTTGCCCATGCGGCTGGGGCGACCAGACGTCCAAAGGGCGGCGACACGACCAACGTGCATAGCTCGCGCGCCTGCGCGCTCGCCACGATCGCACCCGATCCGTACATCCGCGCCATGTACGCGGCGTTGTCGGCCTGCGTACGAGGCACCTCGTGAGCGCGCGCGCCAAGGTCGATGGCGATTGCCGCCGCCTCGGCGCAATACGCGTCGCGCTCGTCAGATGTCAACGGCTGCACCACCAACTCGTACACCAGCGGAATCGACTCGAGTAACGTGGCGTGGACCCAGAGAACGAGCTCGGGGTCTTCGGCGGAGTAGGGCGTGCCTACGGGAAAAATGCCAGCCCCCTGAGGCAGCCGACCGTGCACGCGCCGGTGAATGGCGCGAATGCCGTCGAGCGCCGCCCGCCGTGCAGGCTCGTCGCCGAACACGAGCGCCAGCATTGCGCGGATCGTGTGATGCAGTCTGAAGATCGCCGAGACTCCACCGGAGCGAAAGGAGCTGTGCTCTGCAACGCCTGCGGCGACGAGCGGGTGCGCGAGCTGCAACAGGATGGCGCGCGACCAGCCGAGCATGACGCTGCGCTCGGCATTGACACGTCGGGAGACGAGGTCGTGCATCGGGGAACCCCGGAGGCCTGAAGGCCTCCGGCTACCGGTGGGAAGGCCAACAGGTGGGAAGGCCAACCGGTAGGAAGGCCGCGGGACTGCCGTGCTTATTCGACGATCGTGATCTGCGACGCCTGGACCTCGAATGGCTTGAACTCGCCGGTGCGGCCGTGCGGGTCCTTCGCGGTAATCGTGTAGCGAACCACGCCGAGCGGCGCGTCCTCGGGGACGATCCACTTCGCCACCCAGAACTCCCGTTCCGGTTCCTTGACGGTCTGCCGATCGCGCATCGGGAGATCGATCGTCCTGCCGCCATAGGTCAGGTGCACGACGAGCTGCGTCGCCTTGTCGCGTGTTCCCGTGCCCGGGTTGATCGCAGTGGCGCGGAACCCAACCGGCTCACCGCGCTTGTACCGGTTGCTCATCGTGCAGTTGAGCGGCTTGCCGGGCCCGAAGAAGTACACGAGATCTCCGTACACGGTGAGCTGGCCGCCGGCGTTCTGTCCCGCAAGCGACGCGGTGGCCAGGGCCGCCACGAGACCAGCGGCAACGGAATACGCGCTGAGCTTCTTCACGGGTCCTCCCTCTACTTCAGCGATGTCGTCGACGCGACGTTGGGTCTGGCGAACCTCGAGTCGTCTATCTTGACGTTCGGGCGTATTTCCTTCAGCTTGATGAACGACTGGCCGTTTGTCCAAGTCGTCGTCCAGGTGAAGGGCATCTTCACGCCGGCCACGTCGCGGTAATCAGAATAATCGATCTGGACCGGGACCGGGCCGGCTGCCGTTTCCGTCCACCTGACCAGGCGGACGAGCAGTCCCGACTCGTCGAAATGCAGGTTCACGGGAGACTCGCCCTCGTTGATTCCCCGGGCCACCTCCACTTCCTTGCCGTCGATGTTGGCGTAGCCCACCTGCCACTGTGCGAACGCCTTGGCAAGCGCTGCGGGGAACAGGCTCATTGTGTCGATGCGCGATCCGCGCAAGCTCCACCCGGTGAACTGAATGAGCGGGATCGGCGTATCGGGGTGATATCGCCAGGCATTGGCGCCGCTATAGACCCAGAGGAGGTCGTTGGCGCCCGTTTCGGCCGTCATCGCGCGCTGGTCGGGCGCGCGTGCGACGACCTCGAACGGCACTTCCGTGTCGCTGGTCTCAAACCCGAGGTAGGTCCCGGTCGCCGAGAAGCTGGTCAGTGCTGCGAGGCGCTGGGCGCCTCCAACGGCCTGGATGTACCGGGCGAGGATCTTCTCCGCAGGTGGCGCCGCCACATCAGGAAAGAACTTGAACGACGAGGGGTCATTGACGAGCTCGCTGTACTGCAGCCTGAGGCTGGGCGATCGTTCCGGCTGCGGATCGCCATTGTGACACGTGAAGCAGGTGACACGCTGCTGACCGCCGAAGTACATCCTGTTCAGGTTGTTCATCATCACGACCATCTGTCGCGCGCGCAGGATTCGCGGGGTCGGCAGCGCGAACGCTTTCGGGTCGGCCGTGATTCGGCCGTCATGGCAGCCGACGCAATCGAGAAGCAGCGCGGAGGCAAACATGCCCATGGTGTCGTTGAACCGGTCGACGGGAATGCCCTTGAGCACCTGCACGTCCAGATAGACGTTCTCTGCCATTGGCGGCTGCTGCGGCGCGGCGGCCTGGCTGGCTGACAGCACAGCGCCCACCAGGCACACGGACATCGACGCGATGGCACCGCCAATCAGGTGTCTCCCTCTGAACGTCATGTTTCCTCTCGCGGTGGTGCTGAATGGTGAAGGTTTTCGGGAATGCGCAGCGTGGCCGCCGCCACGCCGCGCACGTCGTTCGAAGCGGCGTGTGAGCTTAGCCGCGCTCCCGCGTGACGATGTGGGCGCTGTCCCGGCTCTCGCACGGTAGGTCCTCGACCAGCAGCGCCTTTGGATTCGGGTTCAGGTTTCTCCTCACGGGATTCATCGTCCAAGGCTCCATCAGCACCTCAGGATCGTGCACCGTCGCCTGCCACGTGAGCGTATTCCCTTGGCGCGTCAACCGCTCCACCACACGCATGTTGTTGGTGTGGAAGTAGCCGGGCCAGGCGAGCCAGGTCTCGTCCGTGAACCCGACGCTGTCGATGACGAGCGTGTCGCCTTCCCACTTGCCGATGGAGTCGCCGTAATAGAGGAGATCCTGTGACCTGATGGGGTCGTGGTCGCGCCCATCAATCGGAATCACGCGGAACGTATTGTGGCTGGCGTACAGAAAGATCAGTTCGGTCGGCGTCTGGACGATTTTGCCCGGCGCGCCCATGCGCGGCAGCCCTGCGGGATAGCACTTGATCTCCGGGTCCTTGAAGTTGCCGTTCACGTCGAGATCCTCGACCCTTGCCCAGTGCTCGGGCTTGTACCGCGGCAGGTTGGGATTCATGCGCTGCCTGACGCCGCTGTCGCGCTCGAAATTGATGGCGGGCTTGCACTCCTGGCCCGGGTGGCAGGGGCGCCCGCGGCTGAGCACCGTAATGTTGCCCGACTCGTCGGGTTTGAGATCTCCGCCGCCAGTGCCGACCCACATCCCGCTGAAGTCGACCTTGCCATCCGCCGTCCGCGGCGTCGCCACGTTCCCGTTGCTCGCGGGCTGCTGCGTCGTCGCGTCTGCGGTCGTGAGCCACAGCGTGGCCGCGACGACCGCGGCGATGCTCGTGCTGGTGCGAATACGTCGAAGCATCATGGCTCTCGTCCTTTTCGATGCGTCAGTTGTTGAGCGGGTCGGTCGGATCCTCGTGGAACAAGGTAATGACCTTGCCGTCGGGCCCCTTCATCGTCCGCACGCGGCCGACGTTGGCGCCATTCTTTGCGGGCGCGAAGGTCACCTCGTACGGCTGGCCAATCTGGAAGATTCGCACGAGGCCGGCGGCGCGCAGCGCCTGAGGGCCCGCACCCGACATCTCCCACGTCACTTTCGTGCCGTCCGCCTTGGTCTCCTCGAAGAACCAGCGGCAGTGTGGATTGATCATGGCGAACCGCGTCATGACGCCGGTAAAGCCTTTCGTCTGGCCCATTTCGTACTCTGCCTGAATGGCGTGATGCGCGACGGCCGGCGGAGCCGTCGACAGCGCCAGCACCACCGCGGCCAATACGCTACAAGCTGTCCATGGTTTCATTGTCTGCCTCCGCTCGCTTCCACGGTCCGGCTGAAGCCGGATCCTACTTCCAGGTCCGGCTGAAGCCGGACACTACGTACCCTCTGTACTCTCTTATTTCACGTTTTCAGGCACGGGCATGATGACGTATGGATTGTACGTGTTCGTGTTGACCGTCGTCAGCTCCAATGACATATCGCCCAGCTTTCGCGTGATCCGGCGCGGTTGCATGATGTCCGCCTGGTAGTCTTCCCAGTTCCAATCGCCGTATTCTGCATATGTCGTATCGCTGACCACCCCACCGGTCGTTTCTACGCGCGCGATGTAGGTGCCGACGAGTGTTTTGAGGGCTGCTGGATCCGGTACGAGAAGGTTGCTGTCTCTCCGCAAAGTGGCGTTGACAGTGACATCATCGGCCGGCGCAGGCAACGGGAACGACAGCACCATTGCTCCACCCGCGTTCTTGACCGTCGCCTTTGCGCCGGCCATCGTCGCCGCCTTCACGATGCCCATCGGCGTCGTCCACAGCTGGACGAGCCGTTCCTTCACCTTGTCGCGCGCCGCCGTCGCGTTCTTTCCGCGGTCGGCTTCGTTCCACGCGGAGGAGCCGGAGACGACTTCAATCACGCGCTGGGCCTGACCCCCGGGCGGCTGCCGACGAAGATCGACACGCATGCCCGGCACGCTGAAGTTGATGCTCATCCGGTATTCCGGCACGTCGAAACGCTGACCGCCGACGGTCATGGTGCCTTTGGCCCAGTGCTCCAGTGTGAGGATGGACTCCTCCTGCTGAAGGCCGCGCAGCATGCCCATCGAATTGGCCAGCTCGAACACGAGGCCTTTCACGTCGGACGCACTGGCTGGTGGAGCGGTGCGCTGTTGCGCGCGCATGGAGACGGTGAGGGCGCCCACGCTGAGGACGCCCGCGAGGACGAGTGCAGTTGTTCGCATATATACCGACTACGAATCGCGAGATTAGCCTAACGCGGGCGGGGTGTAAAGAGAGCGAGCCCAGTGAACGGGCCCGCGTGATGGAGCCCGTCAACGCCACGCGCAGGTGAGCTGACGATGCCGACGGGAGGTGGTCAGGCGCGGTTGGTAACGGGCGCTACTGTGTGTTCGTCCGCGGCGCCGATGTGAGCCGAGAACCTGCCCATGAAAAAAGCGCTCAAGACGAGGTAGACGGTGATGATTCCGAGCCAGAGCTCGACGCGGCTGAGTGGCTCGCTCTCGTAGGTCAGCGCTTTGGCTAACGCTTTTCGCACGACGTCGTCTGGAGCAATTCACACGCCGCGTCAACACGCGAGAATCCTCGAAAACTCGCAGCCTAGGCACAGGGTCTCGCGTGGCTGCTGGGGGCATCGGGACTTTAGTCGCCGTCGCACCGGACAACGACAGGCTTGGTAACTGGGTCGGCCTCGGCGGACGTCGAGTTTCAAGGCCGAGATTGGTGAGGCCGGCTCGATCAGGGGGGATTCGCGGCAGTTCCCCCGTGGTGCCTCCCCATGGTGTCACAACGTATGGTATACATAGGGTATGACGAAGACCACGGTGTATCTCCCGCCTGAGCTCAAGCGGGCGTTGACGCGACTCGCCCAGCAGCGCCGGTGCAGCGAGGCGGAGCTGCTCCGTGAGGCGGTGTCGCGACTCGCAGGGGAAGCTGAAGCGCCAATTCCCAAACTCCCACTGTTCCGTTCGAAGGGGCCATCAATCGCCGAGGACGTCGATCGCGCGCTGGAGGGCTTCGGCCTTCGGTGATCGTACTGGATACGGGCGGGCTCTACGCCGCGCTCGACGCCAACGAAGCGCTGCACGGTCGTGCAGTCGCGGCACTCGTCGCTGCGACGCCTCCGCGCGTCGTCTCACCCTTTGTGCTCGCAGAGCTGGACTATCTGATTGCCAGCCGAGTCGGTCACCAGGCGCAAATGGCACTCATCGACGAGGTCGCGCGTGGCGCCTATCAGCTCGAATTGTTCTCTTCCGAGGATGTAGGCCACGCCAAGCGAATCATGGAGCGGTACGCCGACCTTCGCATTGGATTGGCGGACGCGTCGGTCGTCGTTCTGGCGAACCGCCACAGAACGTTGGAGCTCTTGTGCACGGACGAGCGCCACTTCCGGGTGCTCCGAGGCACCGGCGGCAAGCCGTTTCGGCTGCGTCCGTTCGACGCTTGAGCCGGCTAAGAACGCGTAATGCAACAGTCAAAATGCAAAATGCAAATGA
>Ga0209640_10003825_pt1 | contig 13202 bp, 15 predicted proteins | sample RifCSP10_1_FD_184018 | JGI IMG/M metagenome (GOLD analysis project Ga0209640, IMG submission 184018) | Soil microbial communities from Rifle, Colorado - Rifle CSP2_sed 10_1 (SPAdes) (version 2) | ecosystem: Environmental > Terrestrial > Deep subsurface > Rock core/Sediment | place: Rifle...
GGAGAAATATCGTGACCTGATCGAACATTCGCCGGAAATGATTTACCAGTTGGATCGAAGCGGCCGGCTCGTTCACGTCAATAAGACGGGGCTCGACAAACTCGGGTATACGCTCGATGAGATGCTGGTCATGAGGCTCTGGGACCTGGTGCCGCGCGGGCAGGAAACACACGTTCTACATTATCTTGAGCGGCTGCTCTCACAAGGGCAGAGTTCGATGGAAACGGTGTTGCTGGCGAAGGATGGACGTCCGATCGATGTGGAAATCCATGCCACGGCGCTCTTCGATCAAGCACGCGGCGGGCTGGTTCACTCTCGCGCATTTGTCCGGGATGTGACGGAGCGGCGACGACTGGAACTGGAGCTGCAGCACTACACCACCGGGCTGGAACAGGCGGTCTCGGAGCGCACGCAGCAGCTGGTGGCGTCACAGGCTCGCTACAAAGCCCTGTTCGATCTGGTCGCGGACTCGGTCTTCATGGTGAATGCGGCGGGGACGGTCGTCGCCGTCAACAAGCGGGAAGAACAGGCGCTGGGCTATGCGGAATTGAGAGTGGTCGGGCGGAGCATGCTCGACGTCGTGCCGGCGGACTATCACCAAGCCTTTTTGGGCTGGCTGCGCGACATCAGTACGGAGCAACGGCAGGTTCCCACCCAGGAAATTACCGTCTACAACGCCGCCGGACGTGAGACACCGGTAGAAATGGATTTGATTCGGGTGGGAGGAGCCGATCACATGCTGGTCATGATGCAGCTCCGCGATATTACGGATCGGAAGAAGCTCGAACGCCAGCTGCAGTCGTACCGCGAAGAACTTGAGCTGAAAGTGCGAGAGCGGACCAGGGAAATCGAAGAGACGAAGCAGTATCTGGAAAACCTGCTCGAGAATGCCAACGACGTCATCTATACGCTCGATATGGATCAGCAGTTCACATACGTCAACAGCAAAGTCAATGCCTGGGGGTATCGCAAAGACGACCTGTTAGGCCGACCCTATCTCTCGCTCCTCTCACGACGCCATCGCGGTCGACGGCTCAAAAGTACCTTGGACGTCGGAGCCAAGCAGGTCTATGAGGTTGAGATTGTGACCCGCCTGGGTGAGGTCCGGACGGTGATGGTCAGCGTGTCTCCGCTTCAAGGCGTCGAGGGAGAGATTCTCGGCGTGCTCGGCATCGCGCGCGACATGACGGAGACGAAAAAGCTGGAGCAGCAGATTCGTAATTCTGAAAAGCTGGCATCGGTCGGGAAGCTCGCGGCGGGCGTGGCGCACGAAATCAACAATCCCCTCGGCGGGATCCTCAATTGCCTCTACAACCTTCGAAAAGGCGCCTTGTCGCCGACGCGCCAGGAGGAGTACTGGGCTTCAATGGAGCACGGCGTCCGGCGCGTGCAGAAGATCGTACGGCAGCTGCTCGATTTTTCCCAGCAGCATGAGCCGGAATTCAGTCCGACGGATATCAACCGGATCGTCGATCAGGTGTTGGTGCTGACGACCCATCTGTTTGCGCCCAATCGGATCCGGCTGGAGACCGTGCTGGGGCATGGCTTACCCAGCTTGATGGTCGATCGGCACATGATCGAGCAGGTGTTGATGAATTTGATCTTGAACGCCGTACAAGCGATGAAGAGCGGCGGAGTCTTGACGATCCGGACATCCGTGGCCGAGGGCGTTTGCCGTGTTGAAGTCCGCGATACGGGATCCGGTATTCCTCCGGCCGTCCTGTCGCGTGTCTTCGATCCGTTCTTCACGACAAAAAGCGAGGGGGAGGGGACGGGACTGGGACTCTCCGTCAACCTGGGCATTGTGGAACGTCATGGCGGCAAGATTCTGGTGGAGAGCGAAGTCGGAAAGGGGACGACCTTCACGCTGTGCCTGCCGGTTGCACGCGAGCGTTCCTTGGTGGAGAAGGGGTCATGAAAGGGCTCGCAATACTTTTGGTCGACGACGAGCCCTTAATACGGCTCTCAATGGTGGATGCATTGGAGGCCGTCGGGTATGACGTCCATGCGGCTGCGACCGGGACCGAGGGGATCGAGGCGATGCGAGAGAAGACTTTTGATCTCGTGATCACCGATCTGCGTTTACCCGGCGCCGACGGATTGACCGTGCTCAAAGCCGCGAAGGAAAAGGCGCCGCAGACGGAAGTGGTCGTGATCACTGCGCACGGGTCTGTGGAGACCGCGGTCGGGGCGATGAAGCTCGGCGCGTTCGATTACATCACGAAACCATTCCAGATGGATGAATTGTTACTGATCGTCGAGCGGGTCGGCCGCGTCGTCACGTTGCGTCGTGAGAATCAGGACCTCAAAGCCGCGCTGGAAGACAAGTTTTGCTTCAACGGCATTCTAGGGACGAACAGCCGGATGCGCGCGGTGCTGGACAAGATCAAGCTGGTCGCGGCGACCGATTCGACCGTGCTGATTCTCGGCGAGAGCGGGACGGGGAAAGAACTGGTCGCGAATGCGGTGCATCAGAATAGCCCAAGACGAGACTATCCTCTGATTAAAGTGAGCTGCGCCGCCCTGCCCGAAACCCTGCTGGAAGCCGAGCTGTTCGGCCATGAGAAGGGCGCCTTTACCGGCGCGCTTCGTCAGCGGCGGGGGCGGTTCGAGTTGGCCAATCGCGGGACCTTGTTCCTCGATGAGATCGGGGAGCTTTCACCGGTGGTCCAGGTGAAACTCTTGCGAGTGTTACAAGAGAGAAAGTTCGAGCGGGTGGGCGGGAACGAAACGATTGAAGTCGATGTCCGTCTGGTCTGCGCCACGCAAAAGGATCTCCGGAAGGAAGTGGCGCAGGGGCGGTTCCGCGAAGATCTCTTCTATCGACTCAATGTGGTGCAGATCGTGATTCCTCCGCTTCGCCAGCGGCAGGAAGATATTCTCGTCATTGCCGATCATGTGCTCCAGACCTGCTCGACAAAAATGAACAAGAAGCTCAAGGGGTTTTCACAGCCAGCCCGTGAACTGTTGCTTCGCTATTCGTATCCGGGGAACGTCCGAGAATTGGAGAACATGGTCGAGCGGGCCGTGGCGCTGGGGCGCGATCGCGAATCCGTGCAGCCGGCCGACCTCTGCGGGTTCCAATCCTGTCCATATACAGGCGGGACGCCGCAGGACTCCTGCGGCTTTTGCAGCGAAGGCCTGACCGGCGGGACGAAGAAAAAAGGCAGGGCGGTGACTTCGCTCGCGACCGCGCGGGAAGGCTTTGAGAAAGACTACATCGTCGCCGTGCTGGCGCGAGTCGAAGGCAGTCGTACGACCGCGTCGAAGATCCTGGGGCTATCACGCAAAGCCCTCTGGGAGAAATGCAAACGCTACGGCATTCCCTCCGCGCGCGATGAAAGCGTGGAGGAAGACTAGCCGGATTCAGCGCCGTCCGTTCGGCTTGGTTCAACATCCAATCCGTTCGGAGCTGGAAGCCCCTTCAAGCCCGACGGCCTGAACAATCCCTTCAGTCCCTACGGCAGTCCGTTCAGTAACTAATCGGCGACGAATCCATTTGCGACGGATGCGCCGAGACTCCTTACTCGTCTCTCTGGTCTCTCTGGTCTCTTTGGTTCTTCTGGTTAGTCTGCCGGTCCGGCGAACAAGACAGACCAGATAAACCGGATCAACGAGATAGACCAGTTTCGGCAATCCGTTCTCGCCGGACTCGCTCAATAATCCATTCGGTGCCGGGAATCCCTACAGCCCCAGCAGCCCCACGAATCCCTACGGCCGCGGCCTGCGGATCGAAGGACGCTGATCCAGTCGCTGGACCGCTCCTTGTACCGGAACTGCAAGTTGTCCGTCCTAGATGTTATGATCGAGGGTCTTCGATAGACCGCCTGTCTTATCCAGACTGTTGAGAGGGAAGCATGACCATGAATCTGGCGCGTCGCATCATCGGCATTTCGTTGGGCGTTGTGTTGTTCGCGGGGGCCGCGCTTGCGGCGGAACCGGCTGAGGTGGAAAAGTTCGTGAACGCCCGCATCGAGATCGGGGAGATGATGATGAACTACTTCAAAGGCGGAGAACGCTTTGGAGAAGGGCAGCGGCCGTCGTCTGAGCAGATGAAGGAGATGGGCGCGGACATCAATGCGAAACTCGGCCAGCTCTTGGCCAAGTATGATCTGACGGTGGAGCAGTATCGTACGCGCAGTCCCGAGGTGTTTGCCGATGACGCGGCGGTGAAGCGCTATCTCAACGAGCATCCGGACCTGAAGCAACGGTACGAGGCGCTCCCGCTCGATCGGATGGGCCGCGGCGGCAGCACCGGGCGGGGGTATTAACTCTTCTCATCTCGCATGTGTGAGGCACGTCGTGGACGGCTGCGTTTTTTTCTATCCCCACGCTTGTGTGCCTCGCTTCAACAGTCTTTTCCATAGCTTCCGCATTTTCTTTCTCGCCTGCGCGCGCCGTTCCCGCTGGCGTTCGACCATGCGCCCGGCGACGAAACCCGCCCGCACGCTCGTCGAATGTGAGAGGAACGCCCGGACGTGCGCTTCGGCCTGAATGGCGTCTTGGTGCATGCCGAGCACGTCCTGCACGACACGCGCTTGTTTGATGAAGCGCGTGGCCGGTTTGCCGACCGTCGGTTCCGCGAGTTCCGCAGTGTAGCGGGCCTGTTTGGTTTTGATCCTGATCTCGTGCACCGTGGCATTGCTGGGTGACGCACCCATCCGGCGGATCGCCTTGCACAGCTTCTTGAATTCTCGTGTAGCGAGGTCGCGCAACGTGACGGTGGATTCGACGACGGCCGGTTCCTGCGCCGCCGCTCGCAGACGTCTGATAAGGGCGAGGTAGCGGGGGTGCTTCAACTCACTCCGCAGCCGCTCCTGGACGTGCTCCCGCTGGGATTGCAGCTGCGCGACGAATCGGACCAGCGGCTGACGATCTCGGACATCCAGCTTGGTCGCTTCGTTCCGGAAATAGGCGAGTTGCACGTCGAGATCGCGCGTTGGTCCCAGCACTCGGCTGAGCCAGGTCAACTCCTCCTGCAGCGAGTCCACCCATTCAGGTACGAGCAGGGGTTTGGTTGCGTGCAGGACGGCGCGTAGTTGTCTCGTGGCGACGCGCATTTGGTGCAGGCTTTCCGGTTCTCGTCCGAGCCTGGTGCCGGGGTCATGCGCCAGCAGCCACCGGACATGCCGCGTGAGGGCCCAGGTCAGGTGCTCCACGACCGGCGCATCCGGTCCGGGCGGGCCATCCGCACCCGGCACGGGCAGGGCGAGCGCGCGAAACAGCTTGGGACGTCCGTCATGCTCTTTGGCTCCCGCTCGACGGAGCTCCCGCTCGATGTCCCGCAGCGTGAAGTTCTCCCCATTGACCTGTTCGATTTCCAGTTCTCGAAAGCGCTGAATCACGGCTCCGTGCTTCACGACGGCCACGCGGTCGAGCGTGACGTCTGCAAACGGGACGTTGTCTCTGTGCACCCGCACGCCCGTCCGCCAGGTTCGCAGGGTCGCGACGGGTATGAGCCGTCGCTGCCCTATATGCAGAAGGAGCAGATCGCGGAATGTAGCCGGTGGCACAGGATGGTGATCGACGATCTCGAGTTCCTGCCGGTCGTTCATCAGCGGGAGTTTGAGTTGCCATGCCTGTGTCCCGCGCTCGTCTCGGTAGCGGAGCGTGATCCCCGCGTGAGCCAAGCGGTGGCTGGAGGTATCGTAGTAGGTCGAGGTCAGCAGTCGTCGTGGTAGCGGGGTACCGGGGAGATCGGGCAGGCGGAACTGATCATCGACCGCCAGTTTGATTTCGCGCTCGACCGTCGACTGTACAGCCACGGTGAGAGGCGCTGCCTGCGGCTGCGTCACAGCCAGGTTGGCGGAATGAGCCATCGCAATCTCCATGGCCGGTGAGGTCGTTTCATCCACTGTCACAGATGTAGGAGACCCGTTGCAAGAGACCAACGGTCACGAAGGAGATACAGCATGATCAGCCCTGTCAAGCCATCTGAAATTTTTACCGAAGCCGGAGTCGTTGCGTCATCTGAAAATCTTACCGGAGACTCCAGCGCCTCGGGCTGCCGTTTTTTCCCTGGCCTCTCCCTTGGCCGGCCTGGAGATCGTCGCTCCTGAGCCAACAGTGCGCGCCGGTTTTTTGACCGTGGGCCCCGCCGAGGCTGATGAGGGGCGCGGGGCCCTCGGGCTGAAGGTCCACCCGCGCCACGGGGTGCTCGCTCGCGGCTGCGGTGACCGAGGGGCCGCCTCGCGCGGCGTACGGGGAGCCCGCGTGGCGAGCGCCCAGAGCTGTTCCAGATGCTGGTCGATCCGCTGGGAGAGCACGAACGGGTCCGTCGTCGCGAGGAGGCGCGCCAGGGCCGCCACTTTCTGGGAATCCGCGTCCGGGCAGGCCCGCACCCGCTCAAAGGGCGTCTGCGGGGTGCCATAGCGGCGGATCAGCCGCGAGCCCACTCGCACCTTGCGCACCAATTTCATGGAGGGTTGAAACAAATTCTGGAAGAGCCGCAGGTCCGCATACAGCGCGTTGAGGGCCTCCAGGGCCGCTGGGGTGTCGTAGCGCTCCCAGCCCACCAGCTTGCGGACATGGGTCCAGTTCTTCTGCTCCACATGGGCATTGTCATCCTTCTTAGAGGGCCGCGACCGGGTGAACTGCACGGCCGAACCGGCCGGGCACTGCTGACAGAACGTCCACAGATGCGCGTTGATGAACTCACTGCCGTTATCGGAGTCAATCCCGCGCAGCGGGAATGGCAGCTGCTGCTCAAGGGGGTGGTCATGGCCTGCACGACCCCGTGGCAGCCCTTGCCCATGACCGCCTGGCGCTCCACCCAGGTGGTGTGAATGTCCACGCAGTCCAACGTCTGCAGGAACTCGCCAGCCGCCGAGGCGCCCGAGTGCGAGGCCAGATCGATCTCCAGATAGCCCGACTTCGTGACATCCCAATGATCCGTTTTGATCGGAATCATGTGCTTCAAGAGCGAGCCGGGCCGCGTGGTGCCGTAGAGCCGCCGCTTGAGCCGCCGCTTCCGTTCACGCAGGCGCCGATCGATCTGCCGAGGACTGATCCGCAGGAGCTGCTGCTCGATCGAGGGCGTCAGGCCCATGCGTTTCCGTCCCCAGGGCAGCCAGTGTGGCAAGGCGGCCTTGAGCCGCTGGCCGCACAGATACCCCGAGGCCTCCCAGATCTGGGCGAGGAACCGAATCACCTCCGCCGAATAGGTGGGCCGCCGCCGGGCCACCCGGCGGACCGGTGGCCGGGCCGGGGCTGCCCTGCTCAGCAACCCAATCGCATACTTGCGATGATAGCGACACACCCGCGTCACTTCGTCCAAGAGTGCCGATCGCTCTCTCCGTCCCGCCCGCTGGTACCGCTGCCACATCACCCGCAGATACTCGTGCTTCGACCGTCGCGCCATGCATCGTGCCTCCATCCTCCCCCTCCTTCTACCCCACACCACGTGGGGTCGGAGGGTAAGATTTGCAAATGGCGCAACGACTTGTCCCTGGGTAAGATTTTAGATGGCGCAATACGTCAGCTTGCGCCGTGCTCCATGAGAGAGTAAGCTGGCCCGCACTGGCAGTCCCGCTTCCAACGTTCCTGCGAGGTTATATCATGGACCTCCGCCGCCAACAGCGCTTTACTGTGCATTCTCACAGTGTGCTCTCCGGTCAGAATCGCGTTGAATGGGTCGGTACGATCGTGAACCTGTCCAAGGGTGGCTGCCGCGTCGAGACCGACAGTCAGGTCTACTCAGGCATGCACGTCTCACTGCGCCTTGACGTGCCCAATGAGGTGTCACCGATTCTTATCGAGCGAGCGGCGGTGCGTTGGAACCGCGGACGCGAGGTCGGCGTGGGCTTCATCACCGTGGCTCCGCCTCACCAGGAACGATTGGACCAACTCCTCAACCGTTTGAAACAGGACCTCCAGGGTTGAGCACCGGTCAGATCGGAAACCGGCGTCGGGAACCTTTTTGATCCGCCATTGAAGGAGTCGAATAACTCTCTTCCCGCCGCTCTCCTCCCCGAGGTACCCCATGCGGGCTATTCAGCGATTCGGCACCCAGCTCCAGCGACTTCGAGCCGACCGAGGGTTTTCTCAGGAGCAGCTCGCCGTGAGGGCGGGTCTGGCGCGCCTCTATGTGGCTCGGCTGGAGCTGGGGGAGCACGATCCGTCGCTGAGCACGTTGGTGCGATTGGCGAAGGCGTTGCGGGTCTCGGTGACGGAGTTGCTGGGCGAGAGCGCGAATCCCAGCGTGTTATGGCAGGTGGGGGAGAGTCGCTTTCCGACACGAGCAGCAGCGGAAGACCATGCTCGCACCACGGGCGAGATATTTGTGGCACGGTATGAGAAGAACAAAGCGGGATCCCTCGTGCGCCGTCTCCTCCCCTTGCGCGAGTCGAAGTAATCGCGCCGCAAGGTGGCCTGTTGGTGTCGGTATGCCGACTGACCGAGCAGGCGCCGATCGTCTCGGCACTGAAGCAGTTGATCGAGGACGTCGAAGACGAAGAGTCCTGAGTATCCTCCGTCCCTCCAATCTGTGTAGAATATCGTCTCCACACATGGGAGCAAGGCATCTTCCCCATGCACTACGTCCATCTCGGTCGCTCGGGAGTAAAGGTCAGCCGGCTTTGTCTCGGGACGATGAATTTCGGGCCTGAGACGAGCGAGGCGGACAGTTTCGCCATCATGGATCGGGCGCTGGAGTTGGGGATCAACTTCTTCGACACGGCGAACGTCTATGGCTGGAAGGTCGGAGAGGGATGGACGGAGCAGATCGTGGGCCGCTGGTTCGCGCAGGGCGGCGGGCGGCGAGAGAAAGTGGTCCTGGCGACGAAAGTCTTCGGCCGCATGAGCGAGTGGCCGAATCAGTCGCGTTTGTCGGCCTTGCACATCAAGCGAGCCTGCGAAGCGAGCCTCCGGCGCCTGCAGACGGACTGTATCGACCTCTATCAGATGCATCACGTCGATCGGGAGACGCCGTGGGAGGAAATCTGGCAGGCGATGGAGCAGTTGGTCGGGGACGGCAAAGTGCTCTATGCGGGCAGCAGCAATTTCGCCGGCTGGCACCTCGCCCAGGCGCAGGAGCTCGCGCGCAGCCGCCACTTCCTCGGACTCGTGTCAGAGCAAAGTCTCTACAATCTGAATGAGCGCATGATTGAACTGGAAGTGATCCCGGCCTGTGGAGCCTATGGCATCGGTTTGATCCCCTGGAGTCCGCTCGCACGCGGGCTGTTGGCCGGGGCCTTGGAACCGGCGAAGGTCGGCCGTCGCGCAAATGAGGACCTGAAGAAAGACATCGAGAAGTATCGTCCCCGGTTGGAAGCCTATGCCGCGCTGTGCACGCAACTCGGCGAGCGCCAGGCCGATGTCGCGCTCGCCTGGCTGCTGCATCAAAAAGCCGTCACGTCGCCGATTATCGGACCGCGCACGATGGATCACTTGAACGGATCGATGCGCGCGCTGAGTCTTTCGTTGAGCCAGGAGACCTTGAAACGGCTCGACGACATCTTCCCCGGTCAGGGCGGCGCAGCACCGGAAGCATACGCCTGGTAACAACGGCTCAACCTGCCACGAGCTGCAGCACGCTGGTTGGCCACGCTCTTATGGCACGAATTCCAGGAAATACTGCTTCGGCAGGAAGGTCTGTTCTTTGACGAGCTTGTAGCCTGCTGCCGTGAGTTCCTCCACGACGGTGTCACGCGGAACGAGATGCTTCTTCGGAAAGCCGAGTTCACCGGAACGGGCGTCGTGGTAGTAATCGACGATGGCGATACGGCCGCCGGGCTTGAGCGCAGACTTGACGTTGCGGAAGTAGGTCGAGCGATCTTCGAGATGATGGTAGGTGTTGCAGATGAAGATGAGATCGACGGACTCGACCGGCAATTTGGGATTGCCTGGTCGCGCGTGGATGAACTCGGCGGTGTAGGGCCGGTGCATGTGGACAAGACTCTCTTCGACATACTTCAAGGCTTCCGGTTCGACGTCGATGGCGTAGACCATCCCGGTTTCGGTCACGGCTTCCACAAAGCGGCGGGTGAAATAGCCCGATCCTGCTCCCAGGTCCGCGACACTCATGCCGGGCTTCAATCCTAACGTTTCGACAACCTGCGCCGGCTTCTGCTCCTGGTCGCGCTCGGGCCGGTCGAGCCGATCGAGATACTCCATCACATTCGGACTATGGCCTTGCTGGTGGCCATGCTGCGCCACGGCCGGTGTGACGAAGAGCAAACCAAGGCTGACGGCGGCGGCGAGGCCCGCCGCCGTCAAGTGTCTGGTATTCGATATCATTGGGACTGGAACCATAATCACTTTTTCTTCCCGAGCGTTTCTTGGAGCAAGGTCTTCCACTCATCCCGGCCGATGGCGGGCAGGGTCGTGATCTCGATGTGTCCCATCGATGCGTTCATGACCGCGGCTTTCATGGCCGTCTTGTTGTCCGGAAATTCCCAGACGGCGATAACGTCGTACTGGCCTAAGCAATAGTAGGCTTGAATGAGGTTGCCACCGAGCGCCTGGGCATTCTTCTTGACCATCTCGGCCCGTTGCATGCCTTGCTCTTTCATGGTTTGAAGCCCGTGCTGCGTGAACTTCACGAGACTGACGTAGGTTTGCATAGCGACCTCCTGGGTGGGAGTGGAGTAGGTGAGACGCTGAGGCAATTCTAGGCTATTTGGTGGGGAAGTCACAAGAAGGGCGAAAGCGGCACCATACAGAAGTGCGCTGGCTATCTGAAACCCTGTCGGCAGCCTTTTCTGACCCGCTTGCGCTGCTCTCCAGCAGGAGGGTAGGTAGGGAGAAAAGAGCGGTGCCAGCCACCATTTCTTCGTTGCATCAAATGGTCCCTCCGAGCTCGCTTGTTTTTTTCTTTCGAAGAGTGGTCCGATTGCTCTCCCACTGCGCGCGTCGCTGGGATCGTGTTTCGTCGCTCGTCGTTCGTATCTCGCAAGCAAGAAGAGACGCTTCACGATCGACGAATACTGCTGGAGGAGTGCGCGTTCCGCGCGCAGGAGGATGACCAGGCTGCCCATCCCATCCCTCTGAGGCCGCGCGTTACGCGAGCTCAGGAGATCAACAGACCACTCTCTCCTACCTTCTTCGCCGCGATCTTCGCTGCTCCATGCCAGCGTGCGTCGCAACGTGCCCGTATCATTGAACTATCCAGGCCCGCATTATATTGCTTGACTCCTGTACTCATTGCGCCCAGGGTGATTGATGTTGTCAGGTGTGAAGCTCCGCTGACTGTCCTATCTCTTGCGCTTCCTGATCCTTCCCAGCGTGACCGATTCCCCAGTCTCCGCCGTTTTTGCGCCAGAGTTTCTCTGAACGGCTGCATGCCTTGTGTCGTGGTCTGCTGATGGAGGCAGCCAGGACGCCGGCCATGCTTCAGAGGACTGTTCGACTAACGCCACATTCCATAGAGAAGAGTGAGCCATGCTCTACTATGCACTAGTGTTCCTGGCAGTCGGCTTGATCGCCGGCGCCCTGAATCTCGCCGGGGTGTCTACGGTCGCGGTCCAGGTTTCCTGGATTCTGTTCCTGATCGGGATTGCCCTGGTCGCGATCCATGTGGTCACGGGGCGCACCGCTCGGCTTGTCCGACGGTTTCCCGACGTGACAACCTGATGCCAACGTGATGCTGAGGTATCGATACTTTAGACAGGAGGAAGATCTTATGAACGTTGATCAACTCAAAAGAAAATGGATGCAGTTCAAAGGCGAACTGAAACAACAGTGGGGCAAGTTTACCGATAATGATTTGCAGGAGATCGGAGGGAACTACGACAAGTTTATCGGCAAAGTCCAGGAACGGTATGGCGATAAAAAGAGTGAGCTGATGAAGTGGGCGGATCAGTGGTATCACAAGTCTCCGCCGGACGCGACGGGGAAAAAGACTCAGTGACGGGAATCGATCGTTGAGAGGCGTCTCACTATACAATTCACATTTATGAACACGGCAGCGTGAGGAGGTATACGATGAGCAAGGAAACGGTTTTAAATCGAGCGACGCCGACCATGTCGGCCGGCACGTCCAGGGTCAGTCCAACCGGTGAGAAGGCTGGTCCCGCTGAGCAGACATCGAAGGGAGCTTGGGCTCACGACCGCATTGCGCGGCGAGCCTACGAATTATATGACAAACGAGGCCGGCAGGAAGGCCGGGGCTTGGAGGACTGGTTGAACGCGGAACGGCAACTGGTTAGTGCATCAGGTCAATCGTGACAGGGACCATGAGAGTATTAAACGTTCACTTCTATGACGACAAGGAGATGAGGCCATGAACACAATCTTACGCTGGGATCCTATGAGCAGAACTCGATGGAATCCTTTTAAAGATCGGGATGAATTGGAAAGCCGGTTGGCGACGATGTTTGCCACTCGGGAAGCGACAGGGAACGGGGGAAAGGAAGCTCTGACGGTGGCCCAGTGGTCGCCGCTGGTGGACATTACGGAGGATGAGAAGGAATATCTCATCAAGGCCGAGTTGTCGGACATGAAGAAAGAGGACGTGCGCCTCACGGTAGAGAACGATGTCCTGGCGATTTCCGGCGAGCGGAAATTCGAGAAGGAAGAAAAGAGCAAAAAATATCACCGGGTCGAACGCGCCTACGGGAGCTTCGTGCGCAGCTTCTCACTTCCGGAGGATGCGGATGGGAGCAAAGTGTCTGCCGACTTCAAAGACGGCATGCTCCACGTGCATCTCCCAAAATCCGAGAAGGCGAAACCGAAAGCCATCGAGATCAAGGTGCGCTAGTGTTGCGTTGATCGAGGGATGAGGGGCGTCAGGGAATAATTCTTACGCACACGCGATGATGGAGTCTTCCTGACGCTCCGCACTCGCCTCGTCCCTCGCGCCTTCCGTGTTCACGACCAGCCCCGACCTGCCGCTTGGTGCTGCCCCCCGCTCAGTGTTTGTACTATACTGCGCCCATGCCGCTTCGTTCTGGGCTGTCATTCACCGATTCTCTCAACAGTGACCAGCGCAGGCAGTTCTACGAGCGCCATCGGTCCATCGCGATTCTAATGATCCTGATTGTGTTCCTGTCCCCGTTCGCCGGGCTCTCTGTCACCGGGTTGTTCGGGGCAGTGCTCGGCGTGCTGTTTTCCGTAGCGGGCTATTACCTGATGCCCTATGCCTGGCTCAAATTGGGTGGATGACGGCTGTCATGAGGGATGAGCAGAGGACGACTTCGGCCGTGGTGTCCCGGCGCAGATCAGGGAGGTGATTGATGCGATGGTGGTCAGTCGTACTGGTGCTC
>Ga0209640_10003826_pt1 | contig 13200 bp, 12 predicted proteins | sample RifCSP10_1_FD_184018 | JGI IMG/M metagenome (GOLD analysis project Ga0209640, IMG submission 184018) | Soil microbial communities from Rifle, Colorado - Rifle CSP2_sed 10_1 (SPAdes) (version 2) | ecosystem: Environmental > Terrestrial > Deep subsurface > Rock core/Sediment | place: Rifle...
ACTCGGGCGCCGCGGTGTTGGTCCCCTTGTGGCAGCAGTCGCCCACAACAAAGCGGCGCCATAGGCCCCGGCCATGTCAGCAGCCTGGCGAGAGACATACTTTGCTAAAGTCTGTTATTGCTGGTAGCCTGACGATTACAAGGCTAGGAGCCGAATTCATGAATGTTTCGCTGACTCCCGAACTGGAGCGATTCGTGCGGACCAAGGTCGACAGCGGTCTCTACAACAACGCCAGTGAAGTCGTTCGCGAGGGTCTCAGACTGCTCAAAGAGAACGACGAGGTTCGCCGCACTTGGCGCGAGCAGATCGAGCGCGGTTGGGCACAGGCACAAGCAGGACAGCTCGCCGATGGTCCGAACGCGATCTCTGAAATGAAGGAGAGGTTGAGGGGACGGACGAAGAAGCGTTCGTGAGTCGAGGCTATCGACTGACGCTCGAGGCGCAGGCGAACGTCGACAAAATCGGCGCGTTCATTGCCGAAGACAGCATCGACGCCGCCCTCCGCGTCCTCACTGCGTTTGAGGACGCCTTCAGTTTGCTTGCCGCCACGCCTCAAATCGGCCACAAGCGGGAAGACCTCACAACCCGACCGCTAAAGTTCTGGAGCGTCTATTCGTACCTGATCGTGTATGACCCGGCGAGCGCGCCTCTTACCATCGTCGCAGTGCTGCACGGCGCGCGAGACGTCGAGCACGTCCTGAAGGACGACGAGCAGTAAGTCTTGCCGGCGTCTTACGGCCTCAATAGATACTCGGGCGCCGTGGTGTTGGTGCCCTTGTGGCAGCAGTCGCCCAGGACATTCGGCCGATACGGGTTGCTGAGGCTGTTGTTGCCCGGGGGCAGGGCGCCGAATTTGGCCGGCCCGTTGATGCGCGCAAGCACCCGGTCGCGCGCCCGCTCCGCCTGGCGAAGCAGCCGCTCGACGTCCCATCCGACGAGCGTGCCCTTCCAGTAGACGACCTTCCCTGCAATCAGCACGTCGCGCACGTGCCTCGGGTTCATCATCGTCACCACCGTGCCGGGCACGTTGTTCATCGGCCAGGTGTTGAGGCTCCGCGCGTTCAGCACGACGATGTCGGCCTCCTTGCCCGGGGTCAGCGTACCGACCTTGTGCATGAGACGGTTCGCCGCCGCGCCCGCGATCGTGGCCATTTCGATCACCTGGCGGGACGTGAGCAGTTGAGGGATCGGCAGATTCCCGGGATTGCTTTCCTTGAAGGCACGGTCGTTGGCCAGCGCGCGCTGCAGGCAGAAGGCGCCCCGCATCAGCGAAAACGGATCGGTCGTCATGTTCGTGTCGACGTCGGGGCTCAGGCTGGGCAGGATGCCGTGATTGAGCGCCTCCTGCAGCGGCGGCATCCCGTGCCGCATCTGCATCTCGATGAGGTTGGCAATCGAGACGTGCGCGCCCCGGTCGCGCACGATCTCCCAGGCGTTGTCCTGCCACCTGGTCGCGTGGACGAAGGTGACGTCGGACCAGTCGGTGCCGTTGCGGGGGTCGGCGGCCGCGTCGATGACGCCTCTGAAATTGCCGACGTTATGGTTGTTGATCAACGCGCCGAACGAGCGGCCGAGCTGCCAGCCGGTGTACGGCGCGCCCGGAAATGCCGGTCCAGGGCCGCCGCCGAACCCGAGCGTCACCAGCTGATCCTGCGAGCTGAAGTACGTCTTCGCGATCCGGCCGATCCCCTTCGTCGTGTCGTTCATGGCGCCGGGCACTTCGTACGGGAATCCGTCGGCACTCCGGTTGATGCCCCCGCTGTAGTCGAAGACCATCCGGCGGCCGGAGTCCATCATCCCCTTGATCATGGCGTCGGTGTGCGCGGGCGTGTGATTGGCCTGCGAGGTGTCGGTGCCACAGGTTACGCCTTCGGTGATCTGGCTCAGGCAGGAAAGCAGTTGCGCGATGTAGCAGTCCTCGGGGTCGTACGGCACGCGCCCCAGGTCCCAGATGACGCGGGTGGGGTCGGCTGGATCGACAATCCGGCCCGCCGTCCAGATGTTCTGCACCACCGACCCGTAGGTCTCGAGCGGCCACGCGCCCGCCAGGATGCCGTCCGGAATCAGGCTTCGGAGAATGCTCTCGTACTGGTGATTGTGCGTGGTGATGAAGCCCGGCATCACGATCGTGCCGGCACAGTCGACCACCTCGGCGTCAGCGGCGGAAATGTTGGGGGCAATCCGGGCGATGGTCTTGCCGTCGACGAGGACGTCGGCGCTGGCGAAGTCGCCGACCTTCGGGTCGAGGCTGACGACGATGCCCCCGCGCAGCAGGACGGGGCGCGTGCGGGCGTCGCCGACCAGGTTCTGAAGGTCCGCCGGCGTCGCCGAGCGCAGCCCCGCGAGCGTCGCCGGGCTCGTGGCGGCCGGCCCCGGGGTTTTCGTGGTGGCGCGGCACCCCACCGCACCGGCGGTGGTGCCGGCAAGTCCCACGGCTCCCGACTTCAGAAAATCGCGCCGGGACACGCTGCGTTCAGTCTCGCTGGCCATCGTGTGCTCCTTCCGGCATGACGCCTACGGCTCGCCCGGCAGCGGCCGGAAGGCCGGCGGCGGGACGCGGCGCTTCGAGGCCGACTGGTAGGCCGTGGCGGCTTTGAGCGCCACGTGCTCCATCCCCGGCTCCACCAGAAAATTGATCGAGAACGGGATGCCTGGCGCCGGCGCGTCGGTCGGCATCGTTCCCGTCCGGCTGCGGTAGAACTTCCGGCCGCTGGCGTCGGTGGCGAGCTCGAACACCGGGTCGTAGGCCACCTTGACGTAGCCGGCCGGGATCAGAATTTCGGTGACGCCGGCGTTGGGGCCGAACGGGTACGAGATCGCGCGATTGTTCAGGTTCGGCTCCGGCGCCAGCCCGATCCTGCCCGGGGGCAGCGCCGTGTGGAGCTGGATCAGCAGGTCGAGCTTGTTGTCCTGCATGACCTTCATCATCACGCGCCGCAGGAACTCGCGGCGCTGCATGTTGTCGGCAATACCCTTGGGCGCCTCGTAGAGGTTGTCGATCTCTTCCCAGTTCTTGAACGCCGCCCGCTGGTCGTCACCCCAGAACTTCGATCGCGCGTTGAGCGACGGCCAGTCGACGAGCGTTTCCCTGAAGCCGCGGTCGGCCCAGTCCTTCGCCCGGCGGCTCAGGTACTGCGGAATGTGGAAGCGGAACGTGCGCGACTGCGCCTGGCCGCCGGTGAGCGCGCTGCGCAGCGTCAGGTTGCGCGGCGACGGCTCGAGCCCTTCCGCCCACCGCACCATCCAGTCGGCCGCCGCCATGGTTCCCGTGCCCCTCGTCACGCCCGGGGTGAACTCGGTGGGCTTCACCTTCGCCGCAAAGTCCGGATAGAAGGGCTCGTTGGCCGCGGTCAGCCTGAGGAGCAGGTCCGGATAGAGGACCGGCGCCAGCTGCGCGATCGCCCGATCGATCGTGGTCGCCATGTTCTCGATGTCCGGGTCGTCCACCCAGCCGGGCGTCACCGACTCGACGAGCGTCGCGCCGAGGGTGCCGCCGAGCATCGCCTTCATCTCGGCGGCGGCGGCATCGACGATCGGCTCGTCGACCTTCGCGTGCTTCACCATGAACTCGCGGATGATCCCGATCCGCATCCCCGTGAGCGCGCCCGGCCGTCCCTCCGTGACGGCGCGCGCGTACGGCTCCGACGGCAGGCTCGAGCGCGGCACGGTGGTGAAGATGTCGCGCGGATCGTAGTACCCGTTGACGGGATCCTTGAGCGCGTCGAGCACCTGCACGGCGTCGGCAACCGAGCGGCAGTGAATGCCGGCGCGGTCGTTGTAGATCTCGGCGCCGATCGCGCCGCCGAGAAACGATATGTGCGCCTTGTGCGGCAGGATGAGCGCCACCGAGTTGTGGTTGGCCGGCCCGCGGCACGACTGCCCCGTCTCCTCGCAGATGCTGCACATCACGAGGTTGGTGCTCACCGAGACGCCCGACCCCGAGCTCGACCCGATCGAGGCGGCGCGCGTCTGGTCGTACGAGTTGCAGGGATTGCCCGCCCACGTGCTGCGCTGATAGCCGAGCGTCGACGGCAGCACTTTGGTCGGGTGGTTCCTGCCGCCGGGATCGCCGGGGCCGCGCCCGTTGTACTCGGTGGTGTTGGCTTTTGCGTAGATGATGGCGCCCTTCTGCCGGAGCTGGGCGACGAGCGTGTGATCCCGCGCCGGGAAGTCGATGTCGTAGCGCGCGTCGGCGCCGCCGGTGGACCGCAGGTCCTTCACGTCGTACGGGTCTTTGAACGAGAACGGAATGCAGTACATCGGCAGGTTCTGCAGGTCCGGATCGCGGCCGTACTGCGCGTCCAGCTCCGCCGCGCGCTCCAGCGCGTCCGGCTGGCGGCGGAACTCCTCGCACACCTTCGGCGCCCCCGCCGGCAGCGGGCCGGCCGAGGGATGCCGATCGAAGTCCCCCTTGCAGGTGACGGAACGCTCGCCGCGGATGTTGATCATCCCGAGCGCCCGCACCTGCCCCGCGTTCGGGATGCCGACCGTCATGCCGAACTGCTGCTGCACCGAGGGGTCGGAGGCCGTCGGCTCCATCCGCCCGAACTCGATCGGCGGCGTCTTCCGCGGGTCGCCCGGCGGCAAGCTCGCCGTGGCCGCAACCGCCGCCGCGTATTCACCGTAGTTGGGCAGAAGCGTCGGCGCCATCTGCTCGGTGACCAGCTGATTGCAGCTCCCGTTGTACGCCCGGGCGCGGTTGACGTATGCCTGCACCAGGGCCCGGCAGCTCACCTGACCTTCCCGAATGCCGCGGTGCACGTCGGCAATCGTCGCCTCGAGGAGATGAAACTGGAACGGCGGCGGCTGGGGCTGCTGCGTGTACACGCGGTCGCCGCTGGCGGCCGCAAGCGCGAGCACCAGGGAACCACCGACGATTCTGGCGACAGACATAGGCGGATACCTCAGCGCCTGACGTGGCGCGAACAGCTGGCGGCGCACCACGGCGAACCACGGCGTGCGTCGAGTCATGCGCCCCTCCGAGGCGCCGAATTGTATCAAGCAGGCGAAGAGGTGGCGCAGCGCACTCGTCGTGAAACCGCGAACGGATCACGTGTGGGCCGTGCCTTCGCAGGCGATCTCGTCCTCGTGGGCTGAAGCGCTGATCGCCCATGGGAATTTGTTGATCGCTCACATGTCTTGTAATAAGATGCCAAAGTGTTCATAATTATTTCACGATATGTCTATCTTTAATATCCAGGCTTCCCAGGAGCGCGCTCGTCGACGCCTGAATGCGTCGCCCAGGGCCAGCGCGCGCCGGCCCCGATCCGACCGGGGAGCGACTCGGATGGACCGACGTGTGCTGGCGTGGCTCGGTGAGGCCGCGGGGGGCTACGACCGTCCGCCGATGGCTGATGTGCTCAGGCAAGTCGGTGAGCGCTGCCGGACCGGGGGGCTCGCTCCGCCATCGCGGGCCACGCTGTACAAGCTCCTGGCCACGCTGCCGACGCCCATCTATCGAGTCGCCGAGCTGCCGCCGGCGGTGCGGAACGCGCTCTACAACCTGACCGCCGACAGCGAGGTGCCAGCCCATCAAGTGGCCTTCTACTGCTTCAACTACGGCGACTGCGCGGCAATGAGCTTCGCGGCCGGGTTGCCGTGGCTGGCCTTGTATCAGGCCCAGCGAATGCCCGGATACCGGGACAAGAGCCGCGGCCTGCTCGATGCCGTCGCGCGGGCGCGGGGTCTCTAGGGTGGAGCCGAGAGAACCGGCCTCGGTCATTCCGCCGCCGATCGGCAGCGCCGTCGCCGACATTCCCTATTGGTTCGTGATCGGCGGCCAGGCCATGCGCTGCTTCTGTCCGTATCGGCCCAGCCGCGACGTGGACTTCGGCGTTGCGAGCGCTGCCGATCTCGACGATCTGGTGCGACAGCTCCAGCGCCGCGGCCAGGTCGAAGTCACCGAGCGCACGAGCGATACGGTGCACCTCCGTTTCGACGGCATCGACGTCTCGATCTTCGTGCTCGAGATGTTGTCGCCCTTCGTCACCGATCGTCGTCTCTCGGTCACCGGCCTTCTGGCGACCAAGCTGCACGCCATCCTGGATCGCGGGACGAGGCGGGATTTCTTCGATCTCTACGTGACCCTGCACCACCACTCGCTGGGTATCGCTGAGTGCCTGAGTGCGGTGCGTCAGGTCTATCGCCAGCAGGTGAACGACGCACTGTTACTGCGGGCTCTCACGTTCTTCGACGATGCCGAACGCGAAGCGGCGCTGCCCGGAGAGGGGCCAGACGACTGGGCCATGGTGAAAGACTTCTTCTGGAGCCGCGCCGGCCAGTTGTTGATTCCACCAGCCCGCGAACTCCTGATCGAGCGTAACGTGGTCGACGTGGTTGGTTAGGTGCGCCTTCCGGCTTTGATCTTCCGAGAACATTTCTATAGTGTGTGCGCATGAAGCTGACATCTGCGGTCGCGTTCGTGCTGGGCGTGCTGGCGCTCCAGGGTACACACGATGGCGCCGGCGCGCAGGCGGCGCAGCCGCCGGGGCCGGTCGGCGTCGCCCTCGACATTCCGGGCGTGGTCAGAGGCGGCACCCCGATCGAGCGCATCCTGGGAGGCTTCAACGGCCTGGACGATCCGATCGGCCTGACGGACGGGACGCTCGTGTTTTCGGAACCGGGCGCGCGCCGGCTCCACCGGATGATCACCCGGACCAACGAGGTCTCGGTGCTCGTGGCCGACTCCAACGAGTCGCACGGCGTCACCGAGGACAGCAAGGGCCGTCTGATCTCGGCGCAGGCCTGGGATGGATCGACGAGGATTGGGGTAATCCATCCGCCGGGCAGCGTGGCCGTGCTCGCCGACAACTTCGAGGGCCGGCCGTTCAGCCGCCCCAACGATCTGATCGTCGCCAGAAACGGCGGCATCTACTTCACCGAGCCCGGGCTCACCGCGCAGCAGGCCCAGGCGCTGGTGAAGAGGCTGGGCGGCAAGCCACTCGCGCCCCGGCTGCCGCCGGCCGTCTATTACATCCCGCCGGGCGGCAGGGCGATCAGGATTGAAGACCGGATGATCCGGCCAAACGGCATCCAGCTCAGTCGCGACGAAAAGACGTTGTACATCAGCGACTCAAACGGTGCCGAGGTGATCGCGTGGGACATCCAGCCGGACGGCCTGGTGCGCAACCGGCGCGCCTTCGGCACGCTCACCGGCCGCAGCACGCGCGACAACGGCCTGGGCGGGGTCAAGACCTTCGCCGACGGCATGACGATCGACAACGACGGCCGGCTCTATGTCGCCACCGGCGGCGGCGTCGAGGTCCTGAGCCCGCAGGGCCGCCACCTCGGCACCATCCCCGTGAGGTGTCCGCCGAACGACTGCCAGAACATCGCCTTCAGCGGTCCGGAGAAGCAGACGCTGTACATCGCCGGCGCGGGCTCGCTCTACAAGGTTGCGACGATCGCCCGGGGATTCACCGGCCGCGCGAAGTAGGGACAACTAGAATCATGTTCGCAACGACGAACTCGTGTCGTGCCATGGCGGCACCTCCTCCTCTACGGAACTATACGCTCAGGAATCGTCGGGACCGGGTCGGTGCGGTACACTCTGCAGGCGCGCCCGCAGGACGGTCGAACATCACCATGGAAAAACGAAAACTTGGCCGGCAGGGCCTGGAAGTTCCCACGATTGGCCTGGGCTGCATGGGCATGTCCTGGGCCTACGGCGGCGCTGACGAGGCCGCATCCATCCGCGTGCTGCATCGCGCCCTCGACCTGGGCATCAACTTCTGGGACACGGCGGAGATGTACGGCCCGTTCACGAATGAGGCGCTGGTGGGCAGGGCCATCCAGGGCAGGCGGCGCCAGGATGTGATCGTGGCGACGAAGTTCGCGATGAAGTTCGGACCGAACCGGGAACCGATCGGGCTCGACGGCAGTCCGGCGCACATCACCTGGTCCGTCGAGGGTTCGTTACGCCGGCTGGGAACGGATTACATCGATCTCTATTACCAGCATCGCCTGGATCCGAAGACGCCGATCGAAGAGACCATCGGCGCGATGGCCGATCTCGTCAAGGCCGGGAAGGTGCGATACATCGGCCTCTCCGAGGTCGGGCCGGGCACGATTCGCCGCGCGCACGCCACGCATCCGCTGAGCGCGGTGCAGTCGGAGTATTCGCTCTGGACGAGGGGCATCGAAGCAAAGGTGCTGCCGACGCTGCGCGCGCTGGGCATTGGCCTGGTCGCCTATAGCCCGATCGGCCGCGGATTCCTGTCGGGAAAGATCACGACCATCGACGATCTGCCCGAGTCCGACTGGCGCCGGACCAATCCCCGGTTCCAGCGCGACAACTTCGATCACAATCTCCGGCTCGTCAGGGTCGTGGAACAGATCGCGGCGGCGAATGGAGTGACGGCGGCGCAGGTGGCGCTGGCATGGGTGCTTCGTCGGGGTGATGACATCGTGCCGATTCCCGGCACGCGGCGCATCCCGTATCTCGAGGAGAATGCACGGGCCGCGGCGATCGCATTGCCCCACGCAACATGGCTCGAGGTGGATGCGGCGCTGGCCTCATTCGATATTGCCGGCGCTCGCTACACCGAGGCGGCCATGCGCATGCTGGATACGGCAGAATAGAGACGCCACAGAGTTTCGCCCCTACCGGCCCTGCCACTTCGCCCGCAGCGCGGCGCGATCCACTTCCCGTCCACGCAGGTAGACCGCCGCAATCCGGCGCGTGTTGTGGATGTTCTCCAGCGGGTTGGCGTCGAGGACGATGAAGTCGGCGCTCTTGCCGGAGGCGACGGTGCCCAGCCGATCGAGCTTGAGGAACTCCGCCGAGTTGCGCGTGGCGGCGGTGATCGCCTCGGCGGGCGTGAGCCCCGCCTCCACCATGCTCGCCATCTCCATGTGCGCGCCGAAGCCGAAATACTGCGCCCCGTTGGTCGCCCCCGCATCGTCTCCGAGGCCGAAGCGCACGCCCGCGGCCTTGAGCCTCGCCAGGCCGCGCGGCACCACACCCGCCCTCCATCGCGCCGGCGCATCCTCGGGCACTTTCGGATTCTCGAGCAGCCGGATGTCCGCCTCGGTGAACGTCTCCCGGAGAAGCGGGTCGTCGATCCACGACGGCCGTGGGCCGAAGATCTGGTTGCGCGTCCCCCACAGCGTCAGCAGGACGAACACGCGCGGCCGCTCCTTGAACAGGCCCACGAGCTCATCGTCTACTTCCTGACCGAGCCGCCAGGGCGGGTGCGCGAGTCCGTCGATGCCGGCCCGGAGGATCGCTTTGACGTCCTCACGATCCTGCGTGTGGGTGATCGTGAGCAGGCCGTTCTTGTGGGCCTCGTCGATGGCGGCCGTGAACAGGTCCGGCGTCAGCTTCTTCACGTTGCCTTCGCGATCGTCCACCCAGATCTTGACGTAGCCGTCCACCTTCCTGGCCGCCAGCTCCCGCACCGCGGCGCGCGCCTCGGCCTCGGTGGCCACGCCGTACGGCGCGTCGCGCAGCGGCGGCGCAGGGCCGCCGTTCGGCATCGCCAGGCCCCGGCCCGCCGTCAGGAAAAGCGCCATGTTGGCCGGCGGCGCCAGGCGCAGCTCGTCGCGCAGCGCGTAGCCCAGCTCCTGCTCCGTGCCCAGGCTCATGAACGCCGCGACGCCGTGGTACGCCTGCCGCTGCAGGTGGTCGATCAGGTTCTCGCGCGTATAGTTCTCGACTCTGAAGTCGACGCCCCGGCGATAGCCCATGTGCCCGTGCGCGTCGATGATCGCGGGCATCACCGTCTTGCCGGCAAGATTCACGCGCGCCGCGCCCGCCGGCGCCTCCACCTCGCCGGCGCGGCCCACCTGTGCAAAGGCGCCGTTCTCCACCACGAACGCCGCGTTCTCGATGGGCGCGCGCTCGTCGCCGATGATGAGCCGCGCCCCCTCGTACAGCACGGCGTTCGATTCCGGCGCCGCCGGCGGCGACGCGCAGGCAGCCGCCCCGGCCAGCACGATGGCGAGCAGGGCCCGCGCTACGGTGCGGATAGCCATCTTTTTGCGAGCTCGCTGAACGTGTTGGCGCTGGTAATCCGGCTGAGCACGTCCGGCGCGAGCGGCGCGCGCGCCGACACCTCGCCGTTCTGCCTCAGCTCGCGGAACATCGTGTCGCAGAGCGCCAGCGCCGCGGCCGAGACGATGTTCGGATAGATGTTGATCTTCATGCGCGTGCCGGCCAGGTGGGTCTTGGGCACGCCGATGCCGAGCACCGGCACCGGAACCTCGCGCGCAATCCGGTTGATCTGGTCGGCGGTCATGCCGGTGAAGCTGTTCATGACGACGTCGGCGCCCGCCTGCGCGAAGGCGACGCCCCGGCGAATCACCGCGTCGGGATCCTCCGCCACGGTGCGGCCGACGATCACGAAGTCGGGATCGGTACGGGCATCGACGGCCGCCTGCAGCCGCTCGCGCATCTGCTCCACCGATTGCAGCGCCGTGGTGGTGGGCCCGCCGGGTCCGGCCCAGGTCTCCATCTTCTTGGGATTCCTGCTGTCCTCGATGTGCAGGGCGGCGATGCCGGCGCGCTCGTAGAGCTGCACCGTCCGGTAGGCGTTGAGCGACGTCTCCCCGGCCTGGTCGGCATCGACGATCGCCGGGATCGACACGTCGCGCGCGATGCGCCCGGCAATCTCCACCATGTCGGTCGTCGTGATGACGCCCCAGTCGGGGACGCCGAGGTAGGTCAGCGACATCATGTTGCCGCCGATGTAGATCGCGTCGAACCCGTGCGCCTCGGCGAGCTTGCCCGCGGCCACCGTGTACGCTTCCGGGGCGATGACGAGGCCGGGCCGCTGCAGCAGCGCGCGAAGCCTGCGTGCCCGCGACGAGGCCGGTGCGGTCCGCGGTGCCTGCGCGGCGGCCGCCTCCGCCGGCGGAGCGGAAACGCCGAGCGACAGCGCGCCGCCCGCCGCGACGCCCACACGCTGCAGGAAATCTCGCCGGGATGCTGGATTCTCCATGCGGCTCCTCTCACGCGGCCACGTCCTGTGGGATCGTTGGGGACTGGACGCGGCAGCGATTATAGCGACATTGAAGTTGTGCCTCAGCGCGCCGGCTCAGTTGTCGCGGATTTCTCGAACACCGCCACGTAGTGGTCCCAGCCGGGCCACGCGTCGGTCGTCACGACCGTGAATCCGGCAGACGTCACCGCCCCGACGAGCTCCGTCCGGTCAATCCCCATCCGTGTCACGAAGCCGACAAGACCGTCCGGCCTGAACTCGATGATGACCAGTCGCCCGCCTGGCGTGAGCGCCGTGCGGATGCTGGCCGTCACGGCGCGCGCGTCGCTCAGGTGGTGATACACGCGCCGCATGAAGATCGCGTCACAGCAACCGGCCGGCAGGTTGGTCGCTCGCTCGCCCGCTTCCAGCACGCTCACATTGGTCAACCCGGCTTCGCCAACGGCTTGTCGGATGTCGGCCAGGCGGGCTTCGCCCAGCTCCGTCGAGTACACGCGGCCGGATGGGCCGACGCGCCGGGCGACTTCCACGGTGAGCCAGCCGTTTCCCGCGCCGATCTCGGCGACCGTCATGCCCTCGCGAAGCGACAGCAGTTCGGCCAACCGATTGACTTCTGTACGCCGCGACCGATCGGCCCGCCACATGACCGTCGCCGTGAGGATGGCGAGGACGGCGCCGGCGACGATGAGCACGCGTGAGAGCCTGGTCATGATCCTTGCCTCTTCACGTCACCTGACAGAGGTTCGCTCGCCGCGTGGCTGTCGAATCGCGCCGTCGTGGCTTCACAGGTCGCGCGAAATGGCATGCGAGACGGCCTACGGGACCACTCGAAATCCGGCCAGGCTCGCGCATCCAGTCCGAACGGCACCCACAGCAGGCCACCCAGGGTGAGCCCCGGAATGACATCGCCGTACAAATCGTGAAAATTGAATCGCTCCGTCACGACATGTGCGCGTGTGCCAGCGGTGTCGCGCTCGGCGCCGAGCGCCGAGCGTTTCCACGACCCAGCAAGTCACGGGCGCGCACAAACAGCGCGGCCGTGGCCGGCTCTGACGCCGCTTCCGCGAGCGTCCACGCGCGGAGCGCTCCGACAAGATGTCGGGCGAAGGGCTGACCCCCAACCAGCAGCGCCTTGTTGATTCGGAGCGCAGGCGCCTCGTCGAACATCGCCTCCTGCACCGTGTCGTACCGCGCGGCGTCGATCTTGGTTGCCCAGCCAACCAATTCGTCGTAGACGCGATTCCGATGCTGATGGTGTTGCTCGAGATGACGCTGAAGCAGGAGGGCGCATGAGGGCGCCTGCGGATCGAAGGCCAGGAACGGATGGCCGCTCCGGGCTGACACCAGCAGGTTGTCCGGCACCGGCGACGTTGCGTGGTGATCGGCCCAGAAGCGAGCCTGGGGGTGATAGAGAAAGTCGACGACGGCCGCGTCCCTCGCCAGCGGACGCCACGCCCACCAGCGCTTCACGTTGTAGTTCACAGGGGCGAGCCGTACTGATTCCCACTCGAGGCGCTTCTCGAGAAAATCCAGCGCCAGGACGGCTGAGGCGACGCCGTCGAAACAGGGGGCATGAAAGTAGAGCTCGGGACGCCGACAGACGCTTCGGTACAACGGAGTCAGGGTGTTCCTGACGACTGAGCTGGAGCGATCGCTGAGGGACACGATCACCTGCATTATACGCAGCACGTGGCCGACACCTGCCGCTCTGCCGCACGCCGGCCGGCCTGAACAGGCTGGACGAGGGGCCGCCGGCAGGAGGACGCACCGACCGCGTTACCGCGGCCGGCGCCTGATACACCACTCGAATGCACTAGCTAGTGCCGACGAGCAAGAAGCTTAGGGCTGAGGATGAGAGAATGGGGCTCCCAGCGCAGGTGCCATCGCTTGCGCTTGCGATGAGCTTGAGCGTGTACGTCCCGGGTGCCGCGATGTAATCGGTCCCTCCGGCCAGCAGGATCTCGGCGATCGATATTGGAATTCGGCCGTCATCGGCTCCGAACAAGCTGCCAATCGCTACAGCAGTCGACGCCACGAGCGTGTCGGTGGCATCGCGGAGCTCCAGGTGGAGGATGCCGCTCTGCAGGTTGGTTGCGTTACGGATGTACGAGCCCCGGCCGGTCCCGAAGATCTTGGCTGACGCAGTGACTGTGATCGGCTGCGTACGCATGATGGTGTTGTTGCATTGGTCGATAAAAACGGTACCTAACAGCGAGGTTCCGCTGCCGCCGCTGATTCCATTGGCGCCGGTCGCCCCGGC
>Ga0209640_10003827_pt1 | contig 13200 bp, 10 predicted proteins | sample RifCSP10_1_FD_184018 | JGI IMG/M metagenome (GOLD analysis project Ga0209640, IMG submission 184018) | Soil microbial communities from Rifle, Colorado - Rifle CSP2_sed 10_1 (SPAdes) (version 2) | ecosystem: Environmental > Terrestrial > Deep subsurface > Rock core/Sediment | place: Rifle...
GCGGGCGCCACGATCCTTGGCGACTTCATGGTCCGCGGCGCACCATCGAACAACAACACGATCATGGACTATCCGGGATACCAGCGCGCGTTCGGCTACCTGCGCGGCGTCGGGATCGACCAGCACGTCGTGGCGCGCTCCCGGCTCCCCGATCTCGCCGACTCGATCATCACGCGCTATCCGGACCTGCTGGGCATCTCCGAGGACGAAGGGACAGCCTGGATCATCCGCGGTGACACCGGGCGAATCATTGGTCGCAACAAGGCCTTCGTCTACAACGGCAGCGACGCGAACGATCCGGGCAGCCCGTTCGTCACCCTGTTCCCCGGCGACCGGTACGACCTCAACGCCCGGCGCGTCATCGGCCGCGCGATCGATCGATCCCCCGTCCGGCTCGAACTGATCCGGTCGATGTTCGCGAAGTACGAGGATCCAGCCGAGGGCGGCGCCACGGTGCTTGTCGCGCAGCACGGTGAGGTCTTCATCGACCACGCATTCAGCATCCCGGCGCAGGATCGCCACATGCCACGCACAACGCTGCCGCAGTTCGAGCTCGGCGAGATCGCGCGGACCTTCACCGCGTTATGCGCCCAATTGCCGCCACCTGCTGCGCGGGGGCGCGGTGCGCCTGACTCTACCGCCGCGGTCGCTGCGCCTGGAGCCGGTCGAGGGCGGGGCCGAGGCGGACCGCCACCGTCGCCGCTCCAGAGCTGCGTGTCGCGCGTGTCAGGACCGATCGGCGCACACCAGACGGCAGCGGTGGACTCGCAGCGAGTACAGTCTTCCATCGACGAACTCTATCGCTTCGCGCTCGGCCTCGAAGTGCCGACGACCTGGCGCAACGCGGACTATACGCAGGGATGGACCGTCGACACCTACCGAGGCGTGACGCGGCTGGCGGCGTATGCGACGCCTGATGGGAAGCGCGCCGCGTTCGTCCGGGTTCCCGAGCGCGGGGCTACAATCATTATCCTGACGAATGATGCGTCGGCGGACGCACGTGGCATGGCGCAACAGCTACTGGACCAGGTGCTGGCGCCAACGCGCCACTGACGGAAGTTGCGGACGCGGGAGACTCCGCGAAGCCTCGCCGCCAGGACCAGCGCCGCGCCCAAGGTACACGACAGGATTGACGGGCTCCAGCCGGGCTCCGCCGAGGTGAGGACCTGGGCGGGACTCGGTGACCGTGTTACGCCTGCCCGCATTCAAACGCGCTGGATAGAACTGCCGGTCACTGAGCCCGCGCGGGCGTCAGGTTCATCTCCCTGAGAAGGCGAGTGAATCGCGGGTCGGTGCGCAGCGGATCGAACGCCGGCTCGTGCTTGATGACGAACATCGCCCACGCCCGCTCGTCGCGCGCGAGCTCCAGTTCGGCGATGGCACCGTTCACGTTCCCGAGCGCCGCCTCAATGACCGCCAGTCCGTAGTGTGAAAACCTCCTTCCCTCCCGCAAGCGACCACGAAGGGAGTCGAGCAGGGACACAGCCTGCGCCCGACGGCCACACTTCGCATAGACCAATCCGCGTATCCCTGACAGCTGCGCCGGAGGTTGATCCACTCCTGGCAGTTTCAACTGGGCCAGCGCATCGTCGCAACGCCCGACGAACGCGAGCGCGCGCGTCAGTTCCGCCCGGACCCCCACAAAGAGCGAGTCCCGCTCAAGCGTGCGACTTGCCTGCTCGACGCCTTCCTCGAAATGGCGATTGAGATACATGAACGTGACCAGGCGCGTGCTGATGACGCTCGAAAACGGATCCAGCGACAGGGCAAGCCGCCCCTCAGCCAGCGATTCAGCCACGCTGTCCACCGCGATGAGATACCAGGCCCGGAACAGGTGTGCCGGTGCATAACGCGGGTCAATGGCGATGGCCTTCGCGAACGCCCGGCCCGCCGCCGCGTAGTCCCAGTCGTGAAACAGGGCGATGAAGCCGAGAGAGGTGTGCACTTCAACGAGCGAACTGTCGAGTGCCCGCGCGCGCTCCGCATACTCCCGCGCCTTCGGGAAATTCACTCCCGGCGACGCCAGGCCGAACACCGACTGGTGGCTGTATGCGTCGCTGAGTCCAGCATACGCCAGCGCGTATGACGAATCACTGGTGATGGCCTGCCGGAAATAATCCTGCGCCCTGGTTTGGCTGACCGAGTCGCGACGCTCGAAGAAGTAACGACCCTGCAGGTACAGGTCGTGCGCGACACCACTTTCGGTTGGCCGGCGGGCCGGTGACGACAGCGCCTGGCCGGCGATACGGGGAAGCACCTGACGGACGATCGATCGCGTGATCGAGTCCTGGATAGCGAAGACATCGCCGCTGCCGATGTCCCCGTCGAACGTATCCGACCAGATCTCGGTGCCACTTTCGACGTCGATCAGCTCAGCGCCAACGCGACGCCGGGTCTCCGAAGTCCGGACGCGGCCCTCGACGATGTACCGGACCCCGAGCCGGCGTCCGATTTCCCGCGCGTCGAGTCCGCTGCGCCGGAAGCTGAACGCCGACGCCCTCGCCACGACGTTCAATCCACCCACACCGCCTAACGCCGTGGTGAGCTCGTCGGCCACGCCGTCGCTGAACGGAGCATTGGCCGAGTCACCATTGACGTTGGTGAAGGGAAGCACCGCGATCGACGGGACGCCGTCGTCTCCGGCAGTTGCGCGATCGCCCGACCGATTGATCAGTCTGGTGAAGCCGTATCCGGCGGCAAGAACCGCCGCCAGCGCCACCGCCGCAATGGACCAGAACCTCGATCGCCTTGTGCGCTCCGGGACGAGAGTCAGGGCCGTCGCGAAATCCATCGGCGTGGCGTACCGGTCCTCGGGAACCTTTGCCAGCGCCTGGCTGACCGCTCGCTCAACCGTGTCGGGAATGTCCGGCCGGATGGTTCGCAGTGGCGGCACCGGATCCCTGAGGTGACGCGCCAGAATCTCCTGCGTCGTCGTGCCGAGAAACGGTGGATGCCCGGCAAGCATTTCGTAAAGCACGCATCCCAGCGAATAAGTATCGCTCCGCCCGTCGATGCGGAGCTCCCCACTGGCCTGCTCGGGACTCATATAGCTCGGCGTCCCTAACGAGATACCGGCCTGGGTCAGGGTATCGCTGCCCGCGGCCGTTGTGGCTCGGGCGATTCCGAAGTCGCTGATGAGCGGGTGTGGGGCATCGCCGGGCGTCGTGCGGGAAAAGAGGATGTTCTCAGGCTTGATGTCGCGATGGACGACGCCGCGAGTGTGTGCATACGCCAGCCCGGCGGCGACCTCGCGCGTGATCCGGATGGCCTCGTCGAACGGAAGCCGTCGTTCGCGATCGAGCCGGTTGCGAAGGGACTCACCGTCCACGTACGGCATCACGTAATACAGGCTTCCGTCCACCTCGCCGGAGTCATGCAGCGCGAGGATGTTCGGATGCTGCAGTCGCGCCGCGGTCTGTATCTCCCGGAGAAACCGCTCGGCGCCCAGTGAGGCGGCGAGGTCATGGCCGAGGACCTTGATGGCGACGGATCGTTGATGCTTGCGATCGGTCGCCAGGTACACGGTGGCCATGCCGCCGCGGCCGAGCTCACGTTCGACCGCGTATCGATCGGCCAGGTTGTCGCGGAGGCTGGTTAACGGATCTGCCAAGCAAATCCCCCAACGGAGTTGCACTCCATTATAAGCGCTTCCTGAGCCGTTCGACTCACTCCCTGTTGAGGGACGAGCGCTCCGCGACGCCCACATACAGCTCACCGGCATACACCGACGGCCGCCTGGCCGTGATTCGGGGACTCTCCAGCCCGGCGCTTTGCGCGAGTTTCAGCCAGGCGCCCGGGTCTGTGGAATACGGAACCCACCGGCTCGCCGCGCGCCGATCGTATTCGACAATCACCACCCGCCCGCCTGGCCGCAGCAGGTTCACGAGCCGGTGAAGGACGACTTGATGATCGAGGACGAAGTGCAACGCGTTCGTGAACAGCATCCCGTCCAGCGGCGCGACACCAGCCCGTCGCCAGACGGCATCTGTGTCGACCGCCTGCGATTGAACGCTGGATTGTAGCGTGAATTCGATCCATCCCACCCTGACCACCGCGCTCGCGGATCGTTATCTCGTCGAACGTGAACTCGGCGCGGGCGGTTCGTTCGCCAGGAAGGGTAGCTACTAGAGTTATACGGCACCATGTTGGCGAAGGGATCCATAATCTCCTTGACGCCGGCTCGTGCGTGACGATCCAAAAGGAGCAGACACCATGCGCATTGCCGACGCGCTGCTGATCACAGCCAGCCTTGGCGCCTGTGCGCCGTCAACCGAGACGGCGCTGTTCGGGTCCACCTCAGTGCTCGCCGAGTTTCCGGACTCGGTCCCGATGGAAGTGAATCGCGACTCGCTGTTGGGCTTCGAGTGGATGCGGCCGAGCGGCCTGCACGTCGTTCGCCTGAACCAGGTGTGCTCGGACAGCTTCCCCGCACCGTACGCTAATCCGGAGTGGGACGAAGGCGGTGGGCCGATGGTGGCCGCCGCGTTGACGCGTGTTCCACTCGCCACCGTGGCGAGCGCGCATCTTATCGAGCGCACGCCGGAAGGCTGGAAGGCGTTCGGCCGGCTCGGCGCCGCCAACAACGTCGATGTCGCGGTGGGTAGCCGATGGCAGCTGCTGACTGGAAGCCGCGACATTGGCGTGCCGCTCGAGGGAGGTGGCATGGCGACCGACTCCCGCACGGTGAAGGTAGCCGTGGTCGATCGCGGTGATGGCTGTGGGCTCGCCCTGACGATGAACTTCCAGGCGGCGGAGATCTCCGATGCGGTGTCGGACTGGCAGATGATGGAGAGCATCCGCTTCCTCGACCAGCGCGGACGGCCAATGGCGGCGCTCGGATGGTTGGACACACTCCCTGCGTCCAGACGTGTTGGGATCGCCCGCGGCGGGCAAGCCGACGCGGCGTGCGTTTCGGTCCGGAATGGTGCCGTGCCCATGGGAACGCCGGTCACGACGCTCGAATTCCTGAGCAGCCAGCTCATCGTGAGCTACGGCGTCGTGAGCGCCGACCCGCTGGGCGATTGCGCCGGAGTCAGTCAGGAACCGGGGATTGCTACCCACCGGGTGGAGCTCGTGCGCAGTCGATATCCGTACGTTTCGAACGCGATCGCCGTGCTTGGTGTCATCCCGCTGGACACGACCGGCAACGCGATACGGTCCGACGTCGATGGCGATGGCGTGATGGACCGATTCGGCACGTGCGGCTCCGCCGACGGGACCAGGGCCTGGGCCTGGCTTGTCTCGGAATCGAGGCCGCCTCGCGTGATCTGGCGCCATCAGCTCGGCACCGCCGAACAGAGCCGGCCGGCGTGCGTCGCCGCGTTGGAGGCGTTGCTCCGGTGACGGCCCGTTGTCCCGGGTCCTTGTCATATCTGCCGTAACCCCGCTGGCTGGCCGAGGAGGCGCGCGCGCGGCGTTAGGCGCTGGTCCTGCTCCTCGCCGAGGACGTGCCCTGGGTCAATGACGGAATGCGCGAAGGGATGCGACACCCGTCAGGTGCCGCATCCTTCAGCGCGGTTCACTGCGATCGGTACGCTACCAGGACATCCCGGCGGAAAGCGCCACCCGGCCCTTGTCGGGCATTCCGCTTTGCCGACTGATGCGGCTCAGCGAAACCACGGCTTCGCGGAAGCGGACGGACACGCCTGCCGTGTGCCCGAGACGCCAGTCGGTGGCCCTGGTGATCTCCTCGTCGTTCACGTAAGCCCGATTCCTCGAGTACGCGCCGGTCAGTGACACGAAAGGCGCAATCGTCGCCCGTCCCGCCCGCACATCGTAGGCCAGCCCGGCGCTGAGCGGAATGCTGGAGAGGATTCGGCCGCGATCCACCTCTCCCGGGTTCTGTCCTTTCTCCCCCCAGACCACCGCACCCAGGCCTGCAGCGCCGGTGATCGACAGCCCGTCAATCGCCCGGACGGAGTGCGACGCGGCAAGCGTGAGCCCCGCATCAAGGATCCCATCGTCCGTCGCGTCGAGCGCGCGAGCGGCCGCGCGCACGATCATGCTGAGCTGCACTGGCGCGTCGTCTCCGTTGAATCGGCGACCGTACGAAACGCCGAAGACGGCTGCCTTCTCCGTGCTGACGCCATCCCGGCTGAGCTCAGTCACGGAGACGCTGAACTGGTTCCTGCCCACGAACGGAAGTCCAAGCGCCCGCTGGGCCTGGGCGGTGTTCGCGGTGGCCAGCGTGAGTCCTACAACGGCGGCGGCGACTGCGTGCTGAAGGCCACGGCGGGGGGTCTGGGGCTCAAGTGTGCGTGTCATGGTTCGCTCCCTGTATTTGTGCTGATGTCTGTTTTCGGAGTAGCTTGGCTCGGACCTCTGTGTCCGTTCCACACCAGTAACGCGACTTGATGCCGAATCCGGACATCGCTCCCTCGGCCGACGGTCAGACCGGACTCACGCAGCTCCTCCTGGAGGCCCGGGACGGAGGTGCGGCGGCGCTGGACCGCGTCTTTCCCTTCGTCTACGACCGCCTCCGCGCGATTGCGCACGCGCACCTCGGGCCGGACGGGGAAGGCCGCACCGTGTCCACGACGGCGCTGGTACACGAGGCGTACCTGAAGCTGGTCGATGCCGAGCGACTCGAGTGGCAGGACCGCGTCCACTTCTTTTCCCTTGCCTCGCGCGCGATGCGGCAGATCCTGATCGACTACGCGCGCAGGTACAGCTCCGCCAGGCGGGGGGGTGACCTGGGTCGAGTGGATCTGGACGACGTGCAGATCGCGGTGGCCGACCGGGCCGACACCCTGGTGTCACTCGATGCGGCGCTCACGCGGTTGGCCGAAATGAGTCCGCGTCTGGCGCAGGTGGTGGAGCTCAGGTTCTTTGGCGGTCTCACCGAAGAGGATACGGCGAAGGTGCTCGGTGTCACGGACCGAACGGTGCGCCGGGACTGGATCAAAGCGCGCGGTTGGCTGCATCAGGAGCTGCAAGAGACGTCGGCGTGATCCTCAGTCTGGCTCGGAATGACTGAAACCCCGCAGGACCGCTGGACACGAATCGAAGCGCTCGTCGATCAGGCCCTCGACCTGCCGGCCGATGCGCGCGAATCATTCCTGCGCACCGCCTGCGGTGACGACTCCGAGCTGCGCCGGGCGGCCGAAGAATGGCTGGCGGCCTGCGAGGATCCCGCGCTGTTCCCTGACGCGCCGGCCGCCGTCTTCGCGGCGCCGCTTGTCTCAGCCGGCTTCCGCGCGACATCGGATCAGGAACCTCCCGAGACGCTGCACATCGGACCATACCGCCTGGGCCGGGAGCTGGGTCGCGGTGGAATGGGCACGGTGTACCTGGCCGAGCGCGACGACGGACAACTCGATAGGCGCGTCGCGATCAAGTTGATGCGACGCGGTACGGGTAGCGACGCACACCTGCGGCGTCGTTTCCTCGAGGAGCGCCAGATCCTGGCCCGCCTCGAGCATCCGCACATTGCCACGCTGATCGACGGCGGCATCACGCCGGACGGCCGTCTGTATTTCGTGATGCAATACATCGAAGGCGCGCCGATCGATCGGTATTGCGATGAGCAACGCCTGCCGGTCGATGCGCGGCTGCGCCTCTTCCTCAATGTCTGTGCCGCGGTACAGCACGCGCACCGGCACCAGGTGGTACACCGCGACCTCAAGCCGGGCAACATCCTGGTCACGGCCGAGGGCCAAGCCAAGCTGCTCGACTTTGGCATTGCCAAGCTCCTCGAGCCGGCATCGCCGCAGTCGACCGAACTGACTCGCACCGGCGAGCGGCTGCTCACCCCCGAGTATGCGAGCCCCGAGCAGATCCGCGGCGAGGCGGTGACTCCGGCGAGCGATGTGCACGCGCTTGGAGTGCTGCTGCACCGATTGCTGACGGGACAGCGACCATTCCGGCGGAGTTCGCGTACACGGCACGAACTGGAGCGCGCCATCCTCGAAGAGGAACCGACGCAGCCGTCCGACGCTGTCACCAGTCCCGTCGAACGTCGAAGGCTCCGCGGCGATCTCGATGCCATCGTGCTCACGGCGCTGCGCAAGGATCCGGCGCATCGTTATGCGGAAGCCGGACAACTCGCCGACGATATCGATCGACACCTCAAGGGTCTGCCCGTTCGCGCCCGCGGACGCGCGCCAGGCACCAGGCTGCGCGCCTTCGCCCGCCGGCACCGGGTCAGCCTGGCCGCAGCCGGGGCCGGGATGTTGCTTGGCGCGGCGGCGCTGGCCATCTCTCCCGTTCGAACGCGTTTTGCTGCTGCCGAATCGAATGCCGCGAGTGCGGTGCTCGCGATCGGACGGATTGCCGATTACCGCGATGGAGCGGGTCGCGAGTCGTCGGCGCCGCTGGTCGACATGCTGGCCACGAACCTGGCGCGCACGCAGGGTCTTGCCGTGGTCAGCGCCGGCCGGATGTACGAGCTGGTGCAACAGGCAGCCGCCGGAGATTCGACGGACGAGCCATACGTTCGTGCCGCGCGCCTCGCCGGCGCCACCGAGATTCTGACCGGCGCCATTTATTCGACGGCGGCTGGCGGTGTGCGACTTGATCTCAGGCGAGAGAGCCTGACATCAGGCACCATCCTCGGCGCGCACACCGCAAGCGGCGCCGATCTTTTCGCGCTGGCTGATAGCACCACACTGAGCCTGGTTTCCGGACTCGGCCTGGTCGCGCCGACGGGCTCGATTGCCGACGTGACCACGCGGTCCCTGGAGGCATATCGCCTCTATATGGAAGGGTTGCGACTGTTCTATGCAGGCAAGCGGGCGGCGGCCGACACCTCCTTCCAGGCGGCGCTCCGTGTTGACTCCACCTTTGCCATGGCCGCCTACTTCAGCGCCCGCAGTAGTCTGTACGAGTGGCGGTTCCCGAGTGCAACGAGCGCCGGTCGCGAAGAGTTCGCCAGACGTTTTGCGCGCGCGCTGCGTCTTGCGGGCAATGCGAGCGATCGCGAGCGCCTGACGATTCGCGCCTACTACGAGCAGTTCCACCTCTCGCCGGCAATGCGACCCGTGGCCGAGACGCTGGCGGTTCGCTATCCGCGCGAAATCGATGGCCACATGATGCTCGGCATCAGCACAGTCCTGCAGGGCGATCCGCAGCCTGCCCTCGTTCATTTCACGCGCGTTCTCGACATGGACTCAGCGTCGTTACGATCTGGCGGCGATGGCTGCGCCGCGTGTGCGGCCATGGAAGCCATGATCGAGGCCAACGTGATGCTCGACTCGCTGTCCGAGGCGGAGCGCTACGCACGCCGATGGCTCGAGGTGCAGCCAGGTTCGGTGCCCGCGCGCGGTCGACTGGTGGAGATTCTCGATGGGCAGGGAAGGTTTGCCGAAGCCACCACGCTGCTCGGGAGCGGCGCGACGGCCCGCGACAGAGAGGACTCGATCGTCTCGGTGGCCAAGCACTGGATTCGGGCGGGTGAACTCGCCACGGTGGACTCGCTGCTGCAGACGTGGATCAACCGCACCAATGGTCCGGCCCGCGCCCCGCTGCTCTACTTCCACGCCGTGGCACTCCGCCATCAGGGAAGATTCCGTGTAGCCCTGGAGGTGGCGCGCCGTCTGCGAGGCATGGCGGGAGAGCGGGCCTTCGGTGGCGCGGCACCACCGTCCGCGCTGGTGGAGGCACAGACGCTGTTCGAGCTGGGCCGGCTGCGTGAGGCGAGTGCGTTGTTCGATTCCATCGCGCGCTGGCCCGCGACAGGTCAGCCGGCATCGGTCCAGGCAACGTTTCGGGTGCAGGCGCTCACCATGATGGCGGTCAGTCTTCACGCCGCCGGCGACACCGGCCGATTGGCGCTGCTGGCCGACAGTCTCGAGCGCGACGGCCAGCGCGCATTCATGTTCCGTCCGCGCGACCAGCATCATTTCGTGCGCGGCCTGCTACATGCTGCACGTGGAAACGACGCCGACGCGATCAGTGCCTTCGAGCGCGCACTCGGCAGCGCCAAGAGCGATTTCGGCCGCGTGAATCTGGCGCTGGCCGGCATCTATCTGCGACAGAACCGCCCGCGCGAGGCGATCGCCATACTGCGTCCCGCAGCGCGCGGCTGGTTCCTCGAAACGACCAATCTCCACCTCTCGCTCACCGAAGTGCACGAGCGGCTTGCGCAGGCGTGGGACATGGCCGGGGTACCCGATAGCGCGGCCGTACACTGGAAGCGGGTGGCGGACAGCTGGGAGTTCGCGGATGCGCAACTCGCGCCGAGGCGGTTGCAGGCCACGGCACGCCTCGCGGCGCTCCGCTCGCTCGCCGCGCCGAGAACAGTCGACAGTCGGTCGACCCCACCCACCGTTCGTGACCGTTAGGCAGTGTCCGGGAGGGAGTCGACCTGTATGTCGCGGTATTCCGCAGCCCTGCTAGTGCCGTTCCAAATTGATGTCCCGAATTGGTGCGAGGTACGGCACATCGTCCGCCGACTCCAGTAGTCGAACCATTCCAGGCGGGATAAGCTGGAACGGCACTAGTTGACTCCGTCTCCCGCTCCACCTCCGCGGCCCGGCCGGGGCAGCGCGGTCGGCGGCAGGATGCCGTTCAGGCGCATGTAATTCGCGATCTGGCTGTAGTGATCGGCCAGGTCGAGCGCATGGCCCAGCACCATGTTCGCCCGCGGCACCTGGCGTGTGTTGCCGCCAAACGTCAACGAAACCTGGTCGGCCAGCTTCGCGTCATCGAGCTGCGCGATCGCACTCTGGCAGAAGGCGAACGACGCCTTGAGCTTCGTGACGAGAGAATCCTTCGGCCACGTCGCCTTGATGGAGTCGGCGGTGGTCGTGTCCTTCGCCGCCACCGTGGCCTTCATGGCGCCAAACGCGTTGCAGAAGAGATAGTTGTCGCTGGCCAGATGCTGGGCGATGTACCCGATGGTCAACTGCGCCGGCGTCGGCTTGTAGCTGAACAGGCGCTCTGGGATTGAATCGAATGCCTGGGCCAGGTTGCGCTCCAGCGCAGTGATCCGGCCTCGGAACGCCGCGGTGACCGGATTGGCCGGCGGCGCACCGGACGGCTGCTGAGCGGCGAGTCCCGCCGGAAAGGCGAGCGCCACCATGAAAACACGCGAAGTCTTCATACGTTCTCCTTAAGGGTGTCGGGCGAATCGTGATACTGGGTACTCTGGCCGATTCCCGCAACACACCTGGTGCGATTCCGTCCGGTTCGGGGTTGAACCGAAGGCGCCAAAAAGGCTTTAACCACGGGGGACACAGAGTTCACGGAGGAGATCGGCCCATGTTGGGGGTTCCCCGTGAGACTCTGTGTACGCTGTGGTTGAATGGTTTTCAGGACGCGAGTGGCTCGTTGAGCCGTTTACGGGCTGCTTGATCCGGTTCATCTTCTGCGATCGCCGCCAGTCCGTGCGACAACCTGAATACCGCATGTCGAATCCCTTCCCCGAATGGCTCGAGCCGATGGCCGCGACGCTGTCACAGGACCGCTTCACCGGGCCCGAGTGGATCTTCGAGCGGAAGTTCGACGGCATACGGCTCCTCACGTTCCGACAGGGTGCCAGTGTCAGGCTCTACTCGCGCAACCGCCTCCCGCAGAACATCCCGCCTCTCGCCGACGCCATCGCGCGCCTTCCGGTTGGCGAGGTCATCCTCGACGGCGAGATCACCTGGGATCGCTCGGGCGGATATCACGTCTTCGACGTTCTCTGGCTCGATGGCCGCAACCTGACGTCGCTTCCGCTCGATGAGCGACGCGCGCTGCTCGCCGCGCTTCCCCTGACGCCTCCTCTCCAGCGCGTCGAAGCGATCGATCACCCCAAGCCGTGGGAGCTCGCCTGCCGCGAGGGCTGGGAAGGAGTGATCGCCAAGCGCCGCGATGCGCCGTACGAGCACCGTCGCTCGAAGCTGTGGCTCAAGATGAAGTGCGAGACCACGCACGACTTCGTCGTCGGCGGATTCACCGAACCGTTGGGCGCGCGAGTGGGGCTCGGTGCCTTGCTGGTTGGCTACTTCAACGGGGACGACTTCGTCTTCGCCGGCAAGGTCGGTACCGGGTTCGACCGAGCGCTCCTGCTGGATTTGCGGAGCCGCCTCGATGCGCTTGCGATCTCGCTTCCACCGTTCACGCGCGCGAAGGGCCTGCCGCGGCTGCGCGCCCACTGGGCGCGACCTGAGATCGTCGTCCAGGTCGCGTTCATTGAATGGACCGTGCATGAGAAGCTCCGCCATTCGCGCCTGCTCGCCGTCCGGGACGATCGCGATCCGCGCGACGTGAAGCGGACGTCGCCGTGATCACGCACCCGGAGAAGGTGCTCTTCCCGGACGACGGCATCACCAAGGGAGAACTGGCCGCGTACTACGAGTCCATCGCACCGGTGATGCTGCCGCACCTCGTCGGCCGCCCTATCACGATGGAGCGCTACCACCGTGGCATTGCCGAGAAGGGTTTCTTCCAGAAATCGGTCACGAAGGGCTTCCCCGAATGGCTCGAGCGTGTGGAGGTGCCGAAGAAGGGCGGCACCGTTCATCATCCCGTCGTGCGGGACGCCCGTGGCCTCCTCTGGCTCGCGAACCAGAACTGCATAACGCCGCACGTGTGGGCGTCCCGCGTGCCGCGTCTCCACCATCCCGACGTCTGTATCTTCGACCTCGACCCGTCGATCGACGATCCCGGGCAATTGCGCGACGCGGCGCTGGCGCTGCGCGACCTCCTGTCGGAGCTCGGCCTACGGACCTGGGTGAAGACGTCGGGCTCGAAGGGGTTCCACATCGCCGTGCCGCTCGACGGCCGCGCCGAGGCGGGCAAGGTGTCAGGCTTCGCGCACGCGGTCGGCCAGGTGATGGTCGGCCGCTATCCCGACCTGCTCACGCTCGAGTTCAGCAAAGCGGATCGCGGCGATCGGATCTACGTCGACACGGGCCGGAACCATCCGCCCGCCACCTTCGCCGCCGTCTACGCCGTGCGCGCCAGGCCCGGCGCGCCCGTCTCGGCGCCGTGTACGTGGGAGGAGCTGGAGTCGGGCGCCGTCGGTCCTCGAACGCTGACGCTGCGATCGATGGCAGCGCGCGTTTCAGAATCCGCCGACCTTTGGGCCGATCTCCAGCGGAGTCCTTCTTCTCTCACGGCGGCGATCGACCGACTGAAGGGACTGGTGGCCTCGCCCTGAGAAGCGTTAACCACAGAGGCTCTTCGGGATTTTCTGTGGGTGATTTCGGGCTGAATCAGGTGCGCGCCAAGTTCGCCTGCCGTCGTCACCGTCGCGTCACGCAGGCTCGTCGCAAC
>Ga0209640_10003828_pt1 | contig 13200 bp, 22 predicted proteins | sample RifCSP10_1_FD_184018 | JGI IMG/M metagenome (GOLD analysis project Ga0209640, IMG submission 184018) | Soil microbial communities from Rifle, Colorado - Rifle CSP2_sed 10_1 (SPAdes) (version 2) | ecosystem: Environmental > Terrestrial > Deep subsurface > Rock core/Sediment | place: Rifle...
AATTGATTAGCCTTTTAGAAGAGATAGATACTTGTGAAACTACTTGGCAAGAACCAGGATATCAACTTGCAGAAGGAAGTTCTGTTTTAGTATTTGATAACTTTACAGGAGAGGATAACGACCTTATCGCAGCCCATACTCCAAATACTGCTCCTGTGGGTTGGGCATATTTAGACCAACTTGTAATAGGTCAGGATTGGATTATTTTTGATAACGAATGTCAAGCTATACAATTAGCAGACGGACAACGACATTTTCAAGTAGGAGATTCAGGAGTAGCGGATAATATTAGAATTCAAGTAGATTTTACTAGACCAGACACTGCTGATGAGGGGATGGGAATTGCCTTTCGTTTAGATGCTACTGGACTTCCTGGAAGTTGGACATATTTTAAAGCCATTTGGATGGCGGATAATGAAGATGTATTTATTCTTGATCCTACTAATACCGAACTTACCGACGATCAGTTAGCATTTGATAATGGAGATACAGGGCGTATTACTGTAGAACTTGTAGCAGATGATATTACTGCTATATTTGAAAATCTAACACAATCTACATCAAGTACTTTATTAGCTACCACTTCTGATAATCAAACTGAAACCCATCATGGTATGGTTGCTCAAGTTCCTGTTGGAGGTAGTTCAAGCTTATATAGATTTGATAACTTTAGAATAGAAATATTATAGGAAAATAAAATGCCGCTAACACAAATTACTAAATTATGGGCTAGATTAGAAGATGATGGAAGCACTTCTTTAGCTGCGATTTTAAAATCAGCAGATTTTGAAGAAGGTGCTCAAGTTTTTATTCCTGATTTATCTGTTGAACCAACTATTGAAAATATCTTTAATAATTTATTTACATTATTAAATGGTGGTAGTTTAATAACTTATCTATTATTAGACACTTTTACAGATGTAAATGGAACTTTTATAGCAGACCATACCCCCGATATAGATACTGTTGGTGGAGGTTGGGTAGACTACATTTATTATGGTGATGAGCATACTATTGAGGATAATGAACTAACATGGGAAGCCGCAGGAGTAGGAGAAAGTGGGGATGTATCCCTTGATGTAGGTAGAAATGAAAATCTTACTTCAGAAGCTTCTATTACTGCTCCAGTAGATGCTCACGCTAATAGTTTTATTGCGACATTAAGTCTTAGTAGAGATGAAGTTGTTGGAGCATATCAATTAACTGTAGTTTTTAGTCTAGTACCTCTTTTGCGTGTGACACTTATTAAACCAGGAATCGGCAATAGTACGGTAGCCACAGTAGACAATCCTATGATTTGGTTAGATGGTGAAACCCATATAGTTAAATTCTCTCTTATAGAAGGTTTATTAACAGGTTATATAGATGATGTTGAAGTTATTTCTTGGCAAGAAGATGCTGCTCCCGCAACAGGTACTTTTGTGGCTTATGAATTAGGCGCTTCCTATATGAGTCCCGCTTCGTTAGATAATGTAAGTGTAGTTGAAGAATCAGGGGATACTTATGTTGGACTTCTTGCATTTGATTTATTTCAAGATACAAATGGTACTCCTATAGAAGATCATACTCCAAATTTGGATATAAATTTAGGAGGGTGGCAGGAGAGCATAGAAGCAGGAGACGGCGCTACAATTGAAGATAATGACTTCAAGTTAGGTATTGCTGAGAGTAGTATCTGTGCTATCAATGTCGGAGTTAGTAATTTAGTATCTGCTGGAGGTACTTTTATATCACCATCAGATGCACATGATATAGGTTGGTTTGTTTCAGTAATAGTAGCAAGTATTTCTACGATTCCTGGATATGAGGCTAGATTTACTTTCAATGCTGGAACTTCAATGACAGTATCTATCTTAAGGGATAGTATTGAGAAAGCTTCAGTAGAGGATACGGTTTCATGGCCGGGTAGTACCTGGCATCGAATAGCAATGAGAAATGTAAATGGTCTTATTACTGTTTATTTTGACGGTCTTGAGGTACTTACCTGGCTAGAAGATGATACCGCATTAACTGGAACTTCTGCGGGATTTTTTATAGACGCTTCTCCTGTAAGTCCTATATTAGTGGATTCTTTCTTTGTTAGAGATATTAGTTAATAGAGAAGTTTTATAATGACATTATCTCAAATAACCAAACTAAAAATAGCAACTGATGGATCAACGGGAATTAAATACCTAGTTGCTACTTTAAAATCAGATGATTTTGAAGAAGGCTCTAAGATTTTTATTCCTGATCTATCTACTCAACCGACTATTGAAACTCTTGTAGATAATGTTTTTACATTATTAAACGGAGGCAGTCTTATAAATTATTTAGTATTTGATACTTTTACTGATACTAATGGGACAGCTTTAGTAGACCATACTCCAGAGACAGATGTAGTAGGTAATGGTTGGTTAACAGCCTCATATTATGGGGATGGCCTTACAATTCAAGATAATGCAATTCTGGCTGATATTGGGGAAACAGGGTCCTATATTATAGATGTTGGTGTTAGTAGTGAAATAGAAGTTGAATACGATGTTACTGCTCCGGACGATTTATCGGGGGATTATAATGCTTATACAGGACTTGCTTCTGATAGTGATGCAGAAGATAATTTCGGTGCTGGCTATAGAGCAGTTTTAATAATAAATTCGGTGGGTGCTGTAGGAGTAGTTCTTCATAAAGCCGGTGTTGTAAAATTTACTGAAATTCCACTAACAGGTGTTCCTACGACATGGCTTGCATCAGAAACACATACCGTAAAACTATCTTTTGTTGCAGGTTTATTATCTTATTCAATAGATGGAATCGTAGTTGCATCCTGGATGGAAGATGGAGTACCATTAACAGGTACTTATGTTGGTGGATATATGCATATAAACTATTATAGTACTCATATAGATGATAATTTTAAAGTTATAGATTTATCTTAAATGAAATTTTGTGCTACGACATTTCCCAAAACCGGAACTCATCTACTTCGTCAGATTTTAGGAAAGCATCGTTGGATGCCCCAGGCTAAAGATATTTCATATCCTATTTTATTAAAAGAACAAGGGATAATTAAACCTCCTAGTAAAAATAGAGAAAGCGGGTGGGAAATAGATAAAATAAGTAGTTATCTAAAAAGTACAGATAATTCGATATGTGCCCATCTAGGCTATCATCCAGATTTTGTAACAGCTATAAAATCAAGAAATACTATAATAATTCAACTCATAAGAGACCCTAGAGATACTATTATAGCCCACTATCATTCTTTTCATCGTATTGATCGTCCGCAAAATGTATTCAATTTTTATTTTGATGATGGTAAAAGACTTTCAGAGAAGGACGATCCTTTACTATGGTGTATAAGATTAGCTCCTTATTGGTGGAAAGGCTGGCTTCCCTGGATAGAAAATAAAGTACCAGATATGATACTAAGATTTGAAGATTTAGTAGGACCAAATAAAAGACAGATAATAGGACAATTGGCTGAAAAAATTGGACCAGAGTTCTCAGTAGATGAAGCTCTTGCTAGAATTGATCCTAATAAAAGTATGACATTTCGTAAGGGCTTAGTTGGTGAATGGAAAAATGAATTTCAACCTCATCATATAAAGCTTTTTGAAGAAATTATGGGCTATACGATGGAAACATTAGGATATAAAATATAGCAGGAGCTAGCTGTATATACTTCGTACTGGTTAATCTTTGGATGATGTATAGGGATTTTCAGTTTGATATAAATATATAGTTAGCTCCTGATACATAAATAGGAAAAGTGCGATATGAAATTATTTATAGATGCTCGTTATATTACTCCTCCATATCCTGATTATATTGATTTACATGCCTTTAAAGCTACACAAGGAGTCGGTTGGAAGAATAGTATACTAACTGAACAAATTAGTGGGGCTACTGAATACTGGCTATTCCACTACCATTTAGGTGTAGCTGACGCTTTAAGACAGGCCCAATGGTTTGTATCTATTGCCGGACAATACAGCCCAACGGAATTAGTTTTAGATGTAGAAGACCCTAATGCTTCTAGTGTAGGTTTAGGCACAAAAGTTCGTAATTGTTTATTAGAGATTGAAAGACTTACAGGTAAAAAACCAATCTTATATACTAGGGCCTCATATTGGGACTATAAGATAGGCAAGGTAAGTTGGATAAATGAATATAGACTTTGGTTGGCCCATTATGGAGTTAGAGTTCCAAGACTTCCATTGGGAGCTACTGGATATTATGCTCATCAGTTTATGGGGGATGTGAATTTCCCCGGCTATAACCAGAAGGTAGATATAAATGTCCTCAAAGACTAATACTGATAGAATAACTGACTTAGAGAAATCTTTTATTGAACTAGCTAATGATATGAAGTGGGTTAAATATCTACTTGCTACAGGAACCTTAGCTGGCGTATTTCAAGTTATCATAGCTGTAATTAAGGAGATCAAGTAATGTTAGAGCTATTGTATTCTGTACTTATTGGAAGTTTAGTATTTGCTGGCCTTGGGTTGCTTAAAGCGGCTAGAAAATCAGCTCATAGGACTACTGATTATCTAAAAGCTACAGGATTTCTATTTTTAGCTGGAGCAGTAGCGTCCCTAGTATCCTTGGCTAAAACTACTGTGGTAGTCCCTGAACCGTTGGGACTAATTTTAACTCTTATAACTACTCTGCCTATTATAGCAGGAGTTATGTGGGTGAATTACCTAGTTATTAGAAACTCATTAGATTAGTACTTGACAAAACCTAAAATTGTGGTATAATTTGGACAATGAAATCAAAGGGCAAGGTGAGGCAGACGGTAGATACCCCCTGTTTGGCATTAAAACCGCTGAAATCGCTGTTTTTTGCCCTTCCTGGGGGTGTTTTATTGAGGAGGAGAAGTGGCTAAAGGAAAGACTAAAAAGACTGGAAATGAAGTTATTATACTTTTACTATCTATAGCTGTAGTAGCTTTAGTAGTTGGAATGTTCTTTTCTGCTTTAAGAATAGAAGAATTAGAGAATAGAATGGCGTTCCTAGAGAATAGAGTGAATTTGACAGATAAAGAATTAACTGGCTTATGGGAATTATTTGCGGCTATGGATAAAGCAATTTATAAATTATGGATAGACTCTGGAATGCCTCTTCCTGACCAATGGGAAAATCAACCGGGATATGGGGCTTAAAACCGCCGGGCGAAAATTTGTAAAAAGGAGAAAAAATGATCTACCTGTTAGGCTCTATCCTTTACTATGTCGGTCTTTGTGCATGGCCTTTATTCTTTGGGATAAAGTTCCTTGAAAACCAAGGTACAAATGATTGGTATTCTAATAAGATAAAAGAACAAAAACGTCTTCTAATGGAAGATATAAAAAAGAGTGGATACTAAAATGAATGATCTATATGATCCTAATAAACCCCAAGACAGTAGTGCGGTAAATATTCCTAGTGTATGGATTGATTATGGTTCAGGATATAAGCTAATGACATATACTTCTATTGAAAGTGGTGAACTAGATAGGCTTTATGAAATCGAGCGAAAATACAAGACTTTACGAGACTTACTTCATAAGATCATAGATGAAGCTATAGATATAGCATCCGATAACAACGATAAATGATAGCCCCAAATTTTTTTAGTATTCCCCCTATCTCAGCTTTAGACGTATATCTCTTTGGAAAGCTTTTGGATTTTTATGTGTTACTTTTTGGGATTTATGTAGGTTCACAGGTTATATCTTTGATACTGAGACGGATAAACTTATGGAGGAGACTTAGATGATCTGGTTTCTTTTAGCTCTTTTGTTACTTTTTGCAATTGCAGGTGGACAAGGAGATTAGTATGGTTTGTTTTTTACTAGCCGGATTTTTATTAGTAACTTTTTATGTATTTATTATGTGGTATATAGATAAAGATATAAGTGATATAGAGGATTGGTATTTATAGCCGATAACTAGCCCTTTTCCATACCCATAATTTTTTTGGACATAGGTGTTTTCCTTGTACACATAGCGCCGCTGGCCGCAAACGCCAGCGTCGTTTTTTTAATAAATAGGGGGGCAAGTAGTTTAAATGAAAAGGAGTCTAGGGTATTAACCTAGACTCCTATCATTCTATTCGGTTGTACGCTTGCTTAGGTTAGATGTTCTCCCATTCAAGCGTGCCGGCCTGCTCGGCCTTGGCATTTGTCCGGGGAATCCACGTTGATTCCACACGCTTCCGATTCTGGTCGAAGGCGGATAGGATTCCCATGACAGATTCGCCGGTGAGAGTCAAGCTGACTCCGGTTTCGAGATTACTTACTACCACGGAGTCAAGCGTGATACCGGCTTCGGTCAGAAAACGATGGGCGATACTCGCCTTAATCGTTGACTCTCCTGATGGGCGATTCGGACTCGGAAGTTCCCCGGTTGACGCTGACAGAGTGCAGTAGGTCAGCAGATTCAGCATTTCGATTCTCGCCGCATCCTGATTCGGCATACCGGATTCATAGGCCAGTCGAAACTTTTTGACGGCGCCTTTTTCAGGCTTGCCAGTCTTAAGATTCCGGCTCGGCATGAATCCGCTAATACCATGTGTGTATTGCTTACCGCCCACGGTATAGGTAATACTGCCGGACAGAATGCGATTCCCCAATAGCTGTGTAGGCCAATTGGAGATTGCCGGATTTCTGTTCTCCGGATTAAGGAAAGAACAGAATGTTCGAGCGATACTCATAGCCTGTGCCATGAGTAGGCTCGCCTTGACGGTGGCCGGTAGACTCCCACGCTTTACAGCTTGCGGAGCGGATACCGGAGTTCTCGCCGCTCTTGCTTCTGGAGTCTGTAGTGCTACAGGCTTTGGTCTAGCAGTTTTCTTAGCCATTTTCCTATTCCCATTTTTGTATGTATGCTTGACTCTCTGGAGTCTAAGACTCCAGTTCTGCTAATTCAGCTTGTGTTACTTCGGAGCATAGACTCTGTACTTCATTCTCAAATCTTCGCCAGAGTCTAGGATGTACTGACTCCAAAGATTGATACTCTCGACAAGCAAGCATTAGATGATGCCGGAATGTTAGCATTTTGCCAGCTTGCCATGCGAGTCTTGCTAGTGCTAGGTCATTCTCGATTCGATCTACCTTACCGGCTAATACTTGAATATTCATTCTGACTCCTATTGGTCTAGGCGATTCCTAGACTTCAGGGAGTCAAGCATACAGTATTCGGGGCGGGCATACTGCCCTATGTATTTACGCTGTGCGATTAGGGGAGTCTAGCTAGGGGAGTAGGGGAGTCTAAGTGGGCGGAAGTATTTGGACTTTCGTTCCGCTCGACCGTCAGACTGTTCGCCCATTAGCTAGGAGTCCGCTAGGGGAAGAGTTCAAGCGTAAAATTGTAAATGTGCATAAGTAGAATACCACTTTTCAAGCTGGAGTCAAGGAAAAAGGCTAGGCTTTGAGTACTATTGATTTTAGAACCCCTGTTCTATAACGGGCCCAGGCCCAACTAGCACCCATGTTCTAGGGCGGTTCCGGGCCCGTTAAGGTTTGTTTCAATTTTGTTACAATTGTTATGAACCAGGACCGGCGGGTAACGGGTAACGGTTTGGCACGTCGCACGTCGCATGGTTCCGGGCCCGTTAAGGCAAGTCGTATAAACAAAAAAACTGACCTTATACTCCTGCGGTCAGTCTCTTTGTGCTTAAGCTCCGCCTTAAGCTACAGATATGATACCACAGTATATAGGAACCACAATAGGTGGTTCAAGCGTACCCCCCACAAGGGTACTGGGCCCGTTAAAGGGCGGCCAAGACCCTAAAATGACCAATTATCCCTATAATAAGGGTTCAGGTAAAGGTATCGCTAAGGTTCAGGTAACGGAACCTGTATAAGCACGTCGTAGCGTTACAAGGCGTGGGTGCTGGGCCCATTTTACCCTTTGAAATGACATCTAGGCCCTATAATAGGGGATGAGCGGGTACTGGGCCCGTTAAACATAGCGTGGTGCAGCAAAGGGTGAATAAAGGCGGCTAATTCCAGGTTCAGGGCCCGTTAAGCTATATATAAGCATGATATACGGTGCGATACCTAGTTAATTGGTCTAATCGCTCGTTTTTTAATGTTTGTGGGTACAGAACAAGTTCAAAGCGTATGTAAGTGGTATAGGTTCTATGACACATGGTTCATATCTACTAACTATCTTATTATAGGTAACAGCATTCTATGTAGAATTTGGCCCCGTTTTTCATAAGTAACAGGATTTATAAAACTTATTGTTTCGATCCAAGATATACCGATAGATAAAAAAAGAGACCCATGTTTCAGGGTCTCTTGTGCTTTAAGTTATGTAAAGGCTATGTTATTGTAACAGAGTCTTTACTGGTGGAGAGTAGATACCAACATCCTTGAGTAGTACCGCTCGTATTCGTCTCAAAGATGCGGTTCCAGGTAGATATGGTCTGGGCCTGGATTGCCCCGTCCGTTGAATGTCCACACATTGTATGGTCCGAGTTGCAAGCTCGGATACCAACACATGCTGGGCCAGATCAACTAGCACCACTTTCTTCTTCATTACTCACTCTCCTGGTTCGATTCGCCCCATCCAGACGCATCATCATCAGTTTCAGGTCCCGTTGTGGGGTCAGGCGGTTCATCAATAAACGGTTCCCCATCAAGGTTAGTCCATATCATATCTTCATCATCCTTTCCTGGTTCGGGCAGGATTGCCGGTGGTTCTGGTAATAGAACAGTCTCATGTATAGTAGGCGGCTCAATTGGTTCAAACATAGTCCAATTCAAAGTTGAACCAATTGCTTTGGCACGGCCCATATTATAGGCTGCTTCTAACATTCCCATAATATGATGGGCCAGTATTATTGGGTCAAACCTACCAGTTTGAACACTGATAGTGGTAGCTTCGGTACTACCAGCCGCCATTTCGGTTATGACCCGTCCTTCTGGTGAATCAACATTTACTGGTCCATACCAGGTTGAAATGTGATAATTGACCCGTTTTAAAAAGTACATTGGGTCAGTAAATGCTTCACTAGGCAGTTCCATGGTTCAGTCTCCTTGTCTTGGTATAGGGCCCGGATTGGCCGTTTTATTCAATTTCTGGTGGTTCAAGGTTTTCATCAGGATTGTGCATATCTCCTTCCCATGGGTCAAGGTAACAGCTACGGGCCAAACGTTGAGATTGTAGAGTTTGAAACGCATTATGTAGAAAGTTTGGCACCGCATGGTTCGGTAACGTACATTGTGATCCTTGTGGCCCAAGTTCATGCACATAGTCTGTAATTGTTGGGCCAGTAATCACCGCATCGGTCCAGGTACTACATATAGGGCATGTAACACAAATTTCTTCACGAAGGAACCATTGCCCATTTAGTTCCCCTTCTTCACGGTCCCAAAGTTTTACCAGCGCCATTACGCACCTCCTAACAAATATATGACCCCAAGGATTAGGACATAACCTTGAATTAAAGTGGTTATGACCCCATATATGCTTAGGGTCAAGAGCATATATGTTATGAACCGTTCGAGTTTTGTCATACTTTACCTTTCTGGTTTAGGGCCCATTATACTATGGTTTAGGTAACAGCCATTCCATGCCAACATAGTTCGCATACATCACGACCCATGTTAGAATAATTGAGCACCATGATACGGCATCAGCACACCAATTAGGCATCATGGCCCGTAATCTACGGTTCGCATTATTCACGCCATTAGCATAAACGTAAATAATGAAAATCAAAACCGGAATTATGGTCCAATCTGGAAATCTGTTCATTTTGAACCGTCCTCTCTGAATTTGTCCCAATTACATGGTTTGCATAGAGTCTGAGCATTTTTAATTCTAGTTTCGCCTCCTAAGTACCAAGGTTTGATATGGTCCACAGTGAGTCTATGATCTGACCCGCAATTTATACATTTGTAGCTATCACGGTGCCATACTACCAAAATCTGTACGTCCTGAAAGTATCGTGGTCCTTGGCCCTTAAACGTAGCTTCGAACCTGCGACAAGCGGTTCGAGCAGCTTTGATATTGACTAGACTATTGAAAGTAGTCATTTGACCCGGCCTTTTTTAACAACCTTTTTGACAGGTTTTTCTAGGACCATACTTTCAAACTCTGCCATAAGAAGTTGCACATCCATATCAGGAACGGGCCTTGGTAGCCACTTCTTAGGTTTGATACCAGCTAATCGGTGCTCTTTATACTTAGTTGGTTCGAGACGCATTGGCAATCGTTTAGTAGGCTTGCGATTGTGATATCTGACCCGTGAATGGGTCTGAAGCCACTTATTGTATTGTCGAATTGCGGCTCCCTGGTCCTTAGTCTGCCTAGTGAAAAAGTAAGGCTCACCACAAATGGGACAGCGAAACCTAGCTGGTGCCATTACACGGATAAGTGGTGGTCGTTCTTTCATATTGGGCCTGATCCCACCCATCCATATATGATTGTACCAGGCCAATACCCACAAGCACCCCTTTGTTGGTTCATCAAGCCTACTCATAATCATGCGAGCATTGGCAAGTGCTTCTGGCACCGCAGCTTCAACCTGAACCCGAGAAGCACCTTTGACCCCAGTATTCAGGGTCGGCCACAGAAAACGGGCCAAATCCATCTTCTCCAAAGTAATCATTACAGCCCTTAAATCGTCCCATGAAGGCCGCATACTGTCCCCGATTGCGAACTTTCGACCCGTTTCTTTGATTTCAAATCTGGTAGTCATATCTCACTTATACCTTTCTGGTTCCAAAGTTCCGGTTCGGATTTCAGACCCTACTCAGTCTCATACTTCAAGTATATCATAGTTTTTAGGAACCACAATACCAGGTTCAAACCGTCCTTGGTATTCGATCTTGTGCTGGTATGACCGTCAAGACTCGCCTTTAATGGAAGCAAGCGCCCTATTTTGCGGTCAGTCAGGTTCCTAAACCTAACTATTGGTTCAAAAATTTCTCCTCTTTGATTGGCATGGTTCTGGGCCCGACTTTCTTACTAGGCTAGGTCCAGGGCCCGTTAAGCCTTCATTCTCTGTGAGACAGTGGTTTAGGCACCTTGGCGTTATGGGAACCGGAATCGTATAAATATGTCCCTGAATTATTTAGACCCAACTTACTATTATTGGGACAGGGTAACAGGTTTTGGGCCCGAATTGGGTATCAATGCAACAAAAAACCCAGGGCCAAATTACATGCCCCGGGTCAATTGTGTGTTTCTAATTCGCTCACTTAGGCACAGGTGGTACAGCCGCATTATTCATCTGCGGTTCAGTTCGGGTGATATCCCTATACTCGACTCCATGGTCCGTATAACAAGGATGCGTTGTGTAAATAGTCCCATCCAATGTAAGTACGAACCTAAGATCGCCGTCAAGGACCACCCAATCCATTCCTTGAATCTGAGATTCTGATGTTACTTTTACTTTGTTATTCTCAGCTAGATAAATAATAAAATCGTACCCGATAGATTGTGGATTAATCAGAACATACTCTGTAGCACATGGCGATTCTACTTTCTCGAACCAGAGTGGTCTGATTAGCTCCATTTTACGGGCCGCAATTATGCCTAGGATTATAAAAGGAAGCAACCATAAACTAATAACGAGTAAATCACTCTTCATTGATCTCATCTGGTTCATCCTCACTTTCCTTTATAATGATGCCGTCGTTTTCCCATCCTTCATTCACACAATGGTCCAAAAGAAGCTCGATAATTTCATCATCAGAAATATCATCGTCTATTGTGATTACCATTGTGATAGTATATGTTTTCATGGTTCAACCTTTCCCCTGCCCTAAGCAGGATTTCCTTGGGAGATAATTGACCCGCAGATCATGGGGCCACCACCACAATCTGCGGGTCTACACCGTAGCCGGGGCGTATGGCATCGACATACCCCCGGTGCGAGATTAGATGGGCCTAGCTAGGATCGAACTAGCGACCGACCCGTTATGAGCGGGGTGCTCTCACCACTGAGCTATAGGCCCAAGTCGGGGCTTTTGGCCCCGATTTTTGTTACTTCGCCATGATTAGAGCATAGCGAACCGTGATCTGAATGGCAAGTGCTAATGTTCCAAAAAACAACATGCCAAACAAGAATTCAAGTATGTATTTCATGGGTCATACCTCCTTATTGGGATTTTCCTTCTGAAACATATCGCTGAACCCTTCTTGCAGGTACAAAGGCCGATATCCCACATGGCTTCGGATTCGATGGTCGGCAACTCGTACCGGCTCTCTAGGTTCAATTGCATCTTTGTGGATTTCGAGCACCCGGACTTTCTCACAAATATCGCACATATCTGCATGACAGTACCGGATTTTACATGATGGGCATAGTTTCTGCCCATGAATTAGCATTTGAGTATCCAAACTACGTTGTTCTGGTTCGGAAAGCAATTGTCTAATTGGAATCGCTTTTCGCATTTCAGTAATCCCATATAGACCAAGAACCGCAGATAGAATTGCTATTCCGAGTAGGATTAAAGCTGACCCGTCGCTCATTAAAGTTCCTGCATGAATATGACGAGCCTGTACCGCCATTCTCCAGTATTGACATTGTAGCCGGTACAGGTTACAAAGATCACATCTGCGGGCAGGTTCAAGACCCAGACATCTTCAGGATTGACCCGCAGAATGCCGGTTACTTCGTAGTCGCTGGTGCCCCAATGGAAAACGCTTCCCCGTTGGAGCATGACCAGGTTCAAACCAAATCCGCCATCACCGTTATGAGTGAAAAATGCATTCGGGTACCCATCCACCTGCCATACAGCCTGGTCCCATTCCCATGGTGCAAGACCAGTATTCGGTAATTCGGTCAGCTTGGGCGGGGTCGGGTCTGGGCCCGGATCAGTTGGTGTAGGTGTCGGCGATGGTTCGCATTGCTCTTCGCATGGGTCTTTCGTAGAAGTGGGCGAAGGCTCGTCGGTCGGAGTTGGTTCAGGAGTCTCCGAAGGATCATCGGTAGGCGTCAAAGTTGGTTCATCCGTTGGAGTTTGGGTCGGAGTTACTGGAGTCGAAGTTGGATCAGACTCTCCAATGAAGTAGGACCAGTGAGATAGGCCACAAGTACCATCGGGTTGAGGCCATGAGTCAAAAAGCCCACCTATGCACCCCTTACTATTATCTGACCCGGCTTTGAAACAATAATCAGTAGCACCGGGTACAGGATAGAGAGATAGATCAGGAGAATCAATCTTTGTCCATCCTGCACCATTAGGGCATGTTTCTTGACCATTACCATTA
>Ga0209640_10003830_pt1 | contig 13198 bp, 10 predicted proteins | sample RifCSP10_1_FD_184018 | JGI IMG/M metagenome (GOLD analysis project Ga0209640, IMG submission 184018) | Soil microbial communities from Rifle, Colorado - Rifle CSP2_sed 10_1 (SPAdes) (version 2) | ecosystem: Environmental > Terrestrial > Deep subsurface > Rock core/Sediment | place: Rifle...
CCATGACCGGCGCGGCGATCTGGTTCACGGCCACCGAGACCTTCTCGACGACCAGGGTGGCAAGCTGCTTGGCAATCGAATAGGTCCCGAGCACCGAGTCCCCAGCCGCTTTTCCCAGGACAAACGCGTCGGCCTGGTGCTGGACCATCCAGCACACCCGCCCGGCGAGGGCGGCGACGCTGTAGCGGATCATCTCACTCAGGCGGTTGCCGCCGAGCACCAGTCCCGGGCGCCAGCGGGCGAAGGAAACGGTCATTACGCTCTGGACCAGCGACCCGACAAGGGTGCCGACGACCAGTGCCCACACGCCTGCCCCCGCCCACGCCAGGACGAAGATCACCCCCAGCGCCATGGCGCCGGAGACCAGCTCACTCTGCGCGATGCGGTCAAGCAGCAGACCCCGCCTGAGAAGGCTGTCCGGAACCGTGCGGACAGCCATCAGGAAGAGGCCGAGCCCGCTCACTCGCAGGACAGGCGGCAGTGCTGGACTGTCGAACCAGGCACCGAGACTGGGCGCCGCGAGGTAGAGAATCGCGTACCCGCAGCTCGCGAGGGCCAGGACGATCCAGAACCACGAGTTGAGCTCCGCCTCCCCGGCGTCTCGGAACTGGACGATCGCCGCGCCTGCGCCCAGCTCCGCGAGCCCGGCGATGGCGGTCGTCCAGATGGCGGCCAGCGCCATGAGCCCGTAGTCGGCCGGTGAGAGGAGCCGCATGACGATCAGGGTCGCCACGAAGGAGACAACCTGGAAGACCCCTCGCGACCAGACGATCCAGAACACGGACCTGGCAATGCGGTCTCTTATCATGTCAGTACCGGGAAGGGGAAAGGGGCTTCAGGAGGTCGGCTAGCTCGGCGGCCCGCGCCGCCCAGCTCTCATTCCTCATGAGGTCGATCCGCCGCTGGCGAAGAGATTCGTCCTCGCGGAGGCTCGCCTCGATCTTAGAGACGAACTCCTCGCCCGTGGCCGCGATCTGCACCACCTCGCGGTATGGCAGCACCTCCGGCAGGGGTGTCGAGACCACGGGCTTGCCGGCGGCGAGATACTCACGGAGCTTGACGGGGTTCATGTAGATCGTCGTCGGGATCAGGCGATAGGGGATCAGGCACACGTCGAAGGCGCGCACGAATCCGGGGAGGGCGGCGTGGCTCCGGGCCCCGAGGTAGTGGATGTTCGGGCGCTGAGGCGATGCTCCCGCGTCGAAGGTGCGATTCCCAACGAGGACGATGGACCAGTTTGGCCGCAGCCGGGCGATGGTGTCGATGATGCCGAAATCGAGCACCTCCCGAATCAGGCCGTGGAAGCCGATGATGGGTCGAGGGAGGGCTCTGAGGTCCTCCGGGATCGCAAGCGCAGGGTCGGCGGCCTTGCTGAAGTGGTCGAAGTCGACGCCATGAGGAAGGTAGGTGACGTTCTGGTGCTGCGTGGACTTTGCCTCGAGGAGCCCGCGGGAGGTTGTCACCACGAGATCGACCGCTTGCAGGAGGTTGCGCTCGAGGTGGCGGACGAGATCCGGACGGAGCCCGGGGAAGGTCGCGTGCTCGTCGGCGCAGTAATACACGCGATGCACGTCGCGCATTCTTCGAAAAACTCCCTCCGCTGCGGGGATGGTCGTCACGAGCGAGTAGTTGGTGAAGCCGAATCGCCGGGTCAGCCGGCGGATGGCCCGTTCGACGAGGACGGCGTTCAGGGCCCGCACGGTTCCGCTCCGGTACCAGGGCACCAGGAGCGGCGTGTAGACGACGAGGTTTGGCGCGGGCGCCTGGGGGCCGCGCGCTGCCTGGCGGAGCTTTGTCACGATCCGGGTCAGGTCCTCTCGGTCGAGCCGGGGGGTCCGCCAGCCGAGCGAATTGATCCAGATGATCCTGAAGGAATCCAGGAGATGTCGCGCCAGGAACTGGGCAGTCGTCGGGTGCCGCCCCCAGTCCTCGCCGAGCCAGACCACCTCGCGCAATTCGCTCACGCGTGAGACCCCCGCACGCATGTGATCAGCGGCGACATGGAATGGACTGTATTCCATCGCGCTTGAGGAGGGCCTGGATGTGGGCACTCATGGGAACGAGGTCGAAATGCGCGGCCATGATCCGGATGGCGATCCGGAAGACGCGCAGTTTCTGTTGTGCGCTCACGTCCATCCCGGGGAAATAGGAGAGCTGCGGCACCTGCTCCGCGCCCAGGAGATCCAATGGGTGGAGGAGAAAGCTGGGCTGCGTCCCGGTGACTCGGCAGAGGGCCAACGCAATGCCCAGGTACGACTTCATGAGCGGCAGGGAGAAGCGGCTCAAGTACACGAGATAGCTCAGGTGAAACGGCATCTTCACGATCGGCATGGTGGTCACGGGCAGCTCGAGCAGCGTGTGGCCGGACGGGAGTTGCCAGTAGAAGGGCTGGACCGGCTGGAACCCGTCCGAGAAGCGGCCGAACAGGAGGCTCCGCCGGCTCTTCGCGTCGGAGTCGAGGCGCGAGCGCCGGAAGTAGTAGGCGCGCGCCAGCGGCCCGAGAAAGGTGGGCAGGCTGGAGGCGTCGTAGGCGTAGCCGCACTCGCTCAGCACCTCGATGAGCGCGGGGCTCCAGCTGAACCCGGGAGCGCGAAAGCCGGTCGGCGTCTGCCCCGTCAGACGCAGGATGTGTTTCTCGGTGTCGAGCAGCTCGCGCCGGATCTGGTCCTTTGGGAACGCGTGCAGCCAGGGCTCGTGGTGGAACGAATGGTTGCCGACCTCGTGCCCTCGGGCCGTCAGCAGCGGGAGCACGTCCCGGTGCCGGTCCAGCGCGGCGTCCTGCCCGACGATGAACACGGTGAGCTTGAGGTGCAACTCGTCCAGCACGTCGAGGGCGTAGGGAATGAAGACATCCAGGTAGGACGGCAGCGCTTCCCAGCCGGGATCGCCATGGGTCTTCATGTAGGACCACTGGTTGTCCAGGTCGAGCGACAGGCTGGCGAGGGGCTTAGCGCTGGACATGCTCGAGAGTGGCAGCGTGCTGTGCCGCCAGGGTGGGGATGGAGGCGAACCGGGCAGCTGCCTGCTCGGCCAGTTGGACGGTCTCGTTGGTATTGAGGGTGCCGTTGAGGATGTGGGCGGAGTTGACGATGTGCACGCCGGGGATCGACGTGGTCATCGGGGGAAGGTGCCGCGAGTAGTCGACGGTCGGCAGCGCAAAGACGTGGCGGACACGTGAGACGCGGAAGCAGAGGATCTGGCTCCGCTGGAAGTGCGGGTACATGCGCTCCAGCGCGGCGAGAAAGCCGTCTTCCAACTCGTCGTCCGACAACGCGAAGGCCGGGTCGTCGGGCGGCACGTACTTCGGCAGGTACACCAGCGTATTGCCGTTGAAGTGCCGCCGGTCCACGAGGGCTGACATCTCGATGACGGCCGTGAATGGGACCCAGGGCTCGGTGATGTTGGTGACGTAGAAGCCGGCCAGAGGCTCCTTCAGCAGGACGGAGGCGCAGATGATGCCCTGGTAGCGGATGCCCGCGAGCTTTGCCTTCTCATCGGGCGTCAGATCGGGGCACACGCGGGCGGCGACAGCCGCCGGTATCGTCAGGACGACCTGGTCGAAGGTCTCCTGGGCGCCGCTCTCGAATTCGACAGTCACGCCGTCCGCGCTACGCCTGACCCGCCGGATCCCATGGCCGAGCTTCACGGCGACGCCGTCATCGGCGAGATGCGCCGCGAAGCGGTCGAGGATCCGGGCGTAGCCCCCGGGGACGTAGCCGAACATCTCCCGCTTCAGGCCGCTCCGCCGCGCAGCGTACATTCGGGCGATGGTGGCCCAGATGAATGCGGCGGATGTGTGCCGGTAGCTCTCACCGAGCTTGGAGCGGAGGAGGGGCAGCCAGATGCGCTCGAACGTGCGCCGCCCCGACCACCGCCGGAGCCAATCGGTCACGGGGACCCGCTCGAGGGCCTTCCAGTTCTTCGTGTGGGCAGCGCGGAGGATCGTGATGGCCAGCCGCAGCTTGCCGACCAGGCCCAGGGGCGGGAACCGGAGGAACTCGATCATGTTCGACATCGAGTAGAGATGCCCATCGATATAGAAGCCGGTCCGCGTCCGGACCCACGCCATGTCCGCTTCGAGATCGAGCTCGCGGAGCAGGGTGCGAAGATAGCGGTCGGACAGGAGGGTGACATGGTAGTGGCGGTCCCAGACCACGTCGCCCAGGGTCCAGGGGCTCGCGAGGCCCCCGAGGTGCGAGGCGCTCTCGAAGAGGGTCACGCGCCTCCCCTGCTGGGCGAGGCGGTGGGCCAGGGTCATCCCCAGCATGCCCCCGCCGACGATGCCCCAGCGCACGGAATCCTTCGACATGCCCAGTCTGTCACCCATCGGCGGCTGTCAGCGATGTCGCCACGGCCAGTTCGGTGACGGCGCCGTTCGTGATGGAGTATTGGCGGCTGCACGCCCCGCACCTGGCGAGGAGGTCCGACCCGTCGTCAGGACGGAAGCGGTGGATGGGCTGTCCGCAGCGACACACGCAGCCCACTGAGACGGTCGGGTGACCCACGACGAGATGGAAGTCGGGGACCGACTTCGTCACGACGGAGCCCATCCCGACCATCGCGAAGCGGCCGATCTCCAGATTGCATCCGATGATGCTTCCGGCGCCGATGGTCGCGCCCTCGCGCACGAGAGTGGGCAGCGTGTGATCGTCCGGCTCGGAGGGCCGGAGCGCGCGGAGATCGGGCGTCGTGGCCCTGGGGAACCGATCGTTGGTGAAGATCGTCCCCGCGGCGATCATGACGCCGTCCTCGATGGTGACCGCTGTGCAGATGTAGACGAACGCGTTGATCTTGACCCGGCGCCCGATGCGCACCCCGTAGGCGATGTAGGTCTTCTCGCCGACGATGCACTCCTCCCCGATCCGCGTCGAGTGCCGGATGTGGACGTTGTCCCAGATGGCGGTGCCCGGGCCGATCTCGACACCGGGCTCGATGGTGGCCGTCGGGTGGATGCCCCGGACGCTCATCGGGGCTCCGCCGTGGCGGCCAGCGAGGCCTCGTGGGCCATTCCGCGCCAGTGGCTCTCGCGCAGCGACGCGTACGCGGCCTCGATGACCTCCACGGACCCCAACGCCTCCTCCGCGGTGATCAGCAGCACGTCCTCGCCGCGGAGCGACCGGGCGAAATTCCTGATTTGGGCACGGAGCGCGTCAATCTTCTTGTAGCCGTTGCCGAAGACGACCCAGTCGCGGCTGGACGCCTGGCGGTACTTCGACTCGCGCCAGCCGACAGACGCGGTGCCGTGCGAGCCGTAGATGTTGATGTAGCTCTCCAGCTCCTTGTCGATGCTCCAGGAGAGGTCGATCGAGCCCATCACGCCTCGCACGCTGCGGACGAAGATCCGGACGGTCTCCTCGACCGGGAGCCGCTGGCTGCGCTTGCCCTCCACGACCTGAACCTCGGCCAGCGGGCCGAGGAAGTAGCGCATGAGGTCCACGGAGTGCGTCCCGTTGTCGATCAGGACCCCGCCTCCGCTGACGGCCGGATCGCAGTTCCAGCGGGTGGACATGTCCACTCGGGAGGTGAAGGCGTTCTCGAAGAGGACGATGTCACCCAGGATGCCCGACAGGGCGATGTTCTTGGCGCGTACCACGTCCTCCACGTAGCGGAACTTGGATGCCATGGTGAGGATGACGCCGGCGCGCCTGGCGGTTTCGAGCATGCTGCGGGCGCTGGCGACGTCCAAGCTGAGCGGTTTCTCGCACAGCACGTGGAGGCTCCGTGCGAGGAGGTGGAGGCAGATCTCCGCGTGGCTCGCCGGAGGCGTGCAGACGAGGACCGCGTCGAGCCCCAAGCTTCCGGCGAGCGCCTGATGGGAGTCGTAGGGCCGGCACTGGAGCCGCTCGGCAAGCGCCGCGGCGGCAGCGGGGCGGATGTCTGCCACGGCGACGACGCGGGCCTCGCCGCACCCCTCGAAAGCCTGCGCGTAGGACTGGGCGATGGCCCCGGCGCCGACGATCCCGAATCGGACGATGCGGTCGCTCACGGGGCTGTCCGCCTGAGTTGAGCGAGGGCCTGGTGAATGGAGGTCGCGATGTAGCTCACGTGCTCCTCGGTGTAGCGTTCGTTCCACGGGAGGACGAGGATACGGTCGAGAGCCTCGAAGGCGCCCAGGAAACGGTCGTGGTTGTAGTCGAGCGCTTCTGGCCGGGCGAGTGTGAAGGGGAACCGGCTCCGGCCGAAGGTGCGCTGCTTCTGGAACACCTCGCACATGAACGCGGGTTTCTGGATGTACCTGGGGGCAGACGAGATGCCCCGCTCGGCGAGGAGGCGCGCGAGCCCCACGGCGCCGCCGGGTACGACGCTGCCATCCACGCGGAGGCAGTACTTCCAGTATGTGTGGACGTTCTTCGGGTCGACCCAGGGAGTCTCGATCCCGAGGAGCCCAGCGAGCGCCGCGGTCATCTGAGCGGCCAGCTCGATCCGCTTGCGGACGATCCACTCAAGCTTGGGTAGCTGAGCGACCGCGACGGCTCCCTGCAGTTCGCTCATCCGGCAGTTCAGCGCCAGGAAGTAGTGGTCGGGCTGCGGGTCGCCGTAGCCCCACGCCTTGTTGATGAAGAGGAACGCCCGGCGGGCAAGCGCCGGGTCGCCGGTGCTCACCAGCCCCCCCTCTCCGGTCGTGATGTGCTTGCCCTGCTGAAGGCTGAAGCACCCCAGGGCGCCGATGGTTCCCACCGGCGCCCCGTCATGGCGCGCCAGGAAGGCCTGGGCACAGTCCTCGATGACCGGGATGTTGCGAGCCCGGGCCAGCGCCATGATGGGACCCATGTCACAGGGGTTGCCGAATAGGTGGGTGACGACGATGGCGCGGGTACGCGCGCTCAGGCAGGGCTCGATGGTCGCCGCTATGACGTTGCAGGTGTGCGGATCGACGTCGGCAAACACCGGGATGGCCCCCTGGTACAGGATCGGCGCCAGGGCTCCCATGTCGGTGATGGGAGAGGTGACGATCTCATCCCCGGGCTCGGGATCGATGGCGGCGATGGCCGTGTGAAGTGCGCTGGTCCCCGACGAGCACGCCGAGACGTGCTCGAGGCCCAGCAGCTCGGCGAAGCCACGCTCCAGAGCCTTGACGAATGTGCCCTTGGTGCTCGTGAGGGTGCCGGAGTGGATCACCTGGGCCAGCAGGGCAAGCTCCTCCTCGCCCAGTGTGCGGCCCGAGGTCTCCTGGTCGGACGGCAGCCTCAGCGTCTTGGTCTCAGCGGGTTGGGGATGGCTCATCGGTTGCCCAATTCCGTCTTGGTGGCCGGTGTCGGGATGGTGCTGACTCCGAGGCCGACGAGACGGCCTCCTCTCACAATCTCCTTGCGCGGCTGGACGCTACTCCTCAGCCGAACGATCAGCAGCCGAGCGAGCAATCGGAGGTGGCCCGCGATGGTCCGCAGGACCTTCATCTTCGACTTCCCGAGAACGCGCACATGCAGCGTGGCGGGGTACTCCACGATCTTCGAGCCGCGCAGGTCCAGGCGCCCGAGCATCTCGGCCACGCCGAGGAAGCCGCCTTCCGTCAGCACGAGCTCCGCCACAGCCTGCCTCCGGTAGACACGGAAGCAGCTCGTGTAGGTGAAGAGCGTTTGGCGCAGGACGCGGCGATAGAGAAAAGAGGCCGACCGGGACAGAGACAGGCGCCAGGCGGGGACATTCATCACGGCCCCGTTCGGATGGTATGGCGAGCCGGTGACCATGTCCGTGTCGTCGGTGAGCAGCGGGATCATGTTGCCCAGTTCGGCGGGCTCGTAGCTGCAGTCGCAGTCCATGGAGCAGACGATCTCGGTCTTGGCGATGCGAATCCCGGAGAGGATGGCGCCGCCGACGCCGACGTTGCGCGGGTGCCGGGCGAGCGTCGCGTTGGCGCGGCCACCGAACGCCCCCTGAAGGGCCTGCCAGGTGCCGTCGCGACTGCCGTCGTCCACGAACACGAACTGGATGTCGTACCTCGGGGACAGCAGGGCCTCCACCCCGCGGAGGGTGTTGGCGAGGTAGGGAATCATGAGCTGCTCGTTGAAGCAGGGAACCACGATGGTGACCGGCACTCGCGGGGCCGCGTCCGATTCGTGAGAAGCGGCCTGGATGACAGCGGACCCGGCCGGCCGGCCTGGAGCAGGGGCGCTGCACACCTCACCCAGCCTACCCGAGGCGTCCGGATCCGGCTCCGTAGACAAACCGAGATGGGCCGCGATGCTGCCGAAGCGGTACGTGCGGAAGTAGTCCTCGAGGATCTCGTGCATCTTGTCGAGGTTGCGGTAGTGCCGGATTCGCCCGATGGGTGACGCCGCGCTGATCTGGGGCTGCTCAGGATCCAGCTCGCGGACGTGGAAGTACATGACGAATGGGGCGTCGTGACGCTGGTGCCACCGGTCCACGAGACGGCGAAGCACCGGGCGGGGGGACTGACGGAAGTAGTTGCCCCCGGCGATCGGGATCAGGCACCCGGCGACACGGCACGTCGAGAGCGGGATCTCCCAGAGCAGCCGCTCCCCGAGCCGCAGCTGGTGCGCCAAGCGCTGCGGCGCCGGTCGCCAGAAGGGGGCGAAGAGCGGCACGAAGCTCGAATGGTAGGCGTACTGCTGCTCCGCGAGGATTTCCAGCGCCGACCGCGTAACCGGCGCGAACCATTCTCGGGTGAAGCGATACCCGAGGACGCGGCTCTCACTCGCCGTCTCGAGCGCGTCGCGCGCCCGTGCGAGGTCGTCCCTGAACTCGGCCGGAGACATCTCGCTTACCACGCGGTGGTGATAGCCCTCGCTCGCGATCTCGTGGCCACATCGGCTGATTTCACGCACGAGGTCGGGGAGCGTCGCGGCGATGGAGCCCCGGACGAAAAATGTGGCGCGGATGGCGAACCGCTCGAGGAGCTCCAAGGTGCGGAGGGTGCTCTGCTCGAGACGGCGCTCGAAGCGCCCCCAGTGAGCGCTCGGTATGATCCGCTCGAAGGCGCCGATCTGGTAGTAGTCCTCGAGCTCGACGGTGAGGAGATCCGGAACGTGGGCACCCTGGGGCCTGGTGCTCATGTGAGGGCGTCCGTGAGAGCCGGTGGCGTGATCGGGAGTCCGAGGAGTGTCCCAACAATGCGGGCGATCCGCCTGCCGCTGTCTCCCCGGCCAAAGGGGTTTTCGATTCCGTGGACACTGTCCACCCAGCTGCTGTCCCGGCTTATCTCGTGAAGCATCTGGGCGAGACGCTCCGGGCGGCCGCCGACCAGGCGCGCGACCCCGCACTCGATGGCCTCGGGGCGCTCCGTGTTGGCGCGCAGAATGAGGAGCGGCTTGCCGAGGGTCGGGGCCTCCTCCTGAACGCCGCCGGAGTCGGAGACGACGAGCCAGGCATGGGAGAGGACGGTGATGAAGTCGCCGTAGTCCAGCGGTGGGAGGAGATGGATCCTCGGGTGCCCGGAGAGCGCGACCGTGGCCTGAGCGGTGACGGCTGGGTTGGGATGGACCGGGAAGAGCAGCGTGAACTCGTCGTGGTCGTCCACGAATCGCCGCAGCACCGTGAGGTTCTCGATCATGACCTCGCCGAAGCTTTCGCGCCGGTGAGTGGTGAGCACGATGCGCTTGGTTCCGGTGGTCTCGCGCAGCGCGCGCCGTGAGACCTCGGAGAGGGAAGCCTGCTCTCGCATGGTGTTGAGCGCATCCACGACTGGATTCCCGGTGACGAAGATGTCGGAGGCGCGCACCCCCTCGGACAGGAGGGTGTCACCGTTGCGCGGCGTGGCCGCGAAATGGTAGGTCGCCAATCGGGTGATGAGCCGACGGTTCATCTCCTCGGGATATGGGTTCAGGGCGTCGCCGGACCTGAGGCCGGCCTCCACGTGCCCAACCGGGATCCGGCGATGGAAGGCCGCGAGGGCACCTGCCAGCGCTGTCGTGGTGTCGCCCTGCACGAGCACGAGATCCGGCGCTTCGTGCACGAGGAGTGGGTCGAGCGCAGCAAGGATGCGGGAACAGACCCCGCTGGGAGTCTGATTGGCCTCCATGACCCCGAGGTCGTGAGTGATTGGCACCTCGAAGAGCCGGACGAAGGGAGCCAGGAGGTCCGTGTGCTGTCCGGACGCGACATTCACCGTGCGCAGCTCGCCTCCGTGTGCCTCGAGCTCCCGGATTACCGGTGCCAGCTTGATGATCTCGGGCCGAGTGCCAAAGATCGTCAGGACGGTTCGTGGTGCGGTTGTCACCGGCCGGCGCTCCTGTGTTCCAGGATCATGACGTCTTGTGCCACACGCCATTGTGCCGGCCCGTCACGCAGCGCACGAAGCCGACGAGGAAGGCCATGTGGATGGCCACGAGGTAATAGGCGATCAGCGCGTAGCGCACCCGCCGGGTCCGGTGTCGCAGGAGAAAGCCCAGGGCGCCCCAGAGATAGAAGAGGATCTGGGCCAGGAAGACCGCCCGGAAGGACTCGTAAGCCCAGAGCGCCCCGCTGCTCGCTAAGAGCCCGATCAGGAGGAACGGCAGGATCCAGCGCAGCACCTTGTGCGAGAAGAAGGCAAAGGCTGTCACGGGGTCCACCAGCGTCCACGAGAGATGACGGAGGGCGTGGAAGCTGCCGACGGCGACCCGGACCCGCCGGGTGAATTCTCCGGAGACGGTCGGAGCGGCAAAGTCGGTGGCCAGGGCTTCGGGATCGTAGAGCACCCGGTAGCCGAGCTTGCGGGCGTTCATGGGGATGACGAAGTCTTCGATCATCACGTCGGGCGCCAGTGCCGGATAGCAGGTCCGCCGGATCGCGTAGATCGCGCCGCTTGCCGTAAGCGTGGCGCCCAGGCGCGCCTCCATGAGCCGGAGCATGCTCTCATAGCGCCAGTACACGCCCTCGGTCTGCTGGGACTCCGGGCTGCCCACGAACTGGAGGGCTCCACACACGACGCCGACCGTCCGATCCGAGAAGTGCCGCACGAGCTGTCTCAGCGCGTCCGGGGCGAAGAGCGTCTCGGCATCGGAGAAGACCAGGATGTCGTGTCGCGCGCTCGCGACGCCCTGGTTCAAGGCGTTCGACTTCCCCCCCCTTCTCGGGAGGAAGATCGTTTCGATGCCCGGACCTGCGGCCGCGCGCAGGATATCGTTGGTCTCGTCGGTCGAGCCGTCAGAGACGAAGATCACCTGGATCTTCTCGGCTGGATAGTCGAGCTGCCGGAGGTTCTTGATCTTGCCGCGGAGGCCCGCTTGCTCGTTGTACGCGGGAATGATAAGGCTGACCGCCGGCAGCTCCTCGGCGGCCGGAGCCCGGCGCCTCCGCTCGCGGCGCGACACGAGATACTGCCAGTCCCGCCACGCCTGGATGAACGCGGAGAGGAAGAAGAGCAGGGCAGGGTACAGCACGTACGTGTAGGCCACGAGGAAGAGGCAGATCCAGAAGACGGGCTCCGCGATAGGCACGATCTCGATCCGCTCAGCGCGCTCCGCGGCCGAAGAGCACGATCTTCACCGTGTCCACCAGGATCCGCAGATCGAACCAGAAGGACATGTTCTTGATGTAGAAGAGATCGTGCCGAAATTTCTCGGTGACTTGCTTGAGGCTCACCGAGTAGCCGTAGCGCACCTGGGCCCAACCGGTGAGCCCGGGCCGCACCACGTGGCGGAGGGCGTAGTAGGGGATCAGCTCCGTCATGGCGTTCACGTTCTCCACCATCTCGGGGCGCGGCCCGACAAGGTCCATGTCCCCTTTGACGACGTTCAAGAGCTGCGGCAGCTCGTCGAGTCTCAGCTTGCGAAGCCAGCGCCCGACTCGCGTGATCCGGCCTTCGTCGTCGCGCTGCCAGATCGAGTCGTTGCTCGCCTCGGTCCGGTCACGCATCGTGCGGAACTTGACCAGCTGGAACGGATGGCCGCGGTACCCCGCGCGTTCGTGGATGAAGAAAACAGAATCACGGGACTCCAGCTTGATAGCCAACGCGATGACAGCCATGAGCGGTGCGGTGACCACGAGCCCCGCGGCGGCAGCGACGAGGCTCACGACCCGGCGAAGGGCGAGCTGGCCTTGGGTCTTCTGGAACCCGCTGGAGAACACCAGGAAAGAAGGCGACATGGCCTCGATGGCCAGCTTTCCGGTGAACTGCTCATAGGTGGCCATGCCGTCCTCGACCAGGATTCCCTGCGCTTGGGCGTCGAGGAGCTGGCGCATCGGCATCCGCCCGCGCCGCTCGGCCAAGGCCACGATGATCCGGTCTGCCTTGACTTCGTCGGCGATCTTGCCGAGATGCTCGAGTGGGCCCAGGAGCGGATACCTCAGGGCCTCGCCGTCTAGGATTTGGTTGTCGTCGGCCACCCCTACGATGCGGTAGCGGTAGTGGGGGCGGGCCTCGATCTCCTCCATGATCTTCCGCGCCAGCGGGCCCGTGCCCAGGATGAGCACGCGGTCGGAAAAGGCGTGGCGCCGCACGATGAAATAGCCCACGGCGCGGATGGGCAGCAACAGCGCGACGATGACGAGCACGCTGGAAAGCAGGGCGCCGTTCCCAGCCCGCATATCCGGGGCTATCGTGTAGAAGCCGGCCAGCAGAAGAAGGGCCACGCCCAGGCCCTGGAGTAGCCGCGCCGCGAACTGGCTGAAGGTCCGCACAACCCTGAGGTCATAGAGGTCGTTGTAGTAGAAGGCCACGACGCAGCACAGTGGGAGGATCGCCGCCTGGCCCATAAGGTTTGCCACGTCCAGCCAGTCCTGGAGAAGCGGCTGGACCCAGACGAAAACCGTGGCGGCCACCGCCGCGAAGAGCGCCACGCCCTCAAGGAGCAGGATGAGGCTCACCGCTCACCTCCGCGCCGGCGCTGGAGCATCTGCCCGACGCGCGTCACGGCGCGGCCCGGCGCGCGGCGGCACTTCGACCGAAATAGCCGTAGTACCCGGAGTACGTGGAAGGCGGGTGGTCGTCGCCGTTGAAGATGAAGCCGAGCACTTTGTTGAGCTCCACGACGTTCAGTGCCTCCTCGACCAGCCGGCGGGGCGTGTGGTGCGCCGCCACCACGAGGAGGAAGCCGTCCACCCAGTGGGCGATGACACGACAGTCGTGGACGGGGCAGAGCGGGGGGGCATCCACCACGATGTAGTCGTAGCGGCGGCGCGCTTCATCGAGGAGCTCGCCGAGCCGCGGCGATGTGAGCACCTCGTAGGGGCTTGCCGCCACCTGCCCGGCTGGGATCACGGAAAGGTTGAATGGCGGGCGCGGCCGGGCGACCCGCTCCAAGGTGAGAGCGGGATC
>Ga0209640_10003831_pt1 | contig 13198 bp, 14 predicted proteins | sample RifCSP10_1_FD_184018 | JGI IMG/M metagenome (GOLD analysis project Ga0209640, IMG submission 184018) | Soil microbial communities from Rifle, Colorado - Rifle CSP2_sed 10_1 (SPAdes) (version 2) | ecosystem: Environmental > Terrestrial > Deep subsurface > Rock core/Sediment | place: Rifle...
AGATCGCCCGACGGTCTCCATCTCGCTCCCACCGACCTCAATGGCCGCACCAAGAACGTGATCAAGCTCTTCCGCGAGGAGGGCCGCCATTCCTACGTCAAGGCGCAGTGCATGCATTGTGTCGACCCCGCCTGCGCCGCGGCCTGCATGATCGGCGCCTTGAAGAAGGACGAGGTCACGGGCGTGGTGGGCTACGACGCCGCCTATTGCGTCGGCTGCCGCTACTGCCAGATGGCGTGCCCGTTCAACGTTCCCAAGTTCGAGTTCGACAAGGCGGTGCCGAAGATCGTCAAGTGCGAGCTCTGCCGTCACCGCATCCAGGGCGCAGCGCTCGAGAAGACAGCGGACGGCTTCAGCCGCTATCCCGCGGGTCACGGGCCGGCGTGCTGCGAGGTCTGCCCGCGCGGCGCGGTGATCTACGGCCGGCGCGACGAGCTGCTGGAGGAGGCCCGGCGCCGCATCGCCGAGAGCCCCGGCAAGTACTTCGAGGAGCGGATCTACGGCGAGACCGAGGCCGGGGGCACGCAAGTCGTCTACCTCTCGCACGTGCCGTTCGAGAAGATCGGATTGCCGAGCTTCCCCGACCAGGGCGTGCCAACCGTCGCCTACACGGTGCAGGAATCGATCTACAAGGGCTTCATTGCCCCGGTCGCCCTCTACGGCGTCCTCGCCGCGGTCATGCTGCGCAACCGCAAGCGCGGCGCCGGCGAGAGCGAGGAGCAGAGCTCATGAGCCACCCTTCGCTCGCCCACCAGCCGCTCGGCGGACCGTACTTCAACCGCCTCACCCGCATCCTGGTGGCTCTCGCCGCCCTCGCGGCGGCGCTGGTCGCCTACCGCTTCGCCTTCGGCCTCTCCGCGGTGGCGAACGTCCACGACGGCTATCCGTGGGGCATCTGGATCGCCCTCGACGTCGTCGTCGGCACCGCGCTCGGCTGCGGCGGCTACGCCGTCGCGCTGCTCGTCTACGTGATGAACCAGGGCCGTTACCACCCGCTCGTCCGCCCGGCCGTGCTCACCAGTCTTCTCGGCTATGGCATGGGCGTGCTCGGAGTCGTGGTCGACCTCGGCCGGCCGTGGGAGCTCTGGAAGGTGCCGCTCTTCTTCTGGCGCTGGACCGGCTCGCCCCAGCTCGAGGTGGCGCTCTGCATCTCGGCCTACCTCATCGTGCTCATCGTCGAGGCCTCGCCGGCGCTCCTCGAACGGCTGGCACGCGAAGCGACGTCGGGCTGGCGCCGCTTCTCCACCCGGAGCCTGCGCTTCCTCGACCGCTCCCTGCCCTGGATCCTGGCGCTCGGCGTGCTTCTGCCGTCGATGCACCAGTCGTCGCTCGGCACCATGATGCTGCTGCCGGGAACCAAGGTGCATCCGCTCTGGTTCACCTCCTGGCTGCCGTTCCTCTTCCTCGTCTCTTCACTGGTCATGGGCTACGGCATCGTGGCGGTCGAGGCCACCTTCTCGGCCTGGGCCTTCGGCCGCGAGCGCGAGACCGCGATGCTGGCGCGGCTGTCGCGCGTCGCCCTGGGTGTCGGCGCCTTCTGGGTAGCCTTCCGCGTCGGCGAGGTCGCGCTCGCGGGCGACCTCGGGACGATCTCCGGCGGCCGCGGCGCCGCTTTCCTCGCCGAAGTGCTGCTGCACCTGGGCGGCGTCGTGATCCTCGCCTCCGCCGCGCGGCGGGCGAGCCCCGTCTGGCAGGCGCGCGCCGGCATCCTGCTCGTCCTCGGCGGCACGCTCTACCGCCTCAACACCTACCTCGTCGCCTTCATGCCCGGGGAGCAGTTCGCCTACTTCCCCGCGCTTCCCGAGATCGCCATCACGGTCGGCTTCTTCTCCGCCGAGATCGCGCTCTACATCTGGGCAGTCCGCCGCTTCCCGATCCTGGCCGGACGACCGGCCGCCGCCCGCTAGGAGGAGATCTTCATGTCGACCCGCATCGTCGTCGACCCCATCACCCGCATCGAAGGGCACTTGCGCATCGACGTCGAGGTCGACGGCGGCCAGGTGCGCAACTCCTGGTCGTCGGGACAGATGTTCCGCGGCATCGAGATCATCCTCCAGGGGCGCGACCCACGAGACGCCTGGCTTTATACGCAACGCTTCTGCGGCGTCTGCACTACGGTGCACGCGATCACCTCGGTGCGTGCGGTCGAGAACGCGCTCGGGCTCGAGATCCCGCTCAATGCGCAGCTCATCCGCAATCTCATCCTGATCGCGCACGGGCTGCACGACCACGTCGTCCACTTCTACCACCTCTCGGCGCTCGACTGGGTGGACGTGGTCTCGGCGCTCAAGGCCGACCCGGCGGCGACCGCCAAGCTCGCCGAGGACCTCTCGCCGTGGCCCGGCAACAGCCGGCGCGGTTTCGAGGCGGTCAAGGCGAAGCTCGAGGCCCTGGTGGCGAGCGGCCAGCTCGGCATCTTCCAGAACGGCTACTGGGGACACTCGGCGATGAAGCTGCCGCCGGAGGTCAACCTGCTCGCCGTCAGCCACTACCTGCAGGCGCTCGAGTACCAGCGCAAGGCGAACCAGGTGGTCGCCATTCTGGGCTCGAAGACGCCGAACATCCAGAACCTGGCGGTCGGCGGCGTCGCCAACGCGATCAACCTCGACAACCAGGCGACGCTCAACATGACCAAGCTCTACGCCGTGCGCGACCTGCTGGCCGAGGTCTCGACGTTCGTGCACCAGGTCTACCTTCCCGACGTGCTGGCGATCGGCTCCATGTACCCCGAGTGGCTCGGCTACGGCGCCGGCGTCACCAACTACCTCGCGGTGCCCGACCTGCCGCTCGACGCCGCCGCGACGACCTTCGACCTGCCCGGCGGCACCATCGTCGGCGCCGACTTCGGCTCCTACAAACCGATGACGAGCTGGAAGGACGAGCGCTTCCGCGATCAGGTGGTGGAGTCGATCGCGCACTCCTGGTACGACGGCGCGTGGACCAAACACCCCTGGGAGGAGGAGACGGTCCCCAAGTACGGCGACTGGGAGGACAAGGGCAAGTACTCGTGGATCAAGGCGCCGCGCTTCGAGGGGCGCCCGATGCAGGTCGGCCCGCTCGCCCAGGTGCTGATGGGCTACGCCTCGGGTCACCCGCTGTTCACCAAGTACGTCAACTACGCGCTCGAGACGCTCAACAAGCTGACCGGCAAGAACCTGACCGCGGCGGTGGTGCACTCCACCCTGGGACGCCACCTGGCGCGCTGCCTGCGCACCCAGGTGCTCGCCGACCAAGCTCTCGACCATTGGCAGCGCCTGGCCGAGAACATCGGCAAGGGCGACACCGACATCTTCAACCCGCCCCACTTCCCGAAGGGCGAGCAGCGTGGCTTCGGCGTGCACGAAGCGCCGCGCGGCACGCTCTCCCATTGGGTCGTGATCCGCGACGGCAAGATCGCCAACTACCAGGCCGTCGTGCCCTCGACCTGGAACGCGGGTCCGCGCGACGACAAGGGCCAGCCCGGCCCCTACGAAGCGTCGCTGCTCGGCAACCCGGTGGCCGACACCGATCGCCCGCTCGAGGTCGTGCGCACCATCCACTCCTTCGACCCGTGCATCGCCTGCGCGATCCACACCCTCGATCCGCAAGGCAACGAGGTCTCGCGCGTCAAGGCGCTCTGAGCCGACGGTGATCCCGGCGGACCCCCTCCCCGCCCCCGGCGCTCCACGGGTCACGCCGCCCCGGACCGCCGTCGTCGCCCTCGGCAGCATCGTGATGGGCGACGACGGCGCCGGGGCGGCCGTTCTCGCCGCGCTGGAGGCGGGCTGGGATCTGCCGCGCGAGCTCGAGCGACTCGACCTCGGGACGCCGGGCCCCTACTTCGCCGAGTACGTGCGCGACTACGAGCAGTTGGTGGTGATCGACGCTCTGCGCTCGCCGGGGGAGCCCGGGGAGGTGAAGTGCTTCGACGAATCGACGCTGCGTGCGGTCCCCGCCGGCGACCGGCTGACGCCGCACGTGCTCGATCTCGGCGAGGCCCTGGCTCGGCTCGCCTTCGAGGGCCGCGCGCCGGCGAAGGTGCGCGTGGTCGGCATCGTGCCCGACGCGGTGCGCGCCGGCACCGAGCTTTCGGCGAGCGTGCGCTCGGCGGTACCGCGAGCCGCGATGGCCGTCGCCGGCGCCCTCGAGGACCTCGGGATCGAGGCCGTGCGCCGCGCCCGCTCCGAGGAGCCGGTCACCTGGTGGAGCCGGCCGCCGCGGCGGATCTCGCCCGCCGACTGAGGTCGCGCCCGGAAGCTCGCGCGGAGGGTGGCCGTCGGCGCCGGCTTCGCGATAGAAAGCCGCCATGAGCGACCTCCGCTACCCGATCGGCCGCTTCGCCGTTCCCGAGCGCTTCACGCCCGAGTCGCGTGCCGCCGCGGTGGCGGCGATCGCATCCCTGCCCTCCGAGCTCCGGGCCGCGGCGTCGGGTCTCGACGCGGCGCAGCTCGACACCCCCTACCGCGACGGCGGCTGGACGGCGCGCCAGGTGGTGCACCACGTCGCCGACAGTCACGCCAACGCCTACGTGCGCCACAAGCTGACCATCGCCGAGCGCGAGCCCACGATCCGTCCCTACGACGAGCAGGTCTGGGCGGAGCTGCCGGAGGCGCGGACCGCCGAGCCCGAGCTCTCGCTCGACCTGCTCGAGGCGCTGCACCGGCGCTGGGTGAGATTCCTGCGCGCGCTGCCCGCGGAAGCGTTCGACCGCCGGTTCGTCCATCCCGCCATGCCGCAGCCGATGAGCCTCGACGCCAGCGTGGAGCATTACGCCTGGCACGGGCGCCACCACGCCGCACACGTGCGCGCGCTGCGCTCGGCGCGCGGATGGTGAGCGCGGGCCGCGCCCGCGGTCACTCTTCGACCGGCTCGCGGTGCGGGTGCGGATTGGCGTGCGGCGCGCAGCGCCAGGACGAGGGGCCACGCAGCCGGCGCAAGATGTCTTTCTGCTCCGGCCGCGAGACGTGATGCAGGCGGATGGCGTAACGCCGGTCGCGGCGGGCGCGGAGCGGCTTCGCGCGCCGGAGTCGGCGCGGAGACGGAGCGGCGGCCATGGGAGGCCATCGTACCGATTCCGCCCGCCGCCGTCGACCGCGCGCCCCCTCGAAAACACTGAGGGCGGCCGGAGGGGACAGGCCGCCCTCGACTCGACGCAGCGCCGGACCGGTGGGGGTCCCGTCCGGGCTGGACGCCCGGGGCGTCGAGTCGCGTGCAGTCTGGCGTGAGCGCGCCCGCGGTGCGCCACCCCGCGAGGTGGGAGCGCCGAGTTGCCGGCGCCGGGCGCCTAGCCGCCCGCCATCGCGCCCACGATGAGCAGGGGCTCGGCGCCCGCCGCCACGGCGTCCGGCAGCGGAGCATCGGGCGGCTGGTGCGAGAGATCCTGGGCGCAGGCGAAGAAGCGCACCAGCGGCCGCCGGCGTTGCGTCTGCTGGTCGCGGATCGTGCCGCGCAGCACCGGATGGGCGGCCTCGAGCGCGTCGAGCACGGCGCGCTGCGTCACCGGCCCCGCGACCTCGAGCGCGACCTCGCCGCCGACGCGCGCCAGGCCGCGGAGATGCGACGGCAGCACGACGCGGATCATGGCAGCGTCTGCGCTTCGACGGAGAGCACCGCCGGCAGGTCGCGCACGATCGGCGACCAGTGGTCGCCGCCGTCGGTCGAGCCGTAGACCTGTCCGCCGGTGGTGCCGAAGTAGACGCCGCACGACTCGAGCTTGTCGACGGCCATCGCGTCGCGCAGCACGTTGACGTAGCAGTCGCGCTGCGGCAGGCCGCGGGTGAGCGCTTCCCATTCGCCGCCGCCCGTCCGGCTGCGGTAGACGCGCAGCTTCCCTTCCGGAGGATAGTGCTCGGAGTCGCTGTGGATCGGGACGACGTAGACGGTCTCCGGCTCGTGGGCGTGGACGGCGATCGGGAACCCGAAGTCGCTCGGCAGGTTGCCGCTCACCTCCTGCCACGACTCGCCCGCGTCGTCGCTGCGCATCACGTCCCAGTGCTTCTGCATGAACAGCACCCGGGGTCGCGACGGGTGCATGGCGATACGGTGCACGCAGTGTCCGACCTCGGCGTTGGGGTCGGGGAGCTCGTACTTGGACACCAGCCCGCGGTTGATCGGCTTCCAGGTCGCGCCGGCGTCTTCGGAGCGGAAGGCGCCCGCTGCCGAAATGGCTACGTACATGCGCCGGCTGTCGGTCGGGTCGAGGACGATGGTGTGCAGGCACATGCCGCCGGCGCCCGGCTGCCACCACTGCCCGGAACCGTGGCCGCGCAGGCCGGAGAGCTCGTGCCAGCTCGCGCCGCCGTCGGTCGATCTGAAGAGCGCCGCGTCTTCGACACCCGCGTAGACGGTGTCGGGGTCGTCGAGCGACGGCTCGAGGTGCCAGACGCGCTTGAACTCCCAGGGGTGCGGCGTGCCGTCGTACCACTGGTGGGTGCCCGGGACGCCGTCGTAGAGGAACTCCTTGCCGACCGCCGCCCAGCTCTTGCCGCCGTCGTCGGAACGCTGAATCAGCTGGCCGAACCAGCCGCTGGTCTGCGAAGCGTAGAGCCGGTCGGGATCCGCCGCCGAGCCCGCAACGTGGTAGATCTCCCAGCCGCCGAAGTGCGGCCCCTCCACCGTCCACTTCTCGCGCCGGCCGTCCGCGGTGAGCACGAACGCACCCTTCTTGGTCCCCACCAGCAGCCGCACTCCGCTCATCTCGTCTCCCCTCCGGGCTCGACCGGGCCCTGCGTCGAAAAGTTCATCACGACTCGCGGCGGGAGTCCAAGGGAGCGTCCGCGTTCAGCTCCCCGCCTCTCCGCGGAACTGCCGCACCTCGATCGGCAGACCGATGACGCGCGCGGTCTTCTTCGCCCAGGCGAGCGCCGAGGCGAAGTCCGGCACCTCGACGACGAGGAGGCCGCCGAGGTGCTCGCGCGCTTCGAGGTACGGCCCGTCGGTGATCAGCAGCTCGCCCCTCTCGAGCCGCACGACCGTGGCCTCGTCCGGCGGATGCAGGCCGCCGTTGTAGACCCAGACTCCGGCGGCCTTGGCCTCCTCGATCAGGGCTCCGACGTCACGCATCACCTGGTGCAGGAACTCGGGCGGCGGCGGCTCGCCGTCGGGCTGGAGGATGCTGAGCAGGTAGCGCTTCATCGTGTCGCCTCCCGACCCATCCCAGCGTCACCGTATCGCAGCTCGCGCTGGTAGGAGGCGACGATCACGCCGGCCCCCGTGGTCGGAGCCTCGACGAGCCGGTAGGGGGCGAGCCCGCCGTCGTCCGCGAACAGCCGGCGGCCGGCGCCGAGGAGCAGCGGATGAACGAGCAGCACCAGCTCGTCGACGAGCTCGTGGCGAAGGAGCGAGCGCACGAGCTCGCCGCTGCCCAGCACGACGAGGTCGGGACCGGCGCTGCGCTTTAGCCGCGCCACGGATTCCGCCGCTTCGCCCGCCAGCAGAATGGAGTTCTTCCACGGTAGCGGCTCGACGAGCGTCCGCGAGGCGACGTACTTGGGCGTGGCGTCGAGCAGGGCGCTGAACGGGTTGTCCTCGCGGCCCGGCCAGACGGCGAAGAAGTCCTCGTAGGTCCGCCGCCCGAAGAGCAGCTCGGGCCCCTGCGCCATGCCCTGGGCCATGATGCGGCCCTTGTCGGCGTCGTTGTACGCCGTCGCCCAACCGCCGTGCGCGAAGCCGCCCCGCGCGTCCTCGTCCGCGCGCCCCGGCGCCTGCATCACGCCGTCCAGCGACAGGCTCTCCACCGCCACGATCTTTCTCATCCTCCGATCCCTCCCCGCCCGGTGGCGCCGGCTCGCTGCCGGCTCCTCGATTCCTAGTCGAACGAGGTGCCGCAGGATCGACAGTAGCGATGGAGCGGCGGCGGAGCGCCGAGCCGCGTCGCCGCCATCGTGGCCACCGACCGCGGAATCATCGAAGCGCCGGCGCGGCGGATGCCGTCTCGTCGGTGCGCGTGAACTCCATGATCCAGTTCGGCTCCCAACTCCTGCCGCCGTCCGCGGAGAAGGCCTGCTCCCAGCGGCAGGAGTTGGCCGCGATCTCCGACCAGACGAATCGTACGAAGATGCTCCGCCCCTCGAACGACTCCTGGTTGTAGAACTCGCCGCGACCGTCCCGGAACGAGCCGACCATCGGTGGAAAATCGAGCGTTCCGCTGCCGACGGTCGTCCAGTAGATGCTCCATTCGCCGGAGCGCGGATTAAATAGTCGCAGCGCGAGGCCCGTGATCGTCCCGGAGGGCGCGTGAGCCACGAACTCGTTCACGTTCCCGCTTCCGTCCATCACCGGCCGCACAGCGACCTCTCCCGGAAACTCGTCCCAGACGAGCGAGCCCTTGAGCCGCTCTCTCAGCCTGCGGTTGCGCACCCTCCAGTAACCGATGAAGAAATCGAAATCAGCCTGTCCATTCGACATCGACGCCCCCTCCGCGGGCCGGATGTTGGCTCGTCGAGCGAGCGCCGTCCATGCCGAGAGCAAGGTCTTGTCGGAGAACCGTCGTCGAAGCGAAGGCTGCGATGGCCGACCGCCTTCGAAACTTCGGGCCCGCTCCGGAACGGCCGCAGCCCACCCCCGCGGGCTCGCGAAGCCGTCCGCGAGCAGCGGGGTCCGCAGCAAGCAAGGGGGAAGCTGCAGGGAAGCGGGGCGCGTCCTCCGCTATCGGCGAGGCGAAGGATTTGCGAGAGTGGCGCGTCCAACCGAAGGAAGCGAGGGCGGAGGGCATGGAGAGGACGGACGTCGTTCAGGCGTTCCTTCGAGGTCGCGGCCTGGGCACCTACCTGGAGATCGGCCTCGGCTCGGGTCGCAATTTCCATCGCATCCGTGCCCGGCGCAAAATCGCCGTCGATCCGGCGCAGCGCCTCGACGCCGTGAAGCGGGCGCGGTGGTGGTTTCGCAATCCATCGAACCGCGGCGCGCGCATCTTTCGCATGACCTCCGACGACTTCTTCGCGCGTCACGGCGCACTCTTCGCCGGCGGGGGAATCGACACCGCCTTCGTCGACGGCCTCCACACCTACGATCAGGCACTGCGCGACGTCGAGAACTGCCTCGCCCATCTCAGCCCCGGGGGTGTGGTGCTGATGCACGACTGCTCGCCGCCGTCGGCGGTTGCCGCGATCCCGGCGCGCTCCTACGACGAGGCGCGCCTGCTGGCAGGTTCGTCCTGGGACGGGACGTGGTGCGGCGACGCCTTCAAGGTCGTGCTGCACCTGCGCTCACAACGGCCCGACCTGCGGGTCTGCGTCCTCGACTGTGATCGGGGCATCGGCGTCGTCCAATTCGGGGCCGCCGCCCAGGTGCTGAACCTCGGTCCCGAGGAGATCTCGACTCTCGGCTACGCCGACCTCGCGGGCCACCGCGAGGAGTGGCTCGACCTCAGGCCCCCGGAGACCCTCGCCGACCTCGTCCGCGGTTGACAGGCTCGCGCCTCGACCGGCGGGCCGGCGAGCGCCCGGTCCGGGGCGCGAGGCAGCCCACCGCGGCGCTACTTGCCGAGCTCGGTGTAGATGCCGTCGGAGACGATCTTGCGGTACTTATCGAGGCTCTTCAGCCAGGCCATGACCTCGGCGTCCGACGACAGCAGTGCGTCGTCCTTGGCCAGCGCCTCGAGGCTGGGGAATTCGACCGAGACCACGATCGAGCCCTCGGCCTCGCCCGCGTAGCTCGCCTTCCAGACGCGGATCACGCCGGTGCTCCCTTTGCTCTTGAGCAGCGCCTTCCCCTGCTCCATGGCGGCGAGGTAGCCGTCAGCGTCGCTGGCCTCGACGACGACGACGCGCAGCGTGGCGGCCTGGGCCGACACCACTCCGAGCAGAGACAGCACGAGCATTGCCGCAAGACACTTGAGTCGCATGGGTACTCCTCCATTCCTCGGAAGTTGCTGACCTGCGAAACCTACTCCGCGACCGCGGCCCGGTCAATCATCGCCAGCCGGAACTTGCGCCCCGCGCCGCCCTCTGGCGCCGATTGGCGCTATGCTGGTCCGAGTCCCGCAGCTGCTCCCGCGAAAGGAGACGCGTCATGGAGAAGAGTGTGCTCGCTCTGCTGACCTGGGTCTTCCTGCTCGGCGGTCTGTTCGGCATGGCGATGGGCTTCGCCAAGTACTTCGGCGGCGGCGCGCCGGCGGAGTACGGAGTGATGGGCATCGGAGGCGGCTTCTGGTTGCTCTCCTGCGCCATCGTCATCTTCATTCGGCACCGAACCGAATAGGGCGCCTCGCGTCGGCGAGGTCGTGCTCGAGATGTCCTAACCCGTCGGCGATCCCGCGGGCGGCTCGAGCACGGCCGAGAAGATGCGGTCGATATCGTGGCGAGAGTACACCTTGAAGGCGACCAGGGTCTCGGACCGCCGGATGCCCGCGAGCGGCAGCAGCATGTCGGTCACCAGCTCCCCCAGCACCTCGTGACTGCGCGCCCGCACCACGGCCACGAGATCGTACTGCCCGGCGACAGCGAACACTTCCGTGACCGCCTCGGCTCCCGCCAGGTTCTGCGCGACCGCGCTGATCCGGTCGCGCTCCACCTGCAGCAGAATGATCGCCGTCACGAGTTTCATCGCCGCCCCCCTTCCGGCTCGGCCCCCAAGCTGACCGAGCTGGCGCGGGCGGTAGCGTAGCACCGCGCTGGACACTCTCCGCGGCAGGAAGCTGGTAGCCCCGGCGCGCCCGATGGAACATCGCCGCGTGGGGTGGGCGCTGCGCCCGGCAGCTGCGGGCGCCAGCGTCGTCTCGCCGACGACCGAACCTGGCGCATGGCCGACGTCGGACGGGGACGGATGGGTCGTCCCGGGGCTGAAGCAGCTCCAGGAATGCCGTCAGGTTGCTTTCCGCTGCTTCCGGAGTAATCTTTGGCCCTCGCAACCTGGCACGAGAGGGAGGCCGCAATGATGCCGAAGCCCTGCACCACTCTTCGCGCTCTGTGGGCGATCAGCCTGGCTTCGATCGTCGCGACAGCGTCCGCCGCATCGCCGGACCCGGCCGCTTACGAGGTCTGGATGATCGATCAGTCCGACACGCGCGGCCTGGATCATGGCGGCACGCTCTACATCTTCGCTGGCCGAGAGTTCGCGGACGGAAGCGCACCGGCGCGAGATGCGGCCGTGACCGTCGATCTCGGCGGTGCGGCAGCTGCGCTGTGCCGCGAGAGGACCGGCGCCAACCCGGTGCGGCCACACATGGTGCTGTTCAATGCCGGATTCACTCATGCGGTGGTCGCTTTCGTCGCGAGCGGCCATGTCCTGGTGCTCGATGCGGCGACGCACGCTCCGCTCGAGTGCATCCGCACCAGCCAATCGCCGACCGGACGCCAGGCGCATGCCGCGTTTCCGGCCCCGGATGGCTCCTACGTCCTCGTCGCGAATCAGAACGGCAAGCGGCTGGAGCGCATCGATTCGGATTTCGCGGCGAACCGCTTCGTCCACAACCCGGAGGCGACGCTCGATCTCGCGACCTGCGCCACGCCGTCCGGCAAGCCCTGCCAGGACCCGGGGGCGCGCCCGGACAACGCCCCGATCTGCCCGGTCATCAGCGAGGCGGGTGACCTCGCGTTCGTGACCCTGCGGGGTGGAGGAATGCTCGTGGTGGATCCGCGCCCGACGCCGATGCGCATCGTCGCCGAGTACGACATGAGCGCTGTCAACGGCAACGGCTGTGGCGGCATGCAGGTTGGCGGCCGGATGTACGTGAACTCCGGCGGCCGGCCCGGCCCGATGGAGCATCTGCACGTTTACGGATTCGATATCTACCGCTTCACGCTCGACGATTTCAGGGCGCCCGGCCCGCTCGCACCCAACACGCCGACCACGACGACCGTCTACCAGGTCGACGGCCAACACGATTCGCACGGCATGGTGCTCACCGGGTCGAATGGCAGCTACCTCTGGGCCTTCGACCGCCATGCCGACACCGTCGAGGTGCTGGCGACGGCCGACGATGCACACGTCGGGACGATCGCGCTCAATGGGCCGCTGACCGACAATGCGGCGCCGGATCTCAGCGACGTGTCCCCGTCCGGCGACCTCGTCTTCGTCGCATTGCGCGGGCCGACGCCCTTGAGTGGGGACCCTCACAACGCCCGCGGCTCGACGCCGGGGCTCGGCATCCTGCGGGTCTCCGACGGCGGCCGCGGCGGGGCGCTGATCGGCATCGTGCGACTGAGCAACGTCGGAGCGGATGGAGTCGAGCGCGCCGACCCCCATGGCCTGCGCGTGCGCCGGCTGAACTGAGGGCAGCGCCGAGACCGACTCGCCTCGCCGCCCACGCGGGAGGTATCCTGGAAGGGCGCGCCGAGCTCGCCGGCATTCTCGGCCGCGACCCGGAGGACGCTGGTAGCCCCAACGGGATTCGAACCCGTGTTACCGCCTTGAAAGGGCGGTGTCCTAGACCTGGCTAGACGATGGGGCCGCCGGGCGCGCATTCTACGCGAGCCGCCGGCGCGCGACGCCGGCAACGCGGCTGCGTGGCGACCCGTATACGCTCTCCTCGTGAGCCGCGTGCGTCGAGCGCCGAGATGATTCGTTTCCTCTCCCTCTTCCTCGGCCTCGTCTACGGCGAGCTGCCGATGGCGCTCGAGGTCTCGGACGAGGTGGCGCGCGTCGAGCTGCGCCTCGACGGCCGCGCCGTGGCCGAGCTCACGGCGCCGCCGTGGCAGGTGCGGGTCGACGTCGGTCCCGACCTCCTCCCCCACGAGCTCCTCGCCGTGGCCTACGGCGCCGGCGGCGAGCAGCTCGCCGAGGAGACGCAGTGGCTCAACTTCGGCCGCGAGCTGGTGGAGGCGAGGCTGGTCTTCGACGCCGGCAGCGACCGGCGCCGCGTGCGGCTCGACTCCTGGTCTTTCGACGGCGAGCGCCCGCAAAAGGTCGTGGTGCGCTTCGACGGCAGCGCGCTGCGCAGCGGCGACGCCCGCTTCTTCGACCTGCCGGCGCACGACCTCGAGCTGCTCCACCTGCTCGAGGCCGAGCTCGAGTTTCCCAACGGCCTCTCGGCACGCGCCGAGATGAGCTTCGGCGGCGTCTACGGCGACGTCGAATCGAGCGACCTCACCGCGCTCGCCCTCGAGTTGCCCGTGGAGCTCGCCGCCGCCGGCGCCGCCGAGATGGCGGGCTGGTTCGAGGCCGCGGGCCGGGTCGTGCGCGTGCACGCCGTCGACCGCGAGCAGCCGCTCGTCGCCGTGGTGCGCGATCGGCGGTTGCCGGCGAACCTCCCCGTGGGCAAGGGCGAGGAGACGAGCCG
>Ga0209640_10003834_pt1 | contig 13189 bp, 13 predicted proteins | sample RifCSP10_1_FD_184018 | JGI IMG/M metagenome (GOLD analysis project Ga0209640, IMG submission 184018) | Soil microbial communities from Rifle, Colorado - Rifle CSP2_sed 10_1 (SPAdes) (version 2) | ecosystem: Environmental > Terrestrial > Deep subsurface > Rock core/Sediment | place: Rifle...
ATGATGTCGGCGAGGTTGGCGACCTTGGCCTTGGCGTCCTCCCAATTCGTCATCCGGCGTTCGAACTCTCCTTCCTTGTCGTCGACGCGGTGGCCGGGCTTCTTGCGCTCCAAGTAGTATTCCTCGCGGTAGATGAACATCACCACGTCGGCGTCCTGCTCGATGGAGCCGGATTCACGCAGGTCCGAAAGCTGCGGCCGCGGCGGCTCGCGCTGCTCGACGGCGCGGCTGAGCTGGCTGAGCGCCAGTACCGGCACGTTCAGCTCCTTGGCGAGAGTCTTGAGGCCGCGGGTGATCTCGGACACCTCCTGCACGCGGCCGTCGTTGCGCGACGTCGCGACCGCCGAGATCAGCTGCAGGTAATCGACCACGACCAGGCCGAGGTTGTGCTGCCTCTTCAAACGTCTGGCACGGGTGCGCAGCGCGCTGACGGTGAGCGCCGGCGTGTCGTCGATGAAGATCGGGATGTTGTGCAGCGTCTGGCTGGCGGCGGCGAGGCGGCTGAATTCGTCGTTGGAGAGCTCGCCCTTGCGCATGCGGTCCGACGAGATGTTGGACTGTTCCGAGAGGATGCGGCTGGCCAGCTGCTCGGCCGACATTTCCAGCGAGAAGAATCCGACCACCGCGCCCTCGCGGCCCTCGGTATGGCTGTAGTTGTAGGCGGCGTTGTAGGCGATGTTGGTGGCGAGCGCCGTCTTGCCCATCGCCGGGCGGCCGGCCAGGATCACCAGGTCCGACTTGTGCAGGCCGCCGAGGAGCTTGTCGATTTCGGCGAAGCCGGTGGCGACGCCCGCCAGCCCGCCTTCGCGTTCGTGGGCGGCTTTCGCCATGTCGATGGCCGACACGACGGCGTCCTTGAACGGCATGAAGCCGCCCTCGTATTCGCCGGTGACGGCGAGGTCGTAGAGGCTCTGCTCGGCCCTCTCGATCTGGTCCGTGGCGGTTTCATCGACCTCGCCGCCGTAGGCCCGGTTGACCACATCCTCGCCGAGCGCGATCAACTCGCGCTTGAGATAGAGATCATAGACGAGACGGCCGTACTCGCCGGCGTTGATGACGGTGACCGCCGAGGCCGCCAGTTCCGCCAGGTAGGCCGGGCCGCCGATGTCGGCCAGCCCCTCGTCGGCCTCGAAAAAGCGCCGAAGCGTCACCGGGTCGGCGATCTGGCCACGCTCGATCAGCTTCGCCGAGGCCTCGAAGATGCGGCCGTGCGGTGCGTAGGCGAAGTGCTGGGGCTTCAGGAACTCCGATACCGTCTCGAAGGCGCGATTGTTGACAAAGATGGCGCCGAGCAGCGATTTCTCCGCCTCGACGTGGTGGGGCATGGTGCGGAACGGCTGGCCGCTTCCGGTCGCCCGGGCGGCGTCGGCGTTTCGTTCCGTGGCGGCCCCCCCGCTGGAATTGATTGCCGTCGTCGTTGCCATCGCGCGACCCTAAAAAAAATCCGACATTGCTGCTACCGACTCACAACGAGGATATCGGGGATAAAATCATTGTCGGGCTCGATCAGGCCGGCGGCAAGGTGGCAATCGAAACGCCCCGGAAACAAGGCGATCGTCGGACTCGGCAAAAAATTTGACTGCGTTCCTTGCCGGCGCGAAACGGGATGTCGAGTCGGGGCAGTGACGGAATAAAATCGTCGCCAGCGGACGCGGCGAACCGTCCGCTCAGGCGGCGCGCGAACCGTGCCGCCGGACGGTCTTGTTGGCGTGGGCATCGTCGGCGCCGAAGATGTAGTCGCGGGTCAGCGGTACCGCGTCCTGGCGGCGCGCCAGCTGGATTTGGAACACGGTGGTGGCGAGATGGCGGAACGACACCTCGCTGACCGCTAGATAGTATTCCCACATGCGGCAGAACCGCTCATCGTAGAGCGCCTTGGCCTTGTCGCGGTTGCGCGCGAACCGCCGGCGCCAATGGCGGAGCGTCTCGGCGTAGTGCAGGCGCAGTACCTCGACGTCGGTGGTCCACAGCCGGTTCTTCTCGATCGCCGGCATGACCTCGCTAAGCGCCGGAATGTAACCGCGCGGGAAGATATAGCGGTCGATCCACGGGTCGGTGACTCCGGGCCCGTCGAGGCGACCGATGGTGTGCAACAGCGCCACGCCGTCCGGCTTCAGCAGGTCATGGATCTGCGAGAAATAGCGATTGTAGTGGTCGATACCCACGTGCTCGAACATGCCGACCGAGACGATGCGGTCGAAGGCACCGGTCTGCTCCCGGTAGTCGCGAAGGTGGAAGCGCACACAGTCGGCGAGGCCCTGCTCGCGGGCCCGCTCCTCGGCCGTCTTCTGCTGCTCGGCCGACAGCGTCAGGCCGGTCACGTCGACGCCGAATTCCTTGGCCAGGTAAAATGCCAGCCCGCCCCAGCCGCAGCCGATGTCGAGCACCGTCATCCCCGGTTTGAGCAGCAGCTTGGCGGCGATCAAGCGCTTCTTTTCGGCTTGCGCCCGCTCGAGGCTGATGCCGGGCTCGGTGAAATAGGCGCACGAGTACTGCTTGTCGGAATCCAGGAACAACTCGTACAGGGCGCCGGTCAGGTCGTAGTGGTGGGCGGCGTTGACGCGCGCCCGGCCGACCGGGTTGAACTGCCGCACCCGCCGGAGCAACCGATACAGCCATTTCTTCCAGCCGTGGAGACCGGAACGGCCGAGCGCCTCCAGATTGATGCCGATCAGCTCCAGAAGGCCGTAAACGTCGGAATCGACGATGCTGACCCGGCCGTCCATATAGGCCTCACCGAAGCCGAGCGATGGATCGAAGAATAGCCGGCGATGAAGGGCCCTGTCGTGTAGGCGCACGGTGACCGCGGGACCCGCAGTCCCGCGGAACAGGTGGGTGTTGCCGTCGGCGTCGATGACCGTCAGCGACCCTACCGAAACCAGATGATCGAGCAGGCGCGCTACCAGCATTGCCTGCAACCCCTTTCCCGGCGGCGGACCATTGGGGTCCACCCGATTGCCGATGTCGGCGCAGCTTTATCGCAAGCAATCTTGCGCTTGAGGATACAACCGCGGGCGCACGGGAAGCAAAAATAAAAGGGCACAAAGGACGGCGCGCCGGCGAGGGCGCGCTGTCCCGATGGCGCAGGCAAACGCTAATTTATTTCGATTTCTTGCCCTTCTTGGCCGGCTTTTCCGCGCCGGCTTGGCGGGCTTCTTCGGCCGCGGCGTCCTTGCCGGCGGCATCTTCAGCCTCGGCCTCGGTTTTCGGGCCGGCGCCTTCCTCGAAGAACTTGGCCGCCAGTTCGGCCGCCTCGGCCTCGGCGGCCTCGGCTTGCTTGCCCTTGCGCGGCCGAGCGGGTTCTTCGGCGGCTTCGGCGGCGGCGCCGGTCAGCACCGCCTTGCCGGTCTTGGCCTGGACCTTTGCCTCCTCTTCGGAGCGGGCGACGTTGGCAGTCACGGTTACGGCCACTTCCGGATGCAGCAGGACACGCACTGGATAAAGGCCGAGTGCCTTGATTGGGTTCTGCAACCCGACCTGCTGGCGGGTGATGGCGACGCCGGCCTCCGAGACGGCAACGGCGATGTCGCGGGCGTTGACGGAGCCGTAAAGCTGCCCGGCATCGCCGGCCTGGCGGACGATGAACACCATCAGCCCGTTCAGCTTCTCGCCCACCTTTTCGGCCTCGGTGCGGTGCTCCAGGTTGGTGGCCTCGAGCTGGGCACGCTTCGCCTCGAACTGTTTCTTGTTCTCCTCGGTGGCGCGCAGCGCCTTCTTCTGGGGCAACAGGAAGTTGCGGGCGTATCCGGCCCTCACGTTAACCACGTCGCCCATTTGACCGAGCTTTTCGATCCGTTCCAACAAAATGACTTCCATCGTTCGATGCTCCTTGAACCCAGCTCAGGCTCTCATTCGGTGGTTGCCGGCGGCCCGCCAACCGGTGGACCGGCGAAGCGATGACGCAATCCGAACCATTGATCGACGACGCCGAAGCTGGCGACCGCCACCATCGCCCAACCCGACAGCACCAGCACCAGGTAGAACGCCGCCAGAATCAGGCCCTTGTAAGCCACCCGGCGGGCTAGCGTGTGCACCACGGCGAGCCCGACGAAGAAAAACGGGACCGCCAGCACCATCGCCAGGTTGCGCCCCGTATACTGCAAATCCCCCGATCCGATCAACGCCAATGCGGCTGCGCCGACCAGGGGCCACGAAACCCATTGCGGCAGGGTCGTTTCGGCGTAGGCCGGCGTCGGCCTGAGGTTGCGCTTCATGCGCACCAGGATTGCCTGCGCCAGCGCCGCGTTGACGACGCTCATGATCAGCCACGAGCCGCCGACCGCGCCCGGGAACAGCGGCGCCATGACGGCCACTGTGCGGGCGCGATGGCCGTCGCCGAGAAGCGGAGCCATGGCGCGCAAGATGTAGTCGAGCTTGTCGGAAACCATGCCCGAGAAACTGCGTTCGCCGCCGATATTGGTGACGGCGACGATCACCAGCAACGTCACCGCCAGCAGCGTCAACCAGCTCAGCGCCTCGCCGATCGGGTACCATTCGGCTTGGCCGCCGGAGCCGGCCGGCCGCTGCAGCAGCGCCTGCTTGACCAGCAGCCAGGCGGGAAGCGCCTGCATCAGGCCGAACACGCCGGCGATGAAGGCGCCGCCGAACAAGCCCGCGGTCATGAAGCCAACGGCAGCCGCGATCGCAACCGCCCGCGGTCCCATCGCGAGGCCCGCCATGAACAGCGGCAGCGACGCCAGATAGACGACGATCAGCGAGCCCGGCGCGCGGCTCAGGAAGGCGAGCGCGGAAACGGCACTGAGGACACCGGCGCCAATGGCAAACAGCGTTTGCTTGGACATCGCCTTCTCCTGGCGCCGCCCGTTGGCCTGGCCGGCCTGGCACCGCGGCACCGCCCATCAACCCGAACATTACTTTATGAGAAACGGCATCAAGGCGAGGAACCGCGCCCTCTTGATCGCGCGCGCCAGTTCCCGTTGTTTCTTGGCCGACACGGCGGTGATGCGGCTGGGTACGATCTTGCCGCGCTCGGAAGTGAACCGCGACAGCAGCCTGATGTCCTTGTAGTCGATCTTCGGTGCGTTCGCGCCCGAGAAAGGACACGATTTCCGGCGCCGGAAGAACGAAGGCCGCCGCGGTCCGCCGCCCGCGCGATCACCGCCACCACCACGCGCGAAGCTCATGCATCGCCTCCCTCGGCCTTTTCCGCGCCGCCGCCGTTCTTCGCCTCGGCGGGCGGCATGCGGTGATCGCGCGGGCGGCGGTCGTCGCGCCCCCCGTCGCGGGGACGCCGATCATCGCGCGGTCGGCGATCGTCGCGGCCGCCACGGCGCCCGCCGCGCTCGTCGCCGCGGTCCTTGTTGCGCAACACCGCCGACGGGCCTTCCTCCAGCGCATCGACCCGGGTCGTCAAAATTCGGATGACGTCCTCGTTGATGCGCATCTGGCGCTCCATCTCGGTAATCGCCGCCGGCGGCGCGTCGATGTTGAGGAGCACGTAGTAGCCCTTGCGGTTCTTCTTGATCTTGTAGGCGAGCGTGCGAAGACCCCACGACTCCTTCTTCGGCACGGAGCCGCCCATGTCGGTGATGACTTTTTCGAAGCTTTCGGTCAGGCCGTCGACCTGGGCCGGGGAAACGTCTTGGCGCGCGATGAACACGCTTTCGTAGAAAGGCACGTTATGGTCTCCCTTCGGATTGTCTCAGCCCGCGTTGACGTTGGCGGGCATAGCCGGACCGGGCCCGGCAGGAAGCTATGTCAAAGCCGGCGCACTATACACATTTGCAAAGATGAGGCAAGCCGCGCCCCGGCCTCTCATGACCTCGGCGATGGAGGCGGTGGCGCTTTGCCGCGACGCCCCTTAAAGTGGCGGCGAAGGCAGGACCCCGGCGTTGAACCAGGGGGTAGGACCAAGTGGCGGAAAAAGGGGTGGCATCGGCGATGTCCCACGCGTTCGTGTTTCCCGGCCAGGCCAGCCAGGCGGTCGGCATGGGCCGCGAGGTAGCGGCGGCCTTCCCGGCCGCTTGCGAGGTGTTCGAGGAAATCGACGACACCCTCGGCCAGAAGCTGTCGAAGCTGATGTTCGAGGGGCCCGAGGACGAACTCACGCTCACCGAGAACGCCCAACCGGCGATCATGGCGGTGTCACTCGCCGTGATGCGGGTGCTGGCGCGCGACGGCGGTCTGAATCTGGCGGCGTCGGCGGCCTATCTCGCCGGCCATTCGCTCGGCGAGTATTCGGCGCTTGCCGCCGGCGGCAGCCTCGGCCTCGCCGACACGGCGAGACTCCTGAAGATCCGCGGACGCGCCATGCAGCAGGCGGTGCCGGTGGGCCAAGGCGCGATGGCGGCGCTGATGGGGCTCGACCTCGACGCCGCCGACGCGGTCGCCAAGGAGGCGGCCTTGGGCGAGGTGTGCCAAGCCGCCAACGACAACGCGCCGGGCCAGGTGGTGGTTTCCGGCAGCGCCGGCGCCGTCGCCCGCGCCGTCGACATCGCCAAGTCGAAGGGCGCCAAGCGGGCGATCATGCTACCGGTGAGCGCGCCGTTCCACTGCGCGCTGATGGCGCCGGCCGCCGACGCGATGGCGGATGCCCTGGCCAAGGTGGCGATGTCGCCGCTGGTGGTGCCGCTGGTCGCCAACGTCACCGCGCGGCCGGTGACGGCGCCGACCGAAATCCGGCGGCTGCTGGTCGAGCAGGTGACCGGCGTCGTGCGCTGGCGCGAAAGCGTGCTTTATATGAAGGAGCATGGCGTGACGCATATCGTCGAGATCGGCGCCGGCCGGGTGCTGGCCGGGCTGTGCAAGCGCATCGACGGTGATCTTGACTGCGTCTCCGTCGGCACGCCCGAGACGATCGAGGAATTTCTGAAGACACTCTAGGGGAACCGCCATGTTCGATCTCAAAGACAAGGGCGCGCTCATCACTGGCGCATCGGGCGGCATCGGCGGCGCGATCGCGCGCGCGCTGTTCGCGCAAGGCGCCAAGGTGGCGCTGTCGGGTACCCGCGCCGACGCTCTCGACGCGTTGGCCAAGAAGCTCGGAGCGGGCGCCTTCGTGGTGCCGGCCGATCTGAAGACTGCTGCCGGCGCCGAGGCGCTCGCCAAAAATGCGTCGGCCGCCCTCGGCGGCGTCGACATCCTTATCAACAACGCCGGGCTCACCCGCGACGCACTCGCGCTGCGGATGAAGGACGAGGACTGGCAGACCGTGCTCGATGTCAACTTGACCGCCGGCTTCCGGCTGGCGCGGGTGTGCCTAAGGGGCATGATGAAGAAGCGCTGGGGGCGGATCATCGGCATCACCTCGGTGGTCGGCATCACCGGCAATCCCGGGCAGGCCAACTACGCCGCCTCGAAGGCCGGCATGATCGGTTTCTCGAAGGCGCTGGCGCAGGAGGTAGCGAGCCGCGGCATCACCATCAACTGCGTCGCGCCGGGGTTCATCGCCACCGCCATGACCGCTTCGCTTACCGACGTCCAGAAGGCGGAGCTGACGGGGCGCATCCCCTGTGGGCGTCTGGGCGAGCCCGAGGATGTGGCCGCGGCGTGCGTGTTTTTGGCCAGCGACGAGGCGGCTTACGTAACCGGTCAAACCTTGCATGTGAATGGCGGAATGGCGATGATATGAGCCGATGGCCGGGGCCACGAAAGGCCGCCGCCCGGGGCCGGCGGCGGCGCCCGAAATCGATCGGGGAGGGCGCTGGCCAAGGCTGCTAAAGTGTGTTAGGTAGCGGCTCTTTTTTGGCCGCCCATGAAGCGATGGCGGCCCCTGGGGGCACCCGGAGCGAGGGGATTCATAACCGAGAAAGTCGAGGATCAAGACTATGAGTGACGTTGCCGAGCGTGTGAAAAAGATCGTTCTGGAGCACCTGGGGGTCGAAGAATCCAAGGTGGTCGAGAACGCGAGCTTCATCGACGATCTGGGTGCCGACAGCCTGGATACCGTGGAACTGGTGATGGCTTTCGAAGAAGAATTCGGCTGTGAAATCCCGGACGAGGAAGCCGAGAAGATTCTCACCATCAAAGACGCGATCAAGTTCATCGAGACCCACGCCTCTTAGGTCATTAACAGCAGGGCCGGGTGCTTCCGCCCTCCCGGCGCCACCCCCACCAGGGGTTCGTAACGTCGGCGAAATACGCGGATTGACATGAGACGAGTGGTCGTCACCGGCTTGGGCCTCGTCACGCCCCTTGGTTGCGGGGTGGCCGCGACCTGGGAAAACATCCTCGCCGGCAAATCGGGCATTCGCGCCATCCAAGCCTTTGACGTCAGCGACCTGCCGGCCAAGATTGCCGGCCAGGTGCCAGCGGGCGAGACCAAGGCAGGGCTGTTTAACGCGGACGACTGGATCACGCCCAAGGACCAGCGCCGCATGGACAACTTCATCGTCTACGGGCTGGCGGCCGCCGTGCAGGCGGTCGAGGATTCGGGCTGGAAGCCCGACCGCGAAGAGGATCGCGTCCGCACTGGCGTGCTGATCGGCTCCGGCATCGGCGGCCTCAACGAGATCGCACAGACCGCCGTGATGGTCGAAAGCGGCAACGCCCGGCGCGTCAGTCCGTTCTTCATCCCGGCCAGCCTCATCAACCTGGTGTCCGGCCACGTCTCGATCCGCTACGGCTTCAAGGGGCCGAACCACTCGGTGGTGACGGCGTGCTCAACCGGGGCGCACGCCATCGGCGACGCGGCGCGCATCATCATGTGGGACGACGCCGACGTGATGATCGCCGGCGGCGCCGAAGCAGCCGTGTGCCGGCTGGGCGTAGCCGGGTTCTGCGCCGCGCGCGCGCTTTCCACCCACTTCAATGACACCCCCGAGAAGGCGTCGCGGCCGTGGGATAAGGACCGCGACGGCTTCGTCATGGGTGACGGCGCTGGCGCGCTGGTGCTCGAGGAGCTCGAGCACGCCAGGAAACGCGGCGCCAAAATCCTGGCCGAGGTGGTCGGCTACGGCATGTCCGGCGACGCCCACCACATCACGGCGCCGGCTGAGGACGGCAACGGCGCGCAGCGGTGCATGGAGGCGGCGCTCAAGCGCGCCCAGGCGAACCCCGAGGACATCGACTACATCAACGCCCACGGCACCTCGACGCCGCTCGGCGACGAGATCGAGCTCCGCGCCGTGCAGCGGGTGTTCGGCAAGTCCGCCAACGGGCTCAAGATGTCGTCCACCAAGTCGGCGATCGGGCACCTGCTCGGCGCCGCCGGCTCGGTCGAGGCGATCTTCTCGATCTTGGCGATGCGCGATGGCGTGGTGCCGCCGACGCTGAACCTGGACAACCCGTCGGTCGAAAGCATGATCGACTTGGTGCCGCACCAGGCCAAGGAGGCGCCGATCAAGATGGTGCTCTCGAACTCGTTCGGCTTCGGCGGTACCAACGCGTCGCTGGTTTTCAAGACCGTGAACTGACGGCCCCATGGGCCGCCCTCTCAAGATCGTCGCCGCTATCGTTGCCTTGCTGGCCGCGGCCGGCGGCGGGCTGGCGGCGTGGGGACTCAGCGCCTACATCCGCCCCGGGCCGTCGACGGCGTCGATCACCGTCATCATCGAACGCGGCACCGGCATCGACGGCATCGCGCGCACCCTGCACCGGGCCGGCGTGCTGGCCGAGCCACTGGTGTTCCGCCTCGTCGCCCGCTGGGCGTCCGGCGGACCGCTGAAGGCCGGCGAGTACGAATTCGCCGCCGCCATCACGCCTAAGGGCGCTATCGAGCTGCTGAAAAGCGGCCGCACGGTGGTGCGCCGGCTGACCGTCGTCGAGGGCCTGACGGTGCCGGAGGTTATGGCGCTGCTGGGCCGCGCCGACGGCCTCTCGGGCGCGTTACCGCCGTTGCCGCCGGAAGGCTCGCTGTTGCCCGAGACCTATCACTTCTCCTACGGCGACAAGCGCGAGCATCTGGTGCGGCGGATGCAGGACGCGATGCGCGCCCTCGTCGATAACCTGTGGCGCAACCGCAGCCCCATGGTGCCGCTGATGACGCCGGGCCAGGCGGTGATCCTGGCCTCGATCGTCGAGAAGGAGACCGCTAAGCCCGCCGAACGGCCGCGCATCGCGGCGGTGTTCTTGAACCGGCTGAAGAGGAACATGCGGCTACAGTCGGACCCGACGGTGGTCTACGGGCTGACCCAGGGCGCAGGGCCCTTGAGCCGCGCCTTGACGCGGGCAGACTTGAAGCAACCGTCGCCCTACAACACCTATTTGATAGATGGCCTGCCGCCAACGCCGATCGGCAATCCCGGCGGCGCGTCGCTCGAGGCGGTGATGCGGCCGGTCGCCACCGAGGATCTGTATTTCGTCGCCGACGGCTCCGGCGGCCACGTGTTCGCGGCGACGCTCGAGGAGCACAACAAGAACGTTGCCAAGTGGCGACAGTTCAACAAGACCCCCGGCGACGGCAAGCAATAGGACGCCGCCGGCCGGGTTCACTCCTTCTCCGGCGCCACCTTCAGGATCGGATCCGTCCACGCCGGTGGCAACGCGCCGAGCAGCCACATCAACGCCACCATCGGCCACGGGAACGCGATCCTCGCCTTGTCGCGGGCGAGACCTTTGGCGATGATCCGCGCCGCCTTGTCGGCGTCCATGATCATCGGCATCGGGAACTTGTTGGGCGCGGTCATCCGCGAACGGATGAAGCCGGGGCATACCACCGACACCCGGATGCCGTCCTTGCCGAGCCAGCCGCGTAGCGCCTCGCCGTAGGCTTTGACCGCCGCCTTGCTGGCCGAATAGGCGGGCGTGCCCGGCAGGCCGCGGAAGGCGGCGATCGAGCTGACGATGGCGATCTGGCCACAGCGGCGGCCGCGCATGCGGTCGATCGCCGGCCACACGGTGTTCAGCACGCCGCCCAAGTTGACGGCGAAGATGTCGCGGCATTGCGCCTCGCTTTCGCCGCGACCGCCGGTGCCGGCCGAGACGCCGGCGTTGGCGATCACCAGATCCAGCGGACGGCGCGTATCGACGGCCTCGATCCAGCGTCGGCTCAAGTCGCGGTCGGCGGCGTCGACGATTTTGCCTTCGACATTGGCGCCCTTGGCGCGGCAAGCCTCGGCGACGGCGTCGAGTCGGCGCCGATCGCGCCCGGAAAGCGCGAGGAACCGCCCCGGCCCGGCGTAGCGCCTGGCCAGCGCCTCGCCGATGCCGCTGGAGGCGCCGGTGATCAGGATGGCTTGCGGGTTGCGGATGTTGTCGCCCATGACGCCCCCGTTTATAGGGCGGAACGTCCCGGGTGGCGAGTTGTTCCGGTTGTTGCCGACGCCCACCGGCGTATAAACTCCAAATCCACCCTTCGACGGAGGCCGCGTGTCCATCTCGTCCATGACCGGATTTGCCCGCAGCGAGGGCCAACAGAACGGCCGCGCCTGGACCTGGGAGGCGAAGAGCGTCAACGGCCGCGGCCTCGACGTGCGGTGCCGCTTGGCGCTCGGCTTCGAGAACCTGGAGCAGGCGGTGCGCGACCGCGTCGCCGCCCGCTGCAAGCGCGGCAACATCGCGGTGACGCTGGCTGTGACTCGCAGCCAGGGCGACGGCGGATACCGGATCAACCAGGCGGTGCTGGCCGAGCTGCTGACGACGCTGCCGCAAATCCGCAAGCAGATTCCCGATGCCGCAACGCCCAGCATCGACGGACTGTTGGCCCTGCGCGGAGTCATCGAGCCGGTGGAGGAAACCCTCGACGACGCGACGCGGGCGGCGCTGGAGGCGACGATGCTGGCCGACCTCGACAGGGCATTGGAGGCGCTTTCGGCGATGCGCGACGACGAGGGCGCACGGCTCACTGCGGCGCTGCGGTCGCGCCTGGACGAGATCGGCCGGCTGACCGACAAGGCGGAGAAGCTGGCGGCGCTGCAGCCGGCGGCGATCCGCGAGCGGCTGAAGACGCAAGTGGAAATGCTGATCGTCGACGTGCCGGCGATCTCGGAGGAGCGCCTGGCCCAGGAGGCGGCGATCCTGATGAGCAAGGCCGACATGCGCGAGGAGCTCGACCGGCTGAAGGCGCACGGCGAAGCGGCGCGCGAGCAGATGAAAGTCAACGGCGCCGTCGGGCGCAAGCTCGACTTTTTGTGTCAGGAATTCAACCGCGAGGCCAACACGCTGTGCTCGAAGTCGCAGGACGTCGAGCTGACCCGCATCGGCATCGAGTTGAAAGCGGCCATCGAGCAGCTCCGCGAGCAGGTACAGAACATTGAATAGAATCGACCAAAACGTGACCATCGCCCGACGCGGCCTGATGCTGGTGCTGTCGTCGCCGTCGGGCGCCGGTAAGTCGACCATCTCCAGGGAACTGCTGAAGCGCGAGCCCATGATGTCGATGTCGGTCTCCATGACCACGCGCCCCCAGAGGCCGGGCGAGGTCGACGGCAAGGACTACTTCTTCGTCGACAAGAAGCAGTTCGCGGCCAAGGTCGAGGCCGGCGAGTTCCTCGAGCACGCCACCGTGTTCGAGCATTCCTACGGCACGCCGAAGGGGCCGGTGCAGAAATCGCTGAAGGCCGGCAACGACGTGCTGTTCGACGTCGATTGGCAGGGAACCCAGCAACTGGCGCAAAGCGCGCCGCAGGATGTTGTCCGCATCTTCATCCTGCCGCCGTCAATCGAGGAGCTCGAACGGCGGCTGCACACGCGCGCCCAGGATTCCGACGAAGTGGTGCGCAAGCGCATGGCCAAGGCGACGTCCGAGATGAGCCACTGGGATGCGTACGACTACGTGATCGTCAACGAGGACGTCGAGATCAGCGTCGGCCGCTTGCAGGCGATCCTCGCCGCCGAGCGCCTGAAGCGCCACCGCCAGGTGGGTTTGGGCGGGTTTGTCCGCGGCCTCGGCGTCGGCGGCTAATCGACTGGTTCAGGCGCGTTCTTGGTAGGCGCTTTCCGCAGTCGAAACACGGATCATTTCGCCTTCCACGATGAACTGGGGCACTTGGACCACCAGGCCGGTTTCGAGCTTGGCGGGCTTGGTGACGTTCGATACGGTGGCGCCCTTGATGCCGGGCTCGGTTTCGATCACTTTCAGGTCGACGGTGGGCGGCAGATCGATGCTCAGGGGCTTGCCCTCGTAGAACAGCACCTTCACCTTGAGGTTGGCGATCAGAAAATTGGTGGCGTCACCTAGCAATTCCCTGGTCAGGTGCATTTGCTCGTAGGTCTCGGTGTTCATGAAGTAGAAGTACTCGCCGTCGCCGTACAGGTACTCCATGGCCTGCTCGTCCAGGGCCGCCTTCTC
>Ga0209640_10003835_pt1 | contig 13189 bp, 11 predicted proteins | sample RifCSP10_1_FD_184018 | JGI IMG/M metagenome (GOLD analysis project Ga0209640, IMG submission 184018) | Soil microbial communities from Rifle, Colorado - Rifle CSP2_sed 10_1 (SPAdes) (version 2) | ecosystem: Environmental > Terrestrial > Deep subsurface > Rock core/Sediment | place: Rifle...
CGCCACCACATTTCTGTTTGCCTCAAGCCAGATCGCCGATTCATCACCTACAGAATACATTTCCTTGGAAACGATGTCTGATTCAGTGCCAACCGAGCGGGCGAACAGCTCTGTCTCCTCAAAGATGGGCAAGCGGATTTCGCCGTAGCCGTAGGTGGCGAAGACTTCGCGGGCGGTCTGCTCGACGCGGTTCCACAGCGCCGATTCCGGCGGCAGGATGTCGCGGACACCCTTGATGGCGCGGATTTGTCGTTTGGCGGCTTCGGGCTTCATCGGTGGCTTCGCGACCTCACGACTTCGCGGCCTCGCTCCTGTACGTCTCTTTGTAGCCGACGTAGCGCTCGGCGTAGCGGTCGATGGCTTCCTGGTCCTCGGCCGTGAGCGCGCGGCGGAAGCGTCCCGGGTGACCCATGAACAGCGACCCGGGCGGCACGACGGTGCCCTCGGGCACGAGCGAGCCCGCGGCAATGATTGAGCCGGCACCGATTTTGGCGTTGTTCAGGATCACTGAGCCCATGCCGATCAGGCAGCGCGACTCAATCGTACAGCCATGCAGCACCGTGGCGTGCCCGATGGTCACATTGTCGCCGATTTGCAGCGGGTATTCGTCTTTCATCACGTGCAGCACCGAACCGTCCTGGATATTCGTGCGCGCGCCGATGCGGATCCAGTTGACATCGCCGCGGATCACCGCGCAGGGCCAGACGCTTGAGTCCTCGCCGATCGAAACGTCGCCGATGACCACCGCGGCGGGGTCAATGTACGCACTCGGCGCGATTTGCGGCATCCGACCGCGGTACCCTCGAACCAAGGCCCACCTCTACGAAAACATGCCAAGCTAACATACGCGTTTAAGGCTGACAAGAAAGGCCCTGTGGAACCGCCGCGGACATGAGTCCGAAATAGGGCGGGCTGAAGCCCGCCCCTACCAGGCGAGTGCAATCGCTAGTCGATCTGGATGCTGGGGCCGACGGAGGTGGCCTTCGCTTGTTCGAGGCGCGCGGCGACGGCGCGGGCCATGGAATAGAGCGACTTCGCGCCCGGAGCGTTTTCGCCCTGTGCGGCGACGGGTTTTCCAGTATCGCCGCCCAGGCGGATCTGCGGGTCGATTTCGATTTCGCCGAGCAGCGGCACGCCGAAGGCTTCGGCCACGCGACGGCCTTCGCCTTCGCCAAAGATGTACTGGCGCGGCCCGCCGCCGGGCGGGTCGTAGTAGCTCATGTTCTCGACCACGCCGAGCACCTCGACGTTGACCTGACGGAACATCTCGATGGCTTTGCGCACGTCGGCCAGGGCCACCACTGAAGGCGTGGTCACCACGATGGCGCCGGTCAGCGAGACGGTCTGAATCAGTGTGAGCTGCACGTCGCCGGTGCCGGGCGGCAGGTCAATAATGAGGTAGTCGAGCTCGCCCCACTCGACGCTGCGCAGAAACTGCTGGATGACGCTGTGCAGCATCGGCCCGCGCCAGATCATGGGCTTGTCGCCCGGGCTAAGCAGGCCCATCGAGATCATCCGAATGCCCTGGGCGACCACGGGCAGGATGCGGCGTTCGCTGACGGCGCGGGGCTGCTCGTCGGTGCCGAGCATCAGCGGCACGTTCGGACCGTAAATATCGGCGTCGAGCAGGCCAACCTTCGCACCCATCCGCTCGAGCGCAACGGCCAGATTGACGGCGACCGTGGTCTTGCCCACGCCGCCCTTGCCACTGGCCACGGCGATGAGGTTCTTCACGCCTTCGATCGGGCCTTTTTCCCCTTGCGGGGAAGCCATAGGTCGAGTCGCCATTGCACTCCTTTTCGTGGATCGCAAACATCATAGACCGTGCCTCCGTCGGGAGCAACTCGCCGCGACGCGAGCTGCCTCGGGCTGCCTTTGCGCGCTTCCGCCGGGCGGGATACAATGAAGATCGCCTTGTCCGTCCCGGGGCCGGCCTGAGCCGGCCCGCTTTGTTATAGGCGGCTCGCGGAGCACACAAGAACCCATGCGCGTCGAGGAAGTTTTCGACCGGGTAATGGCCCGGTTCATCGGCACCAAGCACGAGCGCGACATCAAGCGGATGACGCCGCTGGTGGCGGCCATCAACGCCCTTGAGTCGGAGATGCAGGAGCTGGCCGAGGCGGATTTCCCCCGCCGCGCCGCCGAGCTGCGCGCCGAGGTCCAAGAGCGGCTGAAGGATCTCGAGCCGGACGACCCGGACTTCAAGACGCGGGTGCGGGAGGCGCTCGAGCCGGCGCTAGTGCCCACGTTTGCGCTGGTGCGCGAGGCCGGCCGGCGGCACCTGAGCATGCGGCATTTCGACGTGCAGTTGATCGGCGGAATCGTGCTGCACGAAGGCAAGATTGCGGAGATGAAAACGGGCGAGGGCAAGACGCTCGTCGCCACATTGGCGGCGGTGCTCAACGCGCTGGCCGGGCGCGGCGTGCACATCGTTACCGTCAACGACTATTTGGCCCGGCGCGACGCCGAATGGATGGGCCCGATCTACCGCGCGCTGGGCTTGAAGGTGGGCGTGATTGTGCACGACCTGGACGACACGCAGCGCCGCGCTGCCTACGCCGCGGACATCACCTACGGCACCAACAACGAGTTTGGCTTCGACTACCTGCGCGACAACATGAAGTACGACCTGGCCGACTGCGTTCAGCGCAGCCACCAGTTTGCCATCGTGGACGAAGTGGACTCGATCCTGATCGACGAGGCCCGCACCCCGCTGATCATCTCCGGCCCGGCCGAGGAGTCCACCGACAAGTATTACCGCGTGGACAAAGTCATCCCCAAACTGATCCAGGACATTGACTACACGATCGACGAAAAGCACAAGACCGCTACGCTGACCGAAGAGGGCGTCTCGAAGTGCGAGCGGGTGCTTGGCCTCGGCAACCTCTACGACCCGGCGCATATGGAGACGATTCATCACGTCTATCAGGCGCTGCGCGCCCATACGCTGTTCAAGCGCGACGTGGACTACGTCATCAAGGAGGGCGAGGTCATCATCGTGGACGAGTTCACCGGCCGGCAGATGCCCGGCCGACGCTGGTCGGACGGGCTGCACCAGGCCGTCGAGGCCAAGGAGGCCGTCAAGATCGAGCGGGAGAACCAGACGCTGGCCACGATCACCTTCCAAAACTACTTCCGCATGTACAAGAAGCTGGCCGGCATGACCGGCACGGCGCTCACCGAGGCGGCCGAGTTCCAGAAGATTTACAACCTCGACGTGGTCGCCGTCCCCACCAACAAGACGCTGATCCGCCTCGAAAATCCCGACATGGTGTACCGCACCGAGCGGGAGAAGTTTGAAGCGGTGGTTGACGGCATCCTCCAAGAGGACGGCTCCCACACCGATGGAATCCGCCAATTGCATGAGATCGGCCAGCCGGTGCTGGTGGGCTCAATCTCGATCGAAAAGTCGGAAACCATCAGCGCGCTGCTCAAGAAAGCGGGCACTCCTCACCAAGTGTTGAACGCGAAGCAGCACGAGCGCGAAGCCAAAGTCGTCGCGCAGGCCGGGCGCAAGGGCGCCGTCACCGTCTCGACGAATATGGCCGGCCGCGGCACGGACATCCTGCTGGGCGGCAACCCCGAGTTCATGACCCGCGAGCACATGATTAAGAACCGCATCGCCATACCCTACGCCGCAGCGTCTGCTGTGGTGGGCGCGGAGGCCGGCAACGGCGGCCAGCCCGCGGTGAACATGGTGCTGTTCCAGCACGAAGGAAAGATCTTCCAGGTGCCGCTTGACCAGTGGCGGCCGGTCTACGAGCAATACTCGGCGGAATGCCAGGCTGAGCACGATGAAGTGGTGCGGTTGGGCGGGCTGCATATCCTGGGCACCGAGCGGCACGAGGCCCGTCGGATCGACAATCAGCTTCGTGGCCGCGCCGGCCGGCAGGGCGACCCGGGCTCTTCGCGCTTTTTCCTTTCGCTTGAAGACGACCTGATGCGCATCTTCGGCGGCGAGCGCGTGAAGGCGCTGATGTTCCGGCTGGGGATGACCGAAGGCGTGCCCATCGAATCGAAGCTCATCAGCAACCGCATCGAAAACGCGCAAAAGGCCGTCGAGGCGCAAAACTTCGAGGCCCGCAAGCATTTGCTCGAGTACGACGACGTGATGAACAAGCAGCGGGAGACGATCTATTCGATTCGCCGCTCCGCGCTCGAGGGCAAGGACCAGAAGGAGTACGTCCTCAGCATCGCCGAAGATATCGCCGGCGAGCTGACCGAAACCTACTGCCCACGCGAGCAGCACCCGCAGCAGTGGAACACCACACAGTATGGCAATGAGGTGCTCAACCAGTTCGGGATCGAGCTGCGCGCCGCCGGTGTTGACCCGGGCACATTGAGTCACGACGAACTCCTTGAAGCGCTGGTGGCCGCGGTGAACAAGCGCTACGAGGAGAAGGAGAAGCAATTCGGGCCGGAGGTGATGCGCTGGCTCGAGCGCCGCATCGTGCTGGACGTGGTGGATACGCAGTGGAAGGACCACCTGCTCTCGCTCGACCACTTGAAGGAAGGCATCGGCCTGCGCGGCTACGGGCAGAAAGACCCGCTGGTCGAGTTCAAGAAGGAAGCGTTCATCCTGTTTGAAGACATGATGGCGCGGATTGACACGGAAACGGTGCGCTACCTCTTCCTGGTGCGCCCGGCCGAGCAGGCCGTCACCGCCGAAGCGGCTGCAGGCGGCGGAGAGCCATCCCGCTCGCGCACGCTGCCCGACGCCGCAATCGCGCTCGAACGCCGGCAGCGCCGCCAGCAGCAGGAATTGCAATACCTGGCTGGCCCGGCACAGGCGGAAGCGCCCAAGCCCTTCCGCGGCGGCGCGAAGATCGGCCGCAACGACCCCTGCCCCTGCGGCTCCGGTAAGAAGTACAAGAAGTGCTGCGGCAAGGCTGCCTAGCCTCGGCCTTCTCTTCCAACTTCCAACTTCGGAACTCCCACATCCAGGGCTATTGCCTTCCAGGAACGCGCCGGCGGCTTTCGCGTGGACTCTTTTGCCCGGCTCCGCAACCATAGGACGTGCAGTGGAACTTGGGAAAGTGGGGGTCCATCTAATGCGTAAGGCAGTCTTTCTGTTTGTTGCCATACTGTGTTGTGCCGCCGCGGCGGCCGCTCAAGACGATGCTGCACTGGCCGGCGGCGCCGCAACGAACCTGGCCACCATCCGATCAATTGCGCCGGCCGAATCCGCCTTTGCGCCGCGCCCTGTGGCGCCTCAGCCCAGCCCGCAGCGTTTTCCCACGCCCGACGAGTATGGCTGGCAGGTCTCGATGTCTTACACCTACACACATCTGCGTTTTCCGGGGAATGCCCGGAACATGAACGGCTTCAGCACCTCAATCATTCGCTATGTGAATGACTGGTTTGGCCTGGAAGGTAACGTCACCGGCGCATTCTCGAGTTTGCCCGGAAACCTGGACGGCAAATACTTCTTCTACGGCGGCGGAGTACACATTGCCTGGCGGAACACGACTCGGCTTGACCCTTGGGGCCGGATTCTTGTGGGCCGCGCTCGCGTCCTGCCGCAGACGGCGCTGGGCAAAAGGGATACCATCGCCTACGTCGGCGGCGCCGGTGTGGACCTGAAGCTGACCGGGCGCCTCTACTTCCGCGTCTCGGGCGATTACTTCGGCACGCGCATGTTCAACAGTTCGCAGAACAACTACCAGGCCTCGGGCGGCGTGGTGGTGAACTTCTAGCCGGCTGACTGCGGAGGCCGGCAGGCGGACTTTCAGTAGGAAACTTTCCCGCAAAGAACTAATGCCAGAGGGGAATACTTGTTAGGTTACAGCACACCTTTAAGAATGCGCATGGCTCTGTGCGTTAGTGCTCCTGGCTGCAATTCCGGCGGCGGCCTGAACGTCAATCTTACAGCGCACCTGGCTTGGAAGATCATGTACGTCGGCTATCGCTACATCTCCTTCGCCAGCAGCGCGCAGCACAACTTCATGATCAACACCAGCCTTTCCATCAACTGGTAGTACTTCGACCCCAACCCTTTTTTGGCCGCTCGCCCGACGGCGGGTGGCCGGTTTTTTCTCCCGCCCGCACGCTTCTGATTTGGCGGGGCCCGTCTGCCGTGTGTCTTTCTAGGCAGTAACGCGCAGTCTTCTGCGGCCGCGTTTTGAACTGGACACCGACGCCCACCGGCGCTAAGAAACTATTGAGCAGTACTGGGTCACTTCCCTCTCAGGAGGCGTCCTCATGCGTACGTGGTGGACGGCGTTGGGGCTGTGTCTCTGCCTGGTTATGCCGGTTGCGGCCCAGGAGAGCTCGCTCTCGCCAGCAGGCAGCTTTCCGTCGGCTCCCCAGCCGAAGCCGCAACCTTCCGAAGACCTCTACCCCTGGCAGATCAGCGTGGGTTACGAGTACCTGCGTGTAGACGCGGGCGGCGGCATCCACTTCGGGATGAACGGCTATACGACTTCCATGACGCGGTTTCTCAACGACTGGATGGGTGTGGAGGCTGGAGTGAGCGGCGCCTTTGCCAGCCCGTTTGGAATCCCGACGCGGTGGTTCTGGTATGGAGGCGGGCCCAGGATTGCTTGGCGCTACAACCGGCGCTTCCAACCGTGGGCCCACGTTCTGGCCGGCGGCGCACGGATCCGCGTGGTACAGACTGCCGGCGTGCCGGCAGCGCGCAACTCCTTTTCCTGGGTGGCGGGTGGCGGCGCCGATATCCGGCTGAACGAGCGCCTGTCCTGGCGTGTGGAGGCCGATTACGTCAGCACGCGTTTCTCCAGCATCGCACAGCACAACACCCGCTACCGAACCGGGATTGTACTGAACTTCTGAGTCTGTTCCTCCTCAGCAGCAGGGCCGGCCCGGCCGGAGTACCGGCGCCGCCGGCCTTGCTATCTGAACCGACGGGTGCCAGTTGACTTGTTCCTAGTTGGGGAACTTTCTACCCCTTCCAGAAAGCCGACTTCACCGCCCCTTCCCTGCTGATCTGCCTAACTGCTTGCTTTGCTGCGTGGAGCCAACCCCGGACACGTGGCAGGTGGGTTGCACCCCGCACCTGCTGCTTTGGAGCGACGGAGTGCCCTGTGGAGACAGCCCCTACAGGCAAGTGCCAGGTCTCGGGTTGCGCGGAGAAGGTGCCCGCGACCCTGGCGCAGAACTTTCTTTGCCTGGACCACTACGTCGAAAAAGCTACCACAGAACTGCGCACAGCCCTCGAACTGTGCCGGCAGGGCCAGCCGGTAGATACGCACGTGCTCGACTGGTTGCTGGCCGGCGCCGATTTCGCCGTGCAAACACTGGCACACAACGGGGACGGTTGCTCGCCGGCGCAGCGCGTGAAGGTGCTCGAGCTCCTGCTGGGCCTCGCCAACCTCCAAGAGTACCTGCGGCACCACTCGGTGCGGCTGAAGCTGGTGGACGGATGAGGACCATGAAACAAACTACAAATCCGGTTCACTTGTGGGGCCTCCTCCGGCGGCTTACAATTCAGGAATCATGCCCGCCGGACGCACAGCCCGCTGCGAGTTTGACCCCCGCGAGTTGACTGTGCGCTTCGAATTCACCATTCCGGCCCGCGTGGAAGCCATTACGCCCGTCGTGGATGGCATCGTGCGGCTGGTGCGCGAGATGGGCTGCGCGGCCGGCAAGGAGTTTGAAGTGGAAATGGCTCTGCGCGAGGCGCTGGCCAACGCGATCCTGCACGGCGCCAAAAACGATCCCTCCAAACAGGTGCAATGCACGGTGGCCTGCGACGATACCCGCGGCATGCTCCTGGTGGTGCGTGACCCCGGCCAGGGCTTTGACCCGGCCTCGCTGCCCAGCCCCATCCAGGGTCAGAACATCTTCTCCGAACACGGGCGTGGTCTCTATCTGATCAACCAGTTGATGGACGACGTCCGCTACGAGCGAGGCGGTACGGAAATTCACATGGTGAAGCGCTAGACCCATGGCCGACGCAATCCAGAGCAAGCCAAAGTTCCGCGCCGATATGCCGAAGATTCCGGGTGTGCCGGACCAGCCTATCCGCGAGGAGACGGCAGAAACACCGCCGGGCTCCGGCGGATTGATTGCGCGAGCGGCCATCGTGGGCGCCGCGGTGGTCCTTGTGTCAGGAGCGGCATGGTGGGCCTACCGCGCAACACGCAGTCTGCCCTCACAGACCGAAACGCCGCAGGTGGAGGCCGCATCCGCGCCCGTTGGAAGCCCGCTGCCACCCTTCCCTGCGGCTGCATGGCTACAATCAAACGGGCCGGTCGAGGTCGGCGCGGCGCAGGAGTTGGCCCGGCCGTGGTCTTCCAAGCGATTTCTCTTTCGCAAGCACTTGACTAATGAGACGGTGCCGGCACTGGTCGTGCGTCTGCCTGGTGGCGGATCAAACGGCGAGGGAACGTACTGGGGCTTTTCCTTGCAGGCGCCTTACGGAAGATGTGAGCTCGAGCTGGTGACCGAGCTGAATCGGCTGGCCAGCCAGTATGGCTACAAGTCGCGCTACCCGATGGTGGGCGACCCGTGCACCGGCACGGTGTACGACCCGTTGCGGCTGGGAACTGCGCCCGGCGGCGCCTGGGTGCGTGGTGAAGTTGTTTCGGGCGCCGGCCTTCGCCCGCCCATTGCAATAGAAATCCGCGTCCGCGGCAATCAACTCCTCGCCACGCAAATCGAGTAGGTTAACCCGACCGTCTCTTACCTGCCCTGATTGATTCTTTCTCTTGCGGCGTGGGTCAAGGAGCGACCTGCTTCTCTACGTTTTTTGTGCGCAGCGGCGGACTTCTTCGCCCATGCGGCCCATCAGGATCAGCGCGCACATTTTCTGGTCGGCCCACCACGACCAGAGCGGGTGGCCGAAGGTGGCGGGGCGGTTGTGCTCAATGAAGAAGTGCGAAAACCAGGCCATTGCGTATGGCGCTACGAACGCCGCTACAACCAGCCAGGGATTGCGAAGCAGGATCGCCGCGACCAGCAGCAGCCAGCCCAGCAGCGTGCCGGTGAAATGGAAGGCCCGCGTCAGCGGCTGCGCGTGGGCGCGTACGTAGTGCGGCCAGAAATCGGAGAAGTTTTCCGGGGCAGGCATGGCGCGCTTCCTTCCGCGGCGCGCATTCTACTGCAAGAACTGACGCAGCGCAGCCCGCAAAAAAATGGCCGCCGCGTCGGCCCGTGGCAGCGGATCGAAGCGGCGGCCAGCGTGGAGGACGGCTCCTCTCTTTAAAACTGCGCCGTCCGTGACTACAACTTTTCGACGACGCGCGCCAGGATCACCGCTTTCCCGTTGGCGCGGTCTTTCACCACCAGACCGACCACGCGCAAGCGGATCGGGCTGGTGCCGCTGAGGTCAGCCAGGCCGTTTAGGCCGCGGAAGCGCGTCAACGGCGAGACGTGCACTTTCACCGGCCCGTCCAGAAGCTGGCCGGCCAGGCCGCCCGTGTTGAGCAGGAAGTTGCCGTTGGCACGATCCGTGCTGCCCGGCACCCATGCGCCTTCAAGCCCCTGCTGGTGCAGCCAGACGCGGCGCACGTCGAGCCGCGCCGGGTTGGTGGAAGTGTCCAGCAAACCGCCGGCGGAAATGCGTTGGCCGGGGATCAGGCTGTCACGGTTGAAGAGGAAGATCGAAAGCGGCGTCCGCAGGTGGCGAATGAAGAAGCCCTCGTTGCCGTCGAAGTCTAGCGTGGTAATGCGGCCGGGTTGGGCGTTGGGCAGGTCGGGCAGCTCGGTGCGGACCAGCAAATCCACGTGGTCGGCGCGCCCGTCGGGCGGACGCACGTCGGTGAGCAGCCCGCCGAGCAGGAAGCGCTCCTTCGAAAGGATGATGACTTCGGTGGCGCGCAGGGTCAGGCTGGCGCGCTGCAGGCTGCCGGAAACCTGCACGATCGAGTTGGTGTCCAACTGATCGAGGCCTTCGCCGGGCTCGAACTGCGTCTGGTTATCTGTGACTACGGTGAGGCTGCGGCCATGCGGGCCCTGCATTACAAAAGAGTTTCCCGCCAGATTGATGCTCGTTACACCGCCGCGCAACTCGTCGATTTCCGCGTCGGGGGCGTCGGGCGGGATGGCGCGGATGCCGAGCACGGGGATAACGCGACCGGTCAATTGTCCGCTGGCATCCACTTCGAGTGAATCGCGCAGGCGGAAATCGACCAGCAAGCCGATCAAGTCGCCGTCGCCGACAACGAGCGGCTGGTTGAGCAGCACGGTCACGCTGGACTGCGTGAGCGTGCCGTTCAGCGTGTTCACCGCCGGCGGTGAGGCCGCGGCGTCCAGGTAGCTAATCACCGGCGAGGCCAGCGTTGCGGTGACGCTCGTATAGGTGCCGACCGGGACGGTCTGGAGGTCGAGCAACGTGCGCAGGCCGTTGAGCCGCGAAAACTCAATTGTCTGTGAGCCGGAAAAGAGGTTGGCGGTGTTGGTGCCGTCAGAGGCGGTCAGGCCGGTGACGTTCACCTGGAACGCAAGCACGCTGCCCATCGGCGCGTCGGTGCCGATCACCGCGACCGTCCCGGTGCGGTTGGCCTGGCTGGGGTTGGTCACAACGGAGGTGCTGCCGCCGCAGCCAGCAAGCGTCACGGCCAGGATCAGTGCAAGCAGATACCTGAAGAATTGAGTGCCATTCATTTGCATCACTCCTTGAGAGATTCGGATTCACGCGGCGGACCGCTTGCGCGAGCGCTGCCCCCTCATGTTGTTTCAACCCGGCTCAGCGGAGAAAGTTGCGGGAATCTCAGCGGTGAATGAGTCGGCGGATCTTCGGGCTTGAATGCAGGAAGGGGTTCTGCACCGCATCCGTCAAGGGGGTATTCAACTCCGTCCGGATGATGGGGAAGGTCGGCAGGGCCAGTTGTGGGCTTTGGGATATGAATATGGAAATCCGTATATTTACGTGAAAAGCTTTCCACGATAATTTTGGAAGTGTCTGTAAGTTACTGTAAGTACATTATTTATTATGTTTTTCATTTAGCTTGCTTTGGAAGAGTAATTGCTCGCTTCAACGAGGATAAGCTCCAAATAGCCCGGTTCTAAGGGGTTTCTTTCAATTCGAGTGGTTATGGAAAGAGCAGTTAGGACACGGGGCGTGGTCAAAGACTCTCAAGGAGGCAACATGCGAAGGTACTGGAAATGGGCGGGCGTCGCACTGGCTCTCACGCTTCTGCTGCCAATTGGAGGCTGGGCGCAGGGCATCGACGGCACGCTGCGAGGGGAAGTGAAGGATCCGTCCGGAGCGATTATCTCGGGTGCGAAAGTCACCGTGACTAACCAAAATACAGGCGCGACCCGAACGATGGAAACGACCGCAAGTGGCATCTACTTCGTCGGCGGCTTGCTGCCGGGGAAGTATGACATTACGGTCGAAGTCACAGGCTTCAAAAAGGCGGTTCGCCGCGGCGTCGAAGTGATCGCGAACCGCGTTTCCGAGGCCGTCATCACGCTCGAACTCGGCGAGGTCACCCAGGTGGTGGAGGTGACTCCCGGTGCGGAAGCCGTGCAGATCAGCACGGCAACGCTGGTGGGATCGACCTACACGGACGAAGTGGTCGGCGCCACCGCGGCAGCCGGTTCGCTCGGAGGTGATCCGATCAATCTGGCCATCACCGCTCCGGGCACGACCACACAGTCGGGCGGTGTGGCAGGCACCGGCGGTTCGATTGGCGGCAACCGTCCGCGCCAGAACAACTTCGTCGTGGACGGCCTGGACAACAACGAGCCCAGCGTCACCGGCCCGCTCGTCAGCGTGATTGCCGACGCGGTGCAAGAGTTCACGCTGCTCACGAACCAATTCACGGCCGAATACGGCCACTCGACGGCCGGGCAGTTCATCACCACGACCAAGTCCGGTACAAACGAGATACACGGGCGTGGCTGGTTCTACGTCCAGAACCGCAACCTGAACGCGCTGGACAACATTAGCGCGGCCAATCCTGTATTCGCGGCCAACAGGCCCAAGATGGACTGGCAGCGCTATGGCGGCCAGGCGGGCGGACCCATCATCAAGAACAGGCTGTTCATCTTCGGCTCTTACGAGCGGCAGGAACTGGACCTGGCGGCCGTTCCGGGCGGCGTGATTCTGGTGCCCACCGCAGCCGGCCGTTCGGCCCTCCAGACCTTGGCCACCACCACGGGTAGCGGCGTCAGCCCGGTCAACGCGGGAATCATTCTGGACAACGCACCCGTGGCCGGCACGGCCAGTGCGACGACTCGAGTCTGCAACGTCGCGGCGGCCACGGCTGCCGGCCAGCCTTGCACTGCGGCTGGTGCGTGGCAGGTTCCGATCGCACTCGGTGCGTTTTCCGCTTCCACGCCTAATTTCAGCCGCGAGCACCGCTTCCAGATCAACACCGACGCTGAACTGGGCGACCATCGAGTCAGTGCACGCTTCAGCTACCAGCAGTTCCGTTCCGCGGGCTCCGGTGAGCTTCCGGTTCCGCAGTTCAATCATGCCGTCGTGTTTGACCCCCGGCGCCTGACCGTTTCCGACACCTGGACGATCACACCTACCCTGCTCAACGAGTTCAGGTTCGCCTTCGTCCACGACATCAACGGCTTCGTCCTGCCCAGTCTCCCCGCCGCGCCGGGAACCACCGACATCTTCGCCAACTACAATATGGACGACATCAGCCTGGCCATCGGCCCGCAGGGCAACCTCCCGCAGGGTGGGCTCGACAACATCTATCAGGGCAGCAACAACCTAACCTGGGTGAAGGGCGCGCACACCGTCAAGGGAGGAGTCGAGTACCGCAAGATTATTTCCGCCAGCGATTTCCTGCCCCGCGCCCGCGGCGAGTACTCCTGGGGCACGATCGCGTCCCTGGGGCAACTCTCGAACATGGACTCCTTTGTTCGGGATTTCTTCCCCACCGCCGTCTCCATCCGCGGTGTGGGCCTTTCGAAGTTCGCCCAGAACCGCGGGGCGGTATATTGGTTCCTGCAGGATAGCTGGAAGGTGCATCCCCGCGTGACGCTGGAATACGGGCTGCGCTACGAGTTCACTCAGGTGGCCCGGGACAACTCATTGCAGGACCTGAACGGACTCGCCAACATCACGGACATCCGTTCGGAAGTGTGGACGCAGGAGTTGATCGACGCCTGCGGCGACATTTTTTGCATCACGCCGTATGACGGGAGTACCTCCGCTCAGGCCTTGATCGGCACCTCCATCTTTGCTTCTCTCCCGGCCCGCCATCAGCAGGCCTTGTTGGAGCATGTGGGCAACCAGTTGATCTTCACGGGCACCAAGCCGGAC
>Ga0209640_10003836_pt1 | contig 13189 bp, 14 predicted proteins | sample RifCSP10_1_FD_184018 | JGI IMG/M metagenome (GOLD analysis project Ga0209640, IMG submission 184018) | Soil microbial communities from Rifle, Colorado - Rifle CSP2_sed 10_1 (SPAdes) (version 2) | ecosystem: Environmental > Terrestrial > Deep subsurface > Rock core/Sediment | place: Rifle...
GAGGCCGCGTCCCTCGGTCGCGCCCATATCGCCTCGGATATGGGCGCTCCCTGCGTCCTTGCCTCGCGCCGCCCAGCGCCGCCTCTCGACGGGTGATCACTCTGGACGAGTTCTAAAGACGGCCGCTTCGCGGCCTTGTCGTAGCGCTTTCACATCAGACGTTGGCGTCAGGAACCTCACCGCGTCACGCGGTGTACCGCTCGAAACAAGCGAGGAGGTTCCCATGCGTCTTCTCATCGCGCTCTCGGCCGTCGCGGTCGCCCTTGCCTCCGCGGGAGCCGCCCGGGCCGGAGGCTGGGCCACTGTCGGTGTCGACCCGCTTCCGACCGGAGTCGAGGCAGGCGAGACGTGGCGTCCCGAGATCACCGTGCTCCAGCACGGACGGACGCCGCTCACCGGTCTCGAGCCGGTGCTCACGATCCGCGAGCAGGCGACCGGCGTCTCGCGTGAGTTCCGAGCGGCTCCGACGGGGACGGCCGGCGTGTACGAGACCAGCGTCGTGTTCCCGGAGGCCGGTCGGTGGAACGTGGTCGTCGAGACGGGGTGGTGGGGAGAAGGACGGCTCACGTTCGGGCCGGTCGCGATCGAGGACGGCGCCGGCATCGGCACGAGCCCGGAGTCGTTCCCCGTCGCTCCGCTCGCCGCGGCCGTCCTCGCCTTCGCAGTGCTCGTTGCCGCCACGTTCGGCGTCCGACGACGGTGGAGGCCGACGCCGGCGCGGTGAATCGCGTTCGAACCGCCCCCGTTCGGAACCCCCACCGCTCGGCCGGTGTAGAACTGGGCGGTGGAGGGCCGGCCGCCGGACGACGTTGCGCTCGCCGAACGTGCGAAGCGGGGGGACGAGCGCGCGTTCGAGGAGCTCATGCGCATGTACCAGGCCATCGCCTTCCGGACCGCGTACCTCCTGACGGGGTCCGCAGCCGACGCCGAAGAGGCCGTGCAGACAGGCTTCCTGAACGCCTGGCGTGCGCTCCCGCGCTTCCGCTCCGGAGCGGGCTTCAAGCCCTGGCTCCTGCGGATCGTCGCCAACGAGGCGCACAACCGCCGGAGGTCCGAGCGGCGGCGGGTCGAGCTGCGGCTGCGCGCGACCGCGGCCCGTCCTCGGGAAGACGCGGCCCCGTCTCCTGAGGGGGCCGCGCTCGGGCGCGAGGAGCGCGAAGGGCTACTGCAGGCGGTCGAGCGGCTGTCGGACCGAGACCGCGCGGTCGTGACGTGCCGCTACTTCCTGGAGCTGTCCGAAGAGGAGACGGCCACCGTGCTGGGCGTCCGGCGCGGAACGGTGAAGTCGCGGACGGCGCGTGCGCTCGAGCGACTGCGGGCGGAGGTGGAGGCGTGACCGACCTCGAGCGCACGCTCACGCTGCTCGGCCGCGAGCTCGACGTGCCGGAGGCTCCGGACGCCGTCGCGAGCGTCCTTGCACGGATCGAGCCGCGGCGAGAAGTGCGCGTCCACGTGCCTCGGCGCCGCCTGGCGATCGCAGCCGCGCTCGTCGTGCTCGCGGCTCTCGCGGCGACGCTCGCCGTTCCTGCCGCCCGCTCGGCGCTGCTACGCGTCCTTCACCTCGGTGGCGAGCGGATCGAGCTCGTCGACGAGCTGCCGGAGATCACCCTCCAGCACGATCTCGAGTTCGTGCTGGGCGAGCATGTGACGCTCGACGAGGCGAGGCGGCGGAGCGGATTCGAGCTCTCCGGGCTGGATGAGCCGCCCGATCGCGTCTACCTGGGCGACCGCGGGACGGTCTGGTTCCTGTACGGCACTCCAGAGCGCGTTCGCCTGCTGATCGCGCAAACGCCGCGCCTGAAGGTCGAGGAGGGCCTCATCCTGAAGAAGCTCGCCGGCCCGGGGACCGCCGTGGAAGCGGTCGCGGTCGACGCGGTGCGCGGCTTCTTCCTGAGTGGGGCGCCGCACCTCGTGCTCCTGCTCGACGCGCAGGGCGAGGTGGTCGAGGAGACGGCGCGGCTCGCCCGCGACGTGCTCGTCTGGGAGCGGGACGGCGTGGCGTTCAGGATCGAGGGTGAGCTCACGAAGGACGAGGCCCTGGGCTTCGCCGAGTCGCTTCGCTGAGCCCGCGCGACGGGGCGCGTCCGCCCAGGCGGCTAGCCTCCGCCGCGTGGCAGCCACGCTCTCCCCGTCGCCGGCCTCTCCGCTGGCCGCGTCGGCCGTGCGGGAGCTCGAGCTCGACCTGGACGCCTTCGAAGGCCCGTTCGACCTTCTGCTCACCCTCCTGCTGAAGGAGGCAATCGAGCCGCGAGAGGTCGACGTCGCCGCGATCGTCGTCTCCTTCCTCGAGCGGATCGCCGACCGGGGCGAGCTCGATCTGGAGGCGTGCGGGGAGTTCCTCGTGCTCATCTCGGCGCTCCTCGAGCTGAAGGCCCGCGCACTCTTCCCGGAGGAGGCCGCCGAGCTCGAGGCGCTCGAGCCGGAGGAGGCCGCCGAGGAGCTCGCGCGCCGGCTCGCCGAGTACCGGCGCATGAAGGAAGCGGCCGCCTGGCTCACGGAGCGGCTCGTGGCGGAGGGAGACCGCTGGTTTCGGCTTGGCCCCGCACCGCTCGCGCCCAGGCTCGAGCGCCGGCTGGCCCGGCAGGAGCCGTCGTCGCTCGCGGACGCGCTGCGAGGGTTGGCGGTGCCGCCGCCGAACGTCTCCCTGAACCACATGGCGCTTCGCTTCCCGCCCGTCTCGCAGTTCCTCGAGCGCTTCCGAGCGCTGCTCACCCGGCGGCGCCTGTTCGACTTCGACTCGGAGGTGACCGGCCTCTCGCGCGTCGAGCAGGCGGTCGCGTTCCTTGCGCTGCTCGAGCTCAGGAAGGCCGGCGAGATCGTCTTGAGCCAGGCGGCACCGTTCGCCCCTATCCGTGTCACTCGGTCCGACGAAGAAAGGATCCCCGCGTGGACAGCCCGCTCCGCCTGATCGCCTCCAGCCCCGTCGACCGCCTGGCCCACACGGTCGAGGCGCTCCTGGTCGTCGCGTCGGCCCCGCTCTCGGTGGCGGAGCTCGCGGAAGCGACGGACGACGATCCGGAGCGCGTCGAGACCGCCCTTGGACTTCTCGGCGAGCGGTACCGGGAAGGGAGGAGCGGGATCGTGCTCGAGCACGTTGCCGGCGGCTATGCCTTCCGGGCTTCCCGCGACGCGGCGGACGCGTGCGCGCGCCTCTTCGACCGCCCCGTGGAGCGCGGCCTCACGCAGGCTGCGCTCGAGACACTTGCGATCGTCGCGTACCTCGGGCCGTGCTCGCGGCCGGAGATCGCCAGGATCCGCGGCGTCGCCGCAGACTCGGCCGTCGCGAGCCTCGCCGAGCGCGGGCTCATCGCCGAGGCGGGGCGGGAGAGCGGTCCCGGAGGCGCGGTCCGCTACCGCACGACGCCGCTCTTCGAGCGCGTGTTCGCGCTCGAGAGCCTGGCCGCGCTCCCACGCCTCGACGATGTCGGCGAGACGACGGACAAGCTCCGCTCGCGGCTGATCGAGGTCGCCGCCGCGCGCGCGTCCTAGCTCGTCGGTGTGGCCTTGTGGCTCAGAGCCACAAGGTCAGATTTGCCAGGCGCCCTGACGAAGGAGCGGCACGGTCTCTCCGTCCCGGGTGATCCCGTCGACGGCGAGCTCGGGGCTGCCGATCATGAAGTCGATGTGCACGCGGCTCCGGTTGATGCGAGCCTTGTCCGCATCGTCTTCGACCGGTGGCTCGTAGCCGTTGCCGAGCGCGATGTGGCTCGCGGCGTTCTCGTCGATGAGCGTGTCGAGGAAGACGGTGTCCAGAGGGCCGATGCGTCCCTCCCCGTCGACGAGCGCGAGCTCGCCGAGGCGGCAGGCGCCGTCGTCTTTCGCGGCTGCGGCGCGCAGGGTGTCCGCGCCGCGCTCTGCGTCGATCTTCACCGCGCGCCCTCCCTCGAACTCGACGCGGATGCCTTCGATGATCGCCCCGTAGAGCTGAAGCGGCATCGTCGCGCTGACGTAGCCGTCGACGCGCGCGGGATCGGGCGTCGTGAACGTCTCCTCCGTCGGGATGTTCGGGTAGTGGCGCACGCCGTCGACCGTCGTGAAGTCGCCTGCGTACCAGGAGGAGGACGGGAGCAGACCGATCGTGAGGTCGGTCCCGCGCCCGTGCAGCCTGATCGCGTCGAAGCGGCGCTCCGTGAGACGGGCAGCGTTCGCCTTGAGCGTCACGACGCGCTCGGTCCAGGCCGCCTCGGGATCGTCGGCGTCGAGCCGGCAGATGTGCGAGACGGAGTCCCAGAGCTGCCCGTACGCCTCGTCGGGGTCGAGGTCCGGGTACACCGCCTGCGCCCACGCCGGGGTCGGCGCCGGCACGATGCACCAGTTCGTCGTGCGCTTGTTCACGACCTCGCCGGTCCCGGGGAGGTACGGGAGCAGGTCCTGGCCCGCCCGCGAGGGATCGAGGCCCTCGAGCGCGAGTGGCGCATGTGGTCCGGAGAGCGTGATGCGGGCCGCATGCTCATCGGAGAGGTAGCGCAGGCGTTCGAGCATCCACGGCGGGATGAAGTCGAGGGTCCCATCCGGCGCGTGCGCGATTCGCTCCCTCTTGATCCACTGGTCGAAGTAGAGGACGTCGACGTACCGCGCGCCGCGGAGGTACGCCTCATGCGCGACCTTGCGGGTCAGTCGCTCCTTCCCGATGAAGCTCGTGACGGCGACGAGCTGTCCTTGCTGGACGTTTGCGCCGAAGACGGCGAGCCCGGCGAGCCCGTCCAGCCTCTCTTCCGTGTCGGGCACGGGGCAACCCTAGATGATGAGGCCGCGATCTCACGCTCCGGAGACGGCGATCTCGCGGCCTCAGCCATCAGCGCCGTGAGAATGCGCCTGTGCGGCTGAACGCGTACCTCTCCCGGGCGGGTGTCGCGTCACGGCGCCGCGCCGACGAGCTGATCGCGGCAGGACGGGTGATGGTCAACGGTGAGACCGGGCAGCTCGCGACCCGCGTCGGCGCGCGGGACGTCGTCAAGGTGGACGGCCGCCGAGTCGAGCTGCAGTCGCTCGCGTACGTGCTCCTGCACAAGCCAGCCGGCTGCGTGACGACGGTGAGGGATCCACATGGCCGCGCGACGGTCGTCGACCTCGTCGACCACCCCGTGCACGTAGTCCCGGTCGGCCGGCTCGACGCGGACACGACGGGTGCCCTCCTGCTCACGAACGACGGGCCCCTCGCGCACCGGCTGGCCCACCCGCGGTACGGGGTCGAGAAGGTGTACGTGGCCGAGGTGGTGGGGAGTCCCGGCGCGGATGCGCTTGCGGCTCTTCGAGAGGGCGTAGAGCTCGAGGACGGGCGGACGGCGCCGGCCCGCGCCCGGGTGCTCCGCCGCAGGCGCGAGGCGACGGTCCTCGAGCTCACGCTCCACGAGGGCCGGAAGCATCAGGTGAAGCGGATGTGCGAGGCGGTCGGCCATCCCGTCCGCCGGCTCCACCGGAGCCGCTACGCAGGTCTCGAGCTGGGCGACCTCGTGCCGAGCGAATGGCGGGAGCTGGCAGCCGCCGAGGTCGCCGCACTGCGTCGCGAAGCCGGCGCGTAGGGCTGGATCACCTTGTGGCTCTGAGCCACAAGGTGATTCGGGGGGAATTAGGGGCGAACGAAGCCCATCCGCTCGAACATGAGCTGGAGCGTCGGCGCCGATGCCTCGCTTGCCTTGGCGGCGCCCGCGGCGAGCAGGCGTGTCAGCTCTCCCTCGTCGGCGCGCAGCTCGTGATACCGCTCCTGGATCGGGCCGAACAGCGCGACGACGGCCTCGCCGACGTCCTCCTTGAACTGCCCGTAGCCGGCTCCGTCGTATCGCGCCTCGATCGCGTCCAGCGTGTCGCCGGTTGCGACGGACATGATCTCGATGAGGTTCGAGATCCCGGGCTTCACACTCGGATCGTGGCGCACTTCGCGTCCGGAGTCCGTCACGGCGGTCTTGAACTTCCTGCGGATCGTCTCGGGCTCGTCGACCATCCGGACGACGCCCTGCGGATTCCCGGCTGACGTGGACATGAGGCGCTCGGGCTCCTGGAGGTTCTTGATGCGCGACCCCTCCTCCGGATACACACCCTCCGGCACGGTCAGCGTCTCGCCGTACCGGCTGTTGAACCTCTCGGCGACGTCACGCGTCAGCTCGAGGTGCTGACGCTGGTCGTCGCCGATGGGGACGATATTCGTCTGGTACAGGAGGATGTCCCCGGCCATCAGCACGGGATAGGTGAAGAGCCCCGCCGACACGAACTCCTGCTCCGCGGACTTGTCCTTGAACTGCGTCATCCGGCGGAGCTCGCCGAAGCTCGTCACGGCCGAGAGCAGCCAGTTCGCCTCTGCGTGAGCCGGCACGTGACTCTGCGCGAAGACGACCGATCGGTCGGGGTCGATCCCCGTCGCGAAGAGCATCGCCGCGCCTGCGAGCGTCGCCTCGTGCAGGCCTTCCGGCTCGTACGCGGTGGTGATGGAGTGCAGGTCGACGATGCAGAAGAACGCCTCGCCCTGCTCCTGGGTCGCCCGGTACTGGCGGTAGCCGCCGCTGTAGTTGCCGAGCGTCTTGTCGCCCGATGCTCTGATGCCGGAGAAGATCCGCATCCCGAGATTCTCCCTGAACCCGCGGGACGGCTGCGAGTCACATCTAGACTCGGCCAATGCGCGTCGAGCCTGTGCCCGCCCTCAGGGGGCACGTGGCCGTGCCGGGCGACAAGTCGATCTCCCACCGAGCCGTGCTCGTCGGCGCGATCTGCGAGGGAGAGGTCCGCATCTCTCGGTTCGGCCGCTCCGCCGATACCGAGTCGACGATCGAGGCCGTTCGTGCGCTGGGTGTGGGAGTCGAAGAGGAAGACGTCGACTCGCTCACCGTGCACGGCGTCGGGCTTCGGGGCCTGCGCGCACCCACGGCTCCGCTCGACTGCGGCAACTCCGGCACGCTGATGCGTCTGGTCGCAGGGATCCTCGCGGGCCAGCCAGGCCGCTTCGAGCTCGTCGGCGACGACTCGCTCTCGTTGCGGCCGATGGAGCGGATCGCCGAGCCGCTCCGGCTGATGGGGGCAACGGTCGAGACGACGGACGGACATGCACCCCTCACGATCGAGGGCGGGCCGCTCGCGCCGATCAGGTACGAGCTTCCGGTGGCCTCGGCTCAGGTGAAGTCCGCAGTGCTCCTCGCGGGCCTCTATGCCGAGGCCGGAGAGACGACTGGAGAGACGACGGTCGTCGAGCCCCTGCCGACGCGTGACCACACCGAGCGGCTCCTCGAGCGAGCGGGCGCACACGTTCGGCGAGGCCCTCGCAGCGTCTCGATCCGGGCGCCGGAGCGGCTCATGCTCGACGAGATCGAGGTCCCCGGCGACTTCTCCTCCGCGGCTCCGCTCCTCGTGGCCGCGGCGATCGTCCCGGGCTCGGAGGTGACCGTGCACGGGATCGGTCTGAACCCCGGTCGGACGCGGTTGCTCGACGTGCTCGAGCGAATGGGTGCACGTGTCGCCGTCTACAACCGTCGATCGGTGGGCGGAGAGCCCGTGGGCGACGTGGAGGTGCGCGCCTCGGAGCTCGTCGGCACTCGCATCGGGCCCGAGGAGGTGCCTGCGATGGTCGACGAGCTCCCCCTCTTCGCGCTCGCCGCCGGACACGCGCGCGGCGAGAGCGTCGTGCGCGGGGCGTCCGAGCTGCGCGTGAAGGAAACGGACCGGATTCAGGCAGTCGTCGAGGAGCTACGCAGGCTCGGCGCCCACATCCGCGCGACCCCGGACGGGTTCCGCATCCGCGGTGTGCCGGCCCGCCTCCGTGGAGGAATCGTGGACGCGCGTGGAGACCACCGGCTCGCGATGCTCGGCGGGGTCGCGGGCGTCTCCTCGCGCGAGGGCGTCGACATCCGCGGCGCCGAGGCGGTCGACGTGAGCTTCCCCGGGTTCTTCGACGTGCTGCAGCAGCTGACCGACGCCGTCGGTGGATAGAAATCGCAGCATGATCGTGGCGATCGACGGGCCCGCGGGCTCCGGCAAGAGCACAGTCGCCGTCACCCTCGCGCGCCGCCTGGGGTTCCGCTACCTCGATACCGGCGCGATGTACCGCGCGCTCACCTGGGTTGCGCTCCGTGAGGGTGTCTCCCTCGAGGATGCTCAGGCGCTCGAGGCGCTCGCGCGTGCGCATCCCGTCTCGTTCGACGCCGACGGGAAGGTCGAGATCGCGGAGACCGACGTGACGGAGGCGATTCGGGAGGCGGATATCGACCGGCTCGTACCTGTCGTCGCCCGCCATCCCGAGGTTCGCGCCGTCATGCGGAAGCGGCAGCGGGCTCTCGCCGTGCAGGGCGACGCGGTCATCGAGGGCCGAGACATCGGAACGGTCGTCGTCCCGGACGCCCAGGTGAAGGTGTTCCTCGTCGCGGACGAGGCCATTCGGGCGCGCCGCCGCACCGCGGAGCGGCCCGGCATCGAGGCGGACGAGCTCGCCGCGGACCTGCGCAGGCGAGACGAGCACGACGCGGTCAACACGCAGCCGGCGGCGGACGCCGTCCCCCTGGACACGACGGAGCTCACCGTCGAGGAGGTCGTCGAGCGGATCGAGCGTCTCGTCGCGGAGCGCCGCACATGAACAAGACCGACGCCGTCTGGGCCGTTGGCAAGCGGACGATCGGGACTGCGGTCAAGCTCGTCGCCCCGCTGCGGGTGTACGGCACCGAGCGGGTGCCTCTCGAGGGCGGCCTGGTCGTCGCCGCGAACCACTTCAGCTGGATCGACCCTCCCGCCCTCGGCGCCGTGAGCCCGCGCACGCTCTACTACATGGCGAAGGTCGAGGCGCACCGCGTTCCGGGGCTGGGGCAGCTCGTGCGCTCCTTCGGGGCCTTTCCCGTCCGCCGCGGAGAGTCGGACCGGGAGGCGGTGCGGACGATGCGCGAGATCGTCCGCGACGGGCACGCGCTCGGGCTGTTCGTCGAGGGGACGCGGCAGCGGAGCGGCGTCCCAGGTCCGGTGCAGGCCGGCGCGGCGATGGTGGCGATCACAGAGGGCGTCCCGGTGATCCCTGTGGCGATCCACGGCAGCCAGCACTGGCGGCTCGGGAACTTCAAGCCGGTCTCCATCGCCTGGGGCGTGCCGCTCACGTTCGAGGGCCTTCCGCGCGGCGGCCGCGGCTACAAGGAAGCGTCGGCCGAGATCGAGCGGGAGCTCCGCGAGCTCTGGCAGTGGCTCGTCGAAGTGCACGAGCTCGGCCGGCCACGCGACGCGACGCCGCCGGTGTAGTGGTCGCCCCGGGAGACCACTAAACGATGGCGGACGAGACGGGAGACGAGATCGTGGGGACCGTCGCGATCGTCGGCTTCCCGAACGTGGGCAAGTCGACCCTTCTCAACCGCCTGTCCCAGACGCGCACGGCCGTCGTCCACGAGACCCCAGGGGTGACCCGCGACCGCAAGGAGCTGATCGCCGACTGGTCGGGGAAGCGCTTTCGGCTGATCGACACGGGCGGCGTCGACCGGACCGACACGGGGCCGTTCGGCCCGCAGATCGCCGCGCAGGCGAGGCAGGCGATCGACGAGGCGGATCTCGTGCTCCTCGTCGTGGACGCGAGGGCGGGTGTGCTGCCGGGGGACGAGGAGCTGGCAGAGATCGTCCGGTTGTCGCACACGCCCGTGCTCGTCCTCGCGAACAAGATCGACGACCCTCGTCGTGACCCGGACGCGCTCGAGTTCCACCGGCTCGGCCTCGGAGATCCGCTGCCCATCTCCGCCGTCCACGGGCACGGCATCGGAGACTTGCTCGACGAGGTCGTCCAGAGGCTCCCGGGCCGCAGCGAGCGGCCCGTCGGCGAAGAGGCGATCAAGGTCGCGATCCTGGGGAGGCCGAACGTCGGCAAGTCGTCGCTTCTGAACGCGCTGCTCGGGCAGGAGCGGGTGATCGTGTCCGAGGTCCCGGGGACGACGCGGGACTCGATCGACACCGTGCTGCAGCGTGGCGACACGACGTTCGTGCTCGTCGACACGGCGGGGCTCAGGCGGAAGCGCAGGCAGCGGCAGGGGATCGAGTACTACTCCGAGCTCCGCGCGCTCGAGACTGCCCGTCGCGCAGACGTCGCGCTCGTGCTCGTCGACTCGAGCGAGGGTGTCGTGGACCAGGACCTCGCGGTGGCCGACATCGCCCGCAAAGCGGGCTGCTCCACCGTTGCCGTGCTCTCGAAGTGGGACGTCTCAGCGGTTCGGATCGAGGACGTGAAGCCTCAGCTCGAGGTGAAGCTCCGCCAGCGCCCTCCGGTGATCGCGGTCTCGGCGACGACGGGCCGTGGTCTCGAGCGCCTGCTCGACACCGTCGAGAGCCTCTTCTCGAAGCACGCGGGGCGCGTTCCGACCGCGATGTTCAACCGTGTCCTCGGAGAGCTCCGCGAAGCGCGCCAGCCGCCGGGCCGCAGGGGCCGACGGCTCAACGTCCTCTACGGAACACAGGTGAGCACCCGCCCGCCGCGTTTCCGGATCTTCGTGAACGACCGCGGTCTCGTCACGCGCGACTACGCCTACTGGGTCGAGAACGAGCTCCGCCGGCGCTTTAGTCTCGAGGGCGTGCCCGTCTCCATCGACTTCGTGACCTCGGAATGATCCGGCTCTGCGCCGCCGGCGACGGTGCGGGTGCGCCTTGTGGCTCTGAGCCACAAGGTCCTTTCGCAGCGTTCTCGGCCGGTTCGCGTCGAGCTCTGGGAGCCGCAACGTGAGGACAGTCGTCGTCGGAGCGGGATCCTGGGGCTCTGCCTTCGCGGCAGTGCTGCGCGACAAGGGACACGAGGTCACGCTCGCCGCGCGCGACCCCGAGCAGGCCGCGGCGATCCGCGAGACGGGGCGAAACCCCCGCTACGTGCCGCACGCGGACCTGCGCGGCATCACGGCCGCGGCGATCGACGAGGCGCAGATCGCGGACGCCGACCTCGTCGTCCTCGCGGTCCCGAGCGCCGTCTTCGGAGAGGTCGTCGGCGCCTTGCCGGGAGACGCTCCGCTGCTGAGCCTCACCAAAGGTCTCGATCCCGCGACGGGCGCGCGGCTCTCGACGCTCGTCACGGGGCGCCCGGTGGCGGTGCTCTCGGGCCCGAACATCGCGGACGAGATCGTCCGCGGTCTTCCGGCCGCCGCCGTCGTGGCGAGCGACGACCTCGAGCTCGCGGTCCGGCTCCAGGTGGCAACGAACTCGACGATCTTCCGGGTGTACGTGAACGAGGACATCGCGGGCGTCGAGCTCTGCGCGGCGGCGAAGAACGTCATCGCCCTCGCGGCGGGAGGTGCGGACGGGCTCGGGCTCGGCGACAACGCGAAGGCCGCGCTCGTGTCGCGCGGGCTCGCGGAGATGCGCCGCCTCGCCGAGGCGGCCGGCGCCCGCCCCGACACGTTCGCCGGACTCGCGGGCATGGGCGACCTGATCGTCACGTGCTGGGCCCCGACCGGCAGGAACCGCCGGGCCGGCGAGCTGATCGCGCAGGGTGCGACTCCCGAGGAGGCGATCGCGCGGATCGGCATGGTGGTCGAAGGGCTGACCACGGCACCTGTCCTGCGCGACCTGTCCCGCCGCCTCCAGATCGAGCTCCCGATCACGGAGGGCGTGTGCGCGGTGCTCGGCGGGGTGGGGCTGACCGACCTCGTGCAGCAACTCATGCGCCGCGTGCCCACGACCGAGTGAGGGGAACGGGCGGCGCAGCCGCCCCATCCGGGGTCAGACCCCACGGGTCTGACCCCGCTCTTCCGTCAGCGGTGAGACCCCACGGGTCTGACCCCGCAAGCCGCTAGCCTTGGGCCTCATGCCCGTCCGCTCGTTCTCGTTCACGTCGGAGTCGGTGACCGAAGGACATCCCGACAAGGTCGCCGACCAGATCTCCGACTCGGTCCTCGACGCGATCCTCGCAGACGACACGAACGGGAGGGTTGCGTGCGAGACGCTCGTCACGACCGGCCTCGTGGTGGTCGCGGGGGAGATCACGACGGAGACGTACGTCGACATCCGCGCCGTCGTCCGCGACCGGATTGCCGAGATCGGCTATACGCGGGCCAAGTACGGCTTCGACTTCGAGACGTGCGGAGTCGTCGTCGCCATCGACGAGCAGTCGGCTGACATCGCGCGCGGCGTCGACGAGTCGTACGAGGCGCAGCACGGGGACACCGATCCCCTCGACCTCCTCGGCGCCGGGGACCAGGGGATGATGTTCGGGTACGCGACGCACGAGACGACCGAGCTCATGCCGCTCCCGATCACGCTCGCGCACAAGCTCGCAAAGCGGCTCGCCGAGGTGCGGAAGGCGAACGTCCTGCCCTATCTGCGGCCGGACGGCAAGACGCAGGTGACGGTCCGGTACGAGGTCGACGAGCACGGGATCCAGCGCGCGACCGAGATCGAGCGCGTGCTCCTCTCGACACAGCATCGCGACGGCCTCGACGTGGAGACGATGCTGAAGCCCGATCTGCTCGAGCACGTCGTCGAGCCGATCCTGCACTCGGACTACCGCTCGCTCTTCGATCCCGCCCGCCTGAACGCCAAGGACTTCCTGTACGTGAACCCGACGGGCAAGTTCGTGATCGGAGGCCCGATGGGGGACACGGGCATGACGGGCCGGAAGATCGTCGTCGACACCTACGGCGGCGCCGCGCCGCACGGAGGCGGGGCGTTCTCGGGCAAGGACCCGACGAAGGTCGACCGCTCCGCCGCGTACGCCGCGCGCTACGTCGCGAAGAACGTGGTCGCCGCCGGCCTCGCCGATCGCTGCCAGCTCCAGGTGGCGTACGCGATCGGGGTCGCCCATCCGATGAGCGTCAACATCGAGTGCTTCGGCACGGAAGCCGTGCCCCTCACGACCATCGAACGGCTCGTGTCCGAGCACTTCGACCTCCGGCCCGGCGCGATCATCCGCGACCTCGACCTGCAGCGGCCGATCTACGCGAAGACGGCCGCGTACGGCCACTTCGGGCGCGACGACCGCGACTTCACGTGGGAGCGCACCGACAAGGCGGACGCCCTCCGGGCCGCCGCCGGGCTCGCCGAGCCCGCTTCCGTCTAGACCACGCCGGCGCTTCGAGCTTCATGGTCGGCATGCGGCTCGGGTAGCCACCCGAGCCGGCTCGCTCGGTCGAGAGGCTCGACGCCGAGCAAGACCATGCACTCTCCCCGAGAGAGGTTCAAACGCGACGAAGGCCCGCTCGGCGTGGTGCCGGACGGGCCCCCGGGCCAATATGCCGCAGGCCCCGCTCGGCTTCTGCCGAGTGGG
>Ga0209640_10003838_pt1 | contig 13189 bp, 15 predicted proteins | sample RifCSP10_1_FD_184018 | JGI IMG/M metagenome (GOLD analysis project Ga0209640, IMG submission 184018) | Soil microbial communities from Rifle, Colorado - Rifle CSP2_sed 10_1 (SPAdes) (version 2) | ecosystem: Environmental > Terrestrial > Deep subsurface > Rock core/Sediment | place: Rifle...
TTTTGCGGGCATAGAGTAGAAATTTTTTTATAATCTATTAGGAGGATCTCATGAAGAAGTTTTATATAATGTTTATGGTTTTAGCGATGCTTGCGCCGCTCCATGCTGTGCGGCCACAATTGGCAGCTCCAGGATCAAACGAGGCCAAGCTTATTAAGGCAGCAAGCAATCGAGACTTTCAAGTAGCGCAAAAGCTTTTGGAGGCGAAAGTAGATGTGAATGCTGTTGATGAGAGAGACCTTTCACCCTTGCATTGGGCAGCTAGAACGGGGAATGAGAAGATAGCTCAGTTGCTTTTGGATAGAAGGGCCAATGTGAATGCTGTTGATTTGAATCGCTGGACACCCTTGCATTGGGCAGCTCATGGGGGGAACGTGGATATAGTTGCATTGCTTTTGGAAGCGGGAGCGAATGTGAATGCTGTTGATTCGGAGGGTTTAACACCCCCCTTGCATTTGGCAGCTTATAAGGGGTCTGAGGATATGGTTCAGCTGCTTTTGGATGGAGGGGCTAATGTGAATGCTGTTGATCGGCATGGCCGGACAGCCTTGGAAACTGCTCAAGAAATGAAGAGAACTGGAGTGGCAAATCTTCTTAGAAGAACTCCAGCACCAGCTAAAGGCTTGACTCGGCGTCAAAAAGCAGGCGGTATTCTTGCAACTTTGACTGCAGTAGTTGTAGGCACTGTAGGGATAAAATTGCGTACATATCAAAGAACAAAAAAGATACTCGCAAAGAAATATAAACTGGGTAATCTCACAAAGCTTCAAGATACGATTTGGTTGGCGACGCTGCTTGCATCCTATCGAATGCCATGGAGATTGCATGCTTTAGTGCGCAATAATCCGGGATCATTGGAATCGCTTGTTGGCAAAGATCCACAGGCACTTGCCGAGCTTTATTATGGCCATACGCCAAGTCAGGCCGAGTTGGATACTTTTATTCAGACATTTTTTGCGGGCATAGAGTAGAAACGATTATAAAAAAAGGGCAGTAAGTGTATTACTTCTGCCCTTTTTTGCCCAATTGATATACTAACACAAAAAACATATATTCATTTTTCATCATAGAGCGAGGAACATCATGAAAAAACCTTCTTTTTTTGCTTTTGCGATTGTAGGGCTATTCTTAATATGCAGTGGCATCAGCGCCAGTGAGCCGTATGAATTTTTACCTATAGGCGGGGGAAAGTCTGTAATTATTCCGTTGCAGCGGTTTAGGACAGCCGGAGACTTGTATCGATTTTGTTTTGAAAAAAAAGGTCTTAAGTTTCAATTACTTTACAAGCAAGATGTCCTAGGGGAAAATGTAAAATTTGAAGATTTAGATCCTAACGAGCCGATATATCTTTGGCCGGCAAACTAAGTGCATTTTTTTACATCTATTGCCTATTGCGTAAAAGCTTAATACCCTCTTTTGTGAATAATCTATAGCTTGCAAAAGAGGGTATTCTATATGCAATTTCCATTACTTTTCACTGATGGCATTCATGTCTTACTGATAACGATAGTGGCTTTAATAAGTGGTTTTATTCTTTGGCGCCCACTTTTTTACAGCGCATTTATTTTTCTCATTTTTTCTTTTTATTTTTTTCGCAATCCGGCTCGATGCAATCCTGATGCGTTGCATAATCCTCATCTTATTCTTGCTCCGGCTGACGGCAAAGTGATTGCTGTTACTCATGATACTCTCGATGCGCAAGAATATGCGTATCGCATTTCAATTTTTTTATCTGTGTGGGATGTGCATATTAATTGGACTCCCATAGCTGGAACTATTGAAAACATACACTATCGCCCGGGGACCTTCACACTTGCTTGGCTTTCTAAAAGCGCGCAAGAAAATGAGCGGAATGAACTGCAAATAAAGTCTGATAATGGAAATAGCATTCTTGTTCGGCAAATCGCGGGGACAATAGCTCGAAAAATTAGCTGTTGGGTAAAGCCGCATGAGCGGCTCGAGGTTTGCCAGAAGATTGGTATGATTCGATTTGGATCTCGAGTGGATCTTTTCTTGCCAGCACATGTGAAGATTCTGGTTGCAGAGGGTGATCGAGTTGTTGGTGGCGCTACAGTGGTGGCTGAATTTATGTGAGCCACAAAGAGCGCAGCTTCAGTATTTTAAACTGTTGATAGGTTTGCTGCACGATTCCTTTACTGTTAAGCCGCTTAAGCGCTGTGCCATTTTTAAATGCTGCATGAAGATCATCGCACGTGGCAATTCCTTTAAAGATTGCATGCAGTGGCATTTCATGTACTTTTCCATAGCCGCCATCGTATGAATGCGCTTCGATAATCTGATTGTGCTGCGCATCAGAAATGATAATAACGTGTCCAGGCATCCAAATAAGATCCCCTGATTCTATGCATTCATGCGGCTTGATCGCACGCATTTTCTGAGCGAGTGTATGTGTGTTTTTGAAAAAATAGGGCAACCCTACAATGTGAGCAGCTCGTAGAATTAAATTCGAGCAATCCAAGCCGGTTTTAATGCCAGAAGTATTTGGCCGCTCATACTGCGATAATCCATGTTGAGTGAGAATGCTTGGGCATAGGTTAAAAGTATTTTTTGCATGAGTTTGGATATAACTACATCCTCCAAATACATATCCTATAGAGCCTGATTGCGCGTGAGCCCATCGTTGAATCAGTTGTAAAAAATCATGTATTTGTTGTTGCGGATGTGTAGCATGTGCATGGTAGATGAGCTGGCGAGGGATCGCTATGGTTTTTATTGATCGGGTGCGTGGATCAACTGCATATACTGCAATATGATTACTTTTTGATTTTTGCGGTGTTTTGACAAAACGCGTTCCAGCAGAAAAAGTGAGATCAAGATCTTTTGCGTACCAAGGCTCCATAAGTGTGACTATCATTCGGTTTGTGAGCGTAGCAGGATCGCGAAAACTAATAGCTGGAGGAATCGCGCTTTGATCTGTATCTGACAGCGCGCTTAAAGGAATAATATTTTTTACATGCGTCCAATAGCGCGTTTGAGGTGTATTTGATCGAGTTGTAGTATAAAATACATTAGGAACCTCAATGCACACTTCATTATTTTTTTGATTGATAATGGTTACTTGTTCATGAAAAAGGAGTTGATGCAAGCGGCCATTTGCCGCATACTGCGATCGATAGCAGGACCATGGAAGATGTCTGTATGCATATTCTATCGAGTGTGATGGGAATAATTCTGCTAACGGCTGGCCCGCAAGATCTGCAACAGGAACGATAACAATGCCTTTGCGCAATGCGGAGCATTCAGTGTGCATGAATATCAGTGCGCAAAAAAGTGTTGCTTGAAAATAAGGTATAATTTTCATTTTAGTCTCCCCCTAATCAGATTTAGCCTACTCAATGAAGGAGTGATAATGGAATATTTGCTTTATAATCCGTATATTTACACCGAATGATTGCAATAATTGTAATTCAAATGGTAATATGTTGGTAGATGGCGAATGATTTTCATTTTTTATTAAGAAAATTTTTCTCCAGGGAGAGGGGAATGAAAAAAAGAATAGCTTTGTTTTTAGTATGTTTGTTTGTAGCTCAGCAGATACAGTGCCAATGGGCGCATCTTTTTCATAAAAAGATATTGCCTGATGAGTCTGCTCGTGCGGCTCGGCATAATGAGTTCTTTTTTGCGCGTTTTGATATCCCGAAGTTTTCCCAGTTACTGCTCTCATGGAATGCGATACGTCCTTCAAAGGGCCATTTTACGTTTTTTGTGCAGGCGAGAAATGCTCGTTCGAAAAAATGGGGCTCTTGGCATCGTATGATTGAATGGGGCACGAATATACAGCGCTCTCATGCGACGCAATCAGATGGGTTTAGTAAGTATCTTCATGTACGCCTTGAGACAGAGCCGTTACAGTTTGCGGATGCTTTTCGTATCCGAGTAATTGGGACTGATGATGCTTCGCTTTCATCATTAAAAAGCCTTGCGCTTACTACGATTAATATGAATGAATTTAAGCCGGAATCTGTAGCTCAGGATTTGTCTGATCTACCGTCAGTATTTGTACGGAATGTGCCGAAAATTTCTCAAATTTCTCTTGATCACGAAGATAATCATCGAATGTGTTCTCCTGTAGCATGCACAATGCTCAGTCGCTTTTTTACTAAGCACGTTACTAATCCGGTACATTTTGCTCATAAATGCTTTGATAATGGGCTTGATTCGTATGGGAGTTGGCCCTTTAATATGGCTCATATTTTTGAAAACGTGCAGGGAAAAGCATGGTTTTTTAATACGCGCCTTAATTCATTTAAAGATCTTCATAGACAATTACGGCGTGGCATTCCTGCCATTGTAAGTGTTCGGGGCACTATACAAAAAGCTCCTCGGCCCTATCCTCAAGGGCACTTATTGATGGTGGTTGGCTATGATAGAAAAACGCAGGAGGTTATTTGCCATGATCCTGCAAAAGAAGGGCATCTGAATGTTGAGCAGCGGTATGACTTGGCAGACTTTATACATTCATGGGAAGCATCTCGTCGGCTTACGTATTGGGCTGAACGAGCATAACGCGGAATGAAATCCGCTCAAAAAAGGAGAATGAGTATGAAATATATAGTACTGGGAGCTCTGCTTTTGTGCTCTATGAGCCTAGTGGCAGAACATCAAAATGCTCTCAAAAAGGTTTATTTTCATAGAGGTGCGCATCAGGGAATACATACAAAATCGCATCCTCATATAGAATTGGCAAATGTAGTCTTTTATTTTGAGGAAAAACCTCGCATTGAAAGCTCTGTGGTACAAAAGAAGAGTGAAACATTACACCGATTATTTTTGCCAAACGTTGTAGTGTCTCCTGAATTGCATGTCGCATTACAGGCGGTGCATGATCAGGCGAAGGAATATCCATTTGATGTACAATTTGTGGCAAAAAGTAGCCCAACTGAAAAAGGATTGGAAATTACTCTTACATATCCAACTGATACAGTGGGCGTGAAGTATGATTATTTCAATTCTATTGGATTGCAAAAAGGCCTTACTCTTCAGTTGGTTAATAAAGAGCTTATTCAACGAATTAATCACCTTGGCAGACAGATTATTACCACTGCATCATTAGATACCCCTCGTGTTTTTATTGATTGTGGGCATGGGGGGACTGATTCTGGTGCAGTGTGCCATTCTGTAAAAGAAAAAGATGTAAGCCTTGAAGTGGGGCTTACTGTTGCCGATACATTGCGAGCAAATGGGATACTTGTACAGCTTTCTCGTGAACGTGATGAGTTTGTTTCGCTCGATATGAGAACGACATTAGCTAATCAAAGTAACGCTGATTTATTTGTTTCAATTCATGCAAACAGTGCATTAAATAGTGCGGCTCATGGGATAGAGACTTATTTTTTTACTACCGATCTTTTAGATGAAGGTGATTGTTTTTTGAGCACACTATGGGATCGAAATAAGTTAAAAAAAGAGCTTGCGCAAAAATGCGCGCTTAGTAATCGGTTGGCATCGTGCGTGCACGGCGCTGTGCTGAAAACCGTACAATCTGAGCATTCAGTTGTTGATCGTCGCGTGAAGCCGGCAGTATCTCAAGTGTTACTTGGGGCACAGATGCCAGCGGTGTTGGTTGAAGTTGGTTTTGTTACTCATGCTTATGAATCACAATTGCTTTCCCAAAAAACATATCAAGAACGACTTGCAAGTGGTATTACAACAGGCATTATGCAGTATTTGGGCCGCGCATAAAATCTTCTCTTCTTTTCATAAAAATTGTTTATACTAGTTTCATATAAGATTTGTTGCATCTTCTGATGATTACTAGGTAAAAGGTATTTTTAATGCACACGATTTGGAATGAATTTTTGACGATCATTCGAGAAGAAGCAGGGAGTCGTGTGGTGGAGACCTGGTTCAAAGCTATTGTTTTTGAGCGCTGGGATTCAATAGAACGAGTTGTGTATCTTATTGCTCCCAATTCATTTGTAAGAAACTGGGTGCAAAAACATTATTTGAGCATGATGCAAATCCATTTAGGAAGGCTTTTGCATGCAGAAAAGCCTCGCATTGAATTTGTATCGCAAAATAATGAACAGAAAGCAGCGCCTACCTCTACTCAATCTGAGAGCCAAAATGTGCAAATCGTTCCGGCATCGGTGATCACCGTTTTAAAGGGGCGATCATCTCGAGATCTTATCAAAATTGATGCAAAAAAGATTGGTAATCTGAATAGTAATTATTCATTTGATACCTTTATCGTGGGGCCAAGTAACTCTCTTGCCTATGCGGCTGCTCATGCAGTTACAGAGCAGCCAGGTACGCGCTATAATCCATTATTTATTTACGGAAAATCGGGATTGGGCAAAACGCATCTTATGCATGCGATTGGAAATGCTATTAAAAATCGGTATAAAAGGGCATCCGTATTATATCAGACGGCCGATCGATTTGTGAGTGAATTTATCTCTGCTATTCGTTTCAATAAAATGCATAAATTTCAAAGCAAATATCATTCTATAGATGTGCTACTGGTTGATGATATGCAGTTCATTGCAAATAAGGAACATACTCAGGAAGCTTTTTTTCATATTTTTAATGCGCTGTATGAATCTCATAAGCAAATTGTATTTTCAAGCGATACATTTCCGCAAGATTTAAAGGGTATTGCTGATCGATTACGTTCGCGCCTTGCATGTGGACTTGTTACTGATATTCATGAACCAAGTTTAGAGACGAAAATCGCTATTTTGAAAAAGAAGGCCTTTATGAGCGGAGAGATGCTTGAGGATGATGTTGCGCATTTTATCGCAAATCATACTCTTGGAAATATTCGTGAATTAGAGGGGGGATTAATTCGTGTCATTGCCTTTGCAGCGCTTACTAAGCAATCTGTTTCTATTGATCTTGCAAGAAAGGTGTTGATTCGTACTTCAACAGAATCACGTCCGCAGAATGTTGATTTTGAAAAAATAATGAAAGCAATTGGAAAGCAATATCGCTATAGCCACAGTGATTTATGCTCAAAGCAGCGTAATAAAGAACTCTCAGAAGTTCGCCATATTGCGATGTTTCTTATGAAAAAATTGACGGATAAATCATTGCGTGATATTGGTGGGTTTCTAGGAGGAAGAGATCATTCAACCGTTATGCATGGACTTCAAAAGATTGAATGGCAGATCAAAACGAACAAAGAGTTGTTGGAGCAAATTGAAAAGCTAGAGATTGAAATTCAAGCGTCTTAATAACTCATTATAAGGAGAGAGATATGAGTAAAAAGATAGTGTTTTCACTTACGCTATTGCTTTCGGTGCCCGTTTTTGCCGTAGAAGTTCTTACGTTCGTAGAAAAGGATTTTAGCTCATTTGTAAATCGTACTGTTCCCGCTGCGCAACGAGAACGATTTGCAGGATATTTTGAAAGAATTAGTGCTCAAATTAATGCAAAAAACGAATCAGAGCGCCAAGAGTTGGCATATACATTGCGAAAAACAGCACTTGATGCCATGAAGACTGAGCATCGTTCATGGGCAAATGATATTACTGCATTTCTTTCAGATCCACATTATTTAGACGCTACATTTGATACAGAGCGAGGACAATTGCGAGACTTTTTAAGCTGGTATGGCGCGTATGAAAAGTTCCAAGGAGCAACAAAGACAAAAACAAGAGTTGCTCAGTCGGATACATCAAAATTTATGGATTCTGTAAAAGTACATCTTGCAAAAGCGACAAATAAAATCGGCGGTTGGTTTAAATCGTTAAAAACACGGCTTACATAAGCGCTAATGCACTAATTTTTCCTTGTGCATTGAATAGATCGCGCTTTGTTTGAAGAAACATATCCTTAAAGCATTTTCCTGCAAGGTACGCATACCATTCGCTATGATTTTTAAAACTTTTCTCATGCAGGAGCCCTACCATTGTGGGAAAATGCTCCGTATCTACGATTATTATTTTAAATCGGCCTGTATTACCATCTCTCACAAATACAAAGTTTTTTTCGTGTGGATCTATAAACATATCAAGATCGTTGCATATGTGCATGATCGCACCACTTCTTGTTTTATGTGGAATATCGATTACGTTTGTCTCAAGATCAATTTCATCGGCAATGACAGCATAAATCCCAGGGATTCGCGTTGTAACGGTATCATGCCCAGCAAGATTTTGTGCAGTTAATACCATATCTTGTTGTTTTTCTGGCAGCCAAAACCATTTTCTTGGAATGGTTATCCATTTTTTCCAGTGATCATATTGCGCTATTTTTTTCTCGATAACTTCTTTGTTTTTAATACGAGTAAAACCACTGAGATGCCTATTGGCGCCTCCACCCATATAAAAAAAGAAGGTTGGTTCAATGCCCGTTGAACGGAATGCCAAGAAGGTAGAAGGTTTTTCCATAAATAACTTGAGAATAAGAGGATAGGCTTTGAATTTTAAAACAATGAGCCCGCATGATCGCTTATAATTAAAATTTTTATGTTGAATCACAGTAAAATGAGTAAGCTCTTTTTTCTTTCTAATTTTTTTCTTGAGTTGTCGAATTTCATCGATGGCGCATTCGATAAGATAAGACAGTCTTTTTTTCGACATATATTTCTTAGGATCATGCACATAGCTAATTACATCCGGCAAAGCATATTTTTGAAAGTCATCTGTTTTAAAAGTAAAAAGCGGATGATACCGCACATAAGGCGTTTGCACTGAGTAGACGTGAGTATTTGGCTTGTCCCATGCCACTGATATTTTTGGAAAATCGGGATTAGGAAGTCTGAATGGATGGCGAGCCTGAAGGAATGAGCTGTTCAACAGAAAAATAATAAGGTGTAAAACTATTGCATGCATATGCTTCATGTATGACCTACTTGAGTGTTGTAATTCAATAAAAATATAGAAGATACCAAGCGATTGTCAATTAGTTTCAGTTTGAAAAATTGCGTCTTTCGCAGATGCCTTTACTTGCTGAACATCAAATACAGATTGTCATCCAAAAGGGGGCGATTGATTTTATCCTTAAAGCTCTGGTAGCATAGGGAATGAAAGAGGTAGATGGTAAATCCTTAAAAGGAAAGGGTAGGGATGAAACATACTGAGCTGTTAGAAGGGAAAAAACAAAAAATAGTTGAGGTATTAAGTTCATTACCGCGTAAAATTCTTGGATTACACGGCAGAGATAATATCGTTGAATTTGTGCTGCATGAGCTAAGCAGGCAAGAATGCTTTGATCTAAGCAAGGCGGCATATGTGATAGATAATCCAGATTTTGATTGTTTGAAAGGAGTTGCGGGTTTTCAATCACCCGAAGCATTTGATCTTACCTGTGATATCTGGGCGCATCCGGATAGCTTTTCAGAACATATGAAAAAAGCTTCATATAATACGGCTGTTCGTTGCCTTAATAGAGAAAGTTGCGTAAAAAAAGGCGCACAAGATGAAAAAATTGTGCAAGAAATTGCACGGGATCTTGGATTTGATCATCCTTCTTTTTATGCATGGAATATGAAAAACAATAATCACGGCATTCTATTGTATGAAAAAAATGATAACACGGCATGTGATTGCGATTATTTATTAGAAGGGCTTGGTCTTATTGGATTTTGTCCGATTTTTTAATAAAACGGCTCAAGTCCTGGAAGTTTTTTACCGCTCAGATAGGTAAGCGTTGCGCCTCCTCCAGTTGAATAATAGGTAATGCCTGTGAGCTTTAGTTGGTCTGCTATTGCAATGGAATCTCCTCCTGCGATAATGCTCATTGCGTTTGAATGAGAAACGTCAGTGAGCAGTTGTTTGACTCCATCCAATGTTTTGGGCCGGTTAGAAAATCCTATCATGCCATTATAGAAAATAGAGCCACTTTTTGTGATGTATTCATTAAAAAGAGCTACTGTTTTTGGTCCAATCGAAATACCAATGCCATTTTCAGGAAAATTCTCAGGCTCTACTATTGAAAGTGGGCCATCAATTGAATCCAATGCGATTTGATAATCTACTGGAAATACGATAGAAACATTCATTAATTCAGCTTTTTTCAAAATCGCTCGAGCTTTATTTACTGCACTTTGATCAACAAGCGAAAGGCCAACGCTGCGCTGTTTTGCTAAATCAAAGGTAAAAACAAGAGCTGGTCCGAGCAAAATATAATCGGATATTTCGAGTAGATTATTAATCAGTGGAAGTTTATCTGCGACTTTACCGCCTCCAATAATGGCGCACACCGGTTTTTTTGCTGTATGAAGAAATCTGTTTAACATTTTGAGTTCTTTTTCAACTAGGCATCCGATGGATCGATTGTGTGGTGGAAATAATACTGCCAAATCGGCGAGTGAGGCATCGTCTCTGTGTAGTGATCCAAATGCATCATTTACATACCACTTAGCCAAGGATCGTAACGTTTTGATGAATGCTGCATCGCGCTCTTTTTCTCCAGGAAAAAATCGTAAGTTTTCAAGCAATAAAATTGAGCCGGCCTTGGCAGTTTTTTCTTTGTGCTTTACCTGCTCGATAGTCTCGCAAAATTGGATTGCATAGCCTTCTTTTTCAAACCATGCAAGGAGTATTCGTGTTGATAGTTCAGGCTCGTGTGCTTGTGGGCGGCCGATATGGGATGCAAGAATAATAATTGCTTGTTTTTGTATTAAAAGATTAAGCGTATCTTGCAGGCCGCGCAATCGACGATCATTCAGAATAGTGCCATGCGCAAGCGGTACGTTTAAATCAGCTCGCACAAATACAGGCTGCCCTGCGCAGTCCCATGATGGTATACTGCATTCGATTTTCATTATTATCCTTCAAAACGCAATACATTTGCTATGTTAATTGATCGTATCCGTCGAGCTGAAAACCATGATGCTATGCCGGTAATGCACATAACCAGTGCAAATACTACCAACATAATGCTCAATTCCATGCGAGCTGGCAAGTGGGAAACATAATATACGTCTGGAAGTTGGATAAAAGGATATTGCTCAAGAATCCAACTTACTATCCATGCAGCTGCAAGCCCGCAAATACATGCAACCGCAGATATAGTGAGTCCAAGCAGTATAAATGATCGAGTGATACTTGCATGATTGAGTCCCATTGCTCGTAAAATTGCAATATCAGATCGTTTATGCGTGATGATCATAAATAAAAGAGCGATGATATTCATGCTTGCGACGAGCGTGATCAACAGCAGAATAAGAAACATTGCATATTTTTCTAAAATAAGTGCAGAGACGAGAGGAAGATATAAATCTTGCCAGGTGAGCACTTCAAGTTGCAAAAATGTTCTGAGGCGTGAGATAAGCGCAGTAGTATTTGCAGTTGGATCAAATGCAATACCAATTTGAGTAATCCCTTGATCGGGAAAAAGTTCATTAAAGAGCGTAAATGACGAGTACATGGTATTACTATCGTATTCATCAATACCTGTTTCAAATATTCCGCCAATAATGCCATCTTTTTGATGCACAGGTACACTTTTTTGGTTGCCGCGAGGTTGTTCTATGTAGAGCAGTGTTATCGGATCACCGACGCGAACGCCCAGTGTGGTTGCAAGTGATTTTCCTATCACTACGTGGTTTTTCTGAGCATTGGCAAGAGATCCATGCAGCATTTTTTGTGCAAGGGATGATACGTGTGATTCTTCCGTAGGATTGAATGCTTTCATCTGTACTACTATGGGCAGTTCATCCTGTTCTAATCCATCAGAAGATATCATCAAGTGAGAGATGCTATACGGACTCAGCGCTGTGATTTCTGGAAATTCTTTTGTAATAGCTTTTTTGAGCGCAGGAAATGCAATGGGGTCATTGCGCGAATAGATCGTTGCGCTGGGATGAATGTTTTGCATTTTTTCATGAATAGATACCTGAAAACCATTCATTATTGCCGTTACTAATGCAAGGGCAAATGAGCCGATTGCAATTGAAATAAAAGAAATAATTGCCATAGTTGTGACAGCATATTCACCTTTGCGAAATGGAATATAAGAATAAGCCAAATACCAACTTAATGATTTCATCACGTTTTCCTAATGGTTCTTGTAAAGTATGCCACTTTTTTCTACGCTACTACTATCGTTATCTCTTATTGTACAAAACGAGGCACTCTATGAAAAGAAAGAAAATGTTTCCAGGGATAGCTATTATGCTATTAGCGCTGCTGAGTAGCTGCGGACGCATCATTGATTGGGGAAAAAGTAATTTTTATCAAGGAGATGAGGTTGTTCTCTATGATGAAAAGGTTGGGCCGTATATAAAAAATGTAACAATATATGATCAACTTGATACGAAAGCGCATTTTACTGTTATGTGGTTATCTGATTCAATTCGAACTGCATATGCGCAATTGCATACCAAGCGAATGGGTAAGGATGATAGCCAGTATAAAGCTGTTCTGCGACGTCAGTTAGAAGAGAATAATCATTATATTGAATTTTACGTTTTGAGTACGCATGAAGTGAAGCTTGGCACTCCCGAATCATATTGGTCACTCTTTTTGCAAATAGATGGCAAGGATTATATTCCGTTTGAGATAAAAGAGGTTGAGCTGCCTACTGAATACCAACAATTTTTTGGTAAGCGCTGGAATCGATTTAAAGTTCCCTATATGGTTAAATTTAGAATCGAAAATGAAAACGAGCAGCCAATCATAACTGATCTGACTGAATCATTATCGCTTTTTGTTCGCTCAGCAGAAAAAGAGCATGCATTTACTTGGAATCTACACGAGCCTAAGTCGGTTGAAAAACCTATAAAACTTGCATCAGCAAAAAGAAAAAGAAGGAAATAGCATATGAATATTGCAATTGGTGCAGATCACAGAGGCTTTTCTACAAAGGCATACGTCAAGCAATATGTAGTGGGGGGCGATGATCCTATTGCATGGATTGATACGGGTGCATTTGATGAAGAACGTTCTGATTATCCTATATTTGCGCAAGCGGTATGCCAATCTATTCTGCAAGGAGATGCACAAAGAGGCGTTCTTATTTGCGGATCAGGAATCGGCATGGCAGTTACAGCGAATCGTTTTCCAGGCATCTATGCTGGTGTAGCGTGGAATGAGCAGGTGGCTCGTCATGGGCGAGAAAATGATAATGTTAATGTGTTAGTTATTCCTTCTGACTTTGTGTCTCCCGAGCAGGCTGCTGCTATTATTACAGCATGGCTCTCGGTCGAGTTTAAAGGCGGGCGCTACCAAGAGCGCATTGATATGATTAATGCACTAAAAGAGTAATACACTGAAAAGAG
>Ga0209640_10003839_pt1 | contig 13187 bp, 9 predicted proteins | sample RifCSP10_1_FD_184018 | JGI IMG/M metagenome (GOLD analysis project Ga0209640, IMG submission 184018) | Soil microbial communities from Rifle, Colorado - Rifle CSP2_sed 10_1 (SPAdes) (version 2) | ecosystem: Environmental > Terrestrial > Deep subsurface > Rock core/Sediment | place: Rifle...
TGCGGTGCTGCTCGCTCGCGAAGCGGTAGGTGACGCCCTGGTGATCGGTCTTGATGTCCGGCCTGCCGGGCACGGGCTTGCCGTCGGTGAAGTAGGCGACCGGGTCGTAGCCCTTGAGCATGAGGCGCGAATCGGCGCCCTCGGAGACGACGTACATCGAGCCGCAGCCCGCCAGGAGCAAGGCGGCGAGGGCAGTGGCGAGCGCGCGGATCATGGGTTCTTCCTCTCGGGCACGCGGCAGAACCCCTGCGAAGGAATGTCGAGTGCGGCGTTGAACTTTGCCGACATGTTCTGGAATGCAATGAGCCCGGTCAGTTCGACCATCGCGTCCTCGCCGAATTCCGCTTTGACCCGGCCGGCAAGCTCGTCGTTCACGCTGCCGCCGGTGACCGCCTCGGCGTATTCGAGCGCGAGCCGCTCGCGCTGCGAATACAGCAGGCTCTCGCGCCACGCCTCGAGCGCCATCGCCTTGTCCATCGACCCGGCGCGCGCGGCGGCAAGCGCGGAATTGATGTCGATGCAGAACGCGCAGTGGTTCAGTTGCGAGATGCGCGCCTGCACCAGCGAGCGCAGCGCCGGTTCGAGCGGCGAGCCCTTGCGCTCGGTGGCGGCGTAGAAACCGGCGAGCGCAAGATAGTAAGACGGCACCCGCGCCCAGATGAGCGCGGGCACGAGCGACTGTCCCCAGCGACGTCGCTGAAGCCAGAAGAGCGGCCGCAGGTACCACCGAAGCGTGGCGAGCGGCCGTTCCGAGACCCTCACGCCGTCAGCCGCACACTCCCACGTAGCCGCAGGCGGTGCAGTAGTCGCACCCGTCCCTGCGGATCATGGTGTAGTTGCCGCACTCGGGGCAGCGCCCGCCTTGCATGATCGGCGCCTGGCCGTCGGCGGGCTTCTCCAGGATTCCCATCTCGCGGTGCGGTACGCCCTTCTCGTCGAGGATCCCGAGCATTGCGTAGCGGTGCAGGATGAGGCGCGCGAGGTACGACATGGTGGAGGGAAACACCTGCTGCTTCTTCTCCCCCGGGACGAACGCGAGGAAATCGCCGAGCGGCTCGGGAAAGTCGAGCAGCTTCCTCAGCTTCATGCCGATCCAGGCCGGGTCGAGCACGCGCATGTCGAGCGACAGGATCTTGCACAGGCCGTCGAGCACCTTTGGATACTCGCCCGAGAGCCACATTGAGTAGGGCCGCGTGATGCCGTCGGGCAGAGTGATCTCCTTCAGCCCCAGCACGAAGTCGTCGCCGGTGCGCGGGTTGAACACGTCCACGGTCCAGGACATCGTGCCGTCGGTGCCGGTCTTCGGCTCCTTCAGGCTGAACATGGTGTCGAGCACCGGCGTCGGCCCGTCGTGGAAGCCTTCCAGTTGCTCGACGCGCCAGCGCACCACCTGCGCGAAGGCCGAAACGATCGAGGGCATGCGCCGCTTCTCGCCGTGCGGCGGGAAGGGCATGTCGAAAGTCTCGTCGCCCCCGGCCTTGGCAAGCGTCTCGAGCTTGAGCTTGAGCCAGCCCGGATCGTTGGCGCGCATGTCCATCGAGAGCGTCTTGGCGAGCGCTCCCAAGCCCCTCGGCTGCCCGGCGCCGTTCACCCATACCTCGAAGGGGAACTTGCGGCCGTTGTCGACGTGGCCCACGAACACCGCGAACGAGCCCTGCGGCGTCTCGATCATGTAGGTCCACGCGATGTTGCCTTCGGCGAGCTGCGGCCGTCCGGGCCACCTCAGGCTCGCCAGCACCGGCGCCGGCACGTTGCGGATCTGGATGCGCCGGTTGACGTCGTCCTGCCTGAAGTCCTGCGGCTCCTTCCTTTCCGCGGGCTTGTCCACCGTGAGCACCGCGCCGAGCACCTTGTTCGGCCGGTAGGTGGCAAGCCCTTTCAATCCCGATTTCCACGCCGTGAAGTAGAGGTCCTGGAAATCCTCGTAGGGATAGTTCTCGGGCACGTTCACCGTCTTCGAGATGCTGGTGTCCACGTACGGCGCGACCGCGGCGACCATCTGCTCGTGCGCCTTTGCCGAGATCTCCAGCGCGGTCACGAACCAGGGCGGCAAGGCGTCCGCGTCGCCGCTTTCGGAGGATGGCAGGGCCCCCGCCCCCGCCATGGCCTTGTACAGGCGCCAGGCGTGGTCCTCGACCGGGAATTCCTTCAGCGTGCCGTCGGGCATGCGTTTCTTCCGCGTGTACACCCAGGAAAACGGCGGCTCGATGCCGTTCGAGGCGTTGTCGGCAAACGCCAGCGAAATGGTGCCGGTGGGAGCGATCGAAAGCAAGTGCGAGTTGCGGATGCCGTGCTTGCGGATGAGGCCCTTGATCTCCTCCGGCAGCCGCGCGGCGAAGCTCGTTCCCGAGAGATAAAGGTCGGCGTTGAACAGCGGGAACTGGCCGCGCTCGCGCGCCAGCTCCACGGAGGCGCGGTAGGCGGAGTCGCGCATCGCTTCCGAAATGCGCGTGGCGATCGCGCGCGCCTCGTCGCTGTCGTAGCGCCGGCGCAGCAGGATCAGCGCGTCGCCCAGGCCCGTAAACCCGAGGCCGACGCGCCGTTTCGCCATGGCTTCCTTGTGTTGCTGCTCGAGCGGCCAGGAGGTCACGTCGAGCACGTTGTCCAGCATGCGGATCGCGACCTCGGCCACCTTTCCAAACCGGTCGAAGTCGAATGCGGCCTTCTCCGTGAAGGGATTCTTCACGAAGCACACCAGGTTGATGGAACCGAGGCAGCAGCAGCCGTACGGAGGAAGTGGCTGTTCGCTGCAGGGGTTGGTTGCCTCGATCGTCTCGCAATACTTGAGGTTGTTGTCGTGATTCATGCGATCGAGGAACAGCACTCCGGGCTCGGCGTGGTCGTACGTCGACCGCATGATCTGTTCCCACAGCTCCCGTGCGCGGACTTTCCGGTAGACCCACAGGCCGTCGTCGCGCTGGAAGGCGCCTTCCTTCATCTGGTCCGAAGAGGGCTTCGCCTTGTGCACGAGTTCCACGTCCCCGTCCCTCTCCACCGCGGCCATGAATTCGTCCGTGACGCCAACCGAGATATTGAAGTTGGTAAGGTCGCCCAGGTCCTTGGCGTGGATGAATTCCTCGACGTCCGGATGGTCGCAGCGCAGCACGCCCATCTGCGCCCCGCGGCGCGCGCCGGCGGATTCCACCGTCTCGCACGAGCGGTCGAAGACGCGCATGTAGGACACCGGTCCCGAGGCGCGAGAATGCGTGCCCTTCACCTCCGCGCCTTTCGGGCGGATCGAGGAAAAGTCGTAGCCCACGCCGCCGCCGCGGCGCATGGTCTCGGCGGCCTCCTGGAGCGCGGTATAGATGCCGGGCTTGCCGTCGACGATCTCGGAGATCGAGTCGCCCACCGGCTGCACGAAGCAGTTGATGAGCGTCGCCTGCATCTGGATGCCCGCGGCCGAGTTGATGCGGCCCGCGGGAATGAAGCCGTCTTCCAGCGCGCCGAGGAAGCGTTTCTCCCAGTGGGCGCGTTTCTCTTCGGGCTCGGCCTGGGCAAGCGCGCGCGCCACCCGGCGGCGCACTTCCTCGACCGTGTTTTCCCTGCCTTTGGCGTACTTCTCGATCAGCGAGTCGCGGCAAATTTCCTGCTCCGCGAGTTCGGCTGCCGGAGCGAGCGTGCCGGATTGCGATGTGCTCATCTTTTTTCTTTCCGGTCTGGTTGGTTGAAACGAGGCGCCAAGGTTACCGACTTGCAACGACACCTGCACGCCATTTTCCGAATTCTTGTCTCACATCAAGTATCGCACATAGGCGATTGAAAACACAACATTTTGTTATCGTGGTCATTCGACGCACTACATCTAGTAGGTCGTGGCCGGCCAGCCGTCCCGCCCTTGGCGCGCCGAAACTTGTGCGAGACCAATGGGTTTGTGCGCCGCAATGCAGCCTTCCCGTTTCCTAGGGGTGTGCTGTATAAATATACACTATTGCCGCGGCGGGAGGTAGCTGATGCGATAGATCGCCCCGGCGAGATCGTCCGAGACCGCGATCGAGCCGTCGGGCAGCACCTCGATATCCACCGGACGCCCCCATGCCGACTCGCCCTGCAGCCGGCCTTGCGCGAATGGCTGCTAGGAAACGGGGCGGTTGCCCTCGAGGCGCACCAGGGTGAGGCGATAGCCGATTTTCCGCGAGCGATTCCACGAGCCATGCTCGGCGATCAGGATCTGATCGCGGTACTCCGGGTGGCAGTCCAAGCCGACGGAGTTCCTCACGCCGCGGGCATGGTCAACCGGATTGGGGCTGCGCCTGCGCCGGTACGCCCGCCTCGGATTCCTGGCGCGCGCGCTTGAGCCGGTCGGCGACCTCCGTGTGGCCCATGCGCAGCGCCAGCTCCACGGCCGTGTCCCCGTCCTTCGTTCGCGCCGTCGGATCGGCGCCGTTCCTCAGGAACAGGTCGACCATCTGCGCGCTGCCCTTCATGGCCGCATACGCAAGCGGGGTATAGCCGTTCTCATGCGTCAGGTTGGGATCGAAGTTCATCGACAGCAGCTTCTGCGCGTACACCAGGTTGTTGCGCTCGACGGCGTAGAACATCGCGCGCACGCCTTCCGGGCTCTTTTCCCTGGGCCGCGGCTCGAGGCCGGTCGGCACCAGCTTCACGATGTAGTTGATCAGCGAAACGCCGACCATCGCGACCAGCGCGAGCACCAGCGGAATCTTCGAAATGCCGAACCCTTCCGCGATCTGCTCCGGCATGTTCGCGCCGGCGATCAGCAGCACCACCGCGAGAAAGAAGAAAAACTTCAGGTACAGGAACAGCGCGATCAGGACCAGCGTGCCCAGCACCCCGAACAGGAGCTGGTAATCGACGCTCAGCGTGCTTTCGATGTATTCGCGCGGCACGTTGGCGACGATCGCAATCAGCGCGATCAGTCCGAACACCAGGATTTCCCTGATGCGCATCTTGGACAGCAGATCGTCTTTTTCGACGTTCTTGAGGATGGCCATGGATTCCCCCGGATCGGTGCAAGCGGGATTCTCGGCGCACCGGGCATGGCTGGCAAGTCCGGCGCGAGGGTAGAATCCGCGCCGTGTCGAAAGCCTTCGTACGCGAGACAGAGCACGCCGAGGACGATGTTGCCGGGACCGAGCCGGCCGCGCCGCGGGGCAGGAACTACATTTCCCCTGCCGGGTACGCGCGCCTGAAGGCGGAGCTGAAGGCGCTGGTCGAGATCGAACGGCCGAAGGTGGTGCAGGCGGTCTCCTGGGCGGCGTCGAACGGCGACCGCTCGGAAAACGCCGACTACATCTACGGAAAAAAGAGATTGCGCGAGATCGACCGCCGCGTGCGGTTCCTCATCAAGCGGCTGGAGGCCGCGGAGGTGGTGGATTCCGCCGGGCGCGACACCGACCAGGTGTTTTTCGGCGCGACGGTCAAGGTCGCTTCGAAATCGGGCGGCGAGCGCACGGTGACGATCGTCGGCATCGACGAGGTGGACCCGATGCGGGGGCGCGTGTCCTGGATCTCGCCGATCGCGAAGGCGCTGCTCAAGGCGCGCGCGGGCGACGTGGTGCTGCTGCGCAGTCCCTCCGGGATCGAGGAACTGGAGATCCTGCGCGTAAGCTACGATCCGATTGACTGAAGCGGGTTGCTTGCGTAACGCCGTTGCCTGCCTGGTCGGGCTGAATACGGCCTTGCTGCCCGCCGTAGGGTGGGCGTCGACGGGCGTGCCGGAGAGTCCAGTGGACATCGACTCGTACTGGGAGTACTCGGATCCCGCCGCCAGCGAAGCGCGATTCCGCTCGGCGCTGGATTCCGCAACGGGCGACGAGCGGCTGGAAATCCTGACTCAGGTCGCGCGCAGCTATTCGCTTCGCGGGCGTTTCAACGAGGCGCACAAACTGCTGGACGAGATCGAGCCGCGACTTCCCGCTGCCGGGCACCGGCCGAGGGTACGTTACCTGCTCGAGCGCGGGCGAACGTTCAATTCGGCCGGCGACAAGGGCAAGGCACGCGATTTGTTCGCCAAAGCCTGGGAAGATGCGGGGGCGGCGAGACTCGAGGGACTCGCGGTCGACGCCGCTCACATGGTGGCGATCACGTACTCGGGCACGCTCGACGGCGTCGAGTGGAATCGGCGCGGCCTGGCGGCGGCCCGGGCATCGAACGATCCCAAGGCGCGCGACTTGATTCCGGCGATGCTCAATAACTCCGCGTGGGATCTGCACGACATGGGGCGCTACGCGGATGCGCTGCCGCTGTTCGAAGAGGCGCTTTCCGAGTGGACCGCCCGCGGAAAGCCGAAACAGATCCGCATCGCGAAATGGTCGGTGGCGCGCTGCCTGCGCTCGCTGGGGCGTTTTCAGGAAGCGCTGGAGGCGCAGCGGGCGCTCGAAAGGGAGTACGCGTCGGAGGGCGAAGTGGACGCAAGCGTGCTCGAGGAAATCGCGGCAAACCTCGCCGCGCTCGGCACGAAACCCTAGTTCGCCGGGCGGAAATCGCCCGCCTTGAGCACCGAAAGCTTCGCCGGATCGAGATATCGCCGCAGCGCGTCGCGCACCTCGGTCGGGGTGAGCGCGGCAATGCGCTGTTCCAGTTCGATGTCCCAGGCGAACGTGCGGCCGATGAACAGGTAGTTCGACAGGCGGGCGACGAGCGAACGGTCCTGCGCCCGCGCCAGGCGCCGCGCCTCGAGCAGCCCTTTTTTCGCCGATTCGAATTCCGGTGCGGGAAAGCCGTCTTTGAGAGCGCGCTCGAGCTCCTCCCGAATCGCCGCCTCGACGCGCGTCTTGTTCTGCGGCGCGAAGATCGCTGCCACGCCGAACCTTGCGGACTCGTCGAGCGAGCTGGCGTTGAAATGCGCGTAGGTGCTGTACGAGAGACCTTCCTTCTCGCGCACGCGCGCCGGCAGCCTCGCCGCGGAACTGCCGCCGAGCAGATAACTGCCGAGGACCAGCGCCGGAAAATCGGGGTGGTCGTCGCGCAGCTTGAGATTCACGCCCGCGCGCAGGATCGCGTTCGCCTTGTCGGGCGTGCGGACCTCCTCTTCGAGCGGCGGCCGCTCGAAGTAGCGCGCCGGGATGCGCGTGAACGGATGCGGGCTCTTCCAGCCGCCGAACAGTTCCTCGACGAGCTTCGCCACGGCGTCGGGGTCGAAGTCGCCGACGGCGACGAAATCGGCGCCGGTGGCACCGACCAGGTCGCCGTAGCAGCGCTTCGCGTCATCGAGCGTCGCCGCCGTCAGCTCGGCGATGCGCTCGTCGGTGCTCTTCGGCTCGAGCCAATGGCCGCGGGGGTACGGGGTGAGATAGCGCGCCAGGCGCTCGGATGCGATCACCGACGGGTCGCTGCGGTGCGAAGCCGCGCTGGTGAGCGATGCGCGCTTCAGTTCCTCGAACTCCTTCGCCGGGAAGGACGGTTCACGCAATACCTCCGCCACCAGGCGGAGCACGTCGGCGAGCTGCGCGCGCTTGGTCTCGATGCTCGCCGAGTCGACGTCCACCGAAACGGAAGCGTTCAGCCGGTCGAACGCGTCGCGCAGCTCGGCGCGGGTGTGCTTCCGCGTCCCTCGCATCAGCAACCCGCCGGCGAGCGCGCACGCCGTGGCGCGGTTCATCTTGCTCGCCTCGTCGCCCCAATTGAGCGAGAGCGAAGTGATGACCGTGCCGCCGCGCGTCTTCCTGGGCAGCAGCGCCACGCGGATGCCGTTGGCAATCTCGCGCCGGATCACGCGCTTCTCGATGTTTTGCGGCGATGGATCGAACGCCTCGCCCTGCGCGACTTCCTCCCGCCCGCGGTAATCGGCGACCAGTGCGGCGGTGTCGGGGCGCGGCGGGATCTCCGCGCGTTCGGGCTGCGCGGTCGGAATGAACTGGCCGAGCACGCGGTTGGCCGGCTTCAGATACGCCGTCGCCACCCGCCGCACGTCCTCCACCTTCACCTGCCGCAGCCTGTCGCGATAGAGGTAGAACAGCCGCCAGTCGCCGATCGCCGAAAATTCGGAGAGCCAGCGGATGAGCGAACGTGAGTCGGACTCGACGTTTTCGATTTCCTTGAGCAGCGCGACCTTCGCGCGCTCCACTTCTTCGGCGCGGATCGGCTCGCGCGCTGCGCCCTCCAGCGTGGCCAGCAGCGCATCGCGCGCGGCGTCGAGCGATGCTTCCTTGCCCAGGCGGGCGCCGAATTCGGCGAAACCGGGGTCGTAGGTGGTGGTCTCGTCGCCCCAGACGGCGCTCGCAAGGCCCTTCTGCACGAGCGCAACGTAAAGCCTGCCCGAAGGGGTGTTGCCGAGCACGTGCACCAGCACTTCGACGGCCGGGTAATCGGGGTGGCTGCCGGCCGGGATGCGGTACATCGCCGAGACGATCTGCGTATCGCCCGCGCGCCGAAGCGTCACGCCGCGTTCGCCGTCCTGCGTCGGCTCGGCGGTGTAGAGTGCGGGAAGTTTTCTTGCCGGGCGCGGGATCGCACCGAATTGCTTCGCCGCCATCGCCACGGCGCGCGCCTCGTCGATGCGGCCGCCGATAATCAGCACGGCGTTGTCCGGCTGATACCAGGTGCGGTAGAACGCCTGCAGGCGGTCGATCGACACCGATTCGATGTCCGAGCGGCTGCCGATGATCGCGTTGCCGTAGTTGTGCCACGCGAAGACGAGGCGCTGCATGCGCTGGTGGAGCACGCGGTCCGGGTTGTTCTCGCCCATCTCGAACTCGTTGCGCACCACCGTCATCTCGCTGTCGAGGTCGGTTCGCGCGACATTGGCGTTGACCATGCGGTCGGCCTCCATGGCGAGCGCCCAATCGAGGTTGTCCTCGCTCGAGGGAAGGGTCTCGAAGTAGGTGGTGCGGTCGTACGACGTGGTGCCGTTCCAGCGCGCGCCGCGCCGCGTGAATTCCTGCTTGATGTCCGTGAAGTTGCGCGAGTCCTTGAACAACAGGTGCTCGAGCAGGTGCGCCATCCCTTTCTCGCCGTAACTTTCGTGCCGGGAGCCGACCAGATAGGTCACGTGGACAGTCACGGTGTCGGCGCTCGGATCGGGAACGGCGAGCAGCCGCAGGCCGTTGGCAAGCCGGTATTCGGTGACGCCTTCGACCGTGGCGACCTTCTGGGGGGCTTGCGCGAGCGCACACGAGGCCGCGAGGACGAGCCAGAGGAGCGACAGCCGGGTGATGGTATTTTTCATGCCGGAAGGATAGAGACTTCCGATCCACTCGGGAAGTTCCGGCAAGCCCTTGAACGGCGTTGATTCACCCCCACTGACAGGGCGACCGCCAAGAACGAGGGAGATTCCGCATGACCCAGACCGCCGCCCGGCAGACGCTCGGCTTCCAGGCCGAGGTGAAGCAATTGCTTTCCCTGATGATCCACTCCTTGTACGGCAACAAGGAGATTTTCCTGCGAGAGCTGATTTCGAACGGGTCGGACGCGGCGGACAAGCTGCGCTTCGAGGCACTCGCCAATCCCGCTCTGTACGAGTCCGATCCCGACCTCAGGATCTCGATTCGCCTCGACAGGCAGGCGCGCACCATCACCGTCGCCGACAACGGGATCGGGATGTCCCGCGAGGAGGTGATCGCCAACATCGGCACGATCGCCAAGTCGGGCACGCAGGAGTTCCTCGCGACCCTCACCGGAGACCAGCAGAAGGACGCGCGGCTGATCGGCCAGTTCGGGGTCGGTTTCTACTCCTCGTTCATCGTCGCCGACCGGGTGACGCTCGCCACGCGCCGCGCGGGCCTGCCGGCCGGGGAGGGCGTGCGCTGGGAGTCGGACGGGTCGGGCGAATATTCCGTCGAGACCGTCGAGCGCCGACAGCGGGGCACCGAAGTGACGCTGCGCCTGCGCGAGGGGGAGGACGAACTGCTCGAGCCCTGGCGGGTGAAAGACATCGTGCGCAGGTATTCCGACCACGTCGGACTGCCGATCGTGCTGGCGGGCGAAGCGAAGGTGGACCCGGTCTCCAGGGAGTTCATGCCCGGAAAGGAAGAAACGCTCAACCAGGCGAGCGCGCTCTGGTCGCGGCCCAAAGGCGAGATCAGCGAGGAGCAATACCGCGAGTTTTACAAGCACGTGGCGCACGATTTCGAGGACCCGCTCGCCTGGGCGCATGCGCGCGTGGAAGGGCGGCACGAGTACACCCAGCTTCTGTACATCCCGGCGCGCGCGCCCTTCGACCTGTGGGACCGGCAGGGCCGCCACGGAGTCAAGCTGTACGTGAAGCGGGTCTTCATCATGGAAGATGCCGAGCACCTGCTGCCGGGGTACCTGCGCTTCGTTCGCGGCGTGATCGACGCCGACGACCTGCCCCTCAACGTGTCGCGCGAAATCCTGCAGCAAAGCCGCGACGTGGAGGCGATCCGGGCCGGCTGCGTCAAGCGGGTGCTGGGGTTGCTCGACGACCTCGCCGCGAACCAGCCTGACAAATATGCCGCGTTCTGGCGCGAGTTCGGCCGCGCGTTCAAGGAAGGGGCGGGGGACGATGCCGCCAACCGCGAGCGCATCGCGAAGCTCCTGCGCTTCGCCTCGACGCACGCCGAGACCGAGGCGCAGACGGTGTCGCTCGCGGATTACGTGGGGCGCATGAAGCCGGGCCAGGACCGGATCTGGTATGTGACCGCCGAGTCGTTTGCCGCGGCGCGCTCCAGTCCCCATCTGGAAGTGTTCCGCAGAAAAGGCATCGAAGTGCTGCTGCTTTTCGAACGGGTGGACGAATGGCTGCTGGCCAACCTGACAGAGTTCGAGGACAAGAAGCTCGCCTCGGTCGCCCGCGGAGGACTGGATCTGGGCGATCTCGCGGACGAGGCGGAGAAAAAGGAGGCCGAGGAGAAGCGCAAGGAATTCCGCGAGCTGGTCGCGAAGATCAAGGAATCGCTTGGCGAGCGCGTCAAGGAGGTGCGCGTCACGCAGCGGCTGACCGATTCGCCCGCGTGCCTGGTCGCCGACGAGAACGACATCAGCGCGAATCTCGCGCGGATCCTGCGGGCGGCCGGGCAGACGCCGCCCCCGGCGAAGCCGATCCTGGAAATCAACCCGGCGCACCCGATCGTTCTGCGCCTCGGGAAGGAGGAGCCGCGCTTTGCCGACTGGGCGGCGCTGCTTTACGAACAGGCGCTGCTCGCCGAGGGCGGGGCGCTCGAGGACCCTTCCGGTTTCGTCAAGCGCCTGAACGGGCTGCTGCTCGAACTTTCCGCAAAAGGCTGAGTCAGGTCTTCCGCTCGGGTTGCGTCGCTGCCGGCCGCGTTGCTCGCGGTCTCAGCCAAGCTGCCTGAGCATCGTCCCGGCGTCCGACACTTCGAACTTTCCGGGCGCCTCGACGTTGAGCTGCTTGACGACGCCGTCGTCCACGAGCATCGAGAAGCGCTGCATGCGCACCCCCATGCCGCCGCCGGTGAGGTCGAGTTCCAGGCCGAGGGCTTTCGTCCAAAGCCCGCTGCCGTCGCCGAGCATGCGCATCTTGCCGGTCGCGCCTTCCTGGCGTCCCCAGGCCTGCATCACGTAGCCGTCGTTCACCGCCACGCACCAGATTTCGCTCACGCCCTTCGCCATCAGCTTGTCGCGGTTCGAGAGGTAGCTCGGGACGTGCTTGGCCGAACAGGTCGGTGTGAACGCGCCGGGCAGCCCGAAGATCGCGATTTTCTTGCCTTTCACCGCGGCGGCCACGCTGACGTCGGCGGGGCGCATCGGGCAGTTGGACCCGTCGTCCCAGCCTGCGGATTCGGAAAGCTTGCCATCGGGAAGCCGGTCGCCGACTTTGATCGCCATGGTCTCGTTCCTCAAGTGGTGATGGGGCAGGGTGGCGATGATAACGCATGCGTGTCGGACCGCGGCGGCATGCGTATGATGCGACGCGTCCTATGAGCTACGTGCTGATCTGCGTGACGGCGTTCGCCGTATCCGGCCTGACGCTGTTTTCCGGCTTCGGGCTTGGCACCGTGCTCATGCCCGCGTTCGCGCTGTTTTTCCCGGTTCCGGCGGCCATCGCAGCAACGGCCGTCGTCCATCTCGCCAACAATCTGTTCAAGCTCGCGCTGGTGGGCCGCGACGCCGACTGGGGCGTGGTTCTTCGTTTCAGCCTTCCGGCCGCCGTGGCGGCGATCTTCGGCGCAAGCCTGCTGGCCGTGATCGCCGAGGTGCCGGCGCTCGCGAGCTATACGATAGCCGGGCACGTGCGCGAAGTGAGCGCGGTCAAAGCCGTCATCGGCGCGCTCATCGTGGTCTTCGCGATGCTGGAGTTCTGGCCGTGGTTCGCGCAGCTTGCGCTTCCGCCGCGCTATCTTGCGCTCGGCGGCTTGCTGTCGGGATTCTTCGGCGGGCTTTCGGGCAACCAGGGCGCATTGCGGTCGGCCTTCCTGATCAAGGCCGGCTTAAGCAAGGAAGCCTTCGTGGGCACGAACGCCGTCTCCACGGTGATCGTCGACACCGTGCGGCTGGTGGTCTACGGCCTGTCCTTCCACGCTGCCGGCTGGACTGTCGCGCAGCCGGATCTCGCCCGGCTGGTCGGCGCAGCCACAGTGAGCGCATTCCTCGGGGCTTTTCTCGCCACCCGCCTGCTGAAAAAGGTGACGTTGCGCTTCGTGCAAATCACCGTCGCCGCGGCGATGACCGTGGTGGGCGCCGGGCTCGCGGCGGGATTGCTCTGACGCGAATGGCCGATCTTCGGCCGCCTCATGCGCCTTGCAGCGCCGCGCGTCGCCCTCGCTCGATATCGATGCCTGTGAGCAGCATGAGACCGAGCACGAAGTAGGCGCCGACGGCGAGGATGCCGAGGCGGTGGTCGCCGGCGAATATCCACGTCACGGCCCCGTAGGTGAGCGGGCCGAAGATCGACGCCGCCTTCACCGCGAGCCCCCAGAGACCGAAGAATTCCGCCAGCCGCAGAGGCGGCGAGAGGTAGCCGACGATCGCGCGGCCGGCCGCCTGCGATGAGCCCATGCACAGCCCGGCGAGATTCGCCGCGATCCAGAACATGGTCGCGCCTTCGGCGAGGTAGGCAAGCGCGATCATCACGATCCAGCCGGCGAGAACCAGCACCATGGCGCGGATGTGGCCGATCGCGTCCTGCAGATACCCGAAGCTAAACGCCCCGACCGCCGCCGTGACGTTCACCACCAGGATCAGCACGATCGTCTGCTGTGTCGTGAACTTCATCGCCTCCTGCGCGTAGATCGCGGCGAGCGCGATCACCGCCATGATGCCCGCCTGGTAGAAGAGGATGCAGACGAGAAACCGCCGCAGGTCGC
>Ga0209640_10003840_pt1 | contig 13186 bp, 7 predicted proteins | sample RifCSP10_1_FD_184018 | JGI IMG/M metagenome (GOLD analysis project Ga0209640, IMG submission 184018) | Soil microbial communities from Rifle, Colorado - Rifle CSP2_sed 10_1 (SPAdes) (version 2) | ecosystem: Environmental > Terrestrial > Deep subsurface > Rock core/Sediment | place: Rifle...
AGGTAACTGCAACCTCCCGCAATCTGTCGTTCCATTCAGCAGCTTGTCGGGGCGAAAACCCGACAAGCTGCTAGACCGTGAAAAATCTGAGTACTCGCGGCCGCGTGGCCGTCGTGGTGGTGCTCTCCGCGGTTCCCGCTCTGGCGTTGATGGTCTATGGCGCGCTCGAGCAGCGCTACGTCGCCGAAGCCCATGCCCGGGAGGACCTGCAACGTCACGCCAGGCTTGCGGCCAAGCAGCAGGAGCAGACCCTGGAGGGCGCCCGCCAGTTGCTGTTCGCGTTGTCGGGGGTGGCGCCGGCGCTGATGCGGGACAGGCAGGCCTGCCACGAGTATTTCCGGGGATTGATGCGGGCGAGCCACGGCCTCTACCACTCGATGGGTGTCCACCTCGCCAGCGGCGATCTCCACTGCAATGCGGTGACGTGGAGCGACGGGGTCAATGTCAGCGACCGCTACTACTTCCGGCTGGCGGCGGACAGCGGCAAGTTTTCGGTCGGGGGCTATCAGCCAGGCCGCGCCACCGTGAAGGAGGGCATCGATTTCGGCCAGCCCGTGCTGGATGCCGACAAGAAAGTCCTGGGCGTGGTGTTCGCGGGGCTCGACCTCAAGCGTTTCAACGAGCTCGCCGGCGCGACGCCGCAACCTTCCGGCGCTGTCGTCACCATACTCGACCGCGACGGCGTCGTCCTCGCCCAGCACCCGGCCCAGGCTGCGCGCATCGGAGACAAGGGCTCCGATGCGCGCCCGAACCAGGCGGCATTCGCCGCGAAGAGCGGCGTGCTTGAAACAACCGATGCCCACGGCGTGCCGCGGCTCCACGCGTTCGAAGGCGTGGGCGAGAATCCGGACGGCAGCATACCGCTGCGCGTTGTCGTCGGCATCAATCAGCGGGTGATCTACGCCGAGGCGCACAAGGCGTTCATCAGGACCGTCGGCGGCCTGGTCGTGGTGACGACATTGCTGCTGCTCGGCGGATGGTACGGCGCCGAGATGCTGGTATTGCGCAACCTTCGCAAGCTGCTCGACATGGCGCGGCGCGTCCATGCGGGCGACCTCACCGCGCGCACCGGGTTGCCGGGCGGGCGCGAGGAGATTTCGCGTCTGGGAGATGCTTTCGATCAGATGGCGCAGGCGCTGCAGGACCGCGATGCGGAATTGCAGAGGGCGCTGCGGGAATCCCGCGAGCTGGCGATCACCGATCCCCTCACAGGGCTGCACAACCGGCGCTTCTTGTGGGAGTTGCTGGGGCGGGAATTGCTGAAATCGCGTCGTAATCGCACACCCGTCGCCGCGATCCTGGCGGACATCGATCACTTCAAGCGCTTCAACGATACCTGGGGCCACGAGGCCGGGGACCTTGTGTTGAAGCGCGTTGCCGACGTGATCCGCGAGCACGTGCGCGGCTCCGACATCGGCTGCCGTTACGGAGGGGAGGAGCTGGCGGTGATCCTGCCCGAGACCACGTTGGAGGTGGCGGTCGAACGGGCGGAAAGGATCCGCCGCGACATCGCGGCAGTGCGCCTCGAATATGGTGGCAGGCTGCTCGGCGCCGTCACGTCGTCATTCGGCGTCGCGATCTATCCGCAACACGCCGGCGATGCGGAAGCACTGTTGCGCGCGGCCGACGAGGCGCTGTATGAAGCGAAGAAGGCGGGACGCAACCGGGTGGTGGTGAGTCAGACGGTGCCTGAACGATAATTGAATCCCTCGAATCGTGACCCCCTCGGACCTTGAACCGTGAACCTGGAGCATTGATCTGTCACGGCGCAACTCGCGCCTTGGCGCGCAGCACCGGCTCGATCTGCCCGGGCGGCACCGGTTTGCTGAAGAGATAGCCCTGCGCCTCGTCGCACTTCAACAGCTTCAGCAACTGCGACTGCTCTCGGGTTTCTACGCCTTCCGCGACTACCCGCAGATTGAGCGAGTGCGCGAGAGCGATGATGGTGGTCACGATGCTCATATCCTGGGGATTCATCGCTATCCCGTTGATGAACGCGCGGTCGATCTTGATCAAGTTGATCGGCAGCCGCGCGATGTAGCTCAACGACGAGTAACCGGTTCCGAAATCGTCCATCGCGATGTGGACGCCCAGCCCGCGCAGGATTGAGAGCTTGCGAATGCTCGTTTCGATGTCCTTCATGAGCAGGCTCTCGGTGATCTCGATCTCGAGCGCCTCGGCACTGCCGTCCGCCTGCTGCACGGCATTGATGACCGTCTCCGTGAAGTCCCGCTGCTGAAGCTGTATCGCCGAGACGTTGACGGCGATGCGCGGTACTGTGCACCCGCTTGCCGCCCATTCGCGATGATCAATCAACGCCTGTGCTATCGCCCATCTTCCGACTTCCAGTATCAGTCCGGTCTCCTCGAGCAGGGGAATGAACATTCCAGGCGCGACCAGGCCGGATTCCGGGTCATTCCAGCGGATCAGCGCCTCCAGGCCGCAGACAGTGTCGCTTATGAGATTGAACTTGGGTTGGTAGTGCAGCACGAACTGCTGTTTTTCCACTGCATTGCGCAGCCGGGTCTCCAGCGACAACACGTGCGCGGCGCGCGCGTTCATATCCGTCGCGTAGAACAAGTAGCGCTCGCCGGTATCCCTCGCTTTTTTTAGCGCGGCCTCGGCGTTCTTGAACAGGGTATCGGCATCGCCGCCATCCGCCGGAAACATCGCGATGCCGGCCTTTGCCGCGACGCGTACCTCGCTTCCGCTCAGACGGTACGGCTCCCGGAAACAGCCCAGCACCTGATCCCCGAGGACGTGCACTACGCTCTCGGCGTCCCGGATACCCCGTATCACCACGCCGAAACCGTCAGCGCCGGTGCGCGCCAGGTAATCCTTGCCGTGGAAGGCTGTCTCGAGCCGTTCTGCAACCAGCTTGAGCAGCCTATCGCCGCCGTGACGCCCGAACGATTCGTTGATGTTCCGGAAGCGCTCCAGATTGATCAGGATCATGGCGACGATCGGCGCCTCACCGGTCCGCGCCCGCATCTGCTGGCTGGCGCGGTCAATGAACAGCGTGCGGTTGGGAAGGGCGGTGAGGGTGTCGTAATACGCCAGGTAATTGAGCTTCTCTTCCCTGGTGATATTTTCCAGCGCAAACGAGATATCCCCTGTCAGCTCGCGGAGCAGTTTTATTTCTTCCTCATTGAAAAAACCCGGCTCCTTTGCATACAGGGTAAGAGTCCCAGTGACCGCGTTTTCCAAGATCAGCGGCAGCGCAATGACCGAACGATAGCCGAGACGAATCGCTTCCCTTCGCTTGGCGCTTCCAACGCCGGCCTCGGCCGTTATGTCGTTGACGAATACTAGGTCCTTGGCCCTTATGGCACGACCGACGACGCCTTGGCCGAGGGGAACGTCCGCGCGTGCCGTGGTCTTGGAGGTAACGAAGTCGCCTGCAGCGATCCCCGCGTAAGCAACCGGCGTGACGTCCAGGGTCAGGGGGTCAAGCTCGCTGATCCACGCCATTCCGAATTTACCGTGCTCGACCGTGATGCGGCAGGCTTCCTCGAACAGCTCCTGCCGGTTGCGGATGCGGACGATCGCGACATTGATCTCGCCCAGGACCGTCCGGATGCGGGTCAGACGGTCGAGTTTTTCTTGCCGGGCGATGGACTCCAGCGCGAACGAGATATTCGACGCGACCTCGCCGAGTAGCGCGAGCTCGTCCTCAACGAAGAAGTTGCGGCCGGTGGCGAAGAGTATCATCGCGGCCGCCACCTTCTCGTCCACCAGGAAAGGCAGACACACGGTGGAGCGGCAGCCCTTTTTGGCCGCTTCCTGCCGCAGGATGCCGGTCGGCTGCTCGGCATCGAAATCGTTGCGGACGGCCAGCCGCTGGGTCCGGATGACCTCGCCCAGCGTCACGCCCGGCACGCCGATGCTCGCCCAATTCACCGACTGCGCGATCCCGGGCGCGAACCCTGTCCATGCAACCGGCTGGATTTGCTGTCTTTCCGGGTCGACCGACGCGACCCATACAAATTCGAATGTCCCGTGCTCAGAGGCGACCCTGCAGGTTTCGCGCAGCAACGCCTCCCGTTCCCGGACGCGGGCGATGGCAGCGTTGATCTCGCTCGACACCGCGCGGATGCGCGACAGCTTCTCGATCCTTTCCTGCCTCGAAATGTGCTCAAGGGCGAACGAAATGTTCCCCGCAAGCTCGTTGAGCAGCGCGAGCTCGTCCCCGTCGAAGGATCCGCGCCCGGGCGCGAACAGGGCGGCGAGGGCCGCGACCCTGCCTTCCACCACCAGCGGCAGGCAAACCGTGGAATGGCAGCCCTTCGCGAGCGCCTCCTGCCTCAGCTTGCCCGCGGGAAGCTGCGTCTCGATGTCGTCACGGACGGCCGCCTTGCGCGTATGCATTGCCTCGCCGAGTGCTCCCTTCGCGGCGCTGATGCTCGCCCAGCTCACCGCGTGCGCGCTTTCCGCGGAGAACCCCCGCCAGGCAACCGGCCGGACTTCCTGTTTCTCGGAGTCGATCGTTCCCACCCACGTCATTTCGATCCCGCCGTGCTCGGACGCGATACGGCATGTTTCCGCGAGCAGTGCATCGCGCTCGCGGATGCGCACGATGGCGGCATTGATCTCGCTCGACACTGCCCGGATGCTCGACAACTTTCCGATCTTTTCCTGGCTCGCCATGCGCTCGAGGGCGATCGAGATGTTGCCGGCGAGTTCGGACAGCAGGCTCACTTCCTCCCTGTCGAAGAAGCCCGCCTCCTTCGCAAACATGGAGAAGATCCCCGCGACCATGCGATCCACGACGAGCGGCAGCGCGATCACCGACCGATACCCGCGCCGGATGGCTTCCTGGCGTCTCATGCCCCCCGCTGCGGGATCGGCCGTGATGTCGTTGTCGAATACGGGCCGGCGTTCCCGTATCGCGCGCGCGATGATGCCTCGCGCCTGGATGGTATCGCCGCGCACGACCAGCTTCTCGTGCATGAGCGAAGTGCTTTCGCCCAGTCCGGCGCTGGCCAGCGGGGTGACTTCCATTTTCTTCGGGTCGTACGTGCCGACCCAGGCGATCCCGAAACCGCCGTGCTCGATCGCGATACGGCACGCCTCGTAGAACAGCATCTGCTTGTTGCGGGAGCGGACGATGGCGGCGTTGATCTCGCTCGATACCGTGCGTACCCGGCTCAACCGCTTGATCTTGTCGTCGGCGTCCTTGCGGGCGGTGATGTCCTCGATGACGGAGATGACGTGCGTCGGCCGGCCGTCCGGACCGCGCAAGGCCGCGAGCGAGATATTCGCCCAGAGGGTGCTCCCGTCCTTGCGCACATAGCGCTTCTCGCGGGAATAGCCCGCGATTTCGCCCTTTCGGAGTTTCTCGTTGTAGTCGATCGCAAGACCGCGCTCTTCGGGCGGCGTAAGGTCTACCGTGGTGAGTCGCAGCAGCTCCTCCTGGCTATAGCCGAAAATATCGCAGAGCTTCTGGTTCACGCGCAGCCAGCGGGGATTGCGCGGATCAAGGCTGCGCAATCCCATGCCCACACCCGCCTGCTCGAACGTGGCGCGCAGTGTTGCTTCGCTCATGTGCCGCGCTTCCTCTGCCTCCTTTCGCTGGATAAACTGCCCGATCTGGCGACCAATTGCTTCAGTGATCTGCAACATCATCTGGTCCGGCTGCCGTGCCTCGCGCCCGAAGAACTCCATTACGCTGATCACCGAATTACCGGCGAGAATCGGGAAGGAATACGCGCTGCGCAGCCCGAATTTCGTGCAGCTCGGCTTGCGTCGGAAGTGCGTGTCATTCTCTATGTTCGCAAGCCAGGCGGACTCCTTGGCGAGCCAGGCGCGGCGCAGCAGCCCGCCGGGGCCGCCTTGCCCGAGTTCCAGCCAATACTGGCGATCCGAGGTGTCGAAAGCCGGCTCGAAGTCGCTCCAGAACTCGGCGCGACGGAGGATCTGTTTCCGCTCGTCCCAGCTCCATCGCGCGCCGTATGCCCAGTCCATCGCTTCGCACATGGTGGAAATGAGCTTCGGCATTGCTTCATCCATCGCCACGGACTCAGCCAACACTCTGGTGACTGCGTGCTCCAGGGCACGGTGGCGGCTCGATAGCACGCGCTCAGTGACGTCCCGGAGGATGAGCGAGACGGCGGTGACTTCACCGTGTTCGTTCTTGATGGGGGACTGGGACAGCGACACGTCGACGCGCCTGCCATCCTTGGTGAGCCGTACCGTGTCGTAACTCGGCACCGTGAGGCCTTGTTCGACCTGCTTCCGGCGCTCGGCGTTCTCTCCGATACGCTCCGGGGGAACGACGAGCAGGATGCTTTGACCAATCGCTTCATGCGCCGTCCAGCCGAACAGGCGCTCGGCGGCCGGGTTCCACGTGAGTATGGTGCGGTCGAGGGCGCGGCTGATGATAGCGTCGTTGGATTGCTCGACAATCGCTGCCAGCCGTGCCCGCGCCTGCTCGACCCGCTTGAGCAGCGTAATTTCGTGGAGAATGTGGGAAGCGCCAACGACTTTTCCCTGGGCGTCCCTGAGCGGGGAAATGCTGGACAGGACGTCGATCACCCGTCCGTCCTTGGTCTGCCGTTTGGTTTCATGCGGCGCGATTGCCTCGCCGCGAAGGATTTTCTCGCTCATTTCGGCGGAACGGACGCGCTGTCCCGGGGGTATCAGGAAGGCGACGGAGCGGCCGATCACCTCGCTCGCGGAATAGCCGAGCATCCGCTCCGCGCCGGCATTCCATGATGTAATGACGCCGTCGAGCGACCGACCGATGATGGCATCGTTCGAGCCCTCGACGATCGCGGCAAGATTGGCGCGGACTTCGTCCGCGCGCTTGCGCTCGCTGATGTCGGCGATCATCGTGAGTATGCGCGATGTCCCGCTGCGCTCGCTGTCCACCAGGCGGGCGCTCAGTGAAACCCACAGCGGTGTACCGTCCTTGCGCAAGCCGCACGTCTCGTAACCGTGCACTTCCCCATCCCGCTTCACCCGTTCGACGAGCGTGCGCCGCGCGTCCGGGTCGGCATAGAGCCGGCGGCCCGGGTTCGTCAAGCTGGACGCCAGTTCCTCCGGCGAGTCGTAGCCCAGGATTTGCGCGGCCGCGGGATTTGCCGCAAGTAGGTAACCGTCCAGTGTGGAAAGCAGAATACCCTCGGCGGCGCCTTCAAAGATGCCGCGGTAGATCATTTCGCTTGCTCCGAGTGCTGCTTCCGCCCGTTCCTCTTGAGTGCGCAAGCGCCGCCTCTCCACCGCCTGATGAATTGCCGGACCGAGCCGCGCCATCCGGTCCTTAAGAAGATAATCGTCGGCACCGGCGCGCATGGCTTCCACGGCGTAGTCCTCGCCGATGCTGCTCGAGACGAGAATGAAGGGTATATCCAGCCCGCGCGAGCGCACGAGACGAATGGCCTGCAGGCCGCTGAAAGTCGGCAGGTCATAGTCCGACAGGATGAGATCGAGATCGGGCGCAAGCCGTGCGGCGAAAGCACGCTCGTCTTCAACCCGCTCCCATTTCGGGTCGAATCCGGCGCGTCCCAACGCATCTACCATCAGCGCGGCATCGGAGCGGCTGTCCTCGAGGATCAGCACGCGTATCGGTGTCCCGGACGCTTGCAGGCCCCCATGGGAGCCGTTCACTACCGCGCCCGGAGCAGCGCGCCTAATCGGGGATTTGGGGGATGTGGTACCCATCAGTCTTCCGATTATCGGTTCGGGGACTCGACAAACAATTGGTTACACTGAACAGAATGGATAGTCGGTATCGGCATTTCTTCTAACATGGCGCTTCGATAATCCTCCGTTCCACCTGCCCGCGCGCCGGACGCCACATTAACATTCCAGGGATGATAAATCGCAATATTTTGAATACTAAAGTAATTTAGTATCGACCGGATAGGAACGATGAACCAACTGCGGTGGTTTCAATTCATCGCTTCGCATTCCGAATCCATCGTTAATTCTGGCACTGTGGGATGGACAACGACGGACGATGAATGACGAACAACGAACTAGAAGCGACGGTTTTCCGTCACCGCTTCGCGTTCTGTGTCCATTTTGATTTCTTGGTGCCGGGAGAGAGAATCGAACTCTCATGGTGTTGCCACCGCGGGATTTTGAGTCCCGTGCGTCTACCAATTCCGCCATCCCGGCAAGGAATGCGGATTATCCCGCATTCTTTGTTGATCTACATCAATTAGTTGCCCCGGATTAGCGGTAAGAATGTCACCGCTATTCAGTCAATCGGAGGCAACGATGAAAAAGCTATTGGTTTTGCTCTCGGTACTGGGCGGTCTAATTGCGCATGGCATCACCCTGGCGGCCGAACCCGCCAGGATAAAGGTGGGCATCCTGCTTCCGCTCACCGGAACGTTTGCCGCAGTGGCTGAAACCCAAAGGGATGGGGCGTTACTGGCGATCGACGTCGTCAACAAGCGGGGCGGGCTCAACATGCCCTGGGGAAAAGTAACCGTTGAAAGCGTCATTGCCGATGATGAAGCCAAGCAGGATATCGGCATCCGGCGCTATCGCTACATGGTTTCAGAAGGTGTCTACGGCGTGGGTGGCCAGACCTGGGCGCCGCTCGCGTACGCGATCAATGCCATTGTCAGCAAGGAGCCGATGACCTATTTCCCAGTCTGCGTCATGGCCAAGGAGGCGTTCCAGAAGGGCAAGCTGGCGCCGTCCACGTTCGCCACCGCATACAGCCCCTGGACGGTTGGCTACATGGCAGGCCAGGCGGCGGTCAAGACGCTCGGCAAGAAGCGCATTTTCTTTCTGGCGCGCTCCGACAGTTGGGGCTGGGACATGCGGGACGGCGCTACTGCTGCCGCCAAGGAACTGGGCGCGCAGATCGTCGGCTATGACGAGGTTTCGCTGGGAACCAGCGACTACACGACCATCCTGCAGAAAGTGCGGGCAGCCAAGCCGGATGTTTTCATCTCGGCCCAATTCGCCGCCGATGCCGTGGCGCTCCTGAAACAGGTCCACCAGACGGGGCTCGGCAAGGAAATGACCATCTTCAACGCCTTCATCACGAACGTGGTCGCCAGAGGCGTGCCCCCCGAGGCGCTGGAGGGCGTCTATTCGATGCATTATTTCTACTATGACCTGAGCGGCTTCCCGGACCGGGAAGTGGCAAAGAGCGCCAAGGACTTCACGGATCTGTACCAGTCGAAGTACAAGCGGCCTCCCGACGCCTATGCAACGATCGCCTACGTCGCCTACATGGAGATGTTCCGGGGCTTCGAGGCTGCAAGATCCCTGGATCCGAAAAAAGTGGCCGCGGCCCTGATGGCAAACAAGGGCGAATTTACTACGGTCAAAGGTCCAGCCAGGTGGCGCGAAGATCATTCCGCCGTGTACAAGCACGCCGCGTTTCTGGTGAAGGGGAAAGGTCCCAAGGAGCAGAAACACGAGTGGGATCTGTTCACCGTCATGGGCTCCCAGGGTGGAGAGGCGATCATGCCAACGTTGAAATCCCTCGGATATTAGGCGGGCGCCCAGACCGCCAATCGTCAGTGGCCCCTGCCCCGGCAAGGATGTCGTTTCCGTACCGGGGCGGGGCGTCGCGCAAGGGCCGGCCGTGAGCACCGAACCGGGCGCGGAAATCATCCAGGCCAGGGGAGTCACGAAACGCTTCGGCGCACAGGCCGCCGTCGACCGGGTCGACTATTCGCTGCGCGAAAATGAAGTGGCCGGCATCATCGGGTCGAACGGCGCCGGGAAAACCACCTTCTTCAATCTGTTGACCGGGTATTACCCTCCCGACGAGGGCGCGATCCTGCACAAGGGCGTGGACATTACTCGCATGACGCCGCAGGAACGGGTTGCGAGGGGGATGATGCGCACCTTCCAGCTCACTTCCACCTTCGACAACTTGAGCGTGACCGACAACCTGGTGCTCGCTTTTTTCAGGGCGCACCGGAAATCGTCCCTGCTGCATCTCGTCCTCAACACCTGCAAGAGACACCGGCAGGAACCGAAAATCGCGGCGATCCTGGAAACGTTCGATCTCAAGGAAGTGCGTGACCGGCAGGTGAAGAATCTCAGCCTCGGTGAAAAAAGACGCCTCGAAATCGCCATGGCGGTCCTGGCCGAGCCGGAGGTGCTGCTGCTCGACGAGCCGCTGGCGGGACTGGCTGATTCGGAGATTCGGGGCGTACTGGACGTGCTGGGCCGGCACGTCGGCAGGCGGACGATGCTGATCGTGGAGCACAAGATTTCGCACGTGAAAGACTTCGTGCAACGGCTCACCGTCATGCACGAGGGCCGGATCATCGCGGACGGCAGCTACGAGGAATGTCTGCGGCATCCCGAGGTCAGAAAAAGCTATTGGCAGATTGACGTCTCCACGGAGGGAAACGAGCATGCCCCCTGACAGCGGCGTCATGGCGAACACCGGTGAAATACTGGCGGTGCGGGGCCTCAACGTTTCGTATGGCGCGTCGAAAGTGCTGTTCGACGTCGGCCTGAGCGTGACACCGCGGCAGATCGTCGCCTGCGTGGGTCGAAACGGCGCCGGCAAGAGCACGCTGCTCAAGAGCATCGCCGGATTTCTTAAACCGGATTCGGGAGCGATCAGTTCCGGCCCTACCAGGCTGGTCGGGCTGAAGTCCTATGAGATCGCGAGGATGGGAATCAAGTACATACCTCAGGACAAGAAAGTCTTCTCCGACCTGACGGTGAGGGAAAACCTCGAGCTCGGCAGCTACGCCAGCAAGGATTACAACTGGGACCGCATTACCGACTATTTCCCGAGACTGAAACAGCTCATGGACCGCAAGGGCGGCTATCTGAGCGGCGGCGAACGCCAGATGCTGATGATCGGCCGGGCCCTCCTGGGCAGCCCGAAAGTGCTGCTGGTCGACGAGCCCGCCGAGGGACTGGCGCCCAGCATCGTTGCGCACCTGAAAGACGTGTTCGGGGAATTGAGCAAGAACACGGCGCTGGTGCTCGTGGAGCAGAACCTGCCGCTCGTTTGCGCCATCGCCAGCAAGGTTTACGCCCTCAAGGAAGGGCGCATCGTGGCCGAGCTTGCGGACCGCGAGTCCATCAAACCGGATGTTTGTGAACGATACCTCTGAGGCTGCGGCATGATGAACGCAATTCGATGGTGGTGGGGCCTCCTGCTCGCGTTTTCGCTGCTGGCAGCGTCGTGGGCATTCCTGCCCTTGCCATTCGTCAATGAGGTCGTCATTTTTTCCATCTACACGATGGGCTGCAGCTTCCTCCTGGGGCGCGTGGGGTTCATCTCGTTTGGGCAACCTGCCTACTTGGCGGCAGGCGCCTATGGAACCGCCTTCTACCTCTTTTACTTCGGCACCGATCCTTACGTCGGCATCCTGATCGGCATCCTGTCGGGGCTCGCCGTGTCCGGCATCGTCGGCCCGCTGTTCGTGAGATTGCGCAGCGACTATTTCGCGCTGGTGAACCTGGCGCTCGCGGTGATCTTTTATTACCTCATGCAGAAGGTGCTGGCGGACATTACCAAAGGGGACAACGGGCTCTGGTTCCTGACCCGGATGTCCTCCACTCCTGTGCTGGACATCTCCACACCAAGCCATTTCTTCGTCTTCGCTTTTCTGGTTGCGCTGGCGGTGTGGGCGTTCTACAAGTATCTCGACGACTCGATCTTTGGCGCCTGCTGCCTCGCGACCAAGATCAATGAAGACAAGCTCGAGTTCCTCGGCTACAGCAATTACAGCGTCCGGCTGCTCGCGTTCATCATCGCCAATACGACCACCGCGCTCGCCGGCGCGATGTACGCCGTCTATCTGGGATTCGTGAGCCCCGAAATCACCAGCCCGCACCGCGCCCCCGACCCGGTGGTGGTCACGATACTCGGCGGGACCGGCACGCTCTATGGGCCCCTGGTTGGCGCGTTCGCCTACACCGGCATGAAGGACGTGATCAGCAAGCTGATCGGCAACTGGGAGCTTTTCATCGGTTTTCTGCTGGTCTTCATCATGCTCGCCGGCGAAAAGGGCATCTGGGGCACGCTGCAGCCCCGCCTGGAGAAGCTGTTCTCCGGCAGGAAGGTTGGGACGGTAGCGGGTGACGGGGCAGAGGCACGCCGATAATGGACACGCAACTGCTGATTCCGGGCGTCATCTTCGGGCTCTCCATCGGCAGCATTTTTTTCCTGATGGCGATCGGGTTGTCCCTGTGCTTCGGCCTGATGCGCATCATCAGTCTTGATCAGCTCCTTTATTACTCGATCGGCGCGTACATCACCTACTCACTCACCCTTACGACAGGCGACGTTTGGCTCGGCATCCTTGGGGGATGCGGGGTTGCGGGCGTCGCCGCCCTCGCCGTGGAGCGGTTGATTTTCCGGAGAATCTACGAACGGGAACTCACTTTCAGCATGATCACGTCCTTCGGGATCCTGATCGGCGGCATCGGCGTAATCAAATACTTCTGGGGGGTCGTTCCGCGTCCGGTCCCCATTCCGATGATGACCCAGCTGGACATCGCCGGCACGGAAGTCCCGGTCTACCGCCTGATCGTCATCGCCATCGCCGGTCTCGTGTATGGCGGCATCTGGCTGTTCCTGAACCGCACCATCATCGGCAAGGCGATCCGCGCCGGCATCGAGAACGTGGAGCATGTGGAAGGCCTGGGCATCAATGTGGCGCGTCTGTTCACCATCACGTTCGTCATCGCCGGAGCGTTGTCCGGGTTGGCCGGGGGCCTGCATGCACCGCTGATCATGGTGGAGCCCTCGATGGGGCTCGAGGTGCTGGCATTCGTCTTCATGGTCGTCATCATCGGCGGCCTGGGCAGCATCAAGGGCACGCTCGTGTCCGCCTTCATCGTCGGGCAGGTCGTCTCCCTGGGGTCGCTCATCTACGCGCCCCTCGCCCAGATGGCGCCGTTTGCCATCATGCTGCTGATCCTCCTGATCAAGCCGACCGGCCTCTACGGCAGCGCATTGTTGAAACGCTGACGGCAACGGCACCGCGCGCCTGAAAAGTATAATCGTCGGGATGCGTCTCGACGATTTCGACTACAAGCTGCCGCAGGAGTTGATCGCTCAGTTTCCGCCAGCCGAGCGCGGTGCAAGCCGGCTCCTGCACCTCGATGGCCGGACGGGCGCGCTGTCCGACCGGAAGTTCCGCGATTTGGTGGACCTGGTTGCACCCGGCGATGTCGTGGTGCTCAACGACACGCGCGTCATCAAGGCGCGGCTCGCCGGCCGCAAGAAAACCGGCGG
>Ga0209640_10003841_pt1 | contig 13186 bp, 10 predicted proteins | sample RifCSP10_1_FD_184018 | JGI IMG/M metagenome (GOLD analysis project Ga0209640, IMG submission 184018) | Soil microbial communities from Rifle, Colorado - Rifle CSP2_sed 10_1 (SPAdes) (version 2) | ecosystem: Environmental > Terrestrial > Deep subsurface > Rock core/Sediment | place: Rifle...
GACCGACGACATCGCGTCACGGCGGCGATGTACCAGGCATCCAGCTCACGGGCGGTCGTGAACTCAATGAGCTGATCGAACCAGTGTCGGGCCCCTTCTGGATCCTGCGACCCGAAGTTGATATACCCAAGGTTGTTCATGGCGCGCGCCGTTGATTCGTCGGCTCCGCTTGCGCGACCGAGCCGAAGCGCACTCTCGATCTGACTGATCCCGGAAGCGTCTTCGAGCTGCCAACGGGAGGTTCCCGCCGAAGTTGCGGCGTGCACCTCGACATGGGCTGAGCCCACAACTCGGGCAACCGACACCGCCCGGTCCCAGTAGGCAATGGAGTCGCCGAACTTGCCCTCCACCAGCGAAACCCAGACGAGGACCGAGAGGGCGAGTGCAGCGCGGTGCTGCTCGACAACCTCCTCCCCAATCCCACCCGCTTCTTGTTCTTCACCGGCAAGGGTGACGTGGGCAAGACCTCGCTGTCGTCGGCTGCGGCCGGGTGGGGCCGCCGAACCCGAATGACCTAGGCCGTGGGCTCAACTGGCTACCAGTTCCCTCTAGCTGATATACGCCGCTTTGCGTCTAGGGAATGGGACCGCAAGCGCCGATTCGTTGCAGACCCATTCCGAAGAGCCCATTTCAGTCCTGTCCCCAGAATGCCGACATTGATTGACGTGCCTGAATTCCGAGGTGTTGGCGATTGGATCCGGCCACGATCGCACCCTCGAGGTCCGAACAGTGTTTCGGAAGCCAAAGTGGCCGGTCCTGGCGCCGCGATGGCGAGCGCCCGATTCGGACCAGCCGAGCAAGCTTCCCTGGTTCAGCGTTGCCTCGCCGGGATGGCCGCCAGCGAGACGGTGGAGACGGCGCTCGAACTGGTCATCGCCCAGGTTTGCACCTTCACGGGCTGGATCGGAGGCGATGTTTGGCTGCCTTCTTCCGATTCGGATGCGGTCGTCTACAGCGGAATCCACTATGGCGACGATCCACGGCTGCAGATGATCCTGTCGTTGGGGCACACGATCCGATTCGGCGAGGGATTGCCGGGAGTGGCGTGGCGCGATCGGGCTCCCACGTTGTGTCGCCACGGCGAGGAGCCGGGGTGCGCACTCAATGGCGACCCACGCTTCGCGGAGATCTGCGCCACCACCCAGGCCATCGCATTCCCCGCCTTCAATGGTGAGCATCTGGTCGCCATCCTGGTGTTCCATCTCTCGGTTAGCGCCGAGGACTATCACCGGTTGGTCGAGCCGATCCAGACCGTCGCGTCACAGCTGGCGACGATGATCAAGCACAAGGTCGCCGAAGAGGAACTGCGGCGGAGCGAGGCGCTGAATCGGGGCATGCTGGTGGCAATGCCGGACCTCATCTTTCGACTGTCGCCCGAGTGCGTGTTTCTCGAGTATCAGCCGCCGACCGGCAACTCGTGGTTCGACGGCGATGCCGAGAGGTTCATCGGCCGCCATGTCGAGGATGTCCTTCCCGCCTGCATCGCCGAAGGACTCGTCGCCGCAGTCCGCGAAGCGCGACGGACCGGAGTCGTGCAGATCTGGGAGTACCAACAGAATTTCGACGGGGGGGTGCGCGAGCGTGAGTGTCGGGCCGTGCCCATCGAGGAGCTCGATGAGGTGATGGTGATCGTCCGTGACATCACGGATCGCACGGACGCCGAAGCCCGCCTCGAGGCGGAGATCCGGTCCAAGGATCAGCTGATCGCCTCGGTCAGCCATGAGATCCGGACGCCGCTGACGGCGGTGTTGGGCTTCGCCGACCTGTTCTCCGAGCAGTCGTTGGGCCCCGCGGACATGAAAGAGATAATGTCGCTGATCTTCCGGCAAGCTCAAGACATGTCCTACATAGTGGAGGACCTCCTCGTTGCTGCCCGCGCCAAGTCCGACTCGCTCCGCGTCCTCCTAGAAGAGGTGTCGATATCGGCCGAGATCCGGCGGGTCATCGAGGCGATGCCGGGACACGGAGAAGGCCTCTTCGTGACTGACTTCGATGAGTGCCTCGCCATTGGCGACGCCGCTCGCGTCCGGCAGATTCTCCGGAATCTCTTGACCAACGCCTTGCGCTACGGCGGGTCTCACCGTGGCATCGATGCGCACAGCGCCGACGGTCTGGTGACGGTGATCGTCCGTGACAGCGGGCCGTCGATCCCAAGCGAGGAGACCGAGGCCATCTTCGAGCCGTATCAACGAGGGACGGTGGGCTCGGCCCCGGGCTCGGTCGGTCTAGGCCTGACCGTGTGTCGGACCCTCGCCCGGATGATGGGTGGCGATGTCGCGTACAGCCACGAGGGCGGGTGGAGCATGTTCACGCTCACCCTGCCGGCGCATCCAGCGGAGGCGAAGACCCCCGATGCGAGGGAGTCTGTGGCGCAGGTCTCCTGAACGCGCCCTCTGGAACACCGAGCACGTCGGCGAAAAGGGCGACGTCGAGCCATGGAACCCCCGCATCCGCGGCTCCGCCACGCTTCATCCGCAGCAGGGCAGCTAGTAGTTCGATGCGGATTTCCGTCCCGTGGGAGGCAGCGGCGAAGCTGATGCTCCCTGAGGAGTCCACCTTCCACACGACCGGCAAGCCGACCGTGGGAGGCCGGACTGCTCCCACCGGGGCCTGGAAGCTGCTCGGGGAGCGTTGGCTGCGCTCCCCTTCCCGTTATCGGTTGGTGTCGGGGCCGGGTCAGAGGTTGGGTCGGGGGATGCGGCGCCCCGCCGACCCACCAGTCATTGCCAGAAGGAGTGCAGGGTGGGTCACACGCATCATCCCGGCTCCCTCCTCGCGGGAGCGGGAGTGTCATCGGGTGGATCGACTGAGCTGGACGGCCGTCGCCGCCAAAGGCCGCCGAGCGTCGGGATGACACCGCGGGGGATCCAGAGAAAGAGGATGATGATCAACGCCCCGTAGGCGAGCAGTCGAAGCTCGCCGAACCCGATCAGCACCTCGTTGATGGCGGTGAAGGTGACCGCTCCCAGGATCGGTCCCAGGAGTGAACCGATGCCGCCGAACGCCAGCATCACCAGCACGACCACGTCCACCTGGGTGAATCCGAAGGTGGTGGGGCTGATCCGGCCGCGGGTGAAAGCGTAGGTCGCCCCGGCCAGGCCGAGCATGGCGGCCCCGATCAACGCGGCGTACACCCGATAGCGGGCCACATTGACGCCGGTCAGCTCAGCGGCGACCCCGTCGTCACGGAGTGCACGAAAACCCCAGCCGATATGGGAGCGTCGCAACAGCCCGTGAACCACCAGGAACAGCACCACCAATGCCAGCATCAGGTAATACCCAGGCGTCAGCTCCCTGAGGAAGGTACCGGCGCCCGAACTGATCTGGAATCCCGCCTCGCCACCTGTCAGCTGGCCCAGACCGAACAACAGGTTCTCAAAGGTGAGGGAGAAGATGAGCGTGATGATCCCGGTGAAGATCACCCCCAGGGAGCGGCGCACCGCGATCCAGCTGAGCAGCCCGCCGACGAGGCCGGCGGCGAGCGTCGCCAGGAGGATGCTCACGAGAATGGGCAGGCCTCCCCGGTCGGCGAGGATGGCCCCTCCGTAGCCGGCGACACCGGCCAGCGCCCCAACGCACAGGAACAGCTGGCCGGTGCTTCCGAAGATCAGGTTGAAGCCGATTGCGTAGCCGGCGAAGGCGAGCCCGAGAAGGGCGACGCCCATCATCACCCGGGAGCCGCCGAGCCAGAGAGGCACCAGGGCGAGAGCCGCCGCGACCAGTGCAATCGGAGCCAGCATGGCCAGGAGGGAGCGCGAGCTGCGTCTCTCAGCAACACCGATCAGGGAGGTGCCGGTGGCCCTGGTCAAGCGGCTGCTCACTCCCGGACTCCCAGCAGCCCGGAGGGGCGGATGAGGATGGTCAGGGCGGCGGCCATGAGAAGGATGACGAGCGACAGGAACGTGCCGATGTAGGAGGCGGCGATGCTGGAGACGACTCCGAGGATGACTCCGGCGAGGAAGGCCCCGGAGACGGTGCCCAGGCCACCGACCACGGTGACGATCAAGGCGAACACGGTTATCCCAAAGCCAGCCTTGACGTTCACCGGAGTGACCATCGATCGGGTCACAGCTACCAGTGCAGCCAGAACACCGCTGAGGATCAGGATCAGGCGGAGCATCAGATGCGGGTCGATCCCCACCAGCTGGGCTCCTTCCTCGTCCTCGATCACCGACCGAATCGCCCGCCCCAATGCGGTGCTTCGGAAGAAGAGGAACAACCCGCCAAGGGCGACCAGCGTGATCGCCGACGCCAGCAGACTCCCCCGCCGCATGGGAACGCCAAGGATCTCGATGGCCCCGCCCCCGATCTGCAGGCTGAGAGCCTTGAGAGGGTATCGCCAGTTGAGAAGACCTTCGACCATGAAAGCCACGCCCAGCGTCAGCAGGAGGCTGAGAAGGACCCGTGCCTCGTGCTTGCGGCGGTAGACCGGGCGCAGGATGGTCAGGTCGAATACCAACCCGAGCAATCCACCCGCGACCAGTCCCAGGCCCACCGCCGGCGCGGCGGGGACGCCGGCTTCCATGGCGAACAGAACCACCATGGCGGTGATGACCGCCATCTCTCCAAAGGCGAGGTTGAGCACACCGCCTAGCCCATAGACCAGGGTGAGCCCGGCGGCGAGGAGGCCGAACTGGAGCCCGAGCACAATGCCGTCGAGGATGATGGCGGTCACGTCACCCCAAGGTAGGCGGTCCGGACCCGGGGATCGGCCGCCAGCTGCTGGGAGCTTCCCTCGAGGCGAACGAAACCGTTCTCCAGCACGTACCCGCGATCGCAGAACGCCATCGCCAACGGGACCTGTTGCTCGGCGACGAGAAGGGTCAGCCCCTGGCGGCGCAAGACTTGGAGGGCTTCATAGGCCTCGTGGGCGAGCTTGGGGGCCAGCCCGGTCGTGGGCTCGTCCAGCACCAGCAGCCGCGGCCGCGACATCAGCGCTCGTCCCACCGCCAGCATCTGCTGCTCGCCTCCACTCATCGTTCCAGCCCGCTGACGGCGCCGTTCTGCAAGACGAGGAAAGAGGTCGATGACGACCGACATCGTCTCCGGGTCGGGGCGCTTGGGATAGGCACCGAGCGACAGATTCTCCTGTACGGTCATTCGGGGAAATAGGTGACGCTCGGCGGGCACGAAACCGATACCCCGGCGGACGATGTGTTGCGCCGGCAGCCCGGCGATTTCCTCACCTCTGAACCTGACCTTGCCCGACGAGGCGGCCAACAATCCGCACATCGTCCGGAACAGGGTGGTCTTTCCTGCACCGTTGGAGCCGATGATCATCACCGCCTCCCCCTCCTCCACGTGGAAGGACACGTCGTGGACGACGTCGTTGCCCTGGTATCCGGCATAGATCCGACTGACTTCAAGCATGGTGAATACCCTGTCCCAGATACGCGGCAACCACCGCCGGGTCACGCATCACGTCCTGAGCGGCGCCCTCGGTAAGCACCTTGCCGAAGTCGAGCACCACGACCCGCTCCGCCAGGCTCATCACCGCCTTCATGACGTGCTCCACCCAGATAACGGTCATGTCGTGGCGGTCGCGGATGGCTCGGACGATCCCGATCGAGGTCTCCAACTCGGCGTCGTTGAGCCCTGCCATCACCTCGTCGAGCAGCAAGACTCGGGGTTGCCCGGCGATCGCCCTGGCCAATTCCAGGAACCGCTGCTGGTGAAGGTTGAGATTGCCGACCAGGTCGAAGCGGCGATCTCCCAGACCGACGAACGACAGCGCATCTCCGGCGATCTGCAGGGCTTCGCTCTCATCTCGGTGCCCATCAGGACGACCGAAGAGGGCACCCAAGGCCACGTTTTCCAGCGCGTTCATCGTTGGGAAGGAGCGCGGGGTCTGCTGCACCATGGCTATCCCCTTCTGACGGACACGATGAGGTGGCTGGTGAGTGATGTTCTCCCCGGCCAAGGTGATCGTTCCCGCCGTCGGTGTTTCCAGGCCGACGATCAGCTTGAGAAGGGTGGACTTCCCCGCGCCGTTGGGGCCGACGACAGCGAGAATCTCGCCTTCGTCGGCCCCAAGGCTCGCGCCGTCGACGGCCGGAAGGCCGCCGTACGACTTCCCGACTTCGTTCAGCTCGAGAAACTGCACCCGATGATTATGGCTGGTAGGGCACGAGCGGGTCGGAGTGGAGCAGCAGGTCGAACCACCAGTCACCGGCTTCGTTGACCCCTTCGGGAGCAGGTCCCTCGTTGATCAGGGTGAAGACCAACTGGGATTCGGCCAGTTCGCCCCATTCGGTCCAGCTCATGGTGTGCGAGTATCCCTCCAGATCGAATGAGTTTGCGTGCAGGTACTCGGCGATCGCCACCGGGTCATCCCCAACGTTGGCCACCGCGTCAGCCACCATGGTCACGATCCCGAATGTTGCCACGGCATCGTCCGACATGAACTGGTTCTCGGAGAAGGCCAGGTAACGCCGGGCCAGGTCCTGGTAGCTGTCACCGAAGTAGTCGGCGCAGGAGAAGTCGGCGTAGCGGCCGATAGCCACCTCCGCCAGGTTGCCCACCACCAGATTGGGAGGCGTGAAGGCACCTGTGACCGGCACGTCACCGATGAGGTCCGCCGAAAGGGCGACGATCGACCCTGTCCCTGGTGGGTGACCAGTGGAGACGATCATCTCGGCACCGAAGTCGGCCACTGCCCGGACGAAGGGAGTGAAGTCGGTATCTGGTGGCAGCGGAGCGACCTCGATCGCGAGATCGATACCGGAACCATCAAACGTGCTCTCTAGAGCGGACTTGATCGCCTGGCCCCAGGGGTAGTCGGCGACAATTGCCCCCACCTTGGTCAGACCCTGCTCTTGGGCGTACTGGAGGATCGGCGCGGCGTCCATGGGTGCGGCGGGGAGGCAGGTGCGGAACATGTAGCGGCTGTCCGCGGTGAGCGCGGCCGGCGTTCCGGACTTCACCAGGAAGGTCGGCATCTGGAGCTGCTCGGCAACCGGTGAGACTGCCGCCCCGACGGTGCTGGAGATGATTCCTCCTATCGCCACCACGCCATCTTCCACCAGTCGCTCGAAGGCGGTCACACCCGCATCGGCGTCGTTCTCGTCGTCCTGCTGGACGATCTCGATCATCCGGCCGTCAACGCCTCCGGCCGCGTTGATCTCCTCCGCGGCGAGCAGCATCCCGTCCCTGGTCTGGATGCCCCATGGTGTGAACGGGCCCGACGTGTCGGTGAGCAGGCCGATCTTGATCGGCTCCTGGGGCACCGTGGTCGTGGGCGCCGCTGTGGTCGTATCGGGAGCGGCAGCAGTGGTGTCCGGGGCAGGCGCGGTGGTGGTGTCGGTCGTTTCCCCGTCGCCACAGGCTGCCACCACCAGCGCCAGAACTGCCAACAGGGGCAGTAGCACGGATCTTGGACGTTTCCTCATGTTTTCTCCTCCAGGTTCGTTATCAGGGTCGATGGGTGTCGGTCGGCACGCACGGGTGCTCGGTTTGGGGACAGATCAGACGCGTCCATAACCTCCTCTTCTAGTACGCCAAGCGGACAGATGTGCGTTTGGCGGACAGGTGGCGAGACGACGTTGCAGCGCGATTGCGCTGCAACTGACATCGGAAAAGACGTGAGCGATGGGTGCGAATCTCAATCGGCACGCAACTTGTATCGCTGGATCTTGCCGGTCGCGGTGCGGGGGAAGTCCTCGACGAACTCCACGATGTGGGGGTACTGATACCTGAGAAGTGCCTCTTTGCACCAGTCCTGGAGGTCAGCGACCAGATCATCGGAGCCCTCGCTCCCATTGGTGAGAATCACGGCGGCCTTGATGCGGGAGACCTCGTCGGCCACGATGCTGACGACCGCCGCCTCGTGGACCGCTCCATGTTCCATGAGGCGATTCTCGATCTCGATGGGGCTCACCCAGAGGCCCCCGATTTTCATCATGTCGTCGACCCGGCCTTCGTACGCGAAGTAACCGTCAGCGTCCCGGTGATACCGATCACCGGAGGCGAACCATCCGTGCGCGAGCTTGTCCCTGGTGCGCTCCGCTTGGTGCCAGTAGTAGGACAGGGCACTCGGCCCCCTCACCCATAGCTCACCAGGCTCCCCTTCGGGCACTGTCGAGCCCTCTTCATCCCGAAGCTCGATCTCATATCCATCCACAGCCGTCCCCGAACTCCCCGGCCTCACCGAGCCGGCGCGATTGGTGCAATAGATATGGAGCATCTCAGTGGAGCCCAGCCCGTCCAGGATCTCGATGCCGGTGCGGTCATGGAACCGGCGCCAGGTTTCCGGAGGGAGCGGCTCGGCGGCGGAGATCCCGAGCCTCACCGATGACCAATCCGTGGAGTCGAACTCGGGATGGGCCAGGATGGCGTTGTACAGGGCCGGCACCGAAAAGTAGAGCGATGGTGAATAGGTGGCCACTCGCTCCAAGAGCTTGTCCGGAGTCGGTGGGCCGGTGGAGTAGACCGAGGTGGCGCCTACCGACAGCGGGAAGGTGAGGTTGTTGCCCAGCCCGTAGGCGTGGTACATCTTGGTGCTGGAGAAGACGACGTCGTCTTCGTTGATGCCCAGCGTGGGAACGGCATAGTTCTCACAGGTGGCACGTACGTTGGTGTGCCGATGAACCACACCCTTCGGCGCTCCGGTCGAGCCCGAGCTGTACAGCCAGAAGGCCATGTCGTCGGGGTGTGTGGAGACCGGGTCGACGTCGAAGTCGCCGCCGGCGAGCCAGTCATCGACCGACTCCGCCTCCCCGGCATCTCCGTTGGCAACGATCAGCTTCACCCCGCCTCTCTTGGCGATCTCGGGTCCGACCTTGTCCATGAACACGGAATCGACGACGGCCGCCACCGCATACGAATCGTCGAGGAAATAGCCGAAGTCCTGGGGACGTGCCAGGAAGTTGACCGGGATGGGCACGGCGCCGATCCGCATCGCTCCCAGGAACACCGCCGGGAAGGTCGGTGTGTCGTCGAGGACGAGGAGGATCCGCTCCTCGCGGCGGATGCCCAGGTCCTGGAGTCGGCCCGCGACCCGGTTCATCGCAGCGTAGAGCTCTCCGTAGCTGAAAGACCGGTGGTCGGCGGTCATCAGGGCTGTCTTGGATGCGCGCCCCGCCACGATGTTGTCGTCGACGAGAGTGCTGATATTCGACGCGGTCTGGCCGGCCACTGTTCCTAGATTCCTCCGTCGTCATCAAGCGGCGGATGCGATAGGCCGTGCCGGGGACGGCCGCCGCCACACCGGGCGCGCCCGATCACGATGACTCCATGAGTGGCTTCTCTTCTCTTACCGTCGCCAGTCTCTTCACAGCCTTTGCGCACATGGGCATCTCTTCGGATGTATGTGTTCAACCTACGGGATCGAGCCGTGTTCCCGACGACCACGTTGTGATGGGTCCGGACGGTAGTTCTGGCTGACCGGTCAGTCAACTGGGTTTCCCGCGGACTCATGACCTGTGGCCGGGCGCAAAGCTGGCTGGAAAGGCCGGTGTGTGGTCCAGGACCATCATGACGCGGTCCTCCCGTCGCAGTCCGAGATCCCGCAAGGCAGTATGAAGGTCCCTCGGCGATCCTGGACCGTGGTTTGGTCGGCTAGGAGTGGCACCTCGAACAGATCTCGTTTCGTTCACCGTCGCTGGCCTCCTCACGGCATTCCTACTCGGTGGCCCCAGGCAAGGCAACCGTAGATCGGGCGGTAACTGTAATGACTGGCTGACCAGGCAGTCAACCCGAGAGAACCCTGCTCGACTGGCCGATCTGGCATCGGCGAATCGCGGTGACACGCTCGGAGCGAATTGGCTCGGTGAGATCAGGACCCATCGTCTCCTAAAGCGATTAACCGCCTGCAGGTGGCCTGCGGTCAGGGCAGCATCACGTACTCGAAGTCGGTTGGCTTCTGGTCAATACCCCTGGTTGGCGGGGCGATCCATGGGGCGAACTCACCCAGCTCGTACTGGGGCTGCATGAGGCTCTCGATGTACTCCCGGTCGTCGCCGGTGGGCAGCCAGTGCTGCCGGCCAGCCTCGAACTCTTCCTCGGTGACCACGAGACCGTCTGGGGTGACCCAGAGATCGGCGAACTCCCCGATGCCCCGGTTGAAGGCGACATGGGGCAGGGTGATCTCGAATTCGATGCCGTGGCTCTCGATCTCCTTGTTCCACCGGTTGATTCCGCCCATGCAGTCGTCGATGAAGTCGTCGCGAAGCCGGGCGTTCAACCCGTTCAGTGCGGGGACGTCGACCAGTTGCAGCTCCCCGTCGACCAGTTTCATCACCGGGTAGCTGGCGTCGCGCAGCTGGTGATCGTCGTCGAGGCGGTTCTCGTGATAGCGGCCCTTGAGGCCGGCGTTGAAGAAATTGGCTGCGTTGGTCGACTCCTCCGATCCGAACAGGTCGAGTGTGAGCGAGTAGTGGAGGTTGACCTTGCGTTGGATGGCGGGCAGGTCTATCACGTCGAGGGAGCGGACCGACTCGACGTCATATGGGTCCGCGATACCGGCTTGGGCCATGGCCTTGGCGGTGGCCTCGACGATTCGCATGACGCCGGTGTACCCAACGTACATGTGGTGCGCCTCTTCGGCGAGCATGAACCGGCAGGTGCGGGAGAGCGGGTCGAATCCGGATTGGGCCAGGGCTTCGAGCTGCATCTTGCCGTCGCGGTCGGTGAAGTAGGTGAACAGGAAAAACGACAGCCAGTCGGGGGTCTTCTCGTTGAAGGCTCCCAGCATCCGGGGTCGCTCGGCGTTGCCCGACTGGCGGCGGAGCAGGTCATCGGCTTCGGCCTGTCCGTCACGTCCGAAGTACTTCTGGAGCAGATAGACCATCGCCCACAGATGACGTCCTTCTTCCACGTTGACCTGGAATAAGTTGCGCAAATCGTATAGCGATGGGGCTGTGTTGCCGAGGTGACGCTGCTGCTCGACGGAGGCGGGCTCGGTGTCGCCCTGGATGACGATGAGACGACGCAGCATGGACCGGTACTCGCCGGGCACCTCCTGCCAAGCCGGCTCGCCGACATGTTCGCCGCAGGGGATGGTGCGACCTTCCTCATCGGGGGCCAGGAGGATCCCCCAGCGGTACTCGGGCATCTTCACATACCCGAACTTGGCCCAGCCCTCCTTCTCCACCGAGATGGCGGTGCGGAGATAGACGTCGGCCATCTGGAAGCCTTGAGGGCCCATCGACATCCACCAGTCGATGTAGCCGGGGTGCCACCGTTCCAGGGCCCGCTGCAGTTTGGGGTCCTCTGCCAAACCGACGTTGTTGGGGATCAAGGTGTCGTAATCGACGTCTTGCCAGCCCATCACACTCTCCTCGGGTCGTATTCGGGTCGAATGCCGGTTCCGTATCTCCTTAGGGCGCCGGCCTCGCCCGAAGCGCTGGGACGCTGAAACACCCAGTTCTGCCAAGCGGTGAGCCGCCCGAAGATCTTGGTCTCCATTGTCTCGGGGCCCGGGAAGCGGAGATTGGCTTCCATGGCGGTAAGGGCGTCGGGCGAGAAGGCCGATCGTTCCTCAATGATGATTCGCAGCTCGTCATTCCAGTCGAGGTCGTCCATGGCATCGGTGACCAGACCCGCGGCGAGGGCGGCTTCGGCGTCGAGCTTCTCACCGATCACCCCCTGGGCAGTGGAGAGACCCCCGGGGTCACCCCAGAATCGAGTCTCCAGCCTGGTGAGGCCGTTCGACATCGGAAAGCCAAGCCTGTTCAGATCGGTGAAGGCGAGGTTGGCGATCCCTCCGCCTTGGGGACGCTCTCCGATGAGCATGTACGAGCGATCGGCGGCGAGGGTCAGCTCTGCAATGAACCCTGCAAAGCAATTCTCCGGCTCGATGAGCGCGATGAGCGTACGGGAGGTGAGGTCGACGCGGCGCAGCAGACGTCCCCAGTAGAGCAGGACCTCGCGAATGAACCAGTGGTCACGTTGACTCAGGAGGAAGGTGTCATAGGCCAGTACGAGACCGAGATCTCCCTCGGAGCGGAGGAGGATCGTTCCGATCTCAAGCTCGTTGACGCGGAGATGGAGGATGGCGTCTTCGAGCTCTCGAGCCAGACGCAACGGCCAGAACTCCGCCCCACACGCCACGGCCTCATCACCATGGACGGGCGGTGAGTCTCCCGGACCTCTGACGGTGATCGAAGCGATGCGCTCGGCCCGGTCGATGCCCACATCGACGAGCGAGTAACGGACGACGTCCTCTTCGATCTGTCTGTCGAGTGGGGTGAGGACCACGCCCTGGGCATCCGCCGGGCGGTCGGTCTTGGCGGCGAGCTCCTGAGCTCGGGATGCCACCGTCTCGTCGAAGGACGGCGCTGGGACAAGCTCATCCACCAGCCTCCACTCCAATGCCTTGTCGCCTTTGATCCCTTCTTCGAGAGTGCTGAACGCATCGGCACGATCGCGTCGTACATGGCGTTTGTCGGTCAGACGAGTCAGACCACCCGTGCCCGGAAGTACTCCGAGAAGCGACACTTCGGGCAACGACACCGCGGCATTGCGGTCGTCGATCAGCATGATGTGGTCGGTGGCGAGTGCCAGCTCATAGCCGCCACCGGCGGCACTGCCGCGGAGCGCCGCCACATACCGTTGGCCGGACTTGTTCGTGGCGTCCTCGATCGCGCTGCGGGTTTCGTTGGTGAACTTGCAGAAGTTCACCTTCAGCGGGTGCGCCGCCGCGGCCAGCATCCCGATGTTGGCCCCGGCACAGAACATGCGGTCCAATGAAGACCCGATCACCACCGCACCCACCTCGGGGTGCTCGAACCGCAGCCGTTGCACCGCGTCGGCCAGCTCGATGTCCACCCCCAAGTCATACGAGTTCAGCTTCAGCTCGTAACCTGAGTCGATTCCCCCCTTGGGGTCCACCGCCATGTTGAGATAGGCGACGCGACCATCGACCCTCAGCTTCCAATGGCGATAAACATCTGGATGAGTCCGAAAATCGATCATCATGCCATCATAGCTGACCACACGGTCAGGACAAACGCGCAGTCTCGTCTTCCTTGTGATGAACTACCCAGGCGTTACGCTCCATCAGATGCAGGATGTCATGACCTCCGATCGTAGTCTGCGCGAGATCGAGATAATCCGGTCGGCATACCGCACGATGGCTCGGCGCGGATCACATCGGATGTCCTTGCAGGATGTGGCAGACGACGCCGGCGTCTCCAAAGCCCTGCTGTTCTATCACTTCGGGACCAAGGACGCCCTCCTGCTAGCCGCG
>Ga0209640_10003843_pt1 | contig 13183 bp, 15 predicted proteins | sample RifCSP10_1_FD_184018 | JGI IMG/M metagenome (GOLD analysis project Ga0209640, IMG submission 184018) | Soil microbial communities from Rifle, Colorado - Rifle CSP2_sed 10_1 (SPAdes) (version 2) | ecosystem: Environmental > Terrestrial > Deep subsurface > Rock core/Sediment | place: Rifle...
CCCGCGTGCTCGCCCGCCACTTCGGCAAGCACATTCCCGGCAACCCCACCATCATTGTGGACAACATGCCCGGCGCAGGGGGATTGGTTTCGGCGAACTATCTCTTCAGGGTAGCTAAGCCCGACGGTCTTACCATCGGCCATTTCGTCGGCGGACAGTTTCTCCAACAGCTCCTGGGAAGGCCAGGCATTGAGTTCGACGCGCTCAAATTTGAATACGTCGGGGTGCCCGCTCAGGACAACTTTGTCTTTGGGGTCGCCAAGGCGACGGGCATTACGAGTATAGAGCAATGGTTGGCGTCCAAGACCACGGTTAAGTTTGGTGCCATAGCACCGGGTGATGGGACCTACGATACTTCCAAAGTCCTTGAGGTCACCCTCGGCCTGCCCATCCAGGTTGTAACCGGATACAAGGGGACCGCCCCGATCCGCCTGGCCTTCAACAGCGGCGAGGTCGCCGGCCTTAGCAACTCGTGGCAATCCTTCAAGTCAACTTGGAGGAAAGAACTTGAGACGGGGGAAGCGATCATTGTGGTTCAGATCAGCTCGAAACCTCATGCGGACCTGCCCAAAGTGCCTCTGGCCGTGAATCTGGCTAAAACGGAAGAGGCGCGAAAGCTCATTCAGGCAATAGCTCAAGCCCACGGCGCCGCGGTGCGACCCTATGTCTTGCCTCCTGGCACGCCCAAGGATCGGGTGGAAATCCTGCGCAGGGCGTTTATGGAGGCCATCAGGGATCCGGAACTCCTCCAGGAAGCCAGCAAGGCCAGGCTGGAGATCAATCCTGGATCGGGCGAAGAGCTGGAGCGAAACGTCCAAGAGCTTCTCCGGCTCGAGCCTCCTCTGGTGGCGCGGCTAAAGGAAATTCTTAAATGACCGATTCACGCTCAAGCGCGATTTCTCCCCGGGTGTTTGTTCTTGCTGCTCTCTCCCTGCTTCCGATCGCCTTGCCCATCCAGCCCCAGTGCGCCAGCGAACCACCCTTGAGGCTGCAGCTTGCTCAGGCGCCTGCGAGCACGGCCGGGAAGCCGGTTACGGTCCACGGAAAGATCAGCGTCTATGACGGCCAGCGGCTGGGAGTGGCGACGGCCAGCGGTGAGGTCTCGGTCAGGCTGAACGAACCCCACAGCGTCGTAGGGGTGGAGGCGGCGAAGTTTTCCGACATCACGCCCGGAACCTATTTAGGGACGACTGCGGTAAAACAGGCCGATGGGACCTTGCGCGCCCTCGAAGTCCATATCTTTGCGTCGGCTGAACGAGGGTTGAGTGAGGGGCATAAACCGCACAGTCGCATTCCTAACGCCACTATGACCAACGCCAATGTTGACAATGTGGTCAAGAAGGTCGATGGGCCACTGATGACGCTCAAATACAAGGGTGGCGAGGTCAAAGTATTCGTGCCTCCGGATGCGCCTATCGTGAAGAGAGCGGCCGGGGACCGCGGATTCCTGAAGCCCGGGGCTTGGGTCACGATCCGGGCGATTAAAGCCCCTGACGGTTCAATCTCAAGTTCACAGGTTACCGTGGGTTTAGACGGGTTCACCCCGCCGATGTAGGTGGCGAGAAGCCCCTCATAACAGGGTGGTGAGCTTGCCCTTCGAGGGCCTCAGGGCCCTGAGTTTTAGGCATCGACTGAGCTCAGCCGAAGTCTCGAACGGTCGAACCACCGGATTTAAAATGAGAAGGGAGTCTCGGCAGTCAGGCTTCTGTGACTTAACAGATCCAAATCGCGTGTCAGAATTACCTCGTTTGACGACATCTGACTGACTACTAACATGGGAGCCTAAAAGTCCGGGGGAGCCCTTTTTGGAGAGAAAGCTTTTCTACGGCTGGTATGTTCTGGCTGCCTCTTTTTTGATCCTCGTGCTTGAAGGCGGCGTCAGGTTTTCTTTCGGTATTCTCATAAGCCCTCTCGCTTCCGAATTTTCCTGGAACCGAGGGGCTATCACGCTGGTCTTCACCGCGAACATGATCGTTTTCGGGTTTTCCCAACTGCTCGCCGGCAGGCTGCTGGATCGATTCGGTCCACGAGTTGTTTTCTCCACCTCGGCCCTGATCGTGACCATCGGCATGATCTTAACGGCACAAATGAATTCCCTGCTTGAATTCCACCTCTACTACGGTGTGATCACTGCCGTCGGGGTATCGGGCATCACCGTCGGAGTCGTATCCTCCACACTGTCCGGGTGGTTTCGAAGCATGCGAGGGTTTGTCTCCGGCGTCGCCATTTCGGGGACCGCACTGGGACAGTTCCTGATCATTCCCGGAATAGCCTTCCTGATGGGACGATTCGGATGGAGAATGGCCTGGGGCATCGCAGGGTTTTTTGTTTCACTCGTGATCGTACCCATCGCGCTGCTCGTCCTGAGAAAAGACCCATCGGAAACGGGCCCCCACCTGTCCCGCTCAGCAGGTGAACGAGCCCTGCGGGAAGCGGGAAGCGATCCAGACGTTCCCCAACTCGGGGTCTCCCGGATCCTCCGATCAAGGAATTTTATTGTTATCGGCCTGACCTACTTTATATGCGGCTTCCAGGATTTTCTTTACGTCACGCAGCTCATTCCGTTTGCGTTAGACCGGGGTTTTTCCAACCAGGAGGCGTCGAATTTACAGGGCCTAGCCGGCTTTCTGAGTATTGCCGGCCTCCTTTTTTTCTCCTTCCTCTCAGAAAAACTCGGAAGAAAAATTCCATTATCGTTGACGTTCGTTCCACGTTTCCTTTCCTTCGCCCTTCTCTTTTACTCAAGCGAAAAGCCCTTCATTTACGCCTATGCCCTTCTTTTCGGCTTCACGCTCATGGCCTCGGCCCCCCTGGCCTCGGCCATCGTGGGAGACCTCTACGGCTTCAAAAACATCGGAACGTTAACGGGAGCCATTTTCTGGATCCATCACCTGGGCGGATCGCTGGGGGCCTACGCGGGAGGTCTGGTCTACGACCTGATGGGGAGCTACCGGCTGGCCTTCGCCTTCGTTCTATTCCTGGCCGTCATGGCCGTGCTCACGAGCATCCTCATTCTCGAAAAGCGATCCCCCGTGCCGAAATCCGGAGTGGGCTAGTTTCCTAACCCGATGTCGCTTTGCGCCGTCCTTGATAGAGCTGGAGGAATAGATCGTAGAAAGAAGCTAGACTACGTTCCTCGACCTTGGGGTGGCCGTCGCTGGTTTGATAGAGAATCATGATCGTGAGCCCGCGTTTATATAGCTGCACCAGATGAGCTCCGTTTAAGTCAAGATATGACCCTACGGTTCGCAGAATGTTAGGCGTGCTATAGAAATCAGGAATTTGCCCGCCCGCTTTTCTTCTGGCCCGACCTCGTTGCTCCAAAATCTTGATCTGTTGACGGGTAAAACTCAGGTGCAAGGCCTTCTTTTGTCCGAAGCGGAAATCCCTGAGTCGCTGCAGAACACCCCGAAATGAACTGACCCGCTCCGCCTCGCCATAAACCGTGTAATCGGTGCCGCTGCTTTTTATATCAAACGCAACGACCCGGCTCTCCTCTAATGCCTGGCCGATAGTCCGAAGGCCTTTGTGGTACTGGGTTTCGGCAGCCACAGGTGCGACCCTCCGTGGTTGGGCGAAGTTTGCCGCTACTTAGCACCTTTCCTGCCGACCTACAAGCACTTTTTCAGCGCACTCTTTTGTAAAGACGTCCACGTCGGCTGGATAGCGTGGCCGCTGCAAGGGATGAGAAAGATGCGTGGTGGCAATGGGCCGTTGCGAAATCCCCGACAGAAGTTTTCAGCGGAAAAAGGGGTCGCCCATCTTGGGATTTGGTGTTCATCCCGAGCTCGGCCGTACTCCTCGAAAGTACGCTACGGGCAGCACGGGGATCTGCAGGTCTCGGGCGAGAAACTCAAAGTCCGCGAGATCTGCGGTGACCACGGTAGCGCCATGGCGGCGGGCCGTCAGCGCGATGAGGGCATCGTTTTGAAAATCCCGCCGCTTGTTTTTGTCCCAGCCCTCCGCATCCCCAATCTTTTGGACTAATCTGCCTGCCTCCCACCAATCTAAGGCGGTGGGTTCCCAGCAGACCCGAGCCAGCCGGAAGAGTTGAAGCACGAGCCGCTGGGCGTCGCGGGTTCGGGCGCCCCGGCGGAGCTCCGAGAGGACCACTGCTGAGTGACGGACAATATAGGCTTTCCGAACCGCCTCCAGGCTATCTTGGTAGAGCCCTCTCTCCCAATGCCCGATATAAACGTTGGTGTCCAGAATGGCTAAATGCATGCTCGTGTCGGGTCAATTCGGTTCACCTGGATCCTAAGGTCTCTCCAGGCTTCCGGGCTGAAGGGTGCGTCGGCTTTTCTTCATGAACTCCCAGAACTCTTCCATCTCTGCGATCCGTTCGACGGAGAGCCGGATGACCTCGGCGTTGGTTCTTACCCCCAGGGCCTTTTTGGCTCGATGGAGTGCGGTTTCATCCACAAAAAAGGATTTTCGCTTCAGTTTGGTACCCATAGACATAACGCCTCCTGACCGAGGTGCTTCAGATGCATACACATTAGCGATGATAGGCATACTTGTCAAGGAGGACCCCGAGTCTATTCCAAAAGGTAGGTATGGGATTCGGTGGCAGACCTGCGTCAGTTGCGTGGCCGTTTTTTCTTTTTGTTGGTGATGTATCAGTCTGTGTGTAAATTTTGGTGGGGAGAGAGGGAGTGGAGAGAAAATGGCTTTCATATTTGGACGAGAGAAGACGATCGGGAGGTGGTTAAGGGTAAGGCCTAGGTCATTTTTTGATTGGGAAAAAACAGAAGGGGTGCTACCTCCAGAGTTGTGCGACGAAGGCGTGGGGTCAAATCTTTTGTTGTTTGTTGAGAGAGGGAATGTTGTGTTAAGCCCTCCAGCGCCTACAATTTCAGTTTTTAGTTTTGAGTTCTTAGTTTTTAGTTTCAGCCTGAGGCTGATCCGTCCTTTGGTGGAAACTCAACACTCAAAACTCACAACTCAAAACTGGGAAAATGGAAGAGTAGTTCGCCGCAGGGGTCTTGAAAATAGATAGGACCGACCTCGGAAGGTTTCGAGCCTTAGTTTTTTGTGGGGAGGACCTCGGCGAGCTGCTCAGCCACGAAGTCTAGATCCTCGTAGCTAATCGTAAGGGGAGGGAGCAATCGGAGGACGGTAGCGCCTGCCGGCAAGGCCAGGACTCCTTTTTCCATCAGTTTCAGGAGATAGGGCGTGGATTTGTCCTTCAGCTCGATGCCGATCATCAGACCCAGGTGGCGGATTTCTCTCACGTTGGCGAACGAATGCTGCCCGATCTTCTCGACGAAGTAGTCCCCTTTAGCTCTGGCTTGCTCGTCCAGTCTGTTTTCCAGCATGTAGTCGATGGCCGCAATGGCTGCGGCGCATACCAGCGGATTACCGCCGAAGGTGCTGCCGTGCTTTCCAACCGGGGCTTCGATTTTGTCCGAGCACAGCACCGCCCCCATCGGGAGGCCGCCGGCAATCGCCTTGGCCAGGCACAGGATGTCGGGCTCTAAATCAAAATGGTTACAGGCGAACATCTTGCCCGTCCGGCAGAATCCGGTTTGAACCTCGTCGATGATGAGCAGGAGATTTCGTTCATTGCATAGCTTTCTCACTTTGGCGAAATAGTCTCTGTCGCCGATGTGGACTCCTCCCTCGCCCTGGACGATCTCAAGGATCACTGCGGCCGTTTGATCGTTTACCTTCTCCAGTAACTTTTCGAAATTGTTGAAAGGGACATAATGAAATCCCTCCACGATGGGCTCGAAATCCTTCCGGTACTCCGGGTTAAAGGTCGCGCTCATGGCTCCCATCGTCCTTCCGTGGAATCCCCGCATTGCGGTGATAAACTCTTTTCGCTTCGTCGTGAAGCGCGCAAATTTAATCGCCGCCTCAACTGTTTCCGTCCCGGAGTTGCAAAGAAAAGCCCGTTTGAGACTTTTCGGCGCGATGCTCATCAGTTTCTCTAAAAGGCTTGCCCTCGCATCGTTGTAGAACGTGCCAGCGCAGCTGATCAACTGCCCGGCTTGTTTCTCTATGGCCTCGATGACCTTCTCGTTGCAATGTCCGATACTGGCGACGCCATGACCGGCGACGCAGTCGATATACTCCTTTCCCTCGCTATCCCAGACTCGGGCGTTTTTACCCCGGACGAGAACGATCTCGCGCTTCGGGTAAACGTCGAACTCATAGGTTTGCTCCAGCTTCTTAAAGTCAGTCATTGGATCATTGTCCCCTTCCCGCTGAGGGCGTCTCGGATCGGATGCTCAACTCTCCCGTCGCTGATCATGACGCTTTTGGCTCCGCTGTCCATGAGTTTCCTCAAGGCGAGCACCTTTCGTTTCATCCTTCCCTCGACCCGGGCTTCCCAGGCTTCCAGCTCTTCTTTCGGTATGCTCCGGATTAAAGAATTTTCATCATGGATGTCGGCCATAAAGCCCGGCGCCTCAATCAGCTGGATCACCGTGTCGGCGTGAAGCGCCTCTTGCAACAAGTTGACGATGTCATCGTTCTCGGAATTGATGGCCACGTTATTCTCGTCGATGATCGGGATACAGATTACGGGGAGATAGCCGTGGCCAAGCAGAAGGTTTAGCAGGTCCCGATTGACGCTTTTCGGCTTGCCCGAAAAGTCGCGCAGGATGACGGTCTTGTCACCTTGCTTGACCCGGATCCCCTTGTTGCGTGTTCCCTGGATCAGTTTGCCGTCGATACCCGAAAGACCGATCGCGTTGATCCCGTGCTGCTGGCACAGTTCCACGAGCCGTTTGTTCTGAATGCCGGAGTAGCCCATCAGGATGGCGTCGATGGCCGCCTCGTCCGACAAGACGCTCGAATAGCCCGAGACGGAGGTGACGACCCGTGTCGGACTCCCCATTTTTTCGGCGATCTCGTCGCGTATGGCGTTAGCCCCATGGACGATGATGAAGCTTTCATTCAGCTTGGCCAGGTCCTGAATGACTCCCTTGATGTTGACCTCTCTGCCGCCGCCTATCTTAACGATCATCATCGGAAGGCCCTGACAGTGCGGTTTTCGATCCTTTGCCATTTGCCGTCTCCCGAGAAGACTTCCGAGGAGATCAGCAACTGCTCTGGGTTTTGGCTGTAATGCATGGTGAAATAATCTGCGTCCTCGTTGAACACGGAAGCGACATAGGCCGCGGACTTGTCCGCGATGACGATATTCATGGCCCTGATGTATTTGGTGCGCTTCTGAATGACTTCGGTCCCCTTCTTCAACGCCTCGAACATGTCCCCTCGATTGAAGCGCTTGATGAAATTGAATATCTTCTCCGCGCCGATTCTCCCTTTTTCAGAGATTCGGACCCCTCGCAGTTCACCGTTAAAGATGAAGACATAGGGTTCGTCGACGAAAGGCATATTATTCTCCACCGCGATCCCCTCATCTTTAAAGGCGCTTCGGGCGTGCCCCACCAGCAATCTGGTGGTCCCGAACCGGCCTAGATTGTCTTCCCAGATGGGCTTGATGTTCTTGTAAACTCTCCACTGGCCGTTTTCCAGGTAGGCGCATCCCCAGCCGTGGCCTTGAAATTCCTTGCTCTGCCTTGCGATGTGGGCGAGTCGTCGGAGATGCTCTGGGATGCTGAAGTCTTTATCGGCTCTAACGAGCAGTAGTCGGCACATGATCAGATGGGATGGAGCCCGGGAAATTCCAGCCCTTCGGTCTCTTCGAATCCGTGCATGATGTTGAAGGCCTGAACCGCTTGCCCCGCGGCCCCCTTCATGAGGTTATCGATCGCGCTGATAACGACCAAGCGGTTCGACTTCTCGTCTTTACTGAAGCCGATGTCGCAGTAGTTTGTTCCCGCGAGCCATTTCGGCTCCGGATATCGGTGGGTCCCGTCGCTTTCTTTAACAATTCTGATGAAGGGCTCTTGGCCATAGACCTGGCGAAGAACCTTCCAGATGTCTTTCTCCTCGAGCGGATCCTTCAAGAAGACGTGGGCCGTGGCGAGCGCCCCGCGAACCATCTCGATGGAAGTGACCGATAGGTGGATCTGTACGGCCTTCCCGAAACTCAGCTCCTGGACGATCTCCGCGCCGTGGCGGTGGTTGGTGGGCATGAAGGACCGGACCGCGCCGCTCCGCTCGGGATGGTGGGATGCCGCGCTCGGGGTGTTTCCACCCTCGCTGGATCCTACTTTGACTTCGACGACCGTTCGCTCGAGGTCGACGAGACCGAGCTTGAAGAAGGGGTACAATCCCAGGATGGTGACCGTCGCGTTGCAGCCGGCGCTGGAGATCAAGCTGGCCTGCCTCATCTCCTCTCGGTGCAATTCCGGGATGCCGTAGACAAATTCCTTGAGCAGCTCGGGGCACGCATGACGCTTGCCGTACCAATCCTCATAATCCCTCTCCCGATGCAGCCGGAAGTCCGCGCTCAAGTCGATGATCCTGGGCGCGAGGGTTTTCAACTCTCGGATTCTCTCCATGGAACTCCCGTGGGGAAGCGACAAAAACAGCACGTCGCAGGGCCCGAGGTCGCTGAGTTTGGAAAATTGTAGTTGCGTTCTTTTTCGCAGATTGGGGTGCGCCTTAAGAATACTTTTTCCGGCCAAACTTTCCGAGGTCACTTGGGAGATCTCCACCTTTCCGTGGAAGAGGAGCAGCCGCAAGAGCTCGCCCCCCACGTAGCCGGAACCCCCGGCGATGGAGGCCTTGACTCTATCCACGAACTTGCCCCTTGGCCGCCCGGAGCACGTAATCCACGATGCGTTGAGGAATGTTCACGCCCGTGGGGCCGATGCTGTTGCGGAATTCCATGGTGTAGTTCACTTCGTTGACGAGAAGACCATCGTCGGTCTCGAAGAGATCGACCGCCACGATCCCACCCCCTACGGCCCTGGCCGCCCTGACGGAGATCGTTTTCAGCTCATCGGTCAGCGGACAATTTTTCGCGACTCCGCCTCTGGCCGTGTTGGTGATCCAGTGCTCCGAGAATCTGTAGATGGCGGCGATACAGTCGTCGCCGATGACGAAGCTCCGGATATCGCGCCCTTTTTTTTCAATGTACTTTTGTATGTAGAAGATGGAATGGTGATAGGTGCCCAGGGTGACTTTGTGCTCGAGAACGGTCTCTGCGGCATCTCGGTCGTTGACCTTCGATAGCAGCCTTCCCCAGGATCCGACCGCCGGCTTCAAGACCACCGGGTAGCCCATCTCCTCGATCGCCTGTAGAGCAGACTCTTCCGTGAAGGCGACGCGAACTTCGGGCTGCGGGATCTTGTGATCCTGGAGAGAGATCGAGGTCAAGATTTTATCGCCGCAAATGGAAGCGACTTTGGATGAGTTAATGCACTGGATTCCCGCGCTTTCGAAGAGCCGAAGGGCATGAAGGGCCCGAGAATGGTTGATGCATCTCTCGAGGACTATGTCGAAAGGGAACCGGTCCTTTCCCAGGTTGTAAAGCAGCTTACGGTCATCCACCATGAGCAGTTCCACCCCGTCCCGGCTGTGGAATTCATGGAGCAGGAGCTTTTCCTCCGGGCGGATCAAAGAATGCAGGAAGCCGATCTTGACGCTCATTCGCCCCAGTCTTCCTCTTCCTTGGGTGCTTCCGCAATCGTAAACGGATTGACACCGGTGACCTCGAGCTCGGACCCGCACTCGCCACACGCAATGAGCTCTCCTTGGACGGTGTCGGCTCCTAAGTTCACCGTGCCGCCGCAAACCGGGCACTCAACCATTTGCAACCTCCAGGTGGTATATTGAGCTTTCCGCAGGTGGGGGAAACCCCTTTATATTGTAACCGCGCCGAATCCGGCCTGAACAAACTAGCTATTGCGCACAAGATACATTTTCTCCTTGACCACCTCAAGTCTCCGGTTACCCTCCTAACGTGGGCAAGCATCGTGGTGGGCGGAGGATCGACCCCGGCCCGCGCGGACTCGAAGTATCTTTGGATGAAATACCCAGAAATCGCGAGATCTTCTTGCCGGCGCCGGCGGGCTGGATTATCATGCTTCGAAGACAGCCTGAGCCGACGCAGGAGGGAGAACGGTGATGAAAAAGGGCGCAGCCGCTGGCCTGACGCACAAACAAACCTGGGTGGTCACCCCGGAGATGGGAGTTCAACACTTCGGTCCTGGCGTTCCCACGGTGCTTTCCACGCCGTCCATGATCAGCATGATGGAGCGTACCTGCGTGGAACTTCTAACACCTTACATGGAGGAAGACGAGCAGAGCGTCGGCTTCCACGTGGACGTAAAGCATTTGGCCCCGACGAGGATGGGACAGAGCGCCACCATCACGGCAAGACTCGAGGAAGTCAAGGAGGGGCGGTTTCGCTTTGCCGTGGAGGCTACGAACGATCAGGGCGTGAAGATTGGAACGGGATCTCACCGAAGGGCGCTGATCAAGCTCAAGCAGTTCACCAGTGGTTCGTGAAAAAGCTCCTGCAGGATCACTTTGAGGACAAGCCATGATCATTGATACGCACTTTCACGCCTTTCCGGGGAAGTATCTCGAACTGGTGCCCGAGGTCTCAAAAAACGACGTCAGAGGGGTGGGGTTCCGGGCCTTCGATCGCCAAGAATATCTGGACGTCATGGACAAGTATGGCATAGACATGGGCGTCCTCTCCTGCACCGCGGGGAAGGTCATCGAAGAAAGGGGAGACAGGAGCAGGGCCCTGGGGCTGTGCAGGCTGATCAACGACTCCTTTGCGGAGGTCCACGCCAGGTATCCCCAGCGATTCAAGGTGTTCGCAAGGCTCCCCATGGTTGACATGGATGACTGCCTGCGTGAGTTGGCGCGGTGTTTTGACGGACTGGGTATGCACGGGGTCATGCTTCCCACCAATATTTCGGGAAAATATCTCGATGAGGCGGAATTCAAGCTTTTCTGGGATGCGATCGACGCTGCTGGAAGGCCTCTGTTCCTCCACCCCACCAATGCTCCCTGCCAGTCCAACTGGAATAAATATTCTTTGCACCAGAAGATCCTGTGGCCCACAGACACCACTTTGGCCGTGTCCCGAATCGTTTACAGCGGGATTTTCGATCGCTACCCGAGACTCAAGCTCATTGCGGCCCATCTCGGCGGGATGATCTTTGTCTACCTCGACCGGCTGAACTGGCGGGAAGGCAATCCGGAGTGCAAGCTTGAGCCGGAAGGGTATTTTAAGAAAATTTACTACGATACCGCAGGACCCATCCGGGCGCCCTACATCAAGCTCGCCTGTGATACGGTCGGGCCGGACCGGATCCTTTTCGGCGCAGACTATCCGCACGGAAGGGGTGGACGGGACGATCAGTTCTATCCCATGACGCTGAAGGCCATGGATGAGCTCGACATCGCCAAGGAGGAAAAAGAGAAGATCTATTTTAGGAACGCGAAAAGCCTTTTCGGCTTCGAGGAGGGTCGTCCTGACTGACCGCCAATGAGGTCAACAATCAACGATGGTGGGCCTGCCCACCGGGACGTCTTGGGGCAGGCAGGCCCACGGTTGTGGAAGGAGGCGCTATTTTTCTTTCACGTCACGCCGAAGCTCGCGGCGATCTCCTCTGAGCTCGCGCCGGTCCCGCTTGAGCTCCTGCCGATCGTTTCTGAGCTCCTTTCGATCGTCCCGGATTTCCTGCCTATCCCGGGCTAGCTCTTCCGGGCTTGCGCCACTCTTTTTGTCGCGCCTGTACTCTTGCAAATCCCCGCGCAACTCCGTTCGATCCTGGCGGATCTCTCTCAGGTCGCTGCGGATCTCTTTTCGGTCATCGCGGATCTCCTGGCGGTCTTGCCGAATCTCTTGTCGGTCGTGCCGCACCTCCTGATGGAATCCTCGCTGGGCTGGGGCTGGTCTTCCTCCCTGGGCGGCCAGGGCCGGCCCTGCAAAAACCAAAAGGGAACCGGTCAGCACACTCGCCCAAATTGTGGCTCTCAATCTATCCATACAAATCCCTCCTTTTTTTCCCTAGGGTCGTGAATGGATGAATTGAGCAAGGTGTGTACCAAGTCCCTTGCATTCTTAACTGGTTGATGTGGCGGAGGATCTGTTGAATCGCGATTTGCCAGAGGTTACCAAATCACGAAAAGCGTAGGACAGGAGTGCCAAAATTTGGCCAAATCCGCTGGCTCATCCTTAGGTTGACACAGGCACCCCTGTTGGATACTCTTCCGTCCGAAAATGCCGATAAGAGGTGAACCCATGCATACCGACAAAAGCATCATCGATAAGGTTCTTGGATACATCGACCGCGAGGAGCTGGCCCGGCTCGCTATGGACGTCGTCAGCATACCGAGCCCGACCGGGAGCGAGGGAGAGGTGGCAAGGTTCATTCAAGATTGGCTCAAAAAACAGGGGATCGAGGTTTTCCTCCAGGAAATCGAGAAGGACCGCTACAACGTCGTGGGGCATCTGCGCGGAAAGGGCGGCGGCCCGACGCTTCTTTACAACGGGCATATGGACACGGCCCTGGCCGGTACCCAGGAAGATCTCCTGATCACCGGCGGGACGCGACCCGAGTGGCAGGCCCTGGCGACGCGGGAGGGTGAGATCATCCGCGGCAGCGGTATCGTGAACGACAAGGGGCCGCTCGTGTGCACGCTCATCATGGCGAAGGCGCTCAAGCACAGCGGCGTGCCGCTCATGGGGGACATCATCGTAACCGGAGTGGCCGGAGAGATCGGGCGGTCTCAGGTGGACCAGTATCAAGGTCCGGCTTACCGGGGCAAGGGCCTGGGCGCGCGCTTTCTCGTCACGCATGGGGTCGCCGCCGATTATGCCGTGGTCGTGGAGCCCTCCCAGTTGCGCATCACCTGGGCCCAGTGTGGAGCGGTGTTCATCAAGATCACGACCTACGGGGAGCCCATGTACGCTCCGTTCGTCGACCATCCGCTATCTCTCAAGGAGAGCAAGAATGCGGTCGTCAAGATGACGGCGATCGTCCCCACTCTCGAGGAATGGGCACGCCGGTATGAGAAGGAGCACCGCTACGAATTCAAGGGTGGCACGATGATCCCGAAGGTCAATATCGGTTCGATTTTCGGTGGCGCGCCCTTCAAGCCCAATTTCTCGCCCGCTATTTGTAACCTCTACGTGGAGGCCTTCATGACCCCGGGTCAGCGGGCCATTGGGGTTCTCCGGGAGGTCAAAGAGGTCTTAAGCAGCACGGAGATCGAGACGACGCTGACGTTCGGCAGCGACAATGCGGGGCCGCTGGTCGGGCGGGTGACGCCGGACGGACGCGCGCTCACCATCCGC
>Ga0209640_10003844_pt1 | contig 13180 bp, 9 predicted proteins | sample RifCSP10_1_FD_184018 | JGI IMG/M metagenome (GOLD analysis project Ga0209640, IMG submission 184018) | Soil microbial communities from Rifle, Colorado - Rifle CSP2_sed 10_1 (SPAdes) (version 2) | ecosystem: Environmental > Terrestrial > Deep subsurface > Rock core/Sediment | place: Rifle...
ACCCGGGCCCCGACGGCGTATCCGCCTGGGACACTCCCAATTCTGCCGCACTTGCGGGGGGCGATGCAAGCTCTTCCTCGAGCGCCAGCCGGAGGACCTCGTCCATCGACTCCACCAGGTGGATGTGCAGCAGCTCGCGCACTTCGGGCGCGACCTCGTCCAGGTCCTTCTCGTTCTCCCGCGGCATGATGATTTCGGTGATCCCGGCGCGGAAGGCCGCCAGCGTCTTGTCCTTGATGCCGCCCACCGGCAGCACCTTGCCGCGCAGCGTGATCTCACCGGTCATGGCGAGGTCGCGCCGCACGCGCCGCCGCGTCAGAGCCGAGACCAGCGCGGTCGCCATGGTGATGCCGGCCGACGGCCCGTCCTTCGGGATCGCGCCTTCGGGAACGTGGATGTGCAGGTCGTGCGTCTCGGAGAACTCGGGGTCGATGCCCAGCAGGTCGGCCCGGCTGCGCAGATAGGAGACGGCGGCGCGTGCCGACTCCTGCATGACCTCGCCCAGCTTGCCGGTGAGTATCAGCTTGCCGCGGCCGCGCATCAGCCCCACCTCGGTCTCGAGCAGCTCGCCGCCGAACTCGGTCCAGGCGAGGCCGGTGGTGACGCCGATCTCCGAGTGCTCGTCCTTGCGCCAGGGGCGGAAACGAACCTTGCCGAGAAGCTCGCCGACCGTCGTCGGAGCCACCTCCACGGTCAGCTCGCGGCCCTCGGCGACCACCCGGCGCGCCGTCTTGCGGCACAGCGAAGCGATCTCGCGGTCGAGATTGCGGACGCCGGCTTCGCGCGTGTAGCTCTCGATCAGGTGCTTGAGGCCCTCGTCGGTGAAACGGAGCTGCGCGTCCTCGAGCCCGTGCGCCTTGAGCTGGCGCGGGACGAGGAACTGCCGGGCGATGACCAGCTTCTCGTTCATCGTGTAGCCGGAGAGGTGGATGACCTCCATCCGGTCCTTGAGCGCGGCCGGAATCGGATGCACGACGTTGGCGGTGGCGATGAACATCACCTTCGAGAGGTCGTACTCGACGTCGAGGTAGTGGTCGACGAAGGAGTGGTTCTGCTGCGGGTCGAGCACCTCGAGCAGCGCCGCCGAGGGATCGCCGCGGAAGTCCATCGACATCTTGTCGATCTCGTCGAGCAGGAAGACCGGATTCACCGTCCCGGCCTTCTTCATCATCTGGACGATCTGCCCCGGGAAGGCGCCGATGTAGGTCCGCCGGTGGCCGCGGACCTCGGCCTCGTCGCGCACGCCGCCGAGCGACAGGCGCACGAACTTGCGTCCGGTCGCCTTGGCGATCGATTGCGCGAGCGACGACTTGCCGACGCCCGGCGGACCGACGAAGCAGAGGATCTGGGCCGGATTCTCGGTGGTCAGCTGGCGGACGGCGAGGAACTCGAGGATCCGGTCCTTGATCTTCTCGAGCCCGAAGTGGTCCGAGTTCAGGGTCTCCTCGGCGCGCTTCAGGTCCTTGATCTCCTTGGTGCTCTTCTTCCACGGCACCGAGACCAGCCACTCGATGTAGTTGCGCGAGACTGTCGCTTCGGCCGACACCGGCGGCATCGCCTCCAGCCGCTTGAGCTCGGCCTCCGCCTTCTCCTTGACCGGCTTCGGCAGGCCCGCCTTCTCGATCCGGTCCTTGAGCTCCTGCACCTCGTCGGTGCGGTCGTCCTTGCGGCCGAGCTCCTGGTGAATCGCCTTGATCTTCTCGTTGAGGTAGTACTCCTTCTGCGCCTTCTCCATCTGCTTCTTGACCTGCACGTTGATCCGCTTGTCGAGATTCATCTTCTCCATCTCGACCGCGAGCAGGTCCTCGAGCCGCTGCAGGCGCTCGAAGGGGGAGACGATGTCGAGCAGGCTCTGCTTCTCCTGGGTCGGCACCGCGAGGTGCGCCGCCAGGGCGTCGGCGAAACGGTCCGGATCGTCCTGCTGGAGGCTCGAAAGCAGGCCCTCGACCGCCAGGTGCTGCGACATCTTGGCGTACTGCTCGAAAGCGGCGACGATGCGGTCCATGTAGGCCTGGACCCGTTCGTCGAGCGGATAGCTGACCTCGAGCGACTCGAGCTCCGCCCACAGCACGCCTTCGCGCTCCTCGAGCGATTTGAGCTCGCCGCGCGCGACGCCCTCGACCATGACGCGGATGTTGCCGTTCGGCAGCCGCAGGCTCTGGACGACGCGCGCGACGACGCCGACGTCGTAGAGGTCGTCGCGCACCGGCTCGTCGACCTTGGGGTCGCGCTGGGCGACCAGGAAGATTCGCCGCGCGGCGTTGGCGAGCGCCGCTTCGAGCGCGTGCACGGAGCCCTCGCGGCCGACCACGAACGGCGCCATCATGTGCGGGAAGACGACCATGTCCCGGAGCGGGACGACGGGCAGCTCCTCGCTGGTGCGGGTGACGAAGCTCGAGCTCTTCATCCGGCCTTTCGCAACGTGGTGATCGGCTGCGTGCGGTGCAACACCGTCTCCTCGGTGATCACGCACTCCGAGATGTCACGCTGCGAAGGCACCGTGTACATCAGGTCGAGCATGATCTCCTCGAGAATGACGCGCAGGCCTCGCGCTCCGACGCTGCGCTTGAGCGCCTCGCGGGCGACTCCCTCCAGCGCGCCGTCGGTGAACCGCAGCTTGACGTCTTCGAGCTCGAACATCGTCTGATACTGGCGCACCAGACTGTTCTTGGGCTCCTTGAGGATCCGGACCAGGGCCACCTCGTCGAGCGACTCGAGCGTCGCCACGACCGGCAGCCGGCCCACGAACTCGGGGATCATGCCGAACTTGATGATGTCCTCGGGCAGGACCTTCTCGAGCACGTTCTGCTTGGCGAGGTCCTTCTTGCCCTTGATCTCGGCGCCGAAGCCCATCGTCTTCTGGTTGAGCCGGCGCTCGACGTGCTCCTCGAGGCCGACGAAGGCGCCGCCGCAGAGGAACAGGATGTTGGTGGTGTCGATCTGCAGGAACTCCTGGTGCGGGTGCTTGCGCCCGCCCTGGGGCGGCACGTTGCAGACCGTCCCTTCGAGGATCTTGAGCAGCGCCTGTTGCACGCCTTCGCCCGAGACGTCGCGGGTGATCGACGGGTTCTCGCCCTTGCGCGCGATCTTGTCGACCTCGTCGATGTAGACGATCCCCTTCTGGGTCTTCTCTTTGTCGTTGCCGGACGCTTGGTAGAGCTTGAGGATGATGTTCTCGACGTCCTCGCCGACGTAGCCCGCCTCGGTCAGCGTCGTCGCGTCGGCGATCGTGAACGGCACCGAGAGGAGCCGCGCCAAGGTCTGCGCCAGGAGCGTCTTGCCGGTGCCGGTCGGGCCGACGAGCAGGATGTTCGACTTCTGCAGCTCGACGTCCTGGTTGCGGCTGCCGCGCTCCATGAACTCGATCCGCCGGTAGTGGTTGTAAACCGCCACCGCCAGCTTCTTCTTGGCGTGCTCCTGGCCGATGACGTACTCGTCGAGCAGCGACTTGATCTCGGCCGGCTTGGGGAGCTTGGTCTCCGCCTGCTGCTCGAGCAGGCGGTCCTCGGCGATGATGTCGAGGCAGATGTCGACGCACTCGTCGCAGATGAACACCGTCGGTCCGGCGATGAGCTTCTTGACCTCGCGCTGGCTCTTGTTGCAGAACGAGCAGCGAAGTGCGTCGTCGCCCGTCTCTTTCTTCGGCATCACTCCTCCGGACCGCAGGTCCCGCCCCGGCGCCCGTCGCCGAGAGAGGCTCGCTCGGGAAAACGTCTCCGGGGCGCGCCGAATTTCCGCTCCCCCAGCCCGCCGCCGGTGGCGCCTGGTGCCGCCGGGTCTGCGGGCGTAATTCTAACAAACGGCGGCGTCACGGCTTGCGGCGCTGCATCACCTGGTCGACCAGGCCGTAGGCGACCGCCTCCTCGGCGCCGAGGATCTTGTCGCGCTCGGTGTCCGAGTGGACCACTTCCTTCGTCTTGCCGGTGTGGAAGGCGAGGATCTCGTCGATCCGCTCGCGCAGCTTGAGCAGCTCGCGCGCATGGATTTCGATGTCGGTCGCCTGCCCCCCCATGCCCGAGGTCCACGGCTGGTGGATCAGGATCCGGCTGTTGGGCAGCGCCGTCCGCTTGCCCTTGCCGCCGGCCGCGAGCAGTACCGACGCCATCGACGCCGCCTGCCCGACGCAGTAGGTGGCGACGTCGGGCCGGATGTACTGCATCGTGTCGTAGATCGCCAGGCCGGAGGTGACCGAGCCGCCCGGCGAGTTGATGTAGAGGTGGATGTCCCGCTCCGGGTTCTCGGCTTCGAGAAAGAGCATCTGGGCGATGACCAGGCTGGCGACGTCGTCGTCGATCGGCCGGCCGAGGAAGATGATGTTGTCCTTGAGGAGGCGCGAGTAGATGTCGTACGCGCGCTCCCCGCGATTGGTCTGCTCGACCACCATCGGAATCAGCATGAAGTACCTCTCATCCTTCGCCCGGCGCGGGCGGGCTCGGGGCGCCGCCCTCGCCGAGAAGATAGCGAACTGTCTTCTCGCGCCGCATCCGGGCCCGCATCGCGCCCAGCTCGTCGGCGGCGTCGAGGCGCTGGCGGAGCGCCCCGCTCGCCATGCCCTGGAGCCGGGCGAGGACCGCCAGCGCCTGCTCGAACTCCTGCTCGGAAACCTCGATCGACTCGCGCCCGGCGATGGCGTCGAGCAGCAGCCTCGCCTTGATCCGGCGCTCGGCGTGCGGGCGCGCCTCCTCGCCGATCCGCTGCCAGTCGATGTCGGCCTGCTCGAGGTCGACGCCGCGGCGGACCAGGCCTTCCGCGTACTCGCGCAGCAGCGCCTCGGTCTCGCTGCGCACGACGCCCTCCGGCAGCTCGAACGGATGGCGCTCGGTGAGCTGGTCGAGGAGCGCCCGCTCGCGCTCCTGGCGGGCGTCGTCCTCCTTGGCGTGGCGCAGACGATGGGCGACGTCGGCTTCGAAGGCGTCCACCGAGGCGAACTCGCCGAAGTGCCGGACGAACTCGAGGTCGAGCTCCGGCAGCTTCGCCGCCTGGACCTCGACGACGCGCGCCTCGAACTTGCGCTCGCGCGCGGCCTCGCCTTCGCCCTCGTGGCGCACGAACTGCCCGCTCTGGCCGGCGGCGAGCCCGGTCACCGCCAGGTTCAGCTCCTCCCACACGCGGGGCGAGCCGAGCTCGATCTCCGCGCTCTGCGGCTCGGCGGGCGGATGGGCATCGAGCTCCTGCACGTCGACCTTGACCCGATCGCCGACCGCCGCCGGCCGGTCGACGGCGGCCCACTCGGCGTGCGAGCGGCGCAGGTCTTCGAGGGCTCGCGTCACCTCTTCCGCCGCCGGCTCGACCGCCGGCTCGGGCAGGGCGAAGTCACGGTAGTTGCGCAGCTCGATCTCCGGCCGTACCTCGACGACGGCGGTGAAGACGAGCGGAGCGCCTTCGCGCAGGTCGATCTCCTCGACCGCGGGCGGCCCCAGCGGTTCGAGCGCCTTCTCGGCCGCCGCTTGCCGCCAATAGCGCGGGATCAGACGGTCGATCAGCTCGCGCCGGATCTCGTCGCCGAAATGGCGGCGCACCAGCTCCGACGGCACCTTGCCCTTGCGGAAGCCCGGAATGCGGGCCTTCTTCGCGTACTCACCGGTCACCCGCGAGCTCTCGGCCTCGACCGCCGGCGCGGGGATCTCGATCTTCAGCTGCTTGCGACAGGGGCCGATCTCTTCGATCGCCAGCACGACACTCATTCCACGGGTCCTTGTTCTTCCTCGGCGGCGCGGGAGGGCGCGAACGACGATGGTGCGAGAGGGGGGACTCGAACCCCCAACCCGGTCTAGGGACTAGATCCTAAATCTAGCGCGTCTACCAGTTCCGCCACTCTCGCGGATCGCTGCGCGGATTCTGCGGGGAGAAGGGCTGGTGAGCCGCGTAGGAATCGAACCTACAACCCGCAGATTAAGAGTCTGCTGCTCTACCAATTGAGCTAGCGGCCCAGCCGCGAGGATCTTAACGAAACGCATCTCGGCGTCGCAAGCCGTCGTCCGCTCAGCCGCCCTGCACGAAGCGCACGATCTCGACGCGATCGCCGTCGGCGAGCTCCGTCGCGCTCCAGCGAGAACGCGGCACGATCTCGCCGTTGCGCTCGACGGCGACGAACCGCGACTCGCCGGCGAGCTCGGCGACCAGGCCGGCCACCGAGATCCCCGGCGGCGTCTCTCGCGCGCGCCCGTTGACCTCGAGCCGCAGCGTCGCGCCCAGCGCGGCGTCGGTCATAGCAGCTGCTTGATTTCGGCGCGCCCGAGATCCGAGGCGCCCGAGATGACGAGCGCCATCGAGCCGTGGTCGAAACGCGGCACGTCGAGCTCGAATTCGAGCGAGCCGACGCCGTCGGTCTCGGCCAGGAGAAGCGTGCGCGGATCGGCCACCGTCGAGAGCATCTTCACCGCGACCTGCACTCCCGCCACCGGCAACCCGCTCTTCGACGAGTAGGCGCGCAGGGTCAGGTTGTTCGAGCGCCCGGCGCGGATCTCCTCGTGGCCGTCGAGGACGAGCACGAGATGCTCCTGCTCCGCCTCGGCCGAAAGATACTCGAGGATCACCTGATCGAGTGTCGGTCCGTTCTCCTCGGCGAGCAGGGTCGAGCGGATCGCGTCGAGCCGGCCCGGCGCCTCGGCCTCGTCGGCGCGGAACGGATCGACGACCGGCGCGACCGCGACCGGTCCGACGTTGTCCCCGGTGCGCGAGGCGGACACCGCCTGCTCGATGCGGCCGTCGAAGCGGCCGGAGCGGATCGCCGCCACGATCGTCCGGTGCTGGTGCTCCATCAGCGCGGCGATTTCGCGCTCGCCCTTGCCCTGGTTGAGCAGCTTCTCGTAGGCGGTGCGCTTCGCCGCGAGCACGCGCCCGCGCAGGTAGATGACGCTCTCGATCGCCGGATTGTCGAGCCCCTTGTCCTCGGTCTGGACGTGAAGAACCAGCTCGAGGTGGCGAACGTCGGTGTTGTAGCCGGTCAGCATGTCTCGTTCGAAGGGGGGCCCGCGGCGCAAAGCATTGTAGGAGCGGAGTTACGAGGGGGTCAAGGTAGTTTGGACGCGCTTCGCCGAGGCGTGAAAGAATCCGCCCGAACGACCCGGCCGGCCCTCCCGGAGGCCGCCAGCCCGCTGCCCGACAACCAAGGAGACCGCGAGGATGTCCGATAACGCCACCCGTACGCTGGTGCATTACGAGGTTCGCGACGGGGTCGCCTGGCTGACCCTCGACGACCCGCCGGCCAACACCTACACGCACGAGATGATGCTCCAGATCGACGCCGCCATCCTGAAGGCGCGCTTCGACGAGAGCGTCCACGTGATCGTGCTGACCGGGGCGGGCGACCGGATGTTCTGCGCCGGCGCCAACATCAACATGCTCAAGGCGGCGGACCCGACGTTCAAGTACTACTTCTGCCTGCACGCCAACGAGACCCTCTCCCGGCTCGAGCAGACGCCGAAGCTGGTGATCGCGGCGCTCAACGGCAACACCGTCGGCGGCGGTCTCGAGATCGCCATGGCGGCCGACCTGCGCATTGCCCGCCGCGGAGCGTCCAAGTTCGGGCTCCCGGAGGTCTCGCTCGGCGTCCTGCCCGGCACCGGCGGGACCCAGCGCCTGGTGCGGATCGTCGGCAAGTCGCGCGCCATCGAGCTCATGGTCACCGGGCGGCTGTTCGGCGTCGAGGAGGCCGAGCGGCTGGGCGTCGTCGACCTCTCGTTCGACGCCGATTCGCGCGACGCCTTCCTCGCCCAGGTCGCCGACTACGCCCGGCAGTTCTGCCCGCCCGGCAAGGCCGCGCGGGCGGTCGGCCGGATCAAGCGCTCGGTCCAGTCGGGCGCCGAGATTCCGTTCGAATCGGCGCTGACGCTCGAGCGCGAGCTCCAGCAGCAGCTCTTCCAGAGCGAGGACGCGAAGGAGGGGCTCGCCGCCTACATCGAGAAGCGCCCGCCGCAGTTCAAGGCGCGCTGAGCGGGGCCGCGGTGATGCACACCCGCCTCGCGCTGGTGGCTCCGGTCCGCACGCCGATCGGCAAGTTCGGCGGCGCGCTGGCCGCGCTCTCGGCGGTCGATCTCGGCAGCGCCGCGGCCGCCGCGGCCCTGAGCCGGGCCGGGCTCGATCCGGGACGGGTCGACCAGGTCGTCTTCGGCCACGCTCGGCAGGCGGGAGGCGGCCCCAACAGCGCGCGCCAGATCGCCTGGCGTGCCGGCGTCCCGGCCGAGCGCCCGGCCTTCACCGTCAATCAGGCGTGCGGCTCGGGGCTGCAGGCGATCCTCTCGGTCGCCCGCGCCATCCGGCTCGGCGAGGCCGAGGTCGCTCTCGCGGGCGGCACCGAGTCGATGTCGAACACCCCCTACATGCTGCCGCGCGCCCGTTGGGGTTACCGCCTGGGTCACGCCGAGATCGTCGACGGCATGTACCGCGACGGCTTCAACGATCCGCTCTCGGGCCTGGTCATGGGCGAGACCGCCGAGGAGCTGGCGGTCGAAGCCGGCGTGACGCGCGAGCAGGCCGACGCCTATGCCGCGGAGAGCCAGCGCCGCTGCGAGGTCGCGCGCGGCTCGGGTCGCTTCGACGCCGAGATCGTGGCGGTCGTCGTCGGCGGCAGGAAGGCCGAGACGACGGTCGACCGCGACGAGCATCCGCGCGACGGCGTCGAAGCCGCGGCGCTCGCCAAGCTGTCGCCGGTCTTCCGCCCCGGCGGCACCGTCACCGCGGCCAACGCGTCGGGGATCACCGACGGCGCGGCGGCGATGATCGTCGCCTCCGAAGCGGCCGCCCGCCGGCTCGGCCTCGAGCCGGCGGCCTGGCTCCTCGACTGGGAGGTCGTCGGCGTCGATCCGCGCATCATGGGGATCGGCCCGGTGCCGGCCACGCGGCGGCTGCTCGAGCGCAACCGGCTCGCCTTCGGCGACATCGACGCGGTCGAGCTCAACGAGGCGTTCGCCTCGCAGGTTCTCGCCTGCCTGCGCGAGCTGCCGTTCGACCCCGCGATCGTCAATCCGGACGGCGGCGCGATCGCGCTCGGCCACCCGATCGGCGCCACCGGCGCACGCATCGTCACGACGCTCGTCCACGGCCTCGCGGCGAGGCAGCAGCGGCTCGGGCTGGCGACGCTCTGCGTCTCGGGCGGCATGGGGTTCGCCGCGCTCGTCGAGCGGGCCGCGTAGGAGACAGCGCATGCCGCGGATCGTCGTCAGCTACGCGAAGCGCCACAAGGCGGAAAGATACAAGGAGGCATTGAAGGGGATCGGGGGGCCGGATGCCGAAATCGTGGATGCGTGCTCGCGCTCCGCACCGCCGCGCGACTGGGCTGCGCTCATCGCGGACGCGGACGGGCTTCTCCTGACCGGCGGCGGCGACGTCGAGCCGCGGCGCTATGGTGAGACCGAGCATCCGGAAGCGCACGTCGAGACCGACCGGGAACGCGACGCCATGGAGTGGAGTCTGCTCGACGCCGCCCGCGCTCACCGCTTGCCGGTCTTCGGCATCTGCCGCGGGCACCAGGTGATCAATGCCTTCTTGGGCGGCACGCTCTGGCAGGATCTCGGGGAGGCCGGACCACGGACGAGCTTGCTCCACGCCGATCCAAACGCCGACTCCGACGAGCCGGAGGTCCGACGCGCTCTGCTCCACGAGATCGAGGTCACGAAGTCCGACCATCCACTCGGGCGCCTGCTGGACGCCTCTCGACCACGCGTCAACAGCCTGCACCACCAAGCCGTGCGCGAGCCCGCAGCCGACGTCACGATCGTCGCGCGCGGGCCAGAGGGCATCGCCGAGGCGATGGTCGTGAAGGACCCCGGCTGGTGGGTTTGGTCGGTGCAATGGCACCCCGAGGAGCTCGTCGAGCCCGGCGACGCTCTTGCCCACCGTACCCTATTCGAATCTTTTCTAGAGTCTGCTCGAATCGCGGCCGAGCGCCGCGGCACCGCGGCCGCGCGGGGAGCATGAGCGGCTCCGACGCCCTCCGGCTGGAGCGCAGCGGCCGCACCGCGACGCTGACGCTCGTCCGGCCGCCGCTCAACATCCTCGACCTCGAGCTCCTCGGCGAGCTCGAGCGGCGGTGCGACGAGCTCGCCGCGCTCGACGACCTGCAGGTCGTCCTCGTGCGCGGCGCCGGCGAGAAGGCGTTCTCCGCCGGCGTCTCGATCCACGACCACACGCCGGACAAGATCGAACGCATGCTGCTCGCCTTCCACGGCGCGCTCGGCAAGCTGCGCGCGCTCGACGCCTTCACGATCGCGCTCGTCCACGGCCACTGCCTGGGCGGCGGCATGGAGCTCGCCTGCGCCTGCGACCTCGTGCTCGCCACCGAGAGCGCCCGCTTCGGTCAGCCCGAGATCCAGCTCGGCTGCTTCCCGCCCTTCGCCGCCGCGCTGCTGCCGCGCCGGATCGGTGCGGGCCGGACGCTCGAGCTCGTCCTGACCGGACGGACGTTCGACGCCGGCGAGGCGGCGCGGATCGGCCTCGTCCACGACGTCGTCGCGCCGAGCGCCCTCGACGCCCACGCCACGCGGTTGGTCGAGGCGATCACCGCGCAGAGCGCGGTCGCGACCCGCCTCGCCAAGCGCGCCGTGCGCGCCGGCGACGAGCGCCCGCTCGGCGGCGCGATCGCCGAGGCCGAGCGGCTCTATCTGCGCGAGCTGGCGGCGAGCGCCGACATGGCCGAGGGGATCGCGGCGTTCCTCGCCAAGCGCGCTCCGATCTGGCAGCACCGCTGAGCCGCCGCCGGCGGCGAGAAGCTCAACCGGCGTCGCGCGAGGCCGCGGCGCCGAGGACCGCGGCCCAGATCCGCTCCCGCCGCTCGCCCTGCACCGCCGGTGCGTGATCCCGCGCGACGAGCTCGCGCGCCGAGGACGCGAGTCGGGCGCGCAGCGCCGCGTCGTTCGCCAGACGCACCGCCCCGTCGACGAGCTCCTCGTCGCTCTCCGCCCGCAGGTACTCCCGGCCGTCCGCGGCCGCGATGCCGCTCATGCCGAGCGCCGTGGTCACGATCGGGCAGCCGCACGCCATTGCTTCGAGGTGCTTGACCCTCATTCCGGCGCCGGTCCGGATCGGCGCCAGGAAGGCGGTGGCGCCTCCGAGCAGGCGCGGCAGATCCTCGACCCAGCCCAGGTGCTCGACCCGCGCGCGGCGCGCGGATTCGACCAGCTCGGCCGGCGCGCGGTCGCCGGCGATCACGATGCGGGCGCCGGGCGACCGCCGGAGCAGGAGCGGCGCGACCTCGTCGACGAGCACGCCCGCCGCGTCGCGGTTGGGCGGGTGCCGGAAGTTGCCGACGTAGACGAAGGTCGGCCGCTCCGGTGCGGCCGCCGCCGCCGAGCGTGCCGCGAGCGACTCGACGTCGATGGCGATCGGATTGACGTGCAACCGGTGGCCCGGGAGGAACGCCGCGAGGCAGCGCGCCTCGGGCGCGGTCAGTGTCGCGAGGTCGCGGAATCGACCGGGTAGCTCGACGGTCTCGAAAGTGAGCGCCGCGAGGAGCCGGGCGGTCCACGCGGCGAGGTCGAGCTCGCTTCCGGACCGGGGCGACGACTCGGCGAGGAGCGCGAAGCTCCGCGACTCGTGGATGACCAGGAGATCCCGCGCACCCGCCGGCGGGGCGTAGAGCGACGCGGCCGAGAACTCGAAGTTGGCCAGGTCGTAGCGGCCCGAGCCGAGCTCGGCGGCGACCGCAGCGCGCAGCTCGGGACTGAAGGTGCGCAGCGACTCGACGGGAACGCCATACGGAGCCGGCGACGGCGCCGGCTGCCAGCCGCGCGGCGCGGTCACGAGCTCCCGCACGAAGCCGCGGACCTCCTCCGAAAGTCCCTCGGCGCCCGGATGGACCGGATGGAGCAGCGTCAGCTCGTGGCGGGCGCCGAGGTGGCGCAGCAGGTTCGAGGTGCTGACGCCACCGCCGTGCCCCGACCAGGGGATCTCGGTGGTCACGAAGAGAACGCGCAGCGATCGCTCCGGGCGCGGCGGCAGCTCGGGCGCGAGCGCCGCCGGCCGGCTGCGCGCCGCCGCCGCGCGAGCGGCCAGCTGGGCGAGCGCCGCCTCGATCTCGCCGCGCTCCGCCGGCCGCAGCTCGACGATCGCGCGCAGGAGATCGCGCGCATCGGCGTCACGGAGCGCGGCCGGCAGCGGATCGAGCGCCGCGCGGACCGCTTCGAGATCGCCGACAGCCCGCGCCGAGAGCGCGAACGGCCGCGCGACGACGGCGAAGCGGCCGCTGCGCGCGAGCTCGGCGCCGCCCGCGCGCACGATGCACTCGGCTTCCGCGCGCTCGCCCTCGCCCATTCGATGCGCGATCCGGAATCGGCGATTGGCGTCGAGCGCCGCGGCGGTCGCTTCCGCGCCCCCGAGCTCGAGCACGACCTCGGCGCCGGCGGGCGCTCCGGCCACGCTGCCTTCGACAACGAGGGCACCGTGGACGAAGGCGGGGGAAGCGCGCCTCAGCCGCTCGAGATCGGCGCTCGCGAGCGCGACAGCGGTCCGCTCGGCGTCGGGCAGCTCCACTTCGCCGTGCCAGCGCGCGAGCTCGTCGCGGCCTCGGCGGGCGCGGAGCGCGAGCTCGCGCCGTCCGGCCGTCCCGCCCAGCGCCTGCTCGAGCCGGAAGCCGCTCCGCCGCGCACGGCCGGGCGCCGCGCCGAGCGCGACGAAGGCGCGCGGATCGACGTCGACGCGTTCGACGCCGTCGACGGCGAGCGTCAACGTGTCGACCGGCGCCGGACCGGCGAGCTCGCCCGCGATTTCGAGCCGCCAACCGCCGAGCCCGTCGGGCACGGCCGCGCAGCGTTCGACGCGGAGCTCGACGGTGGGCTCGCCGGGGACCGCGACGGGCTCGGCCTTCGCGGCGGTCGCGACGACGGCGCGTTCCCCCGCCGGCAGGACGCGCACCGCGCCCAAGCGTCGCGTCGCGCGCCGGCCCGGCAGGCCGATCGAGATCGCGTGACGGCCGGCAGCGAGGCCGCCGACCGCCGCGACGACACGGAAGCCGCAGCGATCGTCGGCGAGGTCCGGGAAGCGCGCGAGGACGTCCGGCCGCGAAGCCTCCACCGGGATCTCGATCCGGCGCGCGCCGACGCTCAGCTCGAGCCGTTCGGGCTGCGGTACGTGCGCGATCCAGCCCGAGATCCGGAGCGCGAGCGGCTCGCCGGCGCGGATCGAGGGCGGGATCGACGCTTCGTCGAGCGCGAAGCGCCGGTCGAGCCGTGGATCGACGCGCGCC
>Ga0209640_10003845_pt1 | contig 13179 bp, 10 predicted proteins | sample RifCSP10_1_FD_184018 | JGI IMG/M metagenome (GOLD analysis project Ga0209640, IMG submission 184018) | Soil microbial communities from Rifle, Colorado - Rifle CSP2_sed 10_1 (SPAdes) (version 2) | ecosystem: Environmental > Terrestrial > Deep subsurface > Rock core/Sediment | place: Rifle...
GTCCTGATGCCGGCGTTTACCGGTGGTCCCGGACTGGCGCGGATGACGGATTAATGCGCATGCAACGCAGGACCTTACTCACGATAATTATCCTCAGCCTGGCGTTTACGGGATGCTCCAATCAGTTCGTCTATGACCGCATCGACCGGCTGGCGCAGTTCTATATCGAGCGTTATGTCGACCTGGACAAAGATCAAAGCAGTTTACTATATGTCAATCTGGCAGCCATCAAGGAATGGCACCGACAGGATGAATTAGCGAGTTATCTCAAATTTCTGGGCCGGATTGAAACTGATATACAGGCGGATATCTCCGCGGCGACGGTCGCGTCCTGGGTGGAACAACTGCGTTTGTCCTACGCGCAGATCCAGGATAAGGTTGTGCCGGCGCTGGTGCAGCTGGCGCAAACCCTGACGACCGCCCAGATCGAGGAATTCGCCGCCAATATGGAAGAACGGAACAGGGAACTGGAACAGGAATATTTAACCAGGGATGAAACCGAATACCGTGAATCGGTGTTTGAAGGGATTGAAGACAGGCTCGACGAATGGTTAGGCCGGTTGACGCCGGAGCAGCAGCAAACCCTGCATCAGGCGGTCAGCAAACTTGAGCGTCTCGATCGACAGTGGCTGGACAACCGGCGTGTCTGGCAGCAACGGATCAACGCGGAACTTGCCAGACAACCCGGCTGGCAGGCAAGGCTGACGGCACTGGTTACAAGCCGCTCCGACTATGCGCAGCAGGATGATATCGATGCCGATAGTCGCAATGAACAGCATATATATGCCGCGATCGCGGTTGTCCTGAATATGCGCACGGATCGGCAACAGCGAAAACTGACACAGCAACTGTCGCAGTGGCAGCGGGACCTGGAGGCGCTACAGAATTCTGGTCCCAATCGGGTTAAAAATAATATGTCCGGTACCTCTACCCGTATCGGGTTGTAAACCGTTGTGCAGTAAACTGGAGCTTGAAGTCGGAATTAATACTGTCGACGATCCGTGCAAGATCCTGCGCAGGGGAAGGCGGGTGCGGTGGGGGAAATTCAGTTCCCAAACAGGCATCGGATATAGGAATAAGCAACCTCTGCCCGGCCGGAGGTCACAGCGAACGGGTTAGCTTTTTTTGGTCTGGTTCAGTATCCGATCCAGTTTGTTCCTGGCACGACTCCAGTCAGGCATTAATTGCAGTGCGCGCCGGTAGTCGGCTTCGGCCTTATCCAGTTCACCCATTTTTTCGTAAGTCAGGCCGCGGTTGTAATGGGCGATATACAGCTTGGAAAATTCCAGTGCAATCGCCTGTGTGTATTCCGTGACGGCCTGATCGAAGATCCTGCTCATGAACAACAAATTGCCCCGATTAACATGGATCTCGGCAATGTTGGGATTGATCCGGTAGGCCTTATCGTAATCTTTAATCGCCAGGTCATATTCCTCCCTGGCGACATAGAGGATTCCGCGATTGATTAAGGTCGCCGCTTTGTCTTGCCTGCGTAAGGATGTATGTTCCAGGGCAAAGGTGCACTCCTTGATATCTTGCGTGGACGCAAAGTGCAACTGGGCGGCGACTGTCGCGGCATTGAAGCAGTTTCGGGCTGACTGTTCGCCACCAATCACTTGCATGGATTGGGCAAGGGTAACAGCGGAGGTGGTCAGGGTTAAAACAAGTGTGAATGATTTAATACCTGTACATATAGTCATAAGCTTCATTCCATTAATCTAAAGAAACATAAATTAAGTGTAGATAAGTCTACGTGAATTTTCCATAGTCGGGTTGTCCCTTTAAAAAAATTCCACGACCGGTCAAAAAACCCACTATTTTTATAGTAATACTTCTCTCCAGAGTGCTGGACAGCGAAACATCCCCTCTATGGGACAAATTCGCCGGGACGACTCCAAGGACGGAGTCGGTAGAGCGACGCAGTAAGCCAAAGCCGAGCGAATTTACTCGCTACTTCCCTGTAGCTCGCCCTTCGGGCCATCCTGCTACGCAGGATGTTCAAAATTCGTTCCTGACGATTTTGTGGTCGAACCTGGTTCGAGCAAAGAAGGATTGACATGGGAGTCCCTCCACAAAGGGCCAGAGTGCGAGTGTTTTATGCAAGATCTTTAAAGATACTCATGTACCATCGGTGATTTATAATTAAAGTATCATCACATTTGCGGCAAGCTGCAGATGCAGGGTTAATATCGGAGTGCTACCATGGTCAAAAATACTTCTCATTTCCTGTACTGGTTAATTGCGAGTACGTTCGCCTGCATACCTGCTGCTTTCTCACAAGAGCCCGTTACTCAAGAGATGGATAACAGGATAGACAGATTTTTAGACGAGCGGTCAGGCACCTGGCGTGACTGGAACGTACCGCCGGTGGACGGCAGGACCCTGCATGATTTAATCATCAAAAATAATTTCACGCGGGCGCTGGAAATCGGTACTTCCACAGGCCATTCCGCCATCTGGATCAGCAAGGCCTTGAACCGCACTGGTGGTAAATTAATCACCATCGAAATCGACGAGGGCCGATATGAGGAGGCTCTTACCAATTTCCAGCAGGCTGGCGTCAGCCATCTCATCGACGCCCGGCTGGCGGACGCCCATCAACTGGTTTATGAACTGGGAGGTCCGTTCGATTTCGTGTTCAGTGATGCCGACAAGGAATGGTACCAGCAATACATGGAGGCCTTGTTACCGAAGCTGGCGCCGGGCGGCTGCTTTGTCGCACATAACGTGAGCAGGCGCTGGAATTCCCCTGGTATCGCCAGCATGCTCGACTATGCCAGGAGCCGGCCCGATCTCGAAACCACGCTCGATAGCGCCGGCGCCGGCATGTCGATAAGTTGCAGGAAGCAACCTTGATACTTTACCGGCCTGCCTGGACCGGATCGATATCTTTTGCTGGCAGTGGATATAATGGTGTAAACAATTACCACTGTCAGGCGACATGAAGCCATATCCGATCAAGGTGCTGACCTACAACGTTCACAAGGGTTTCAGCACGGCCAATCTCCGGTTTGTCCTGCACCGCATGCGCGAGGAACTGCACAAGACTGATGCCGATATAATTTTTCTGCAGGAGATCCAGGGCAAACATTCAACACGGGAGGCAACCGTCAGGGACTGGCCGGCGGTGTCCCAATTCGAGTTCCTGGCGGATCAGTTATGGCCGCATTACGCTTATGGCAAGAATGCCATATACAATGCCGGCCATCACGGCAACGCAATCCTGAGCAAGTTTCCTTTCGTGCATTGGGAGAATCTGAACGTGTCGGACATGCGCCGCGCAAGCCGCAGCCTGTTGCATGGAGTTGTCAAGATACCGGATATCAACCGGGAACTGCATGTCATCTGCATTCATCTCGATCTGCGCGGTTATGAACGCCGCCGTCAGATCAGTATCCTGGCACAGCGCATTCGGGAAACCGTTCCGCCACAGGAGCCGCTGATCCTGGCGGGGGATTTTAACGATTGGCGCGGTGATCTGTACAAATATTTGCCGCAGGAGCTGGCTTTGACAGAAATCTTCCGGCATTTGCATGGCCGCCATGCGAACACCTTTCCCGCCTTCCTGCCGGTGTTGTCCGTCGACCGGATTTTTTATCGCGGGATGGAGCCGGTCGAATGCAAATGTTTCCGGGATTACCCCTGGCAACAAATGTCCGATCATTTGCCGCTCTACGCCAGATTTGATCTGCTGCTATGACACTGCCGAATTCGCTCAGTATACTGCGTCTGGTACTGGCACCGGTGTTGCTGGTACTGGCCTGGACGGCGACGGAGCGGGTGTTTCTAATCGTACTGACTGTGGCTTACCTCAGCGACGCCGTGGATGGACCGATTGCGCGCCGGACCATGCAGCAAACACGCCTCGGTCCAAAACTGGATAGCTGGGCTGACGTTGCCATCTATCTGAGCGTGCCGCTCGGTGCCTGGTGGTTATGGCCGGATCTGATCCGGCGGGAGCTTCTGTATTGCGGCCTGATCATTGCCAGTATCGTTTTACCGCTGCTGGCCGGTCTGATCAAATTCAGGGTCACCACCAGTTATCATACCTGGCTGGTCAAGATCGCCGCTATCTGTACGGCCATCTCGTCGCTGCTGTTGTTTTTACAGATTACACCGCTACCGTTCCGAGTCTCCTCGGTACTGTGCGTGTTGGCCGGTCTGGAGGAAATCCTGATTACCCTGGCGCTGACCCAGCCGCGATCAAATGTTCGCAGCCTGTGGCATGTGCTTAAAACAGATGGGCAGCAGAGTAATAAACGGCCATAAACTGCAACTGGACAGCCGGCATATCGGATGTTTATACATGTCACCGCATCCGATGACTTTCCGCGTGGGCACAAACAACGTGCCCACCATACGACTGATTACCCTGGCGCTGGCCCAGCCGCGAACAAATGTTCGCAGTCTGTGGCATGTACTGAATGATAATCAGAAGAACTGAACTTTTTTGATTTATCTTTGGTGAATTTTTGGAGATCACCAGATAATATCCATTAAAAAGCATTTCTCACAAATTGACTCCGTTCTTAACTAATTACAATAAGTTTAATCATGCAGGATTTTATAATTGGACAGCGCTGGCTCTGCGATGCGGATCCGGCATTGGGCCTGGGCACCGTCAAGGTCGTCGATCTGCGTACCGTCACGGTGTTGTTTAACGCGACGGGAGAAACCCGCGTCTATGCCAGGCAATCAGCACCGTTGACGCGGGTGGTATTTGCAGTCGGGGACGTCGTACCCAGCCGGGTGGGTTGGAGTCTGAGTATTGAAGAAGTCAGGGAAGATCAGGGCGTGTTCGTTTATACAGGCACGGACGAACAGGGCCGGAAGGTGGCGCTGGCGGAGACCGGCCTGGCCGACGTGATCGCCTTGCACCGGCCCGCTGACCGGTTATTCAGTGGCCGTATCGATCCGGATAAATGGTTCCGGCTCAGGTATCAGACGCTGAATGAATACCACCGGCACTTATCCAGCGATCTGTACGGCTTGGTCGGCGCCCGCACCAGCCTCATCCCGCACCAGTTGTACATCGCCCGGGAAGTAGCCCGGCGTTACTCGCCAAGGGTATTGCTGGCTGATGAAGTCGGTCTGGGCAAAACCATCGAAGCCGGTCTGATCCTGCATCAACAATTGCTGACCGAAAGCGCCCGGCGGGTTCTTATCGTGGTGCCGGAAAACCTGGTACACCAGTGGCTGGTGGAAATGTTGCGCCGGTTTAATCTGTATTTCAGTATTTTCGATGAAGAGAGGTGCCAGGCTATATCTGCGAATGAGTATGGCGATAATCCCTTCCAGGCGGAACAACTGGTGCTGTGTTCTCTGACATTTCTAGCCGGGCAGCAACACCGGTTGGGCCAGGTTGTCGCTGGCGACTGGGATCTGCTGGTGGTCGATGAAGCGCATCATCTGCACTGGACCCCGCAGGACGCCAGCCCGGAATACCGGATCATCGAGCAACTGGCCCTGCATACCAGGGGCGTCCTGCTTTTGACCGCCACACCGGAACAATTGGGCACTGCCGGTCATTTTGCCAGGTTGCGACTGCTGGACCCGGACCGTTTTTCCGATTACGAGACATTTGTTAGGGAAGCAGACACATATGGATCCGTCGCCGGCGTGATCGGTGCCTTGCTGGATGCGGCGCCCCTGACGGATAAGGCCATCGCGGAACTGTCGGAATTTATACACGACAGTGCAGGGCAACAATTGCTGTCGCGCATAATCAACCCGCATACCGATACTGAGCAGATAAAATTATATCGGCAGCAGCTGATCGGTATTCTAGTGGATCGGCATGGCACCGGCCGAGTGTTGTTCCGCAACACACGCGCCGCCGTCAAAGGGTTCCCCGAACGAGCAGTGTCGGTCTATCCGTTGCCGTTGCCGGAATCATATGCGACGGTGCTGGCCACATATAAGAATCTAAATCCGGATCAGCAGCAATTGTTGCTCAGTCCGGAAGTTCTGTTTATGAATGGTAAGGACAGCGATGCGCCGCACTGGACCAGACTCGATCCACGCCTGGAGTGGCTGAACGGTCTGCTGCAACAACTCAAACCCGCCAAGGTACTGGTGATCACCGCCATGCAACAGACGGCATTGGACATTGCCGAGGCGTTGAAGGTCCGGAGCGGTATCTATGCCGCGGTTTTTCATGAGCGCATGAGTTTGCTGGAACGGGACCGGGCGGCGGCTTATTTCGCCGATCGGGAACAGGGCTGTCGGTTATTAATCTGTTCGGAGATCGGCAGTGAGGGCAGGAACTTCCAGTTCGCGCACCACCTGGTTTTGTTCGATCTGCCTCTTAATCCGGACCTGCTGGAACAACGGATCGGAAGACTTGATCGCATAGGCCAGACGGAAACCATCCATATCCATGTTCCCTATCTGGAAAACAGCGCCCAGTCGGTGATGTATCATTGGTATCAGGAAGGATTAAATGCCTTTATGCATACCTGTCCGGCCGGTTCCCCGGTGTTTTATCAATTGCAGGCAGCGTTACTGGATGCCTTGCGTGAGGCTACGATCGAACATCATGATATGCCCGGCTTCATTCAGCGCACCCGGGATCTGCGTCATGAAATCAACCGCGTATTACAGAAGGGCCGCGACCGGTTGCTGGAATATAACTCCTGCCGCCCTGAGATCGCGGCTGCCTTGCAGCAAGCGGCGGAACAGCAGGATGAGGCCAGCAACATCGGACAATTCATGGATAATGTGTTCGATTGTTTTGGCGTGCACGTCGAAGAACACAGCCGGTCCAGCTTTATTATCAGTCCCGGCGAAAAAATGCTGGCTCCGTATCCAGGACTGCATGATGAGGGTATGACCATAACCTACACTCGCGCTATCGCCCTGGCCAATGAAGACATGCAGTTTCTGACCTGGGAACATCCCATGGTGATTACCGGTATCGATATGGTGTTGAGCAATGAGTACGGTAATGCCGTCGTCTGTACCATGAAACACGCGGCAGTGAAGCCCGGGACGTTATTGCTGGAGAGCTTGTATGTACTGGAACCCGCCAGGTTGGCGGGAACGCAGGTCGGCAGATATTTCCCGCCGGTCGTGCTTCGTCTCCTGGTCGATGAACGGGGTAACGCCAGGCATGATGCAATCAGCCATGAAGCTGTTAATACCAACGCGGTTTATGTTGAAGAAGATATCGCCAGACAGGTTATTCAGATGAAGGATGTCGAGATTCGTACGATGATTACGCACTCCAGCCAACTGGCGGAAGAGCAGGTGCCCGGCATTATCGGTGCGGCCCAAACGCTGATCGAGCAGATATTCAGCGGCGAGATAACGCGTCTGGAGGCGTTAAGCAGGGTCAATAAAAATATCCGCGCTGAAGAGCTGGATTATTTCATACGGCAGCGGCAGGTACTGGTGGACATTATCGGCTCGGCGAAGCTGCGACTGGATGCTTTGCGCGTAATTGTGGCGACAAAGAAAAATTAACCTCTCAGCGTCCCGGTAGAGTTTATAGAATACGAATACGCTGAGCACAGCATCAGGCCGGAAAGATACCGCATCGATATGTTAACGCGGCTGGCTGAGTTCCTGGATAAACATACGCGCTGACAGGTTAAGCGGACAAGAGTTCGAGGGCATGGTTGACTACCGGATTCAGATGTTGCCGGGGACCGTTCAGCGAAAACATGGCTGAACTCAGATACAGATTGCGCCAGGGCGACGTCATCCATTGATAGTTCTCGATTATCGCTTCCGCGTATTTGTAATCATGTGGATCGCCGGTGCGGTGTACGGTGTGATGCCGGATGAGTTGCAACAGCGCTGCGCTGTCCCTGCCCGAATTTAAATAACCCAGCGCCAGGCGGGCGGCCAGCAATCGATCAGATCCCAGAGCTGAGAATATCTCGTTGGGATCGGCGGTTTCCAGCGGCTCCAGCTCATCGAGCCGTATATCACGCACGACAGTTCCGCTGTTCGATCTGAATTGCGCCAGCAGCGCGACACTCTGGAGCAGCAGTAATCTCCTGGCAGTATCGTCATCCGCCTGCAGGTAGAGATAATACAGAGCGTTGATCATGGTGTTGGCGTGCAGGGCAAAAAAACTCCCGGTGCGCAACATCAATTCCCCGGCTGTGGCGAACAAAGCCTCCCATAGCGCCGATGGTCCGATTCCGCCGGCAAGCAGGTGTACAGCTTCCCGGCTTGCCTCAAGATCGGAGGCATCGCGCAAAGTATCGACCATGGTGAAACCCGCTTCCCAGTCTGTTTTACCCAGTTGCCAATCCGGCTGGAACTCCTTAATGAGTATCAGGTTCTGCCTCCAGGCACGATCAGCCGGGTGATCGTTCCGGTTCGGATTGGCTTCCCCTGTATGATTCACGATCGCAGCAACTGTCGAGCGCAGGACGGCTTCGCCGGCATGCGCCCCGGTGACGCCGAGCAAGCGGTGGGCATTGGCGCCGGTGATGGGTTTATGACCCAGGGCGCGGTAGTCGCGGGCGAAGTAGGGTAATAATAACGACATGCAATACAACGGCGAGGTTGTCCGGTTTAGCTGTACTATCGCCGTTTCCGCGGCATCACGGTCCCAGTTGTCGAGTGCGGTCAGCAATCCTTGCCGGGCCCGGGTCGCGTCGATCTGCCGGGTGGAGATCGCAGGCATGTGCCAACCGGTCTGGTTTTTCTCGCGCAGTTGCGAGTGCTTGTATTCATCGATTCCCCATAGGGTCGGCAGCCATCTTTCCGTTCCGGTTAAGGTTTGCGTGGCCAGATGCAGGGATTGCAGCATCATCACGCCGTGGTATTTGAAGCCTACATCCGGATAAGGTTGCAAAGCCTGGACAGCCGCCTGTGTCAGGGCGGCGATCAAATCCTCATAACTGAGTCCATGCCGTATTTCCCGGACTATGTCCTCGATGATATTTTCTCGCGGTGTGGCCTTCAGCATTTCCGCAAGTCTGTTGCGATTGGCTGTGGCATCGACCGGAATAGTTTCCAGGGCGAAACCGGATCGGCAGGTGACACAGGCGCCGGCACCGTAGCCGAGTGACTTGAGGAATGTACGGCGGGACACTAATGGATCGCGCATGTATCTATTTTAGTCCGCAAGTCAGCTAATGGATAGGTTGGCATATGGTATGATGATTACTCTAATCCCGGTCAGGTTAAGCTAAGTCCGTGTTAAAAATAAGTAGTCGTATCGCCATTCCCCGGAATGAGATTGAACTAGTGTCAGTACGCGCCCAGGGGCCTGGTGGGCAGAACGTCAACAAGGTTGCATCTGCTGTGCATCTGCGGTTCGACATACAAGCATCCACATTACCGGATAGTATTAAAAAACGTCTGCTGGGAACTAATGACAAGCGAATTACCAAGGGGGGCGTAGTAGTCATCAAGGCCCAGAACCATCGAACCCAGGACAGAAACAAGACTGAAGCACTGGATCGTCTCGCGCAACTGATACGCAGTGCTGTTAGTAAGAAGAAAGTCAGGATACCCACGCTACCGTCGGCACCCCGCCGCCGGCAGCGTTTGGACAGTAAAATTCGTAAAGGCAGATTGAAAAAATTGAGGAGTAGTAAACCGGATTATGAGTAAGGCCTATTGCGAGGCTTGTGACAGGAATCGTGATCCGATACTGTCAGTCATACGAGAATTGTTTTCCGGTTGCAAGGCCGTATTGGAGATAGGCAGCGGTACCGGGCAGCATGCAGTATATTTTGCCAAACATATGCCGCACCTGGTTTGGCTTACCAGCGATCTGCCGGAAAACCATGAACATATCAAGTTATGGCTCAATGACTCAGGTCTGGAAAATGTACGGCAGCCACTCCTGCTGGACGTGACCGATGAATGTTGGCCGGAAATTAAGATAGATGCCGTATTTTCAGCTAATACCGCTCATATCATGCACTGGCAGGCAGTGGCAGCCTTTATCAGCGGAGTCGGTGGATTGTTGCCGGTTAATGGAATATTTGCGCTCTATGGCCCGTTTAATTATCGCAATGATTATACCAGTCAAAGCAATGCGGATTTTGATGTCTGGCTCAAGCAACGCGACCCGGGCAGCGGTATCAGGAATTTTGAAGATCTGGATGGTTTGGCTAATGCAGCGGGTATGAGATTGAAGGGCGATGTGCAAATGCCGGCGAATAACCGGTTATTGTGCTGGGTTAAACGTGCATGACATGAGCGATACGAAAAAATTACCATTTGCCGAGGATTACTGGAAACAGGATGGCGGTCAGAAATGGGTTGAGCTAATCGACGCAACGGAAAGCTATCTGGATGTCTTCAACAAAATGTTGTTTGAACGGGCCGACATTGCCACAGGTGAGTCGGTTCTCGACATAGGCTGCGGCGGTGGGCTCACCAGCATCGAACTGGCGAACCGGGTAGGCACAGAAGGCCGAGTCATGGGAGTTGACATATCGCCGGATATTCTCGCAGTTGCAGGGGTGCGCGGCCGAGCAGTCGCTAATTTGAAGTTTACCGAAGGCGATGCAGCGACTATGCATCTTGAGCCCGGTGCTTTCAGTTTGATATTTTCCCGCTTTGGCATGATGTTTTTTTCGGATCCTGTCATGGCGTTCAGCAAACTGCGTAACGCGCTCAAACCTTCAGGCAGAATGGTTTTTCTGTGCTGGCGAACGTTTGATGAAAATCCATGGATGAAGGAACCTACCCAGGCAGTATTTGAAATACTTCCACCGCAAGATCCTCCCCCGCAACCGGATTCCCCGGGCCCATTCTCATTAGGAAAAAAGGAACGCATAGAATATTTGCTGGGCGCGGCCGGCTTCAAATCAATAGCGATAGAAGCTCTGGATACGGGAATGTCCATGGGCGCGCTGACGGATGTGGTTGATTATTTTATGCGTATGGGCCCGGCTGCAGCGGTGATTGCGGATGCGGCCGATGAGCATCAGACGGCAGCAAGGACTGTAATCAGGGAAGTGTTAAAGCGCTATGAAACGGACCAGGGCGTGATCACAAAAGCAGCGGCGTGGATAGTTACAGCAGTATAAGATTTTGTGGCTAAGATCAGGAAATAAATAAGGCCCGGTAGTGCTCAATCAAGGGGGGAGGAGGGCATGAGCATTTTCCGGGCCTCTACAAGCATCAGGGAGGTTAATGATGTCTTATGCTGTAATATTAGTACAATAATTATAAAGTGTGTGTGACTGAGATCACATTAATTAACCTCTACATAAATTTATACACAAAGATGTGAATCAGATCACGTGGTAGTTTGTTTTTGATGTAAGAATAATACCCTGTTGGAAGTAAACTACGGTGATATTGGCATACTTGCATCATGTGTCTTTAGTATCAGCATTTCTCTTAATCGCATTTCAAGCTTGATTTTCCATTTATTGTCATAGCAGATTGCCGCGAGTATCGATTGCAAACACTTGCAACACTGAAAGTGCTGATCTGAACCATCCATCAGTTCAGGGATTCGGATGTTTAATCCGGCTTTTGGAAAACCAGCGTACCATTGGTGCCGCCGAAACCAAAGCTGTTGGACATGGCGGCCTGTATGTTGACGTTATCTATCCGCTCCCGGACGATAGGCATCCCTTGCGCAGCAACTTCCGGGGTCGAGAGATTGGCGGAAATACAGATAAAATTATTTTCCATCATGAGCAGGGAATAGATGGCCTCGGTGACACCGGCGGCGCCAAGTCCATGTCCGGTGAGAGCCTTGGTTGAATTAATCCAGGGGATATTTCCTCCGAATACTGTTTTAATGGCGATCAGTTCGCTGGTATCGCCGGCCGGCGTGCTGGTGGCGTGGGCATTAATATAATTGATAGGCTTGTCCACGGATTCGAGCGCCATGCGCATACTGCGAATGGCGCCTTCGCCGGAGGGCTTCACCATATCGGCACCATCGCAAGTAGCCCCATAGCCGACGATCTCGGCGTAAATATGGGCATCCCTGGCGAGGGCATGTTCGAGTTCCTCCACGACGACAATACCGCCGCCACCTGAAATCACAAAACCATCCCGCGTGACATCAAACGGTCGTGACGCTGTAGCCGGATTGTCATTGTACTTCGATGATAATGCACCCATGGCATCAAATAGTATCGACTGGGTCCAATGCACTTCGTCACCACCACCCGCAAAGACTATATCCTGTTTGCCCAACTGAATTAATTCATAGGCGTTGCCAATGCAATGCAGGCTGGTGGTGCAGGCGGAGCTGATTGAATAACTGACGCCCTTGATATGGAAGGCTACACCGAGACAGGCGCTGGCGGTGCTGGACATGACGCGTGGGACCAGAGTAGCTCCTACTTTTCTGGCGCCTTTTTGCCTTAAAGTATCCGTTGCCAGTAGCATGTTTTCGGTTGAGGAACCGCCCGTTCCCACAATAAGGCCGGTGCGTGGGTTCGAGATTTCGGGTTCTTCCAGACTGGCATCAGTGATGGCATCCTGCATGGCGAGATAACAATATCCTGCCGCATCACCCATAAAGCGTTTTAATTTCCGATCGATTAACTCGACCAGATCAAGACGGATCGGACCATACACATGGGATCTGAAACCGAGATCCCGGTATTCTTCACAAAATACGATCCCGGATCGGGCCTGTTGCAATGATGCAATGACTTCGTCCTTGCTGATCCCGATACTTGATTTAATCCCGAGACCTGTGATGACTACACGTTTATTTTTCTGCATCTGTTAAAAATTCATTTACTGATTTAAACAAACCAACCCGTAAGTCCTTTACAGTGTAGACTTCATTGCCATCAACTTCCATGTGGCCGTCCGCCACCCCCATGACCAGCTTTCTTTTTATAATCCGTTTCATATCGATACGATAAGTAATCATTTTATTCGCCGGCGTGACCTGCCCGGCGAATTTCACCTGGCCCGAACCCAGCGCCCGGCCACGTCCCGGTGCACCGGACCAGCCCAGGAAAAAACCAACCAGTTGCCACATGGCATCCAGCCCTAGACAACCCGGCATGACCGGATCGCCGATAAAATGACAGGCAAAAAACCATAAATCCCTGCGGATATCAAGTTCCGCGATGACATGGCCCTTGTCGTGAGTACCGCCATTATCGCTTATCTCCGTGATGCGATCGAACATGAGCATGTTGGGCAGAGGCAGTTGCGCATTCCCCTCCCCGAACAACTCTCCACGCGCGCATGCCAGTAATTCAGCCTTTGAATACTTAT
>Ga0209640_10003846_pt1 | contig 13179 bp, 11 predicted proteins | sample RifCSP10_1_FD_184018 | JGI IMG/M metagenome (GOLD analysis project Ga0209640, IMG submission 184018) | Soil microbial communities from Rifle, Colorado - Rifle CSP2_sed 10_1 (SPAdes) (version 2) | ecosystem: Environmental > Terrestrial > Deep subsurface > Rock core/Sediment | place: Rifle...
CTCAAGCCTCTCACGGGGGATTTCACTTGCTACTTCCATCATGATGGTCCGAACCAATCCAGACTTTATGGAGATGATCACCATGATCCGGTTCCCGGTAAGAGGGACCAACTCCATTTTCTCAAACGTTCCGCTGTTCAAATGCGGCGGGGTGACAATACAGAGTTGGTGCGAAATTCTCCCGAGGATTCTGGACGATTCCCTTAAGAGTGCGTCGGTTTCCTCAGCAGAATCAAGGTTTTTGCGTATTGCCTGTTGGTCCTTTTCAGAAAGTTGCTCAATCCGCATCAAGCTGTCGAGATAGAACCTGTACCCCAAATCTGTGGGAACGCGGCCCGCCGAAGTGTGTGGATGATTAATATACCCCATATACTCCAAATCCGACATAACATTACGAATGCTGGCTGAGCTTAGGCCAAGGGCAGCATCATGTCTCTTGGAGATGTATCGTGACCCTATTGGTGTTGCGGTCTCGATAAAGTCGTGGATAACGTACCGGAGAACGGTCCTCTCTCGGTCTGTTAATTCACCCGGCATTCTTGATAATCTCTCGACGGATTCATGATAATTTGTGTTAAATAATAACGATTCCGGCTGCTTTTGTCAAGGTAGTGTGGAGAGTGCTAATTCACTGTCACTCATTCACTCGACAAGACATTAGGTAAGTCAACAGTGACCGCGGCACAGGTTTGAACGATCAATTGATTGTCTATCGAGAATGTTTTATATTTGTGCCCGAAAGATTCCGGATTGAAGTAGGCAATGAGCTGGGGCTGTAGCTCAGCTGGGAGAGCGCCTCGTTCGCAACGAGGAGGTCGTCGGTTCGATCCCGATCAGCTCCACAAATCGTGTTATCCGTTAGATGAGTCATACATACCATTGAAGTGGGGTCAAGTCCTGCGCAACCGTAAGTAGCTTAACTCCGCCAGGTCCGGAAGGAAGCAACGGTCGGTTACCCAAAGTGTGACGTGGGGGAGCTTGACCTCATTTTTTTCGCCCGTCAAGGAACCCTGCAGCTAGTTGTGAGAATGTCCCTCCCAGCTGCCATCCAGTTGCAAACCGCACGGATATTTCTTAACTTAGCGATAGGTATTTCAGGGGTTGAATGAGGGAAAGATTTATTACCTCATATATCGTGTCTTGCAAGCAAATCAATGCCATAGGTCCGGTTAACGATGGAGGTGCAATTAACTTCCAGAATGTATCTCCCGGTGTGGCCCGGGAGCCTGCCTGCTTCGTTCCCAACCGATGGCTCTTCAGTAGTAATCCACTTCCTAGTAGAAAGGTTGGAACGATCAGTTCAGTATGAGAAAAGAAATTATCATTAACGCGGCCGCGAACGAAACCCGGATTGCCATTACCGAGGACGGCCGGTTGGCGGAACTCTTTGTCGAGACTGCCAACAAAGAAAAAATGGTCGGTGACATCTATCTGGGCAAGGTGGCCAAGGTGATGCCCGGAATCAAGGCTGCATTCATTGACATCGGTCTGAACCAGGACGGCTTCCTCCATTTCTCCGATATTGGCAATCGGCTGGAGGAGTACTCGGCAATGATAGGTGACGATGACGATGGGGAGGAAGAAGAAGAGACTGAGAAAGCGGCCATTGCCGAACCGGCTGATGTAAGCGAGCAAAGTTCAGCTGCCACCGAGGTTTCCCGCCCACAGCGACCGCCACCTTCCCACCGTCCCCGCGAGCAGCAACGTCCACCGCGAAAAGAAATACAGCTCCAAAAGGGACAGGATATTATTGTCCAGATCACCAAGGAGCCAGTGGGAAAAAAGGGCGTTCGCGTCACCTCGGAGGTCTCACTTGCCGGCCGCTACATTGTCCTCCTTCCCTTTGATGGCAAGATCGGCATCTCCAAGAAGATCAGCAGTTTCAAAGAGAAGCGCCGTCTGCGCAAGATTGTCCAGAGCATACTCCCCGAAGGGTTTGGTGTCATCATCCGGACCGTTGCCGAAGGGAAGGACGATGTCTCATTCCGGAATGATCTTGAAGACCTGATTAAAACTTGGCGTGAGGTCGAGAAAACCGTCAAAACGGAGAAGGCTCCGTGTCTGCTGTATAAGGACATGGCGACGACTTCCAGTGTGATCCGTGATCTTTTCTCCAACGAGGTATCCCGGGTTGTCATCGACAGCAGAAAGCTGCACAAAGAGATCAGCGCGTACATCCGGTATACCTCGGCCCATTTGCTGGACAAGATCGAATTGCATAAGGACAAGCAGCCGGTCTTCGACAAATATGGTATTGAAAAGGAAATCGAAACAACCCTCAGTCGCAAGGTCTGGTTGAAGAGTGGAGGATACCTGATCATTGAGCCGACCGAAGCGATGCTGGTGATCGATGTGAACAGCGGGAGGTACGCGGCCAAGAAGGAGCAGGAACAAAATTCTCTCCGCACGGACCTCGAAGCCGCGCGAGAGATCTGTCGTCAACTACGCCTCCGGGATATTGGCGGCATCATCGTTTGCGATTTCATCGATCTTGATGACGAGAGGAACAAGCGAAAGGTGTATGAAGAGCTCAAGAAGGAGTTCCGTAAGGATCGGGCAAAGGTCACGGTGTTACCCATGACGGAGTTTGGGCTTGTGCAGATTACGCGACAACGTATCCGTCAGTCGATCGTCCATAGCTTTACGGAGGCATGTCCGGCGTGCGGAGGAACAGGTCTTGTGCAGTCGCGCACGACGACACTGAATCAACTGGAGCGTTGGATCCGCAGATTCAAGACAGAAACCCACGAGTCGCGCTTACGACTTCTGGTTAATCCGGAAGTGGCTGCGACGTTGACCGACGGCGTAATGAACCGGCTCCGGAAAATCATGTGGAAGTACTTTGTCCTTATCACGCTCGAAGAAGATACTGCAATACCTGTTGGCGAGTTCCGAGTCATTTCCATCAAACAGGGGAAAGACATCACGGACCAGTTCAAGTAGTCATGTTGAATCACAAGCGAACAGCGTTTCATTCCATTCATCAGCGGCTCGGCGCGAAAATTGTCGAGTTTGCCGGCTATGAGATGCCGGTCCAGTATAATGGCATCATCGACGAACACAAACTTGTGCGCGAACGGGTGGGATTATTCGATGTTTCTCACATGGGCGAAGTGGAAATCTGGGGAAGGGATGCGCTTGAGTTTGTCCAGTGCATCACCGTCAACGATGCTTCCAAACTGACCGAAGGGAAGGTCCAGTACTCTGCAATGTGCTACGACGACGGTGGCATCGTGGATGACCTTCTCGTGTACCACATGGGCGACCACTTCATGCTGGTTCTTAACGCCGCCAACATTGGTAAGGACGTTGAATGGATGCAACGACATACCTCAGGCGACGTGAAGTTGAAGAACAGGAGTGAGGATATATCCTTGCTCGCCATTCAGGGGCCCAATTCGCTGGCAACGTTGCAGAAGCTCACCTCGGCCGACCTGTCAACGATTGCGTACTACAATTTCATCCGGCACAAGCTGGCAGGCGTGGACATGGTAATCTCGCGAACAGGGTACACGGGCGAGCTTGGATTCGAGATCTACTTCCCGTCCGATGTCGCCACGGGCGAGAGAGTATGGAACGCTGTCATGGAGGCGGGAAAAGAATTCGCCATCGGTCCGGTCGGGCTCGGCGCACGGGATACGCTCCGACTCGAGATGGGTTTCTGCCTCTATGGTCACGACATTGATCAAACGACCCACCCTCTTGAAGCTGGTCTCGGTTGGATCACAAAACTCGACAAGGGCGAGTTCATTGGGCGAGAAAGAATCCTAAAAGCGAAGCAGGATGGGCTGGCAAGAAGGCTCGTTGGGTTTGCTCTCGACGAGAAGGCGTTCCCCCGGCAGGGGTACAATATTACCTCCAACGGTTCCTCGATCGGGACGGTGACATCAGGAATGTTCTCTCCCATGCTAGACAAGGGGATCGGCATGGGGTATGTGAAGAAGCAATACGCTGCGGCCGGCACGCCGATCCACCTTATGATTCGAAACAAAGAAATCGCCGCGACTGTTGTCCCGGTACCGTTCATCAAGAAATAGCTCTGGCGGAAAAGATTCTATGCGTGTTGACCTCCATTTTACTCCTCATCAGGCAGACGATCTTTCGTTGCGCGACAAGACCGTTGTGGTAGTGGACGTCCTTCGCGCGAGCACATCCATCATTACCGCCCTTCACAACGGCGCCAAGGAGATTATCCCCGTCACCACGGTGGAACGGGCGGTGAAGATCTCAGGCAACCTCTTTGGTGATTATGTCCTGCGCGGTGGCGAACGGAACGGCAGGATCATCGAGGGATTCAACCTCGGGAACTCTCCGGCGGACTACTCGGAAGATAAGGTGAAAGGCAAGGCGATCATCTTCAGCTCGACCAACGGTTCATTCGCCATCGACAAGGCTCGCTACGCGCTGCATATGGTCGTTTGCGGGTTTGTGAACATCTCGTCTGTTCTTGAATTCCTCGTGCAGAAGAACCGGGATTTCACCGTCGTCTGTGCAGGAAACAACGGGATGTTTTCGCTTGAGGACTCGGTCTGCGCGGGGATGCTCCTCCATAAATTGGATGAGCGCGATGACGTGGAACTGGTCATGGCCGATGCGGCGATTGCTGCCACACTCCTGTACAAGGGGTACAGCAAGAACATTCTGAAAATGATCAAGAACTGCGAGCATGGAAAGTACCTGGCAGAGATCGGCTTTGCTGATGACCTCCCAATCTGCGCAGCGACTGACACCGTGCCGGCGCTGCCACAGTTTGTTGGTAACGTAATCAAGTTGAAATCGGACGCAGAGAAAAAGGAAATCGCCAAAGTTCCACTTGTTTCGTAACAACGGATACTCCTCCTATGGCACGCGACATTCATACTCGGAATGAATTTGGCCCTCCGAAACGGGGCGCGGCACGAACCATGAAGGTTTCCGAACGGAAGAAATCGGTGCTGGCCATTCTTTTGATGGCTGTGGCGGTGTTGATGTTCCTCGCCCTCGTGTCATACGACGCCGGTGATGAAGCCACTGCCGATGTGCGGTTGACCGATCTGATGAAGGTCTTCAGCGCCGATCCGGTTGTTCAGGCCAAAGCAGATACGGCACACAATTGGCTCGGGCTCGTCGGCGCGATCATCTCCGACTTCCTCATCAAGTCCACCATCGGATATAGCGTCTTCTGCGTTCCCGTACTCCTCATGGCGTTCGGATGGACGCTTCTGCGGAAGAGCGACCTGCACCGCCTCGTTGTTATCACCAACTACACAATCATTAGTGCACTACTTGTCTCCACATTCTCCGGATTGGCACGATCGATCCTCGGGCAGGAAAACATCGGCATGCCGTGGAGCGGTGTGGTGGGAGACTTTCTCTCGACGATTCTTGCGCAACTCCTGGGCCGGGCTGGTGGGGCGGTTGTCGTCGTGACTGGCATGCTTGTCGTAGCGGTGCTGGCGCTCGATATCGACCTGCATCTGATTGTGGAGAAAACCAGAGTGTTCGTGCTGCGATGCATGGACTGGGTTTCCCAGAAGAGGGATGCCTGGCGGGCTTCCCGCGCGGCGAGGGCTGATGAACATGAGCCTGTTCGTCCCTCCGTCAAGGCGCCAGTGAAGATCTCACGACCTCCCCTGGAAGAGCCTGTGGTCACCAAGGCCCCGGTCTCAATGAACAGAATACCCGTCTCAACGGAGCTGCGACAGGAGGAGAACGACGAAGGGGAATCATCCATTCCGCAGTTGAGTTCCGCCCGTCAGAAAGAGGTGCGGTTGGAGATTGAGAAGAGGCTGCATGAAGAAGAGGTGAACTTCGATGATCGTCCTGCACCCGACGTTGACGCGGCCACTGTCGAGGAGATTGACTACGTCTTCCCGTCCGTGGAACTGTTGGAAGCACCGCGTCCGGGAAAGGAAGATGTCGACGAAGAGGAGTTGAAAGCAAACGCGGACCTCCTGAGAGATACACTGTCGCAGTTCGATGTCGAAGTGGAAAGTGTGAGCGTCACGCCGGGACCTGTGGTGACACTCTACGAACTTGTTCCGGCGATCGGTGTGAAGATCAGCCGGATTGTCAGTCTCGAGAACGATATTGCTCTTAAGTTGGCGGCAAAGGGAATACGGATCATGGCGCCGATCCCGGGCAAGTCGGCGGTGGGAGTCGAGATCCCAAATCATAATCGCGCACTGGTAACGATCCGGAGTATCATCAATTCCTCAAAGTTCCGCGACTCGTCCGCGCATTTGCCCATCGGCATGGGGAAGACCATTGCGGGGGAAGTGTTTGCGGACGACCTTGCCAAAATGCCCCATCTTCTGATTGCCGGCTCGACAGGCTCTGGCAAGAGCGTCGGCATTAATACAATCCTTGCAAGCCTGCTGTATCGCCTCCATCCCTCGGACCTCAAGCTTGTGATTATTGACCCGAAGAAGATCGAGCTTGCACAATACGCGAAGCTTCGCAGTCATTTCCTGGCTGTCTCTCCAGATGTCGATGAAGACATCATTACCACCCCGCGCAATGCGGTGTTGGCATTGAAGGGTGTGGAGTATGAGATGGAGAAACGGTACGACAGGCTCGCAGCTGCCGGTGTGCGCAACCTTGTGGACTACAACGAACGGGTGAAAAGCGGCCGCGTCAAGAACACCGATACCATCATTCACGCCAAGATGCCATACCTGGTCGTGATCATTGATGAGCTGGCCGACCTGATGATCACTGCCGCACGGGAAGTGGAGGAGCCGATCGCGCGCCTTGCCCAGCTTGCGCGGGCGGTGGGCATTCACCTGATTGTTGCGACACAGCGGCCATCGGTAGACGTTATCACCGGTGTGATCAAGGCGAATTTCCCGGCGCGCATTGCATATCAAGTTGCGTCCAAGACAGATTCCCGGACGATCCTCGACATGAACGGAGCGGAACAACTGCTCGGCAACGGGGACATGCTTTACCTTGCGAGCGGCAGTCCGAAACCCGTCCGTCTGCAGAACGCATTCATTTCCACTGACGAAGTGGATTCGCTGATGGACCATATTGGGAAACAAAAGGGGTACTCGAAATCCTTCACCCTTCCATCCATCGTGGAGAAGAAGAGGAGTGCAGAAGGAAGTGGTGCCGGCGATCGTGATGAACTTTTCGAGGAGGCCGCGCGATTAATCGTCCGTCATCAACAGGGTTCGGTCTCCCTCTTGCAACGACGGCTCAAGGTGGGGTATTCCCGCGCCGCTCGTCTTGTGGATGAACTTGAATCGGCGGGGATTGTGGGACCCTTCGACGGCAGCAAGGCAAGAGAGGTGCTTGTCGATTCAGAGAGTGAATTGGATGTGATACTTAACGGCTAAGGTGCCGAAGGGATAGGTTATGAAACGACTGTTGTTGATGGCGATATTGATGGCGGCATGCGTTGGCATTGTCCACTCCGAAGATTCGGCCCAGGACGTTCTGGAACGTATGAAGAAGAAGTATGACTCCATCTACGATGCCCAGTTCCGGTTCTCGCAGAAGGTGAAGTTCGAGATGGCAAGGACTGAACAACTGGTGAGCGGAACATTGCTGCTGAAGAAGGAGAACAAGTACCGCGTCGAGCTGGAGGAACAAACGATCGTAACCAACGGAGAGACAGTCTGGTCGTACTCCCTGCCGAACAACCAGGTCCTGATCGACCATTTCAAGATGAACGACAGGACATTCTCACCGGAGCGGATTCTCACCGGTGCGCCGGAGGATTTTGCGGCGACAGTTGTGGGGAGGGAAGCACTGGGAAAGAGCTCAGCAATCATCCTCAAGCTGGTGCCGCGCGATGACCAGGCATTTGTGAGAACGATGAGAATCTGGGTTGATGACGGTACGTGGATGATTCGCAGGGTCGAGCTTGTCGATGCCAATGGGAAGGAAACCCAGTACACGGTGAGCGATGTCAAGATCAACATTGGACTCCAGGATTCGCGCTTCACCTACCAGATTCCAGAGGGAGTCGAGGTTGTTGATCTCCGCTAACGCATTTCTGCTCCTCCACGCCTCCAGTACACTGCGGACGGTATGACTCCTCGTTCCCGTACGACCCTCAAGTATCTTCTGAGTGCCTTCCTCACGGTGGTCTTTCTTGTCTTTGCATTTAAAGGAACGGATCTCGACAAGCTCTATCTCTCAATGAAGGGGGCCAACTATTGGTGGATGTTGGTCATGTTTATTTGCCTGATGCTCAGTCACCTGTTTCGTTCCTGGCGCTGGCGCTACCTCCTCGACCCGATCAAACCGAATATCGGGTTGCGGAATCTTTTCTCGGGCTTGATGATTGGCTATCTGGTGAACAACGTGTTGCCTCGCGCCGGTGAGTTGGTTCGCCCATACACCATAGGCAAGCTCGAATCTCTCCCGAAGAGCGCTGCTCTGGGGACCATTGTTGTGGAACGACTGATGGACACCGTGTCGTTTTTATTTCTCGTGGCGATCATCCCGCTGGTGTATTCCGGTCCGCTTGCAGCCACGTTTCCATGGCTCCAGGAAGCGGGAACGATTCTCTCCGTTGCGACCATTGCATTCCTTCTTGTGATTGTCACTTTGATGATGCGACGGGATTGGACGGATGGCTTATTGCGCATGCTGGGGAGGATCCTTCCCGCGTCGTTCTCCCGAAGGCTTGATACAATCACGCATTCCTTCCTGGACGGGTTTCTCTTTCTGAAGCACCCGCGAAATTTTGTAAGCATTCTGGTCCTCAGTATCCTGATTTGGACTCTGTATGTCATGATGATCTATGTTTCTTTTTTCGCATTTCACCTTCAGCAGCTCGGATTAGGCGCTGCAATCGTTGTGCAGGCGATTTCCAGCATTGGGGTGGCAATTCCCACACCCGGTGCCACAGGAGGATACCATTGGTTTACGTCGCAGACTCTGACACGCTTGTTTTTCGTTCCCGATGAAGTCGCATTGAGTTTTGCAACAGTCACTCACGCCGTAGGGTATATCGGTGTTACGGTATTCGGTCTTTACTTCTTCCTTAAGGACCATATCAATGTGAGGGAAGCGGTAAGCGATACCCCTGGTGAAAGGAAAGGAGGAGGTTCATAACGCTCATGGGGGTCGGCGCGCTTCAGGTGGCATTCGCGGTTGCTGCGCTTGCACAACAAGACTTTCCCGCGGCGCGTGAGCGCGCACCTGTCGCGATGCAAAGTGCCTCAGGGAATCCCGTTCTCTCCCCTCGATGGGGATTCTCGGGTGGGATGGGTGTGGAGTATGTGAATGCCCCGGACATCGTGGACTACATCAATAGTGTGGTTGGCCCCGGTGGCCGGGTTCCCGATTTCAAGACTGGCGTTCAGTTCTTTGTGGCGGCAACAATCCCTGTGGCGGACGAATGGACATTGAAACTCGAATATGCGTATCTACTTTTGTCGTTCTATTCGCCCGGGACGTTTGGTGTTACAGATTTTACATGCGCCGTTCATATGCCAACCCTGCTTGTGCAATATGTTCTGGCTGAGGAGGGTGTCTACAATGTCAAGGCAGGTGCTGGAATGGGATATCACTTCGGTTCGTTGACGGAGGAGTCGCCACAAGTCAGCGGCAGGTGGACCGGCAAGGGGATTGGGACGATCCTTGACCTGGAGGCGAACACGGCATTTTCTGAAGACTTCTTTGGCTACCTTGGTGTGGACCTCCGATGGGATTTCATAGGAGATCTTCATCGCTCACGTGTGGGAGGTTCGAGTTCTCTCGTGAAGACCCCATCGCTTTATTTCTTCAGTCTTGGCGCACGACTTGGTTTCACATATTATTTTTCACCTTCTATTTGAAAGGAGATACAATCATGATGTCTGCTCTTCGTGTGTTCGCTGCCTTGCTGGTGATATCGGCATTCACCGTCCCGTTGTCAGCAGCGGCTCAAACAAAACCAAAATACACAGACGAGAAAAAGCCAAAGATGGAAAACGTCAAAGAAGTCGCTGTTATTGAAACGTCGATGGGGACAATCGAGGCCGAGCTCTATCGCGCCGATGCTCCGAAGACCGTCGAGAATTTCGTGAAGCTCGCGGAGAAGAAGTACTTCGATGGCGTGATCTTCCATCGTGTCTCAAAGGGATTTGTCATCCAGGGCGGCGACCCGACGGGAACCGGCTCAGGCGGCAAGAGCATCTGGGGAAAGGAATTTGACGACGAGTTGAACCCCAACACACCCTCGTACAAGGAAGGCTACAAGAAAGGCGTTCTGGCTATGGCAAACCGCGGTCCGAACACTAACACAAGCCAGTTTTTCGTCATGTTGCGCGACATTACTACACTCCCCAAGAACTATACGATTTTCGGAAAGGTGATCAAGGGACAGGGTGTCGTTGACAAAATCGGACAGGTTGATATCACACCCCAGATGGGTCCAACCGACGGCAAGCCAAAGGTTGATATTGTCATGAAGAAGGTCACCATTCGGCGTGAAGGCGGACCGAAGCAGGAAGCCAAGGTGGAAAAGAAGTAGCAGGTTAGGCGCATGGCCAAAGAGTCGTCCTCATACGATGATCTGAAGCGGGCGGTAGCGCGGAAGCAATTCTCGCCGGTATATCTTTTCCATGGTGAGGAGGACTTTCTCGTGGATGAAGCAGTGCAGTCTGTGATAGAGGCCGCACTGACCCCTGAAGAGCGAGGCTTCAATTTGGATGTGTTGTACGGTAGTGATTCTGATGCACGAGAGATAGCCTCGCATGCATCGTCATTTCCCATGATGGCGGAGCGGAGGGTTGTCGTTGTTCGTGAAGTTGATAAGCTTGCCAACCGGGAGCTTCTCGCGCAATACATAGAGAATGCCTCGCCCACCACCAGTATAGTCCTTTTATGTGCCAAGCCCGATCTTCGACGGAAACCCTTTGTGACTGCAAGGAAGCATGGCGTTGTTGTGGAATTCAAGCCGCTGCGCGAGAACGAACTGCCGGCATGGATCAGTGCGAGTGTTGAAAAGCAGGGGAGGGAAATTCAGCCGGAGGCGTCCAAGATGCTTGCTGCATACGTGGGATCGTCGCTGCGCGAGGTACGGAATGAGATCGATAAGCTTTATATATTCATTGGAGACAGGAAGGTAATCACCTCGGACGACGTTCGCGCGGTGGTTGGGGTTTCCAAGGAGTATAACATCTTTGAGCTGCAGAATGCAGTAGGGGTGAAGAACCTTAAACGCTCCATGGAGATCATCGAGCGAATGCTCAGTGCAGGTGAATCGGCTGTGTGGATGATTGTGATGCTCACTCGTTTTTTTTCAGCCCTTTGGAAACTGTCCGACCTTCGCCGCCGAGGTGTTCCGCCGCAAGAACAGGCCTCTTCGGTTGGCGTTCATCCCTATTTTCTCAAGGAGTATGTGCAAGCCCTTGAGTTCTACCCTACTCGAGAATTGGAGCAGGCCTTTGAAACCATCGCTTTGGCTGACGAAAGGCTCAAATCGACCGGAATGGATGAGAAGGTCGTTATGCAGGCCATGATCATCCACCTCGTCCGGCAGAGAGAACTCACCTATGCCTGATGCCATCATTGTGTCCCTGGAACATTTGGCGGCCGAATGAGTGTAACGGGTGGCCTTTCGAGGAAAACGGCTCCTCTGCAGGAGCTAAGCGATGAAGAATTGATCGGGGAATTCCAGCGTGAAAACGAAGCTGCGTTCACGCTCCTCGTTGGGCGATACAAGGATCCCCTGACTAACTTCACCTTCCGATACATCGGGGATTGGGATGAGTGCAACGACGTGGTGCAGGAGACGTTTGTACGGGTCTTTCGCAGTCGTCACTCCTACAAGCCTGTGGCGAAGTTTTCCACGTGGCTTTACACGATTGCCACCAACCTTGCAAAAACGCGGCTTCGACGGCGCAAGATACGTCGGTTTGTTTCGCTCGGTTCCTCGCACTCCGAAGACCCCGAGCCGTTATTTGATATCCCTGATGAGGAGGCTCGTGCGGATCGGCAGCTCGAATCCTCCATGAAGGGCGAGCGGATCCAGAAGGCGCTTGATTCGCTTTCCGACAAGTATCGAGAGGCGGTTGTACTCCGGGATGTGCAAGAGCTTTCGTATGAAGAAATAGCGGCAATCACCGGACTCAATATCGGGACAGTAAAATCACGCATCAACAGAGCGCGCTCCCAGTTGCAGGAGATGTTGAAGGATATATGGGATGATTGATAATGTCTGAAAGGAAGTCCATACAGAGCGAGGCCGAAGAAGGAGGAAAAGTCCGGGAGGAGTTGCAAGATATCCGGAAGGTAAAGGCACCGTGGTATTTTGACGCGGAACTCCAAAGGAGGCTGGCTGATGCACACGGAGGACGCGCAGGTGCCGGCTTTTTCGTTCGCCCGATTCCGGCGTACGCACTCTCATTCGTTTCAGTTGTTGCCCTCGGTATCGTGGGGTACTATGCGCTTCTTCGTCCATCCGATCAGGGAGATACCACACTGCCTGCGAGCGACAGCATTGCTGTTGGTACACAGGATCGAAAAGAGGAACGACCCCAACGGTTTGAGCGAAGACTTCAGCCCATTCTTCCGCCAACACAGGAAACATCGACGCCTTCTTTGAATCAACCACGGCAGGGACCTTCCGCACCATCGAATGATCAAGTAATCGAGTCGGGCGCGATGGAAAAGCCCGCTGCCCTCGACGACAATTCAGGAGGACAGAACATCCAGCAACCGCCGCAAGACAACCCTATCCCGATGGGGGCCCAGCAGGTGATAGAGACGTCTCGGTCGGCTTTGGACACATTGCGCTCCATCCCGGCGCCGAAGGATACCGTTGATTCGACACATGTTCGACCCGACAGCCTCGGAGGTCGCCGTTAGGCAGGAAAAATGGCCAGAGTATTGACGTTGGAGGTGAGATGCTGGCCATCTCACCTTTTTCTTTTCTTGAGGAGAATGGACGATGAACCCTGGCCTGCTGATGGGGTCGCTCTGTGCATTGATGATTGCCATTCTTTCTTTTCACTTTCGGCTGCTAACGAATCACGACGAAACCTGCGAGCCCTCCATCTACCCCTTGGGTGCAGATATCGTTTAGCGTAAGCACGCCGTTGTTTTTGCCGCTCGAAATGATGCGGCGGCGGCCCGCTACCAACAACTCATTTCTGGCGGCTGGAGCCGCAAACCAACCCGCGGAAAAAAATGGAGCGACCACAACTGAATCTTTCGTTAAGCTTCAACATAGCCACATCAACAAAGGGAGCGTCGTGC